>FTIF01349073.1_pt1 | contig 56780 bp, 60 predicted proteins | sample 1658001 | NCBI WGS metagenome assembly FTIF01 (sample SAMEA3914789, study PRJEB12502) | metagenome | biome: forest; material: soil | place: Canada | collected 2011-07-03 | depth 0.3 m | reverse complement strand
CGCAGCTCGTGGCTCATGCTGGAGAGGAATTCCGATTTGGCCAAGCTGGCCTTCTCCGCAACCGCCATGGCGTTGTGCAGCTCCAGCTCGACCAGCTTGCGCATGGAGTTGTCGGTGCCGATCAGCAGGTAGCCGATGACGTCGCCGTAGTCGTCGCGCAGCGCAGTGATGGAGACGATGGCCGGGAAGCGGCTGCCGTCCTTGCAGATGTAGGTCAGCTCGTAGCTGTCCTCGATGCCGCGCGAGGCCTTGAAGGCCAGGGCCTCGAAGCCCGGAGTGATGGTGGTAGCCAGCTCCAGGCTCAGCGCCTGGGCACGGGCGATGACTTCGTCCGGATCGTGGATGTCGCTGGGGCTGATGCGGTTGACCACCTCGGCCGCCGCGTAGCCCAGCATGCGCTCCGCGCCGACATTGAACAGCTGGATGATGCCTTTCTCGTCGGTGGCGATGATGGAGAAATTGGCACTGGTGAGGATGGCGTTCTGCAGGGCACCGGTCTTGAGCAGGGCTTCCTGGCGGCGCACCTCGATGAGGCCTTCCGCCTTGCCGGCATCTTCGGGAATGACGGGATTGCTTGCTTTGTCGAACATGGCCGGTCCTGGTGCAACATCTGCAGCGCTATGAAACAGGTCCCGCGGACGGGCTCACGGGGTGAACGCAGAAGCGGTCGCTCAGTGGCGCCGCTCCCGGAAAGCGTGTCTACGATCGACGATCCAAATCGGGGCGCAGCGCCCCCATTCAGCCGCGGAAAAGACTATCCCGGGCTTTGTGGGCCGCGTCCGTACGCTGCAACACATAGGGCCCCGCCTTTACCTATTTTTCCCAGGGCGGCAGCTTGCCAGCGAAGGCCTGCACCAGGAAATCGACCATCACCCGCACCTTGGCGCCGAGGTGGCGCCGGCTCGGATAGACCGCCAGCATGTCGATGTCCGGCAGGCGGTAGCCGGACAGCAACTCCACCAGGCGGCGCGCGCGCAGGTCGGCGCCGATGAGGAAGCTGGGCTGCCAGATGACGCCGCGGCCGCCGATGGCGGCGGCGCGGGCGGTGTCGCCGTTGTTGGTGTGCATGGCGTAGCGCACCTTGACCAGGTGTTCAGCGCCGGCCTCATCGCTGAAACGCCACTCGTCCGCGGTCTGCGCGTAGGTGTAGCCGAGGCAGGCGTGCTCGCGCAGGTCGGCCGGGATCTTGGGCGGCGGATGGCGCAGCAGGTAGCCCGGCGAGGCGCAGACGATGTTGCGTGAAGTGGCGAGCTTGCGTGCCGCATAGGTGCCGGAGCCGCCGCGGGAGATGCGGATGCCAAGGTCGAAGCCCTCTTCCACCAGGTCGACCACGCGGTCGGCCAGCACCACGTCCAGCTCCACCTCGGGATACTGCTCCATGAACAGGGGCCACAGCGGCGCAAGGTGCAGGATGCCGAAGCTGACCGGCACATTGAGGCGCAGCCGCCCGCGCAGGCGCAAGGTGGTGGTGGAGACGACGGCCTCGGCCTCGGCCACTTCCTCGAGGATCTGGCGGGAGCGCTCGTACAGAGCTTCGCCGCTCTCGGTCAGCGAGAGCTTGCGCGAGCTGCGGTTGAGCAGGCGCGTGCCGAGATGGGTTTCCAGCTCGACGATATAGCGGGTGACGTTGGCCGGCGAGGTGTCCAGCGCTTCCGCCGCGCGGACGAAGCTGCCCTTTGCCACCACGGCGGCGAAGATCTCGAAAGCGCGTAATCGGTCCATGGTTTCGCCTGTTACTTACCCAATCATTCATAAAAACTGAATGAATAATGCATTTTCGCTGCCTTCATTTACAAGGGCAATGAGTTCAAAGTGGCGTCCATCGGATTCACCACCTTCTAACAAAGGAGCAGGACCATGAACAGACTGAACGGAAAAGTTGCCCTCATCACCGGCGCCAGCGCAGGCATCGGCCGCGCCACGGCCCTGCTGTTTGCGCGCGAAGGGGCGAAGCTGGTGCTCGCCGCGCGGCGCCAGGCGGAACTGGAAACTCTGGTGGCGGAGATCGTCGCCGCATGCGGTGAAGCCGCGGCGCTGGCCGGCGATGTGCGCTCGGAAAGCTATGCCAAGGCCCTGGTGGCGCTGGCAGTCGGCCGTTTCGGCCGGCTCGATATCGCCTTCAATAATGCCGGCACCCTGGGTGAAGGCGGCGCCAGCACGCAGGTTTCGGAGCAGGGCTGGAACGACGCCATCGCCACCAATCTGAACAGCGCCTTCTTCGGCGCCAAGCACCAGATTCCCGCAATCGCCAAACAGGGCGGCGGCTCGATCATCTTCACTTCGACCTTCGTCGGCTACAGCTTCGCCTTTCCAGGTACCGCGGCGTACGCGGCGAGCAAGTCGGCGCTGATCGGCCTGACCCAGGCGCTGGCGGCGGAGTTCGGGCCGCAGGGCGTGCGCGTCAACGCGATCCTGCCGGGCGCGGTGGACACGGCGATGTACCGCGAGATGAACAACACCGCGGAGTCGCAGTCCTTCATCACCAAGCTGCACGCGCTGAAGCGGGTGGCGACGCCGGATGAGATCGCGCGCTCGGTGCTGTACCTGGCTTCCGACGACTCGTCCTTCGTCACCGGCACTGCGGCACTGGTGGATGGCGGCGCTTCGATCACGCGGACTTGAACGGCTTCAACGCTTCAATTCCGAAACTTACGTGAGCCAGCGAGGCAACGGCGGGATGCCGTTGCCTCTGCTGTTTTTGCGTGCGCTGGACCGTTCTGCAGCCAAATTCGGCTGACACCTGACAAACAATCTGGCCGGGCTGACCGGCTTCCTTCGGCCCGAAACCGCCGCTGGCGACCGGCAGCTTTGAGGCCCTCGAAGCTACGACGAATTTCTTTAGTGAATCGAAAGGACCAACACCGGCGATACCTGTCCTATCGCCAAATTACATGAACAAACCGTTATGTCCGGCGTAAGAACTTTCCTCTCATCATGGCAATGTATTCTTCTTCCGAGGACTCGCGTCGCGCCTTGACCAGAGGGAGGATGTCACCCGTCGCGACGTAGCGCAGGCGCTCGGTGCCGTCGGTGGCAGCCTCGAAGATCACCTGTGCCACTTCTTCGGATGTCGCCAGGCGCTCCGCACGAAGTTCCTCGAATACCGCCCCTGTGCGCGCGATGAAGCCATCGTAGTCCGCCGGTGCCCCGTCGTTGGCGGCGAACTCGGCCGTTAGACGCTGGCCAAAGTTGGTGGCCAGCACTCCGCCCGGCTCAACCAGCTTGACGGTGATACCCAAGCCCAGCAACTCATACGACAAGGACTCGGAAAACCCTTCCAGGGCGAACTTGCTGGCATTGTAGAGCGAGATCATCGGCAGGCCGAATACGCCAGCACCGGAGCTGACGTTGACGATTACGCCGGCTTTCTTCTTCCGGAAATGCGGCAGCAGCGCACGCGTAACGTCCATGACGCCGAATACGTTGACGTCGAATTGCTCCTTTACCTTTTCACTGGGGATCGACTCGAACACCCCGAACAGGCTGAAGCCGGCATTGTTGACCAGCACATCGATACTGCCGAAACGGGCGATGCCGGCGGCGGCAGCCTGTTCGATGCTGGCACGGTCCTGCACGTCGAGCCGCGTCACCAGCGCGTTTGGCAGCGCGGCAAGGTCCCGCCCCGCGTCGATGGTGCGCATGGTGGCCACCACGTTCCAGCCGGCCTGGGCGAAGCGTTCGGCGGCAGAGCGGCCGAAACCGGAAGATGCGCCGGTAATGAGGACGGTTTTGTTCACGAAAGTAGGCCTGAAGATGTGAAGGAATCCCCACAGTAATGCTCTAATAATGATGAAACAATATAGTCAATTTAGGATGAAGTGATGCAAAATATCGAACAATGGCACGCACCGGCCTGTTTGAACTGAACGCAGTGGTGGCGGTATCGACCCACCGCAGCTTCCGCCGCGCGGCGGCGGAACTGGGGCTGTCGCCCTCTGCCCTGAGCCACGCCATCGCTACGCTCGAACAGCGCATGGGGGTGCGTCTATTCAACCGGACCACACGCAGCGTGTCCTTGTCCGAAGCGGGCGAGCAGTTCCTAGCACGAGTGCAGCCGGCACTGCGCGAGATCGCCGGCGCGATGGAGACGATCAACGATTTCCGCGATAAGCCGGCCGGCACATTGCGCATCAACACATCCGAGGGCGCGGCGCAGATGGTGATGAGGCCCATGGTGGTGGAATTCTTGCGACGCTACCCCGAGATGCAACTGGATCTTGTCACCGAGGGGCGACCGGCCGACATCGTGGCGGAGGGTTTCGACGCCGGCATTCGCATTGACGAAAGCGTGCCACAGAACATGATGAAGGTGTCCTGCTCGCCGCTGTTGCGCTTCGCGGTGGTCGGCTCGCCTGCCTATTTTGGGAGGCATCCCCGACCACGCGCACCAGCCGACCTAGGCGGTCACAGCTGCATCCGCATGCGTTTTCCCGGCAGGGCAGTGCTCAAGTGGGAGTTCGAGAAGCGGGGCGAGGCGTTGGCGGTCGACGTCAATGGCCCACTGATTCTGGACAGCCATCACCTGCTAATCGAGGCTGCCGTAGAGGGCCTGGGCCTAGCCTGGACCAGCGAATTCGCTGTGCGCGAGGAACTGGCCGATGGTCGCCTGGTGCGGGTGCTGGAGGACTGGACGCCGTCGTATCCCGGTCTGTGTCTCTACTATCCGGGTCATCGTCATGTGCCGGCGGGCTTGCGTGCCTTCATCAGCTTGATCCGGGAAGCGATGGCTCAGGAATAGAGTCATAAGGCCGGAGTCAGGCGGGTGCTATGAATGTCGGCTTTGCCGACTCGAAATCGCAGGATCGAGCGGCGACTTCTGGCACCAAAGAGCCAGTCGTCCTTTGTCACCCCAGCGGTGCTTCTCTAGACCGTCAATCTCGGCCGGAGCAGATTGTCGATTCCACCGGACTGCGCAGTTTTCAGGTCTCGAAATAGCGCGGCCGGTCGAGATCGGCAATCAGGCCGGGCTGTTTCGGCTGCCAGCCGAGCTGTTCCCGGGTTTTCTGGCTGGAAGCGAAATTGTTGATCGCGGCGAAGTGGGCGAACCACTCGAAGTGAGCCGCGGCTTCCTCGGTGGTCTTGCTCACCACCGGCAGCTTGAGGCGGCGGCCGATGACCTCGGCGATCTCCCGGAACGGCAAGCCCTCTTCAGCGATGGCGTGATAGCGGGCTCCTGCCGTGCCCTTCTCCAGCGCCAGGCGGTAGACCTGCGCGGCATCGAGCCGGTGCACGGCGGGCCAGCGGTTGAGCCCATCGCCGATATAAGCCGAAACGCCTTTCGCACGGGCGAAGCCGATCACCATCGGCACGAAGCCGTGATCGCCATCGCCATGCACCGAGGGCGGCAGACGCACCACCGACGCGCGCACGCCTTTGGAGAGCATGGCAAAGGCGGTCTGCTCCGAAACGCGGGGAATGGTGGGGTGATTGGCGGGCGCCGCAGTGTCCTCGGTCACCAGCTTGCCCGGTGTCAGCAGGCCGGTGCCGGAGGTGACGATGAGGGGGCGGTCGGAGCCGGCGAGCGCTTTGCCGAGCGCTTCGATGGCGTTCTTGTCCAACTCGCAGTTGGCGGCGAATTTCGAGAAGTCATGATTGAAGCCGGTATGGATCACGCCATCGCAAGCGCGGGCGCCCGCGGCGAGGCTGTCCAGATCTTCGAGCGAGCCGCGATGCACTTCGGCGCCTGTGGCGGCAAGTGACGCGGCACCCGCATCCGAGCGGGCGAGGCCGAGCACTTGGTGGCCCGCGCCGATCAGTTCCCGGACGACGGCGGAGCCGACGAAGCCGGTCGCGCCGGTAACGAATACACGCATGGGAAGCACTCCTGTGAGATACGGAGGCCACTCTCGGCGCATAATGTATAGGGGTAAAGTAGTGATGTTATACGGGTATATGGACTAACAGGATCAGCCGAGATCGCCATGAGCGCCAACAACGACAATCCGCTTGGAAATTACCTGCGGGATCGGCGCGCCAGGCTCGATCCGGCGGCATTCGGCTTTCCGCTGACGCGCCGGCGCACGCCGGGACTGCGGCGCGAAGAGGTGGCGCAGCGCGCCAAGGTCAGTGCCACCTGGTACACCTGGCTCGAACAGGGGCGAGGTGGCGCGGCCTCGGCCGACGTGATCGACCGCATCGCCGGCGCCCTGATGCTGACGGATGTCGAGCGCGAGCACCTGTTCCTGCTCGCCCTGGGCCGGCCGCCCGAGGTGCGTTACCAGGCCGCGGAGGCAGTCAGCCCACGGCTGCAACGCGTGCTCGACTCGCTGGAATTCAGCCCAGCCTTTGTGAAGACCGCCACCTGGGACGTGATCGCCTGGAACCGCGCCGCCGCGGCGGTGCTGACCGACTACGGCGCGCTGCCGCCCGAAGAACGCAACATCCTGCGCCTGATCTTTCTCGGCAAGCGCGTTCGCGCCGCACAGCTTGAATGGGAAAGCGTCGCCCGCTTCGTGGTGGCGGCGTTCCGCGCGGACGTGGTGCGCGCCGGGGCGGCTTTGAACGTCAAGGCCTTTGTCGATGAGCTCTCCCGGCTCAGCCCCGAGTTCAACGCGATGTGGCGCGACAACGACGTGCGCAACTACGGCGAGGGCAGCAAGCACCTGCGGCATCCCGTCGCCGGCCTGCTCGCGATGGAGTACTCGGCATTCGCCGTCGATGGCCGGCCTGATCTTGCGATGGTGATCTACAGCCCGGCGACGCCGGAGGATGCGCAGCGGATCAAAGCGCTGATCGAATCGCTGCCCAAGGCATCCGGGTGATTGATACAGGGCGTGCGCTTGTGCGACGGCATCCGGAAGCTGGCGGCTAGAGCGCGCTGATCATGACGCAGTACCCGTCAGGATCACGCAATGCGAACTCCTCGGTGCCTGTGTTTGGATTCGCCTGAGGCTCCTCTTCCAGCGCTGAAACCAGAGCACGCGCCCGGGTCAAGGCCTCGGCAAAATCGTCTACGCGGAAGAACAGGAGCAGGCCATTGCCGGGCACGATGTATTCGGGGCTGGTCAAGGTGGGATGGTCGTGGGCACCCCACTCGTGGAGACAGAGCAAGACCGTTCCGTCCGAATCGAGGATTTGCCCGAAGTAATCATGGGCGGGAGTCGTTGCCGGCAGGCCAAGGAGCGACTGGTACCACTTGAAACTGGCAGGCACATCGGCGACGCCGATGATCGTCCATATACGTTTCATGATGTCCTCCTGCGGCCTGGCGCCGCGCTCAGCGGAGGCGCGGCGTAGTGAACGTGGGATGGCTGAGTTTGCGCAGTCCATCATTCACCGGCGTGATGGGCTTCGCAAGCTCAGCCCATCCACTCTTGCTGTACCGGCTGGCTTACGGCGGTGCTGCTGCCGGTGCCAACATGCGAAGTTGAGAAAATACAGCGGAACACAAGCAGACCGGCAAGGCCGGTCTGCTTGTCCCGATTTCTTCCGAGCGCGGCTCAGTGCTTGAAGGCGTTCTTGATCTCCGTGTATCCGGCCGTGAGTGAATCGGCCAGCGATTTCGAGGAGGCATCGATGTCCCGTCCGGCATCGCCGGCAGCGACCTGGGCGCGGCCGAGGTGTTCCTTGAAGTCGTCCCATTTGGCTTCCAGCGCTTCCCACTGCACCTTCATGTCCGCCGAGAACAGATGCGCCTTCAGGGCCAATTCGTCGTGCAGCAGTTGCAGAAGCTGGGATTGGTTATGCAGGGCCTGCTTGATTTGTGACATGGAGCCTTCCTTGGTTTGAAAATCGATGCGTCCATGATGGGACCGCAGACTGCCGTCGTCAGTTCGCCGGCACACACGTCGGCCGGGCTCTTCACGGCAGCTATGGCGGCTTTTCCCCGCCGATTACGACAGGACTTATAGAAGGCTCAATTCACGTCCGGATTAGGCAGGGGCGGCGGCAATCCGTGATGCAGCGCACAGGCGCAGCGGGCTTACCCCCTGTTCAGTGGGTCGCTGTGGACGGGCTGGCGTGGTCTTCTGGCAGTGGCCGAAACAAGTCCGCCAGTTGGCGGGGGCACCGACCGTTCGCAAGGGAAGGCGACGGTGTTGCGGGCGGTGCCTAGTTTCGGCTTTGGGCGGTTCCATTCGGGGGAGAAGCTTTTTCCATATGTACACGCGACTGCGGCATTCCGCGCGGCTGTGCTGCGCGGCGCTGTTTTCACTGTTGTGCGGCGCGAGCTACGCGCAATCCATCACCATCAGCCCGGGCTATACCACCATCGGCGTCAACGCCACGGTGCAGTATTCGGCGCAGGTGACGGGCCTGAGTAACACCGCCGTCAGCTGGCTGGTGTCCGGCGTGAAGGGCGGCACGGCGCAGAACGGCACCATCACCACTGCCGGCCTGTACAAGGCGCCGCCGGCGATCCCGGCCAACGGCATCACCATCAGCGCGCTGGGCTCGGACAACAAGACCTCGGCCATCGTCTACGTCAATGTGGCGCCGCCCGGCCCGGCGATCAGCGCGGTATCGCCCAGCCCGATCCCGGTGGGCTCGTACACCATCACCCTGAGCGGCAGCGGCTTCAAGAGCGGCGCCATCGTCAGGAGCGGCAACATCAACCTGAGCACCACTTATGTCAGCGCCACCACGCTGAAGGCCAGCGGCTACCAGGGCACCACTGCGACCGGTGTGTTTCAGGTGGAGAATCCGGGCAGCCTGTGGGGTCCGGCGTTCAGCGTGCCCTTCACTGGCAGCGGCAGCAGCAGTTCAGGCGGCGGCTCCAGCTCCAGCAGCTCCGGTGGTTCCAGCAGTTCGGGTAGCAGCAGCGGCAGCAGCAGCAGCGGCGGTTCGACGCAGGCCATTGCACCGGCCAGCGTCTCGCTCGCCCTGGGCGCGACGCAGCAGTTCACTTCGGCTGGCGCCACCGCGTGGACCGCCAGTGCCGGCAGCATCAGCAGCAGCGGCCTGTATACCGCACCTGCCACCCTGCCCACCTCCACCGCGGTGACCATCGGCGTCACCGGCCCCAACGGCGCAGGCCATGCCAGCGTCACACTGATTCCGCCGACGCCGGTCATCACCGCGGCCGGGACCAGCGGCCAGCTGCCGCTGGGCAGCTTCAGCAGCACCGTCAGCGGCTCCGGCTTCACCGCGCAGTCGGTGGCGAAGCTCAACGGCACGGCGCTCAGCACCAGCTACAGCAGCGCCACTTCGCTGAAGATCTCCGGCTTCGCCAGCCAGTCCGGCAGCGCCAGCCTCACCGTCAGCAATCTCTCGGTCACCTCGCAGCCATTCGCGCTGCAGGTGGGTGCGGCCAATGCGCAGGTCTCCGCCGCGGCGGCGCGGCGCTTCCTGCAGCAGGGCGCTTTCGGGCCGACACCGTCCGATGCGCAGCATGTGCAGACGATCGGCCTGCAGCCCTGGCTGGCGGAGCAGTTCGCCATGAAGCAGGTCTCGACTTATAGCGGCATCACCTCGAGCCAGGGTGGCATGCCGGCGCATTTCCTGACCATGGCGGTGAGCAATCCGGATCAGCTGCGGCAGCGCGTGGCCTTCGCCCTGAGCCAGATCTTCGTCACTTCGCTGGACAAGCTGATCTGGAACGACAACATGACGCTGTTCCAGGATATGTTGCTGGCCGATGCCTTCGTCAATTTCCGCCAGATCATGGGCGATGTCACGCTGAGCCCGGCGATGGGCCAGTACCTCGACATGGCCAACAACGCCAAGGCCAATCCGCAGGCCGGCAGCCTGGCCAACGAGAACTATGCGCGCGAGCTGATGCAGCTGTTCACCATCGGCACCAACCTGCTCAACAGCGACGGCTCGATCCAGTACGACAGCAGCAACCTGCCGCTGCCCACCTATACCCAGACCACCGTCACCGAGTTCGCGCGGGTGTTCACCGGCTGGACCTATGCGCCGGCATCGGGCCAGCCGGTGGTGTGGGGCTCGTACATGAGCAGCTACGGGCCGATGGTGGCCTATGAGCCGGAGCACGACCCGGGCGCCAAGACCCTGCTCGGCGGCGTGGTCTCGCCGGCAGGCGCCACCGCGCAGCAGGATCTGAACACGGCGCTCGACAGCATCTTCAACCATGCCAATGTCGGTCCCTTCATCGGCAGGCAGCTGATCCAGCACCTGGTGAAGAGCAACCCCAGCCCGGCCTACATCGGCCGGGTGGCGGCGGCCTTCAACAACAACGGCCACGGCGTGCGGGGCGACATGCAGGCGGTGGTCAGCGCGGTGCTGCTCGATACCGAAGCGCGGGCCAACGACAACGGCACCGCCGACCAGGCCGGCGACGGCCATCTGCAGGAGCCGGCGCTGTTCATCGCCGGCATGGTGCGCGCTTTCGGCGGCCAGATGAACGACCAGAACTACTACAGCTCCGAGCTGGCCAGCCTGGGCCAGGACCTGTTCAACCCGCCCAGCGTGTTCAACTACTACTCGCCGGGCTACCACGTGCCGGGCACCGCGCTGGGCGGCCCGGAGTTCCAGCTCGACACGCCAAACAACGCCATCGTCCGCACCAACGAGGTGTCCTCGCTGATCTTCCATTACCAGAACCCGGTGGAGACGCTGGGGCCGGGCACCACCGTGGACCTGACGCCGTTCGTGCAGCTGGCGGCCAATCCGGCCGCGCTGGTCAGTGCGCTGGACCTGACGTTGACGCGCGGCGTGATGCCGGCGGCGATGAAATCCATCCTGGTCAACGCGGTCTCGGCGGACAGCGGCAACGGCAGCGCCCACCAGGTGCAGCTGGCCGCTTACCTGATCCTGACTTCTTCCTATTACAACGTCTGGCACTAGGAGCACGACATGAACATCAAAACCAGACGCGACTTCCTGCGCACCGCCCTGCAGTCGGCGACGGCGTTGGGCGCGATGAGCGCCTTCGGCCGCATCAACGCCCTGGCCAGCGGCGGCTCCGGCTACCAGGCCCTGGTCTGCATCTTCCTGGCCGGCGGCAACGACGGCCACAACACGGTGGTGCCGATCACCACCACGCAGCAGAACTACAGCCTGTACAAGCAGGGCCGGCAGAGCTTGGCGCTGGCGCAGAACACGCTGCTGCCGATCATGAACGGCAGCGACAGCTACGGCCTGCATCCGAACCTGCCGGAACTTCAAACCCTGTACAACCAGGGCCATGCCGCGGTGCTTGCCAATGTCGGCAACCTCGTCAAGCCGCTGAACAACCGCAGCGGCTACCAGGCCGCCAGCAGCAGCAGCGCCGCCCTGCCCTCGGCGCTGTTCTCGCATTCCGACCAGACCAGCCAGTGGCAGAGCGCCACGCCGACCGGCATCGCCTCCTCCGGCTGGGGCGGCCGCATCATGGATCTGATGCAGTCGCAGAATTCCAGTGCGGTGTTCCCGGCGATCGCCAACACCGGCGGCTGCGGCCTGTTCTGCGCCGGCCAGCAGACTTTTCCGGCGACGGTGCCGCCGCCCTCGGCCGGCTCGCAGTCGCCCACCGGCATGGCCACGCTGAACAGCAGCGGTGCCGCCGGCGCTACGGCGCTGCAACAGCTGCTCAGCTTCGACAACGGCGTGCAGCTGGTGCAGGCCGGCAACGGCATCCTCAGCCGCGGCAACCAGTACGCCAACACCCTGACCGGCCTGCTCTCCAGCAGCAACATCACGACCGCCTTCCCCGCCAACAATCCGCTGGCGGCGCAGCTGCGCACCGTGGCCAACATCATGTCGGTGCGCAACGCGCTCGGCATCACGCGGCAGATCTTCTTCTGCCAGCTCGGCAGCTTCGACACGCACGGCGACCAGACGGCGACGCAGCAGCAGTTGCTGGCGCAGCTGAGTCAGGCGGTGAGCGCGTTCTACCAAGCGACGCAGGAGCTGGGCCTGGCGCAGAGCGTCACCACCTTCACCGCCTCCGAGTTCGGCCGCACCCTCAGCCCCAGCGGCAGCGATGGCAGCGACCACGCCTGGGGCAATCACCACTTCATCGTCGGCGGCGCGGTGCAGGGCGGCAAGATCTACGGCAGCTTCCCTTCGCTGGCGCTGGGCGGCGAGCAGGACGCCAATACGCGCGGCACCCTGATCCCCACCAGCTCGGTGGCGCAGTACGGCGCGACGCTGGCGCAGTGGTTCGGCGTCAGCCAGAGCAGCCTGGCGACTGTGTTCCCCAATATCGGCGGGTTTACGACCAGCAACCTCGGCTTCCTGGGGTGAGCGACGCCGGGCGATTCGTTTCGGCTTCGGCGTCCGATTGATTCTTCGTCATACCGGCGCAAGCCGGTATCCAGGAAGCCCGGCTGCTGCGCGAACGTCCCTGGATGCCGGCTTGCGCCGGCATGACGATAGAGAGAGTGCGCGGGGTCTCCTACTCCCGCGCGGGCAGGCGCAGGCCGCGCGGCGTCAGCAGGCGCTCGATGCCCTGGAACAGGGCCAGGGCCAGCAGCGCCAGCGCGGCGGCCGGCACCGCGCCTTCGAGGATCAGCGGGATATTGCCGAGGCGGATGCCGGTGAGGATCGGCTCGCCGTAGCCGCCGGCGCCGATCAGCGCGCCGAGCGTGGCGGTGCCGACGTTGATCACGGCGGCAGTGCCGATGCCGGCGACGATGGTGCGCGCCGCCAGCGGCAGCTCGATGCGCAACAGGCGCACATGACCGGGCAGGCCCAGCGAGGCGGCGGCCTCCTGTAGCGGCGCCGGGATCGAGGCCAGCCCGCTCAGGGTGTTGCGCACGATCGGCAGCAAGCTGTACAGGAACAGGGCGGCGATGGCCGGCCGGGCGCCGATGCCGAGCAGCGGGATCAGGAACACGAACATCGCCAGCGAGGGGATGGTCTGCAGCACCGCAGTGGCGCCGAGTATGGCCTGGCCCAGACGCCGCACCCGCGCCGCCAGGATGCCAATGGGCAGGCCGAACAGGATTGCGGCGCCGAGCGACAGCCCGACCAGGCGCAGATGCTGCAGCGTGTGCTGCCACAGACGGCCCCACATCCCGGCTTCCTGCTGTGCCGCGCCCTGGATGCCGAGGAACTCCGCGGCGACATCGGTCTCACCGCGCCGGTCGAGCATCACCGCCGCGTTCATGTCACGCATGGCCTGGATCGAAACACGGCCGCCCAATTCGCGTAGGCTCGCCTCAAGCAACGGCACGCGTTGCGCCGCATCGAGGCGGTACAACCACACCGCCTGGTACGAAGGGAAATAGCGCCGGTCGTCATCCAGCACGCGGATCTTGTAACTGCGGATTTCAGCGTCGGTGGTGTAGAGGTCGATGACGTCGGCGGCGCCGCCGGCCAATGCCCGGTAAGCCAGTCCGTGATCCAGCGCCTTGATCGACTGCGGCGCAAAACCGTAGGCCTTGACCAGGCCCGGCCAGCCGTCGCCGCGACTCATGAATTCGTTGGACAGGCCGAAGCGCAGTTCCGGATGGGTGCGCAGGTCGGACAGCGTCTGCAGCTTGAGGCGCGCGGCCAGTTCTTCGCCGACGCCCAGGGCATAGCTATCGTCGAAGCCCAGCGGCGGGCCGATGCCGACGCCCTGCTTGCGCAAGGCATCGGCCAGTGCGGCGAGGCCGGCATCCGCGGGCACGTCGTGCAGCAGCTCGCGAGTGATGGTGCCGGTGTATTCGGGATAGGCGTCAATGCTGCCTTCGAGCAGCGCCTTCCACAGGATGGCGCTGCCGCCCATGGCGCGGCGGTGTTCCAGTTGCAGGCCGTGGCGCTGCGCGTCGAGCCGCAGCATCTCGGCCAGGACGATGGATTCGGTGAAGTTCTTCGAGCCGATGTGCAGGGTGGCGTCGGCGCCCCAGACTGCGCCGCCGAGCAGCACGCCGGCGATCATGAGGGTCAATCGCTTCATCATGGCTGCACCCGCGGCAGTTCGCGCCGCGCACTGACGAAGCGCCGCACGAAATCATCCGCCGGGCGCTCGAAGAAATCCTGCGGCGGCCCATCCTGCACCACCACGCCGCTGTGCAGCAGCACCAGCCGTGAGGCCAGGAACGCGGCTTCCGCCATGTCGTGGGTGACCAGCACCACGGTGCTGGAGAGGCTGCTGCAAACCTGCTTCAACTGTTCCTGCAGGTCGAAGCGCACCACCGGGTCGAGCGCACCGAGCGGCTCGTCGAGCAGCAGGCCCGCGGGATCGGTCATCAGCGCACGCATCACCGCCACACGCTGGCGCTGGCCTCCGGACAACTCGGCAGGAAAGCGGCGCAGCAGTTCCTGCGGCAGCTGCATGCGGGCCGCCAGCTCCTGCGCGCGCGCATCGATCTGCGCAGCCGGCCAGCCGAGGTGGCGCGGCAGCAGCGCCAGGTTGTCGCGCGCCGTCAGGTGCGGGAACAGGCCGCCGTCCTGGGTGACGTAGCCGACGCGGCGGCGCAGGGCCATGCGGCCATTCGGCAGCAGTGGCTGGCCGTCGACCGTGACCTGCCCGCTGTCCGGCCAGTCCAGGCCGATCAGCATGCGCAGCAGCGTCGACTTGCCGGCGCCGCTGCTGCCGATCAGGGCGGTGACGCTGCCCGGCTCGAAACGCAGGCTGACGCCCCTCAGGGCATAGCCCGAGCCGTAGCGCTTGCTGATGCCTTCCACGCTGAACAGGGCATGTCTCCGCCGGCCGCCCGCATCCGGGCCATGAACGGATTGTCGCATGCATGCGAGTGCAGCCCCTCGCATGGCGCCACGCGATGGGCTGCACCCGGTGTGTCTTACCAGATGCTGACGCGCTTCTCCGGCGGCAGGTACATCTTGTCGCCTTCCTTGAGGTCGAAGGCCTTGTAGTAGCCGGGCTGGTTGACCAGCGCGCCCTTGACGCGGAATTCCGGCAGGGAATGCGGATCGGACTTGGTCTGCACGATGGCGGCGTTGTCGCGCACCTTGGCGCGCCAAGCCTGGGCCCAGCCCATGTAGAAGCGCTGGTCGCCGCTGAGGCCGTCGATCACCGGCGCTTCCTTGCCGCCGAGCGAGATGCGGTAGGCCTTGTAGGCGATGGACAGGCCGGAGTTGTCGGCAATGTTCTCGCCCAGGGTCAGCTTGCCGTTGAGGGGATAGCCCGGCACCGGCTCGTAGGCGCCGTACTGCGCCACCAGGACTGCGGTCTTGGCGGCGAACTTCTGGTGGTCGTCCTTGCTGAGCCAGTCGTGCAGGTTGCCGTCGGCGTCGAACTGGCTGCCTTCGTCGTCGAAGCCATGGCTGATCTCGTGGCCGATAATGGCACCGATGCTGCCGTAGTTGGCCGCGTCATCCGCCTTGGGATCGAAGAACGGCGGCTGCAGGATCGCCGCCGGGAACACGATCTCGTTCTTTTGCGGCTCGTAGTAGGCGTTGATGGTCTGCGGCGTCATCTCCCACTCGCCGCGGTCGATCGGCTTGCCCAGCTTGCCCAGCTCGTAACGGTATTCAAAGGCGGTGGCGCGCTGCACGTTGCCGACGAGGTCGGCGCCGTCGATCTTCAGATCGCTGTAATCGCGCCACTTGTCCGGATAGCCGATCTTGGTCGCCAGCTTGGCCAGCTTGGCCTGGGCCGCCTGCTTGGCTTCCGGGCCCATCCAGTCCAGGGTGTCGATGCTCTGCTTGTAGGCGGCGAGCAGGTTGGAGACCAGGGCCTGCATGCGCGTCTTGCTCTCGGCCGGGAAGTACTGCTTGACGTAGAGCTGGCCCACTACTTCGCCGAGCGAGCCGTCGACCAGGGCCACGCCGCGCTTCCAGCGCGGGCGGTTCTCCGGGATGCCGCTGAGGGCGGTGCCGTAGAAGGCGAAGCTCTCGTCGACGATGGGCTTGCTCAGGTAGCGCGCGTAACTGTGCAACACATGCCAGCGGAAGTAGGCCTTCCACACCGGCAGCGGCGTCTGCGCCAGCACCTTGCCCAGGCCCTGGAGATAACTGGGCTGGCTGGCGATGAGGTAGTCGATGCGGCCGTCGAGGCCGGCTTCGGTGAGGTAGGCCTTCCAGTCGTAGTGCGGGATCAGGCTATCGAGCTTGGCGATCTCGACCTTGTTGTAGGTCTTGATCGGATCGCGGTTCTCGACCTTGGTCCACTGCACCCTGGCCAGGGACGTCTCCAGGGCCATGATGGCCTTGGCATCGGCGGCGCCGTTCTTGTCGCCCGCCAGGCCCAGCATCTTCGCCACGTGGGCGACGTATTGCCCGCGGGTCTTTTCCATGCGGGCGTCTTTCTGCAGGTAGTAGTCGCGGTCCGGCAGGCTCAGGCCGCCCTGGTCGATGCCGACCACGTACTTGGTGGAGTCGCGCGCGTCCTGGCCGACGCCGATGTCGTAGGGGGCGCCTACGCCGACCTGATTGTAGTGGGCGATCAGCGCCGGCAGCTCGGACTTGTCCTTGATCGCGTCGATGCGATCGAACTCGGCGTCGAGCGGATGAATGCCGAGCTGCTCCAGGTGCGCCTCGTCCATGAAGCTGGCGTGCAGGTCGGCGATCTTGTGCAGGTTGGCATCGTCGGAACTGGCGGCGGCCTTCTCGGCGCCTTCCACCAGGCTGCGCAGCTGCTCCTGCTCGGCGTCGTCGAGCACGGTGAAGGTGCCGACTTCGGACTTGTCGGCGGGAATCTCGGTGGTCTGCAGCCACTTGCCGTTGACGTATTTGTAGAAGTCGTCCTGCGCGCGCACCGCGGGGTCGAAGTTGGCGGTGTCGATGCCGGATACCAACGCGGCGGCGGGGGCCGCGGGTGCAGCTGCGACCGGCTGCGGCGCCGGCGCCTGGGCCTGCTTGGAGCAGGCGCCGAGGGTGCTCAGCGCGACGATGCAAATCAGGCTCAATGGACCTGCTTTCATGAATGATCCCTTTGTCGCATTCGTTCTGGGTGGCACACTGTTGGGCAAGCAGGCCCGCGGGTCAATGCCCGCGGGCCTGGAACGGCAGGGAGAATCGGGCCGGCTCAATCTGCCTTGCCGCTGTCCTTGACATTGTTGGTGCTGCGGATGAAGCCGGCGACATTGTCGTGCAGCAGCTTCAGCGAAGCCTCGTGGGCATAGACCATGTGACCGGATTCGTAGAAGCGGAACTCGATGTTGTCCTGCAGCTTCTGCGGGATCGGCAGGTGCTGCATCTCGTAGACGCCTTCGTAGAACGGCGTGGCCAGGTCGTAGTAGCCGGCGTTGAGCAGCACCTTCAGCTTGGGGTTGTACTTCATCGCCATGGCCAGATCCGGCATGACATTGGTGGCCTGCGGCAGGGCGATCGGCGCGCCGGGGGCCTGGTGCAGGAAGTTCCAGGTCTTCCAGATGTCGATCTCCGGCTTGAACTCCTTGCCCTCGCCGTATTTGAGATCCTTGCGCACGTAGTCGTTGAAGGCCGAGACGTAGGCCGAGCTGATGGCGGCGGACTGGGGATCGTATTCGGACTCCTCGCTCAGTGGGTCGATGGCGGGGCCGGAGAAGCGGGTATCGAGGCGGCCGGTGACGATGCCGCTGTCGCCCTGCAGGTTCTGCTCGAACTTGCCGCCGTTGATGCGCAGGTCGGCTTTTTCGATGTAGTCGACCGGCAGGCCGGTGTACTGATGCAGCTTCTCGGCGGCGGCCTTCTTCTGCGCCGGGTCGAGGGTGGAGCCGGCCGCCAGGGCCACGGCGTAGTCGCTCATGGCGAAGTGCTCGACTTCGGCGAGGAACGGCGCCAACGCGGCCGGCTGGCTCGGCAGCTTGTGATGGTACCAGGCGGTGGCGGCATAGGTCGGCAGGGCCAGCTGGTACGGCAGGTCGACGCCGGGATTGAACTGGGGGCCGTCGGCGCTGGCGTCATAGGCCAGGATCTGCGACAGCAGGATCACGCCGTTGAGGTCGACGCTGCGGTCGGTCTCCAGCAGGTTGGCGACGTTGGCGGAGCGGGTGGTGCCGTAGCTTTCGCCGAACAGGTACTTGGGCGAGTTCCAGCGACCGTACTGGCCGAGGAATCCGGTGATGAAGCTGGCGAAGGCATGGGCATCGGGATCGACGCCCCAGAAGGCTTTCTCATGATCCTTGCCGGCGATGCGGCTGAAGCCGGTGCCGGGGGCGTCGATGAAGACCAGGTCGCTGGCGTCGAGCAGGCTGTAGTCGTTGTTGATCAGCGGATACGGCGCGGCCTCGCTGTGGCTGTCGTCGGCGGTGACGACGCGGCGCGGGCCGAAGGCGCCCATGTGCAGCCACACCGAGGAGGAGCCGGGACCGCCGTTGAAGATGAAGGTGACCGGGCGCTCGTTCGCCTTGGCGCCTTTCTTGAAGTAGGCGACGTAGAACATGGAGGCTTCGGCCGGGCCTTCCTTGGCATCCTTGTCGGCGTTCTGCGGCACATCGTCCCAGCCCTTGGCGTGAACCACCAGGGTGCCGGCCACGGTCTGGTAATCGATGTGGCGGCCGCCGACGGTGACGCTGCCCTCGCTGGTCTTCGACTCCGGCTTGAACGATTCGGGCTTGGTCGCGTCGGGCTTGTCCTTGTCCTTGGCGGAGGCGTCGTCGGCCACGGCAGGCAAGGCAAACGAGGATAGCAGCAGCGCTGCCGCCACCAACAATTTTACTTGTTTCATCCAGATTCTCTTCTTGTAGATTATGGAAAGGCCGTAAGGCCTTGGTAAGGCCGGAGATGCCGGCCGGCTGATGAATTGATGTTAGATGAGCCCGGAACCGGAAAGGTGTAAACGCCCGGTTCTCATGATCCTTTCTTCGGCACGGCCCAGATCAAACCCTCAAACGATGGTTGCAGCATTCGTTCCAGCGCAGCATTCGGCAGGCGCCGTACTGTTATATTGTAACATCGTTATGTTATAACACATGCCCGGCTGTCCACCATCCTCGCCCATGAACCACCGTCACCCAACCGCCTCCAGCCCGGCCCATGCGGCGACCTCCATGATGGATGCGGGCGCCATGCTGATCTCGGGCCTGTGCCTGGTGCATTGCCTGGCGCTGCCGCTGCTGTTGGCGCTGCTGCCCCTGGCCGCGGCCAGCTTCGTCGCCGACGAGCATTTTCACCGCTGGCTGCTGCTGGCCATCGTGCCGGTCAGCGCGCTGGCCCTGGTCTCGGGCTGCCGCCGCCATCGCAGCCTGCGGGTGCTGCTGTGCGGAGCAGCTGCGGTGACGCTGCTGGTCTTCGCCGCCTACGGCAATTCCATGGTGGGTCTATCGCCGCTGGGGGAAAGCATCCTCACCATTGCGGGGGGCCTGCTGCTGGCGGCGGCGCATTTCATCAATCTGCGCCTGCACCGGCAGATGCATCATGCCGGCTCGCAGGACGAGCCGGCGTAAGGACGCAACGGAAAATACCGGCAGGATTGCTGCGACGGGACGCAGGCGCCTAGCGGGCGCAGTTGCGACACAGGCCGAGCACTTCCACCACCTGGCGCTGCGCCTGGAAGCCTCGGCGAGCGGCACCGCGATCGAGCAGGCTTTCCAGCGCCTGGTCCTCGCCCTCTTCCGCGGCGCCGCAGTCGCTGCACAGGAACAGCACGCCGGCATGGCGGTGCCCCGGATGCTCGCAGACCCTGAAGGCGCGCAGCGATTCGAGCCGGTGCAGCCAGCCTTCGGCAGCGAGGAAGTCCAGCGCGCGGTACACCGACAGCGGGGCGACCTTCTTGCTCAGCGTCGCGCGCACGCCGTCCAGCACCTGGTAGGCGGTCTGCGGCGCAGCCTGCGCGTACATCTGGCGGAACACGGCGCGCCGCATCGGCGACAGGCGCTGCCTGCGCTCACTGCAGCGCGCCTCCAGGCGCGCCTCGGCGGCGGCCAGGATGGTGAGTTGCGCCCGTTTGAGGCGGGCGGCGGGCTTGCGCTTGAGCGGCGGCGGAGCTGGGGTTCGCATGGCGCAATGTTACATCGTAACGATCGGCGGCGGCGTTGGCCGCTTCGGTCGTCGCGCGCGCAGCGCGGAAACGGCACGGGAACAAACCTGCGGCGGGGCGAGTCTAGCGGCCCAGCTCCTTCTTCAGCCAGGCGCGGGCGGTGGCCCAGTCGCGTTGCACCGTGCGCTCGGAAATGCCCAGCGCTTCGGCGGTCTGGCTTTCGCTGTAGCCGGCGAAGAAGCGGCACTCGACGATTTCGACCAGGCGCGGATTGAGCGCGGACAGGGCTTGCAGGGCTTCGTGCACATTCAACACGTGCTGCTCGTCGTCGACCACGAAGTCGTGGATTTCCTCGATGGTCACGGCGCTCTCGCCGCTGCCGCGCTTGATGGCGAACTGGGCGCGCACCCGGTCGACCAGGATGCGGCGCATGGCGATGGAGGCGATGCGCAGGAAACTGCCGCGCGAGGCGAAGGCCGGGTTGTTGGCCAGCTTGAGGTAGGTTTCGTTGATCAGGGCGGTGGTGGCGAGGGTTTCACCGCCGGCGAGGCGGCGGCGCTCGCGGCGCGCGACGGCGCGCAACTCTTCGTACACGATGGGCAGCACCTGCTCGACCGTGCCGCTGATGTCTCCCGCCATCTGCGATGGCGCTTCCCTGATTTCGATTGCCACCTGACCGCACCCTTTCCCGCCTGCCATCCCCGCCTGCCATTATTATACGGACGGCGAAAATGGGGGCGCCCCCGGAACAGGGGGTAGGCCAGCCGGGCGGAACGTTGGGGAATTGCCGCATGAAACTGACACCGGAACAATGGCAGCGCGCCGAGGCGCTGTTCGCGCAGATGCTGGATCTGCCGCAATCCGGCCGCGCCGCGCTGCTGCGCCAGGCCGCGGACGATCCCGCGGTGCAGCGCGAAGTGACGGAGATGGCGGCGGCGATGGATACCGCCGGGGATTTCCTGCTGCAGCCGGTGCAGGTCAGTTCCACCGAGCCGCCGCTGGAAGCGGTGCCCGCCGGCACGCGCTACGGCGCCTGGCGCATCCTCGGGCCGCTGGGCCGCGGTGGCATGGGCGAGGTGTGCCGGGCGGAGCGCGCCGACGGCGCCTACCAGCAGCAGGTGGCCCTGAAAATCCTCAAGCGCGGGCTCGACACCGACAGCCTGCTGCAGCGCTTCCTGCGCGAGCGGCGCATCCTGGCACAGCTGACCCATCCCAATATCGCTCATCTGATCGATGCCGGCGCCACACCGGAAGGCCGGCCTTACCTGGTGATGGAGTACATCGAGGGGCGTGCGATCACCGACTGGTGCGTGGAGCAGCGGGCACCGCTGCCGCGCATGCTGGCGCTGATGTGCGAAGTGTGCGACGCGGTGCACGCCGCTCACCGGAGCCTGGTGGTGCATCGCGACCTGAAGCCCTCCAACGTGCTGGTGACCGCGGACGGCACGCCCAAGCTGCTGGATTTCGGCATCGCCAAACTGCTCGGCGAGCCCGACGGCGAGACCACCTCGAACGGGCCGGGCAACACCCCGGTGACGCCGCAATACGCCGCCCCGGAGCAGATTCTCGGCCAGCCGGTCACCACCGCCACCGACGTCTATGCCCTGGGCATGCTGCTGTACCAGATGCTGACCGGACGCCTGCCGCGCTACCACACCAGCCTGATCGCCGCGGCACTGGCGCTGAACCGCGGCTACGAGCCCCTGGCCAGGCCCAGCACGCTGTTGCGCGCCAAGGCGGGGCGCGATGCGGACGGCGCAGCACAACGCAGCCGCGCGCGTGAAGTGGAAGGCGACCTCGACCTGATCGTGCTCAAATGCCTCAACCACGATCCGGAGCGCCGCTACCGTTCCGCGGCCGAGCTGGGCGATGACCTGCGTCACTTTCTCGAGCAGCGGCCGATCCTGGCACGGCCCGATTCGCTGGGCTATCGCATGCGCAGCTTCGTGCGCCGCAACCGCCTTGCGGTCGGCGCCGCTGCGGCCATCCTGCTGGTGCTGGTTGCCGGCATCGCCGGTTTCGCCCGCGAAGCCCGGCGCGCGCAGGCTCAGGCCCTGCGCGCGGAGCACGTCAAGGACCTGGTCATCGCGGTGTTCCGCCAGCAGGACCCGCTGGCGCCGGAAAGCGAGCACACCCTGACGCCGGCGCGCATGGTCGCCGCCTCGCTCAGCCGCGCCGACGAGGAGCTGCGCGACGAGCCGGACCTGCATGCCGACCTGCTCGACAACCTGGGCGAGATCCAGTTCAACCTGGGCGACGCCGAAGGCTCGGTCGCCACGCTGCAGCGCGCGGTGCGGGAACGCGAGGCCTACTACGGCGCCGACAGCCGCGAGGTGGCGGTGACGCTGCGCAAGCTGACACAGCCGCTCGATGCGGTGGCGCGCAACAAGGAGGAGCGCGCCGCGGCCGAGCGGGCTTTGCGCATCCTCAACCAGCTCGGCCTGGGCGAGTCGGTCGAGGCGGCGCGCGTCGAAGTGCGCGAGGCCCTGGCCCTGGCCTGGGGCAACGGCGCGCCGGAAGAGACGCTGGCGCTGCAGGCCCGGGCCAACCGCATCTTCGAGAAGCAGCTAGGGCCGGACGACCCGGAAACCATCCAGGCGCTGTGGGAACTGGCGGTGAGCGACGAGCAGGCACGCCACGACGTCGAAGGCGAGGCGCTGCTGCGGGACGCGATCAGCCGCTACGAGCGCCTGTACAGCCGCGACTCGGTATGGCTCGGCCGGCCGCTGGCCACCCTCGCCCGCATCCTGGCGCGCAACGATCAGCCGGAGGAGGCGGAGGCGCTGTACCGCCGCTCCCTCGCCATCCAGCTGCCGGTGCTGGGGCCGAAGCATTACATCCTGTCCAACAACTTCAAGAGCCTGGGCGTGCTGTACGCCGAAAAGCTGGGCCGCTTCGCCGATGCGGAAAAAGCCTTCCGCGATAGCCAGGATTCGATGACGCCGGGCGACGACCATATGCGCATCGAGCTGCTCAAGGAAACCGGCCGCCTGCACCTGGCCATGGGCCGCGCCGACGACGCCGAACGCGAGCTGGGCGAGTCGTTTGCCCTGAGCCGCAAAATCCTTGGCGAGGACAAGGGCATCACCTGGTACACCGGCAGCGAATGGGGCCGCGCCCTGGTGATGCAGGGCAAGCTGGCGCAGGCCGAATCGGTCCAGCGCCAGGCCTCGCAGAAGCTGGCGCAGCAGATGGGGCGTGACGCCTACCAGAACTGCCTGATCGACGATGCCCTGGCCGATACGCTGGAGCGCCGGGGCAAATCCGCGGACGAGGTGCTGGCGCTGCGCCGGCATGCGCTGGAGCTGACCGAAATGAAGTATCCGAAGACCGGCCCGCTGTGGGCCGAACGCGCCACCGCCCTGGCGCGGGCCCTCCTGGCGCAGGGCGGCGCAGAGGGCAGAACACAGGCGCATGCCCTGCTCGACCAGGCGGCCGCGGATTACCGCAACAAGTCCACACCGATGGACCGGGCCGGCCAGAGCCTGTTGCTGCGCGCCGAACTGGAGACCGGCGAGGGCCAGCGCAGTGCAGCGGCGGTCGACGTCGAGGATGCACTGCAAAAACTGCAACAGCAGGTGATCCGCGACCCCACCTCCCTGGCCCGGGCGCAGCTGCTGCAGCGCGGCCTCAAGGGCGGCTGAGCGTCGCCGCCCCGGCGGCGCCGTCTGCCTTCCCCATGGAGCACGCTGATACCCGGCCACTGCTAAGATCGACATGCGGGTCGCAATCACAGTTCGTTCGGAAATCCGATGCGGGGGGGGCACATGGCGACAAAATTTCAATCTCCACCGATGCATTGGAAATTGGCGTCGCTGGCCATGTTCGCCGCGCTCGGCTCGACCCTCCTTGGAGGTGTTTTCCTGTGCGGCGGAGCCTTCGCGGCACCTCCCGCTACGATTGGCGACTACGTGTGGTTTGACCTGAACCACGACGGCATCCATGAACCGGATGAACCGCCGATTCCGGGTGTGACCGTCCATCTGTTGGACGTCGACGGCCATCCAGTGCTCGATCCCATCACCAACCAGCCGATCACGGCGACGACCAACGCCGAGGGCAAACACGACTTTTCGGTCGTGCCGAATACCACCTACAAAGTCAGATTCGACGCTTCAACGGCCGACACCACTGGTCTGCCCGGCCACCCCGACTCGCACCTGTTGCTGCCCACCATGCAACACGCTGATGTCGACCCGTCAAAAGACTCCGACGTCGATCCGGCGTCGTTGACGGCCATAGTCCACAGCGGACCGCCCGGCAGCACGGTAACCGTCCACGAGGGTGCCTACGAGCCACCCCACTCACGCTGATGGCAGCCGAAGCGCACTGAGTCCAAAAAGAAATCGAGGCGCGACGTTCTCGGAAATCCCAGTCCAATCGCTCTTTTTTCGATGCTTGACTAGAGACCGCGCAAGCACTTCAGTTATCGTTGCGCTCCGTTGAGTAGCGTCCGCCGGCGACGATGAACCGAGGGACGCCTTCACCTTGTACCCGCCCGCCATTTGTTCTAAAGGCCGCGGCGCTGGCGGACATTCTTCAAGCGCACCCGGCAAGTCCCCATTCCCAAGTATTGAACGGTCCTGGCGTTCGGCATCTTGCTCACCGCCTTGCGCGTTCGGCGCGGTGTTAAGCGATGTTTACAAAGCCGGCTCAGTCCGGTTTGGCGGTTTTGGCCGCCGTTCCACGACATACAAGTCAAACGGCGCCAATCCGGCAGCCGCAAAGACCGTCGATCGCATCGAGCCAGGGTGCAACACATGAACAGCCGTTCCACACCGCAAGCCTGTACGCCCTCCGGGGCCAGCCTCGGCGCGGCCAGGCGGGAATCTTTCGAGCGCTGGATCGATGGGCTGATCCGGCGCCTGCAGGCATACACAGCCACGTCGCCGTGGGAAAGACTGCTGGAGCGGGCGCAAGCCAGCCGGGCGCAGAGTGCCATCGCCGCACCGGATTTTGCCGGCGACCTCATCGGCAGGCTGTCCGATCGCCTGGGTTTGGCCGCTCGGGTCAAGGCCAGGCCGCAGGCCCGCACCGGGCGGCATCTGCACAAAACGCTGGCGGTGGCGGACACCGACCAAGAATTCCTGCGCGTCATCCAGCGCGCCCGCGGCGGACGCCGGATGATCCCGTACGTGGCCGCAGCGCCCTTGCTGGCGGAGGCCAGGGCGGCCCGCGCGGTGTCCGGCTCCGCGCCCTGGGACGCCGTCCTGATCACCCTGGGGCTGCCCGATCTCAACGGCAACTCCGCCATTGCGCAGATGCGGGCGCTGCATCCCGGATTGAAGATCTGGGCGACGGTGGGCATCGAGGAATCGCACACCCTGATCGGCGCCATCTGCGCCGGAGCCGACGGCTACATCGTCAAATGCTTCAACCCCGGCGGCGCCTCGGCCAGCCTCAGCGCCCTCGACCAGGATCAGCCGCCGCTGGACCGCAAGCTGGCCGTCAGCCTGCTGCAACTGGCAGGCGATTCGCTGTGGCCGCGAGAGTTTTCCGGCGGCTCGCAACCGCCGCTGCAGGACTGCTTTTCCAGGGCGCAGAACCAGCTGCTGCGGCTCATCGCCCGCGGCGATAGCATCGCCACCGCCGGGGAACGCATGGCCCTGATCGAGGGCGGCGCTCATGCGATCGTACGACAGATCTACGGGCTGCTGCAGACACCGCAGCTGCGGGCCAGCATGCCCGAGGCGCTGCGCGAGCAGGCACGCGCGCGCTTCACCCGCGGCCCCGACAGCATCGAGATCCGCTGAGCCCTGCACTGCCTGCCGGCGATAGTCCGCTGCCTCGCTGTCGCAGGGACCGCCCCGATCCGTAGCTGCCCTGCCCGGGTCTTCAGCGCACTCTGCTTGCCCAGGCTTGTCGCTGTGCGACACCGCCCTGCCCTGGCATGCGTTCCAGCCCAGTAAAATCAGGATGTTACGCCATGGCCCCCTGTCGATGCGCCTGCATCGCAGATAGCCGGAGTGCGGCAGCGCCCCGCCGGCGATGCCATCTGAGTGCGTTACCGCACCGTAATCCCCCGGTCATTGGCAGAGTCTTGCCGCATCAGGCAGGCGGTATGCGCCAAGCAGACGGGGCAACATCATGAATCAACTCTGGGGCGGCACCTTGAAGAAATACGCGCTGGCCGTGCTGGGCGGACTCTTGCTAGGCAGCGCCTATGTCGTGGTGGGGCAACCGGCACGATCGGTCGCGCAATTGTCGCCGATGCACCACCCGGGCGCGGTGCAGCCCCTCAACGTCGCCGGCAGCGAACCGCCGAAGATGCCCGGCAGGGACATCGCCAGCAAGTACGGGAATGGCGGCAGCCCGACCCGTTTCTGGGCTATCTGAGCGAAGCGTTCGATCAATGATCCATACCCCGGCAGTTCAGGCGAAGCCGATGGACAGTGCCGGACGACTGCCGGCCGGAGACATCCGCACGCTCGCACGGCGCGATCGGCAACGCCCCACCGAAGGAATCGGCCAGTGACCAACGAAAAATTCGTGCGCAGGAACCAGATCATTGCACAGCATCTCTCCGAGATCGCACTGCAACGGGAGCAAATCGGGACGGACGGCGCCGCCCTGCCGTTCGATCCGTATTTTCGTGAAGTGCTCAGCGCACAGGAACATCTGCTCAACGCATTGGAACGGCTGCTCGAACAGATGCCCAGCCGGGTCGTTGCGCTGCGGGTGGCATAAGACAACAGGGAGCGCACATGAGCGGCATGACATCGCTGGACTGGAAATATCTGAAGGCAATAGCGCAAGGCAAACCCTGCGCGGCGACATCGCGTGCCTGCCAGAAGAAGCTGGTGGATCTGCAATACATCGTGTTGCGCCACAACGGCTCGCCTGCCATTACCGGGCACGGCAACGATTCCCTGCTGCGCCGAAAATACAATCTCGCCATTCCACTGCTCGAGTCGGCTGCCGCGTAGAAACGCTTTTTCGGCATGGGCGCCGGCGAAGGCGGAAGGCCAACTCCTCATCGCGGCCGCTGTCAAGCCCCGTAGCAGGGTGTCAAGTACCGCCTGGTACATTGATAACGCCGCCGAGGCGCACCACATCAGCGGGGCAGCATCGAAACCTGGCGCCGCGACGGCAAGCTCGCCGCCACCTTGCCGCTGAGTGACACATGGGGAGTTGACGGGGGTGCCACCACCCGCTGCGACACCGCTCGTCGGACTTTGCAAACCCGCTGCAACCTTATACCCCCTCCGTTGCATCCAAGTCACAACCGCGGGCCATGGCGCCGGACGGCAGGGCCATTTCGCCCCGGCAAGGCGCGGACAGTCTCTGCGTGCGCGGCGGGATACCTGGTTCCCGCCGTCGCCACGGCTCCATGCCCGCGGCACATTTCGGCCGATGCACCGGATGGGAAGCACGGGTGTGCGGCAGCCTGACGTGATTGTTTAGAAGAAAAGGAGGCGGTAGATGAAAAAGTTGACGTGGCGATCTTTGGCAGTGCGCTCCACCGCGGTTGCGGCAATGGCTTTATCGTATTCGGCCTGGGCCGCCGTTCCTTCGTTTACGCAGGCTCCGGCCGTCATCGGAGACTCGAATTTCTGCGTCGGCAAGGACGATGGTTCTTATGCGCATCCCGACTGCCGGGTGCGTTACGCCTGCTCCAGCGGCGTCGCCTCCCAGGTGAACTGCCCTGACGGCCAGGTTTTCGATGCGCGCAAGAATGGCGACGACAATCCCGCGCTGTCCTATTGCAGCGTGCCCGAAAAGGCATCGCGCGTGGACTGCAGCGGCATCGCTCTGAAGAACTGAAGCAAGGCGGGCGGAAGGCGCCGGGCGCCTTCCGCAGCGCCGTGTCGCAACAGCTTCAGCTGCGCTGGCGTGCCATGCGCGCATCGCGCATGGCGGCGCAGGTGATCGCGATCAGCAGGATCGAGGCCAGCACCAGCGACGACCCCATCGTGCCGAAGTCGAGGCCGCCCTTCGCCACCAGCTTGGTCAGCAGGTCGCCCGCAGTCTCGCCCCGCGTGGTGGCGCAGATTCTCATGATCCAGAAAGACAGCGTGACCTGTGCAAGCTTGTTCATGCCTGACGCCGTCTGCGGATTGATTCAGCGCTGATTATCCGGCGCCCGCTCCCTCGCGCAAACGCGGCGTGGGTAAAGCCCGGTGCCGGCACGGTCCGGACGCTCGGGCATGACTTCCGGGTGTGCGGTGATATTTCCCGCATGGCATAAGGCACATCATGCGCCTGGTCCGGAGCCGCTTCATCGATGAGCGCGGCCCGGCGCCCTAACCATACGAATCTGAATCGGGCACTCGCTGCCCTAGGAGCTTGAAATGCAACTGTCGACCAAAACCAATGGCTTTGCCCTGGCCGCCGCCGCCGCCGTGATGTTCCTTGCCGCGCCGGTGGCCAACGCGGACGGAGCCACCGCTGCGACCGGCCACTGCGTCGGCGCCAATTCCTGCAAGGGCCAGAGCTCGTGCAAGAACGCGCACAACTCGTGCAAGGGCCAGAACTCCTGCAAGGGCCAGGGCTTCACCGAAACCAGCAAGGACGATTGCGCCAAGGCCGGCGGCAAGTTCGAAGCTGCCAAGTAGTCTCTCCGAAGCGGCAATGTTGCCAGCCTTGCATGACAGGGCTGGCTTTCTTTGACGCGGCGGCAATAGCGGTAACCGGGCAGGGAGCAGCGCGCAGCGCGGCCCCCTGCCCGACTCCGCGTGTTCGATCTGCAAGGCGGAGAGGCGATAATGGATAGTACCAATGGCGCCGGCAGCGCAAGGCCGCGCGTGGTCATCGTCGGCGCCGGTTTTGGCGGCCTGTCTGCGGCTATGGCACTGGCGCGGGTGCCGGTCGACGTCACCGTCATCGATCGCCGCAATTTCCACCTGTTTCAGCCGCTGCTCTACCAGGTTGCCACCGCCGGCCTGAATCCGGCCGATGTGGCCTGGCCGATCCGCAGCGTGCTGCGCGACCAGGCCAACACCCGCGTGCTGCTGGGTGAAGTCTGCGGCGTCGATACGGCGGCGCGGAAAGTCCTGCTGACGGAAGGGCGCGAGGAGCCTTACGACTGGTTGATCCTCGCCACCGGCGCCACCCATACCTATTTCGGCCACGACGAGTGGAGCGGCGTCGCGCCCGGGCTGAAGCGCATCGACGATGCCACCCTGATCCGCCGCAGGATATTGCTGGCCTTCGAGCATGCCGAAAGCGCCATGAACGAGGCGGCGCGCAATCGCCTGATGACTTTCGTCATCGTCGGCGGCGGCCCCACCGGGGTGGAACTGGCCGGGGCGATTTCCGAACTGGCGCAAAAAGCGCTGGCCGCCGATTTCCGCATGATCGATCCGCGGCGCGCGCGCATCGTGCTGATCGAGGGCGGGCCGCGCCTGCTCGCGGCATTCCCGCCGACGTTGTCGCAATTCGCCCACGACGCCTTGCGGAAGATGGGTGTCGAGATCCAGCTCGGCCGCGCCGTCAGCGGCTGCGATGGGTCCGGCATCACCGTCTCCGGCGAGAAGCTGGCGGCCGGCACGGTGCTGTGGGCCGCGGGCGTTGCAGCTTCGCCGGCGGCACGCTGGCTCGGCGCCGGTGCCGATCGCGCCGGGCGCGTCGAGGTGCAAGCCAACCTCAGCGTTCCGGGGCAGCCGCAGGTATTTGTCATCGGCGATACCGCCGCGTTTCTCCAGGACGGCAAGCCGGTCCCGGGCATCGCGCCGGCGGCGAAGCAGCAGGGCGCTTATGTGGCATCGCTGATCCGCAACGCCACCCTGCGCCGGAAGCTGCTGCCGGGCTTTCGCTACCGGCACTACGGCAGCCTCGCCACCATCGGCCGCCACAGCGCGGTGATCGATTTCGGCCGGATTCAGCTACGCGGCTGGTTCGCCTGGTGGATCTGGGGGCTGGCGCATATCTACTTCCTGATCGGCGCCAGGAACCGCCTGCTGGTGGCCAGCCAGTGGCTGTTCAGCTACCTGACCTATGGGCGCGGCGCGCGGCTGATCGTCGGCTCCGACCGGCCGGAGCAGAATCGGCAGGCTTAGTTTTCAGGTTTAGTCCACACAAAGACTTTCTTGCTTGTCATCCTGAGCGCAGCGCCTCAAAGGCACGGCGCTTCAGCGCGGCAGCAGCTTGCGCACTTCATCCAGCAGGCGCGCCATGTCTGCCGCGCCCAGCGCACCCATGGTGGAGATGCGGAACAGGGTGCTGGCCAGGACACCCTGTCCGGCGTAGATGATGAAGTCCTTCGCCTTCAGGCCATCGTGCAGCGGTGTGTAGGGCAAGCCGGCGGGCAGGTGATAGGCGCGCAATACCACCGACGATTCCGCCGTAGTCAGCAGCGGCTTCACGCCGAGCGCCGCCAGGCCATCCGCCACCTGAGCTGCCAGCGCGGTGTACTTCGCCTGCCGTGCGGCAAGGCCGCCCTCGTCGGCGAACTCGCGCAGCGCTTCGCGCAGGGCGTAGTAGGCATGCACCGACGGCGTGAACGGCGTGCCGCGCTGATCCTGGGCGCGGCTCCATGAAGCGAGGTCCAGGTACAAGGTGCGCGCGGCGGCACCCTGCAAGGCGGCGCGGCGCACGATGACGAAGCAGGCGCCCGGCACGCCGTGCAGGCATTTGTTGGCGGTGGCCGCGGCGGCGGCGAAGCCAGGCTGGCTGAAATCGATGGGCTCGGCGCCGAAGCTCGATACCGTGTCCGCCAGCAGGGCCACGCCCTGCTCCGAGCATAGCGCCGCCAGCTGGCTCAGCGCGTTGAGGCGGCCGGTGGTGGTCTCATGATGCACCGCTGCGACGTGGGTGATGGCCGGCTGCGCTTGCAGGCGCTTGCGCACTGCATCGAGATCCATCGGCGCAGTCCATTCCTGCCGCACCACTTCGCAGGCGATGCCGTGGCGCTGCGCGATATTGGTCATGCGCTCGCCGTAGACGCCGTTCTCCACCACCAGCAGACGGCCTTCAGCAGGCACCAGGCTGGACAGCATGGCTTCGACCGCGGCGGTGCCGGAGCCGGTCAGCAGCACCGCCGACCAGGTGGCGGGATCGAGGCCGTATACATTCAACAGGCGCTCGCGGATTTCATCCTGCAGATCGTAGAACTCGCTTTCGCGGTGGCACAGATCGGGCAGCAGCAGGCTGTTGCGCACGCGCTCGCTCAGCGTCACCGGGCCGGGGTTGAGCAGCAATGGGCGGTTCATGCGCGAACACCCTGCGGCGCGGCGCCGATGTGCGCGGCGAGCCGCGCGCTGACCTGCTCTGGCGTGACCGAGGGGCGCGGCAGATTGGGCGAGGCGCCGGGCCGGGTGCGCAGGTGGGCGAAGCGCGGGCCCGGCACGGACTTGGCTGTGAATAGTTCATCGATCACTTCGATGCTGCCGGATTCCAGTGCCAGCGGATAGCCGCAGGCCGCAGCGATGGCAGCGAAGGACACGCCGGCCGACACCGTGGCCTGGCCGCCGGTGGAATCGTGCACGCCGTTGTCGAGCAGCAGGTGCACCAGGTTGGACGGGCCGTAGGTGCCGAGGGTGGCGAACAGGCCCATGCGCATCAGCGCAGCGCCGTCGCCGTCGACCGCCACCACCTGCAGGTCCGGCCGCGCCAGCGCCAGGCCCAGGGCCATGGCGGAGACGCAGCCCATCGAGCCGACCATGTAGAGCTGGTTGGGGCGGTCGTCGACCGCGTACAGCTCGCGGCCGGTGAAGCCGGTGGTGGCGAGCACCACGCTGCCGTTCAGCGGCGTGTGTTCGATGACACGGCGCAGCGCGTCGGCACGGCTCGGCCGTGTGCCTACGCCAGCCGTTTTGACCACGGCCTTGCCGGCCGCGCGCGGCGGCGGCGCGCCAGTGCCGCGCAGCGGAAACTCCGCCACCGTGCCCTTCTTCATCAGCAGCGCGTAGGGGCGCCGCTCGCGATCCATGTGCTGGGTGGCCCGCTGCAGCGCCGCCTCGATCTCCTGCGGCTGCTGCGGGAAGATCTCCCAGGGGATTTCCATGGTGTCGAGCACGTTCGGCGTGATCGGGCCCATCAGCTGATGCTGCGGCTCGTCGTGCACGCCCGGCTCGCCGCGCCAGGTGATGATCAGCAGCAGCGGCAGGCGGAAGGTCCAGGTCAGCGAGGTCAGCGGGCTCACCGCGTTGCCCAGGCCGGAGTTCTGCATCATGGCAACCGCGCGCGCACCGGTCGCGGCCTGCCCGGCCGCTACCGCTACCGCATCGCCCTCGTTGGCGCAGGACAGGTAACTCAGCGACGTGTCCTGGATGACGTAATTGATGAACGGCGTGAGGAAAGAACAGGGAACGCCCGCATAGAAAGAAAAGCCGCGCTGGCGCGCGGCTTCGACGAAGGCAGCAGCCTCGATCACTTGCGGCTCCCGTAGGAAGACTCGGCGTGGGCGAAATCGCTGGCCTGCTGCAGGCTGGCGTGATCGTTGACGTCGAGCCAGTGGCCGTGCACGTACAGCACCTTGATGCGGTGGCCGGCCTCGATGATGGCGTTGAGCAGCTCCGGCATGCCGAGCTTGGCGAAGTCCGGCTGTTTACGCAGATGTTCCAGCGCGGAGAGCAGCTTGTCGCGGCCGGCGCCGCGCACGCGCAGCATGCCGATCCAGCGCCCGCTCGGGCGGGCGGTGCCGTCCTGCGGCGCGGTGCAATGGGCAACGCGGCGCAACGACACGTCGCGGCCGAAGATGCCGCGCTCGTCCGGCAGATCGGTGTAGGCCAGGTCGCAGGGCGCATCCGGCGCGGTCTGGGTGGAGTCGACCACCACGGTGAGGTCGGCGTCGGTATCGAGCAGGTCGCGCAGGATGTAGCGGCGGAACAGCAGGTCGCCGTAGCTGACCACGGTGTCGTCGCCGAAGCGGTCGATGGCGCAGCTGAGCGAAGCCAGCTCCCCGCTGCGGTCGTAGTCCGGGTTGACCACCAGGTTGACGCCGGCCACGTCGATGGCCTGGGCCTTGTAGCCGGCCACCACGGTGATGTCGCTCATGCCCTGCTTGCGGAAGGCCTTGACCATGCGCAGCAGCAGCGGCTCGCCGGCCACCGGCAGCATCACCTTGGGTCGGTCCTCGGTCAGCGCGTCGAGGTTGTCGCCGCGGCTCGCCGCCAGCACCACCGCGCGCGCGGCATTGGGCGTGGCGTAGATGCGCTCGGCCTCGCTGTACTCATCGGCGCCCTGCAGGCGGAAGATCTCGTTGACGGTGGCGACGCGCTCCTCGATGCCGACCAGGGTCTGCGTCTCGAACACCTCGCGTGCCGCCGCCTGCATCGCCGGGATGGCGGCGCGCAGCAGGTGGTTGGCCCAGATCACCAGATTGATGCCGGCGCGGCGGAACACTTCGGTCGGCGTGCTGTAGTACTTGGTCGGCACGATCACCAGCGGCGAGCGCCCGGCCCACTCCTTGGCGAACTGCAGGATCTCGTCCGGCTTGGAGCGCTTGGAGTGGATCAGGATGGCATCGGCGCCGGCGCGGCGGTAGGCCTCGGCGCGGCTCAGCGCCTCGCTCATGCCCCAGCCGGCAATCAGCGCCTCGACGCGGGCGACGATGTTGAAATCGGGATCGGACTGGGTGTCCTTGCCGGCCTTGATCTTGCCGCAGAACTCGTCGACGTCGGCCAGCTGCTGGCGCTCGCTGTCGATGAAGCTGTTGGTCTTGGGGAACTGCTTGTCCTCGATGCAGACGCCGGCGATGCCGCGCTGCTCCAGCTTGCGCACCAGGCGCCGCAGGTTGTTGAAGTTGCCGTAGCCGGTGTCGCCGTCGAGCAGGATCGGCAGAGAGCTGGCGTCGCTCATGAATTCCAGCAGCTCGATGATCTGGGTCCAGCTCGCCTCGTTGTTGTCGCGCACGCCGAACTGCGAGGAGATGGTCAGGCCGGAGCCCCAGATGCCGGAGAAGCCGGCTTCCTCGACGATGCGCGCGGACAGGCCGTTGTGCGCCTCCATGATGAAGGAGGTCTCGGGGCTGGTCAGCATCTTGCGCAGGCGGGCGGCGCGGGACAGCAAGGGGGTCATTTCGGGGCGATTCATGTCAGTGCCTGTAACTGCGGCAGCACCTCGTCGCGGGCGCGAGCCAGGTCTGCGGGGAAGTCGATTTCCAGCCACGGCGCGCCAGTGACGTCGGCCGTGTCAAAGTCCTGCGGGTGTTGCAGCAACAGATCGCGCACTGCCTCTTCGTGAGGCTGGTCGGCGCGGCCGCTGTCGATATAAGCCGCCACAATACCGGCAAAACGCCGCGCCGTGGTTGCAGTGAAGCGGAAGAAGCCGACCGACTCGCCCCAGGTGTCGTAGGACAGGTCCGGTGCCAGGCGCTTGCGCAGTTCCACCGGCAAGCCGTCCTTGAGGCAGATCTTCACCGGCTCCTCGCCGGGCTGGAAGCCGCGGTCCATCAGCAGGCGGTCGGCATGCGCGCCGGCGCAGAGGGCCTCGAACATGCGGCCGTCATAAAGCACGTCGGCATCCATCAGCAGCACGTCGCCGCCGGCAGTGAGCGCATCGGCGATGCAATGCACGGTCAGCACGCTGCCCAGGGTGTAGCGCTCGTTCAGCACCAATTTCGGCCGCGGCTGCCAGTCGAGACGATCCAGCTCGGCTTCGATCTGGCCCGGCTCGTACCCCACCGCGATCACCACCTCGTCCACGCCGGCCTGGCGCAGCAGGCGCAGGTGACGCTCGAGCAGGCTGTGGCCGCCGAATTGCAGCAGGCACTTGGGCGGCGGCTTGTCGCCGGACTGGGACAGCCGCCTGCCGAAGCCGGCGGCCAGGATGATGGCGCGCATCAGGTTGTTCAGGTTCCCTTGTTGATCGGCGCTACCGGCCGCAGGCGGCGGCGCAGCCAGCGCCCTTCCATATACTGCCAGTAGAGCAGCGCCGGAATGCCCAGCAGCAGCTCGCGGGCGCGCTTGATCAGCGACAGGGCCAGGGCGGTGGGCGGCGACAGGCCGACCAGGGCGCCGAGCAGCACATAACCGCCTTCCTGCACGCCGAGCGCGCCGGGGATGGCGAAAGCGATGCCGCGGATCGCCTGGCCCAGGCTTTCCAGCATCAGCGCATCGAGCAGCGACACCGGGTGGCCGAGAAAATACAGGGCCAGCCAGACCTCGCCGACTCCGGCCAGCCAGCCAGCCAGGTTGAGCAGGAAGCTGGCCATGCCAATGCCGCGTCGGGCATAGGCGCCCTGCACCGCGCTGTCCAGGGCCTCGGCGCCGCCGCTGAAGTCGAGCCAGTCGCGGCCGCTGGAGAAGCGATTGAGCAGGCGCGCCAGCCGCGCGAACAGGCCGCGCTGCTGCAGGCGGTAGAACCAGATGGCATTGGCGCCGAACAAGCCGATGCCAATCAACAGGGCGTAGAGCAGCTTGCGGTCGCCGGCATGCGCCGCCAGGGCCAGCATGCCGAGCAGGGCGAAAGCGGCCTGCGACAGCATCTGCTGGGTGGTGGCGACCACCACCGCGGCGCCGGCTTCGGCGCGTCCGGCGCCGAAGCGCGCCAGCAGGCGCGCCATCACCATGGGACCGCCCACCTGCGCCACCGGCAGCAGGCCGTTTACCGCCTCGCCGATCCAGCGCGCGCGGGCCACACGCCGGCGCGGCACCGGCTTTTCCAGCACCACGCCCATGGCGGCTGAATCCAGCAGCAGCGCCACCAGATGAAACGCGGCGACGATGAGCACGCCCCAGCCGGCCAGCGCGAAGGTCTGCAGCACCTGGCCGGCGCCTTCATAGGCCAGCAGGGCCGTAAAGGCGCCCGTGCCCAGGGCCAGGAAGACCGGGAATTTCACGGCGAGCGTCGTTTGGTGCGGAAAACCTGGCTGAAGCCGAAGTAGGCGAAGGAATCCTTCATGTTCGAGATCAGCCGCCACCAGGGACTCATGGCCTGGTTGGTGACATATTCGAAGGTCAGCGCCACCCGGTCTTCGCCCTCGGCCGACGGCGTGATGCGGTGCTGCAGCTTGTCGCCGTTGAAGAACACCAGGGCGCCGGGCTTGAGGGCGATGGCGCCGTCCACCGGCGCGCGGCCGGCAGCCTTTGTATAGAGACGGTATTCGAGCTTGCAGGAGGAATCGTCGACCACGCCGAGCAGCAGGGTGTAGCGGCTGCCCTTGTAATAGGAGGTGTCGTAGTGCCAGCCGATGTGGTCGCCGGCCTCGGTGTAGAAATACAGGGCGTAGGCGTGCGGGTCTTGCTCCGGCGAGGGCAGCAGGGGCTCGCCGCAAAGGTCGCGTAGCCAGGCGCTGAGCTGCGGCTGGCGATACAGCTCGGTGATCGCCGGCGCCAGCCGGTCGATGACATGGCGGCTGACGCTGCCGCCCTTCTTGTGGCCGGGGATCAGGTTGCGATTGACCGCGCCGCGGGTGGCGCGCACTGCCTCCTGCAGCCGCTGCACCAGCTCCGGCGGCAGGAAATCCTCGATGAAGATGAACTCGTCCTGCTCGACGAAGCGCTGCCGCAGCGCCGCCTTATCGAGCACCGCCAGGCGCCCCGTCAGGTCCCGCGCGACATGTGCTTCATCCCGCTGCGCGATGCCGCCGGCAAGCGGCACGGCGGCGCTGGCATGGGTGGTGTTCAACGCTGCCGGTACTCGTGTTGTTGGGTGACCACGCTGCGGCCGGAGCGCACGAACTCGCCCGTCACCCACAGGGCATACAGCATCGAGCCGAGCGCGGCGGCCAGCAGGAACGGCTGCAGCGCATTGCTCAAGGTCACCAGCGGCATCAGGTACAGCACGTCCTCGGTCTCGAAGCCGCCGACCGTGCTGAGCCGCGTGCCGGCCTTGCCCAGGCGGTTCTCGATCACCATGCGCATCGAGAAGATGAAGCTGACGGCGCAGCCGGTGAGCACGCCGAGCAGCACCGCCCACTGGCCCAGCGGGCCGTCGCTGAGGCCGAAGCCGATGGCGGCGAACAGCAGGACATGGATCAGCGCATCCGAGACCAGGTCGTAAATGTGACCGGCGCGGCTCATCTTGCCGCTGAGGCGGGCCAGCTCGCCGTCGGTGTGGTCGAGGAAGTTAGACAGCACGAACAGCAGCGCGCCGATATTGCTCCACAGGTAGGTGCCCGGCATGAAGGCGACGATGCCGGCCACACCGACCAGCAGGCGCACCGTGGTCAGATGGTTCGGGCTGACCCGGGTATGCACCAGCGGCGTGATCAGCCAGCGTGCCAGTCGCGCGTCCCAGGGACGCGGGGTTTCAATCTTGTTTGCGCTCATACGCCTCCCCAATCCGCCATCGCGGCCCGATATCACTGCCCGCCGCGCGAGGAACGACCCTCGCGCTTTCGAGCGGGAAGAAACTTCTGGTTGCGGTCGACGGCCTGTTCATCGAGTGCGCGCCTGCGCTTCCCCCTCGATCGCCCGATTCTGGCCGCCGATGCCGCGGGCCTGGCATGCCGGGCTTGGGGATCGGGTCGGTCAGTCGGTCTGTTTGACGCGCGGCTCATGACAGAAGTTACAGAATTATAACGTCCAGAGGACATTGGTGTGACAGTCTTGGGACGAATTCTGCCGGTACAAGTGCCCGCAGCCGCAAGCTGCGCGAAAGCCGGGCGGCAAACCCGGCTCGCAGGCGAGCCGGGCTTCAGGCTAGGCCAGGGCGCCGCTCAGCAGATGCAATTGAAGACGCGCGCCGCGTTGCCGCCCAGAAACAGCGCTCGGGCCTCCTGATCCAGACCCAGGGCATCCAGCTGTTCCAGGCACCGCGCCGGCGACAGCATCGGCCAGTTGCTGCCGAACAGGACGCGTGTGCGCCCTGCGCCGCGCATGAAGGCGACCAGGTCGGCCGGCAGGCGGTGCGCCGCGTAAGCCGAGGTGTCGACGTGGAAATTCGGATACTTGTAGGCCAGCGACAGCACCTCGTCGATCCAGGGGAAGCCGACGTGCCCGCCCACCACCACCAGCTCCGGGAAATCCAGCAGGACATCGTCCAGATACGGAATCAGCCGGCCCGGCTCGGAGCGGCATAGCGGCCCGGTATGGCCGATCTGGGTGCAGAACGGCACGCCCAGCTCGACACAGGCGACATAGATCGGGTAGTAGCGCCGGTCGTTTGGCGGCAGGTCCCACAGCCAGGGCAGCACACGCACCCCGACGAAAGTATGCCGGTCGACCACCCGCCGCAGCTCGGCCACCGCCTTCACCGGATTGCCCAGATCGACCGTCGCCAGCCCGGCGAAGCGGGTCGGCGCCTGCCGCACCATGGCGGCGACTTCGTCGTTGCTGATCAGAGAGCCGTGCGGGCCGTGCCAGGCGGAGAGCAGCGCCCTATCGACCCCGGCCGCATCCATCGCGGCCAGCGTGTCGCCGACGGTAGGGGCGCTGCGATCGGTGCCGGTCCAGCGCAGCAGTGTGTCCAGCCACGGTGCCTGCATGAAACGGGCGGTGGGAATCTGCGACCAGGCATCGATGACCGGCATGTGCTTTCTCCATACTTCACTAGTGAAGTATTATATTGAAGGACCGATCCGTCAACACCTTCCATCCTGTGCCAATGCCAGCTCCCGTCCCTGACCAGCGTGTCTTGCACCTGCTGCAACTGGCCGCGCATCGCCTGCGCACCCACTCCGACCGGCGCGGGCTGGAAACGGCGGGCGTGACCACGGCGCAAGCCGGCGCCCTGTTTGTCATCGCCGGCCAGCCGGGCGTCACCCAGAAGGAAATCGCGCAGGCCCTGAAGCTGCGGGAATCGGCGGTGACCGCCATGATCGCCCGCTTGCTGGAGGCCAGGCTGGTCGAGCGCAGCAGCAGCGCCTCGGACAAGCGCGCCTGGTCGCTGCATCTGACCGACAAAGGCGCCAAAGCCCTGCAGCTCCTGCGCGTCGAGCTCGACCGGCTCAATGCGAAGCTGGGCGAAGCGCTGGGCGAGGACGGCATGCAGCAGCTGTCCACCGCGCTGCGCGCCATCGTCGGCCTGAAGCTGTAGCAGCGGAATCCGGCTTGTCCCGCGCAAGCAAACGGCCCTGGCCGCGATGCACCGCGGATTCGTCAGTGCATGCCGCCGCATCCATCATTGAGAAATTTTCATGTGGGGAATGAGTCCCCAAATCCGTGGTCAGAGGTATTCAGGCGCCCACGGAGACCGACATGAGCACGCTGATCCACAATATTGTCAAGACCGACCGCGACGATTACACCTTCCATACCCGTGAGGAAGCGGAAGCCTTTTTCATCGCCGTGTCCCTGCGCGAAAAGGAGCGCAGCTCGCCGATGGCCGCGCCGGCGCAGCCGCCGTCCGCGAAGCGCACGCCGGCTACCGCCAGGCCCCGCGGCCGCTCCGGCGCGAGCTAGTCGCAACGCAAGCGAGGCGGCACAGGAACGCCGCTACGTGCCGCATTCCGCATCCGGGCACGGCGCGTCGCCGGCCGGCTGCAGCGATGCGAATGACCGCACATTCCGCCGAGCGCGGCCGGGAGAGTTCGCCCGTTGATTGCTGCGGGCGTTTTATCGCGGCTGCACTGACGCACCGACCTCGGACAATTGTTGCAGGAGCGCCCGGCCGGCTGCGTGCGGCACGCCTGTCCAAGCGCCCGCATAGCCCGTAAGCTGGCAACCGGATCGGGGCCGTTTGGCGCCCGAGGCGCATACCACCATGTCAGAATCGAAGCGGTCTCCTTACCGCAAGGTATGGGGACGACTCGGAAGGAAGACACTACGCCGGCACGGCGCCGCAGCCCAGGCGCAGCAGACACGCGCGCAACGCGATCTGACGCCGGCGCAGCTGCATCTGCTGGAACGCATCGCCACCGCGGCCACCCGCCGCTATCGCTTTCCGGCACTGCTGGAGGAGGAGTTCCAGGCCTACGTGCGCTCCGCCACCCGCACCGCGCGCATCTGCCTGTGCCTGATCACCTTCTTCATGTTCGCCGCCGCGCCGGCCTGGGTGCCGCTGAGCCTGGGCGAGCCGGCCGGGATGGGGGTGCCGATGCAGTGGATCGAGCTGGGGGTGATGACGCCGCTGTTCGCCCTGGTTGCCCTGATCCAGGCTCGCTACATCGCCTCGGACTGGTCCGAATGGCTGTTGATCGCGGCGTTCCTGCTGGAAGCGGTGTGCATCGAAGTGATCGTGCATCTCGCCGACCGCATCGACTATCCGCTGGAGCCCTCGCTCAATGTGGTGATTCCGGTCTCGGTCATCATCCTGGCGCGCATGCGCATCCGGCGCTGCCTGCTATTCGTAGCACTGTACCTGGCGATCGTCATCTCGGCCGGCCAGATCTGGCCGCATCATCTCAACCTGCGCTCGCCCACCGGCTGGCTGATGGAATCGCTGCTGCTGTCCATCGTGCTGCTCGGCGCCGCCTGGTCCAAGCTGTTCTTTCGCCGCCAGTGGGCCGCCAATCTGCTGCTGGAGCTGCTGGCCTACCGCGATTCCCTCACCGCCCTGCCCAACCGGCGCGCGCTGGAGGATCACTACCATGTGCTGAGCCAGGCCCTGACCCGCGGCCAGAAGAAGAACCTGATCTTCGCCCTGATCGACCTCGATCACTTCAAGCTGATCAACGACAGCTACGGCCATGAGTACGGCGACGGCGTGCTGGTCGAAATCGCTCAGACCTTGTCGCAGTTCGCGCGCCGCCCACTGGACATCGCCGCCCGCATCGGTGGCGAGGAATTCGCCCTGATCCTCTATGACTGCGACGCCGATTCCGGGCGGGAACGGCTGATGCAACTGCTGCAAAGCATCCGCAGCCTGCGCATCGAGCACAAGGCGCACCAGGGCGGCGTGGTCACCTGCAGCATCGGCGCCGCCGCCCTCGGCCCCGGCCACAGCCTGCACGATGCCTATCGCGCGGCAGACGAATGCCTCTACCAGGCCAAGCGCGAAGGCCGCGACCGATTGCAACTGCTCAGTACGCCAAGCTGAGATAATGCGGGCCATGACCATTCCCATCACCCTGGCGCTGCGCCCGGCGCAGCCGGCCGATGCGGTGGCGCTGAGCGCACTGCTGCACGAGACTTTTCGCGATACCTGGCTGCCGCAGCTGCAGCCGCAGGCGGCGCAAGCCTGGCTGCGCGAGGAACAGGCAGCGCGCTACGTGACCGAGTCCGGCGCCGCATTCATCGTCGCCACCATCGGCGGAGAACTGGCCGGCTTCGTCCACCGCGGCGCCGACTTCATCCACGCCCTGCATGTGAGTGGCCGCGTCCGCCGGCATGGCATCGGCCAGATCCTGCTGGCGCGCGCCGAGCAGGCCATGCTGGACGACGGCTACGTGCTGAGCCGGCTCGAAACCGATACCTTCAATACGGCGAGCCGCGCTTTCTATATCGCCTGCGGCTACCGCGAAATAGCGCAATACCCGGACGAGGAATGGGACAGCGGCCTGACCACCGTGCTGCTGACCCGGTCGCTGGCGCAGGCCACGGCGTAACGGCAAGACCCCGCGCAGCGCGAGCGACATCCGGTGGCGAAACACGCCGGCGCCAGGATGACGCCGGCAGTCTCTCTTGCAGCATCGTCCCGAGGTAGCGAAGCATCCGGCGCCGCCCTGCCGCGGAGCCGATGAGCGCAGCTGTCATCTGGTGCGGATATTGCTTTTTCCAATTCCCGCGCAAGGCAAGGAAGCCGACATGCGACTCGCACTGATCCTGTGCGCACTGATGCCGTGCGCGGCGCTCGCCGACGATGCACGCCTCAGGCAACTGGAATACCTGGACTACGCCGCCGTCACGGCGGACATGCTCAGCACCCACGTGGCAGTGCATAACCTCGGCATGGAAGAAGGCAACCCACTGCTCGGCAAGCACCCGAGCGACGGCCTGATCCTGGCCAGCGGCGTGGTGCGCTACGCCATCGCCTATGCCGTGGCGCACGGCAGCGCATCGAGCCGCGCCAAAAGAATCGTCCTCACCGTGGTGGATTACGTCGAGCTCGGTGTGGTCGGCAGCAATCTGAGCACCATCACGCACCACGATGTTCCGGAGCTGCCGGCCATCGGCATCGGCATCACCATTCCGCTGGCGGTGGATTTCTGGCCGCGCTGAGCGGCGCCGGGCTTACCGGCTGCCTGCGATGCGCAAGTCTAGCGTCGCAACGGCGGCCGGCGTAGGTACCTGCCGGTACCGCGCCACGGTTCTTTGCATCGAACACCGGCTCCGACATCGAGTGGGCCCGAAACAACCAGCCGAGGTGAGCAGACACGCCGGCCGACTTGGTTTCCCTAGTGGGCCCGCTGCTGCGTCAGGCCAGCCGCGCGTCCATGGTGATACTGGCCTTCATCAGCTTCGACACCGGGCAGCCGGCCTTGGCCTTGCTGGCAATGTCGGCGAACTTCACCGCGTCCGCGCCGGGGATGGTGGCGACCACGGTGAGGTGGCTGGCGGTGATCTCGAAGCCGTCGCCGACCTTGTCGAGCGTGACTTCAGCGTGGGTCTCGATCTTCTCGGCGGTCAGCCCCGCCTCGCCCAGCATCAGTGACAGCGCCATCGAAAAACAGCCGGCATGGGCGGCGCCGATCAGCTCTTCCGGATTGGTGCCCTTGCCATTCTCGAAGCGCGACTTGAAGCCGTAGGGCGCTTCCTTGAGCACGCCGGTCTCGGTGGAAATGGTGCCGCCGCCGTCTTTGATGCCGCCTTTCCAGACTGCCCATGCTTTCTTTTTCATGCACTACTCCTTCAATCGGTAAGTGAAGGCCGCTTCGCCTGCAGCGACCTTGCTTGGACCGCCGATCTGCGGAAACATTGCAACCGCAACAGCGAATGCAGGTGCGGCCGCAACACCGCGCCGGCCTTGGCCACCGTGTACGCTGTCGCACAGACATCATGGCGGCTCAGGCGCTTACTCGTGCTTTCCATCGAGGCGCCTTCCCATGCCATTCAAACTCCGCTCGCTGACGCTGGCCCTGGCGATGTTCGCCGTGCCGGCTACGTCCTTCGCACAGATCGGCGTCTCCATCACCATCGCCCCGCCCGAGCTGCCCGAATACGAGCAGCCGGTGATCCCCGGCGACGGTTACATCTGGACGCCGGGCTACTGGGCCTACGGCAATGAGGGCTACGTCTGGGTGCCGGGCGCCTGGGTCATGCCGCCTTCGGTCGGCGTGCTGTGGACACCCGGTTACTGGGCCTGGGACGACGGCGCCTATGCCTGGAACGGCGGTTACTGGGGCCCACATATCGGCTTCTACGGCGGCGTCAATTACGGTCACGGTTATGGCGGCCACGGCTATGACGGCGGCCGCTGGGATCACGGCAGGTTCGACAACAACCGCGCGGTGAACAATATCAATGTCACCAATGTTCACAACACCTATAACGAAACCGTGGTGAACAACGGCGGCGGCAATCGCGTCAGCTTCAACGGCGGCAGCCGCGGCACCCACGCCGCACCGAGCGAGGAAGAACGCTCGATGGCGCGGGAACATCATGTCGAGGCGAACGCCGGGCAGCCGCAGCACGAGCAGGGCGCCCGCGGCAATCCGGCGCAAAGGGATGCGCTGAATCACGATCACCCAGCCGAAGCGGCAGCCGGCAACCGGGCTGAAGAAGCGAACCGGGCCGCCGCGAGGAATGCGCAGGCGGAGCGCATCGCGCCGCATGAAAATGGCGGTAACGGCGCCGATCGTGCACACATCAATGGCGCGGCTCGTGCGCAGCAAGCGCCCGACCGCCCGGCGCAGCAGCACGCCGAGCCGCAGCAGCGGCCGCAGCAGATGGCCCGACCGGCACAGGAGCCGCGTCCGCAGCCGCGCCCACAGCAAACGCGCCAGGTCCAGCAGCAGCCCCGTCCGCAGCAGGAGCAGCGTCCGCAGCCGCAAGCACGCCCACAGCAGGAACAGCAGCGCCCTCAGCAGCAGGCGCGCCCGCAACAGGAGTCGCACCAGCAGCCGCAAGGTCATCCCCAGGAATCGCACGAGCGTCCCGGCAGATAGCGCTGCTGCATCGCACCCCGGACGGCGTGGCTCTCACAGCTTCCAGGTCTCCATGAAGGCCGGGGCATTGGCCGCCGCATCGACCAGGCCGTGCAGCGCCACCACCAGGGTGAAGCTGCGCGTGCGCGCCCACAGCACGCCGAACAGCAGGCCAACGATGCCCTGCATGGTGACGCTGTAGGCCGCGGCGACAAGCAGCCCGGGATGTGCGCCGAGGCCCTCGTCCGCGCCGGCGCCGCGCAGCCAGAAGCCGGGCGCATGCGCCAGGCCGAAAGCCAGCGCAGCCAGGCACACGGCGGAAACCTGGGAGCCGGTCAGCGCCGCGAGACGCGATTGCAACAGCCAGCGGAAGAAGAACTCCTCGACGATGCCCGCTTCCAGCGACATCCACAGGAAACACAGCAGGCTGCCGAGCACCCAGTGCCGTGCTTGAATCTCCGGCTTCAATAGTTGCTGCGCGCCGGTGCCGACCGCGAACTGCACCGCCACCGCGATCGCTCCCAGCACCGCGAAGCATAGCCACAGCCGTCCCCGCCCCGCCGTCACCGCGCCGGCCGAAGGCCAGCCGCCGTGAAGCAGGCGCAGCACCAGCGCCGGCAGCGCAACGAAAGCGGCGAGCTTGAGCAGGGCGTTCACCACATCGTGCCAGCGCGGGTCCGGCACCGCCGGCAGCAGCGCGGCCAGCATGCCGCCCTTGGCCGAGAGAAACAGCGTCACGCCGACCAGCAGCGCCAGCAGCACTGGTAACTCGCGCCGCAGCGGCGGCGCCGGCAAGCCCGGCTGCGGCAGGCGCATGCAACACAACAGCCCCAGCAGCGGCAGGCCGAATCCGAAAATCAGCAGCACTGCGAGGGTCTCTTCCAACGGGCGGCCGTCAACCGCCAGCACGCCGATGCCCAGGCAGTACAGCAACAGGAACAACCACAGGGCACGATTGCGCAGCACAGCGGACATGGGCGGCACCGGAACTGGATGGTGACGCAGCTTGGATGCAGGCCTGCAACGCGGCGGATGCGCCCGGCGAAAAGAATCCTGCAACGGCACGGTGCGCTTCCGCCTGGAGCTGGCGGCAGAATCCCGGTGTGGCGAGCGGCGATTGCGTTCAGCGATTGCGCTGTTTTTTTGCTGCACTGCGATCATCATGGCGACAAAAATCGCTGCGCCCGATGCGGGCCACGCGACAAACAAATCAACGCAAGCAGGGGATTGGCAGAATGCCGGATTTAGGTATAGCGTATGGGGGAGCGCAGGAATAGGTAAAAATTTCCGGCGCCACTACAACAAGTCTTTGGGCAAGTCTTAGGGACAGGGAGGAAACATGAAAACGGCTCTTGGGGCGGTATTTCTGTTGTCCATGATTTTCGGCAGTGCGGCCGTTCTTGCAGACGATCCACCGGCAAACGGCGATGTCGGCACAGCCGCCGGTTCCGCCACCGTTGCTTCCAGCACGGCTGCCGGTTCCACCACCACACAGGTCGTGGTTGGCATCGGCACCGCCGCGATCATCGGCGCCATCGTTGCCGCGTCTTCGGACGACAAGGGCACTTCTTCAACCACCTCGACGACCAGCACGGCTCACTGAAGCCGGCGGTTCGCGTACTGAGGGTTTTCCGTCGCGCTTGAGGGAACCCGCAATACGCAGGTGCTTTGCCCATCGAGCGGACGACGCTGCGGCTTTCGGGCCGCAGCGTATTGTTGCGACGCAATATTGCGAACGTCGCCGTTGTGCAGCGGCTGCTGAGGCCGCGGCGGCAGGCGCAACGTTTCGCTCTTCACGCTTGACTGCGTTGTCGATGTTTCTATAATTGAGCAATTACTCAATTACGAGCCGGACATGCCGCGGCCCCGAAGCGAAGACAAGCGCAACGCAATCCTCCAGGCCGCCATCGCCGAGTTCGCCGCTCGCGGCGTCTGGACCACGCCGACTTCTGCCATCTCCAGATCCGCCGGCGTGGCCGAAGGCACGCTGTTCACCTACTTCGCCACCAAGGACGTGCTGGTCAACGAGCTGTACCGCTCGCTGAAGCTGGAGCTGGCCGAGGTGATGCTGTCGACGTATCCGGCCAGCGGCGATGCGCGCAGCAAGCTCAAGCACATCTGGGCCCGCTACGTGCACTGGGGCGTGGCCAACCCGGACAAGTTCAAGGTGATGGGGCAGCTGCGCCTGTCGGACCAGGTCAGCGAGGAAAGCCGCGCCTTCGGCCGCGCGCCCTTCATCGAGCTGGAACGCCTGGCCGCCGATTGCATCAAGCGCAAGATCATCCGCAACTACCCGGTGGAGTTCATCGGCGCCATGCTCGGCGGACTGGCCGAAATCACCATGGGCTTCGTCGCACAGGCCGGAAAGAAAAGCCGCACCGATTACTGCGCGGCCGGCTTCGAGACGTTCTGGCAGGGCATCGCCGTATTGTGATCGCACGCTGACCGCGCCTTTCACCGGCAGCCGTCTTGCGCCACACTGCATCCATGGTTGCCCTGATCCAAATACCGCTTCCGGTTCTGCCCGCATGAGCGCCTCGCGCTGCCCCTGCGGAGTCATCGCCTATCAGGGCGAGATCGTCTGTTACGAGCTGCCGCAGCAGAGCGGCGGTGAACCGGCTGGCGCGGGTGCCGGCCGCGTGGTGGAAGCGCGCCGCCTTGGCCACAAGTCGCTGCTGGAGATCACGCCGGAACTGCGCGCGGCGATCGAGGCGGACCTGCGCAAGAGCCGGGACGCGGAGTAGGCGACGCTCCAGAGGTGGCATCCGGATTTTCCGCGCGAATCGAACAACTGGAACTGATCAGATTTCCCCGGCTAGCGGGAGCGTCTGTCACGGTGCTTGTCAGATTATATCCATACCAGTATAATCGTCTGGCATGAAACCAGTGCGCTTTCTGGGTGATTCGCTCAAGTCTCCTCGCGAGTTCCCCGATGACGCGAAGCAGGACGCGGGGTACCAGCTCGATCTGGTGCAGTGTGGCGCTCAACCCGACGACTTCAAGCCGATGGCATCCATCGGCAAGGGCGTTGAGGAAATCAGGATCCGCGACGACTCCGGCGCCTACCGTGTGATCTATACCGCGCGCCTGGCCGATGCCGTGTACGTGCTCCACTGCTTCCAGAAGAAGACGCAAGCAACATCGAAGCGGGACATCGGTATCGCGAAGGAACGTTTCGCCGAATTGATCAGAGGCCGCAAATGAAGAAGATCGAAAGCTATGCCAGTGTGTGGGATGCGATCGCCGATACTCCGGAGCAGGCTGCAAACTTGCGTGCCCGGGCCGAGCTGATGCAGAAGATCGCCGCCATCGTGCAGGACAGCGGCTGGACCCAGACCGAGGCGGCGAAACATTGCGGTGTGACGCAGCCGCGGGTGAACGATCTGCTGCGCGGACGCGTGTCGCGCTTTTCTCTGGACGCTTTGGTCAACATCGCCACTGCGCTGGGCCGCCGCGTGCATGTCGAGCTTGAAGCGGCCTGATTCAGGACCAAGCACGATTTGGCAATTTGTTTCGCAGAAGCCGGCGCTGTCGCGCAGCTCAGGCCGGTGCGGCGTAACAGACGATCTCGCGGCTGAAGCCCTTGATGGTGAGCGGCGCGCGTGCTTCCAGGCGTGAGCCCTCGCCCATCGCGCCGGCCAGCTCCACGGTGCGGCTATCGAGCAGGATCTCGGCGTGTGCGGCCTGCTCGCACAGGCGCGAGGCAAGATTCACCGCCGAGCCCACCGCGGTGTATTCCAGGCGCGAGGTGGCGCCGATCACGCCGACCGTGACCGGGCCGCTGGCCACGCCCACGCCGATGCCCAGGGTATGGGTGTCGGTGCTGCATTCGCGGGTCAATGCCACGCCGGCGATGCGGATGCGCCGCGCCATCTCCACCCCGCAACGGGCATGCTCCTGCATCGGAATCGGTGCGCCGACCAGCATCAGGATGCCGTCGCCGGCGAAGTCCTTGATGGTGGCGCCATACTCCGCCACCACCACGCCGACCGCGTCGTAGTACTGGCGCAGCACCTGCAGCACGCGCGCCGAGGGCTGCGCTTCGGCGAAGGCGGTGAAGCCGCGCAGGTCGCAGCACACCACGGTGATCTCCAGCAGGTTCTCGCGCATCGCAGTCTTGAGGCCGCGCTCGGCCACCAGCTTCGCCACCTGCGGCGACAGGAAACGCGACATGAACTGCCCGCGCTGGCCTTGCAGCACGTGGTAGCGCACCGAGCCGACCAGGAACACCATCTCGCCCAGCATGATCGGCACGGTGTTGTATTGCAGCGGCGACACCAGGCCGGCGATGAAGCAGGGGATGGCGCAGGCCATGGACAGGATGCGCACCCGCTCCGGCCTGTCCGGCCGGCGGTTGAGCAGCAGCATGATGGAGACCAGGCCGGCGTAGCCGATGAAGACGATCGGCGTCGCGAACAGCCAGAAGCCTGGCCGCAGGAAGGCATTCTCGTGATTCAGCGCGCCGAGGAAATCGAGCAGGCGGGTCTGCGGAAACAGCACCGACAGGACGCAGTACAGCACGCTCGCCACCTGGCCCAGGCGCAACAGCCCGTCACCGAAGCGCACATCCAGATCCTGGGCCGGCACCGTGCGGCGCACCAGCAGGATCCATTCGAGCAGGGCGATGCAGGACATGCCTTCGGCCAGGGAGAACCAGCCATGCAGGGCGATGCCGACGTTCCACTGCTCGCCCACCACGATGTTGAGGTCGATGGACAGGCCCAGGCCGACGAAGAACAGCGCCAGCCAGCGGCTGCTGAGCGAATCGCGGTCGCCGGAGACGAAGGCCAGCGCCATGCCCAGAGCCAGCAGGCTGACCAGGTTCTGTGCCATGAAGTCGCCGGCAGAAGCGATGCCATGAGGCGACAGTTCACGCACAGTGGGCATGCTTACCTCCCCGGGCCTGGCGGCGCGTTACGGCCGTCCTTGTAGGTGCGCCTGCAAGATGGGCGCATAGGGCACTTTAACGCAGACGCGGCCGGTGCGAATACCGCCGGTTCCGTATGGCCGCACGGCCATAAAAACCGGGCGAAGCAAGCCGGGCGTATTCCGTCATGCCGGGGCTCCGCTAATTTTCTATTTTTACGCCATCTTTCCTGTAAGAAAAATAAGCCAGCGCCGTTGTAATCAGACCTGGGCAGAAATCCAGATAGAGGTTCTCGATTCTGCCGTACACGGCAAAAAGGGAACCTCCGAAAACGATCCAGAACACGCCCAGCACACAGGAAAGATGCCAGCCGAAGCCGGCGCTCTTATAGATGTAATAGATGGCCAGGAAAATAATGCTCGAGACGAACGTAAATACCAGTCCCAAAACAAAAGATAGGAAGAGGGTATCGGCCGAAACCTGTACATGAAACGCTTCGAGTCCCCATGCCGGGGTGAATATTGCAATGAAACTCGAAACAACTTCGGAGAGAAGTTCCAGTACAAGAATGCCCAGCAGCGCCTTAGTCAACATTGCCGCCTCTACTTTTACGCGTTTTTCTTCAGGGTGAACGGAAAGGCCAGTTGTGCAAAGAAGCCTCTTGGTACTGTGTAATCGATTCCGATGACGGCAGGCGGGCGCCGGTCGGGTATCAAGTGCGTTCCAAAAATGAGGTCCCAGAGCATGAGGATTTCGCCATAGTTATTGTTCGACTCGCTCAACACTTTGGAATGGTGCCAGCGGTGTACGCCGGGGGTATTAAAAACGTAATTGAAAGCTCCCAGGCGCATTTCGATATTGCAGTGCGACAGGAGGCCGACATAGTTGTAGAAGGCGAGGTACCAAAAAAACACCTCTTCAGGCGGGCTGAGTATCACCAGCAGAGGCAATCCAAAAAGGATGCTCTTGAAGCTGTCGACGAAATGAAAGCGCCCTGTGTTGATGAAATACAGGCGCGCGGGACTATGATGCAGCGCATGGAAGCGCCAAAAAAGCATCAACTCATGTCCAAGGCGGTGGGCCCAGTACAGCCCGAAATCGGCCACGAAAAGAGCTAAGAATACCTGAGCCGGAACGAACCACGTCCTGGGCCAGAGTGAGTGTGGAAAACTTGCTGCCAGCGTTACTGCCAACCCGGAAAAAACCAGAATGACCATCGACCTTGCCAAAAACTCCGGAGCAGCCGCCCCGACAGCGGTGTGCAACAGGTCATTGGCAATCTGCCCATCATTCGCCTGCCATGATTGCTCATGCGGCATGTACCTTTCGAGCAGGAAGATTGCAAAAGCCAAGAACAGGTAAACGCCAAGAACAATTGCTTCCTTGTCAAAACCACTTTGAAAGCCGAGATAGGTCAGAAACAGGCTGGCCGATAACAGCATTGGCCACGCAATGGGCGCCAAAAGCTCTTTCGCAGTCATGGTGCGGCTCGTTCGCACGGCCTTCAGTCGAAGATGATGCGTGCACTGTAGGTGGGGGCCGCCGCGAATAATTGACTTTGCGCGCCAGGCTGTCGCAATAATTCGCTGTCCCTACCGACAACCAGATCAACGCCATCGCCGCAACATGCGCCCGCCCATCACCGATGAGCCGCTGCTCCAGAGCGCGTCGCTGGCACACATGGCGCAGCTGTGTCGCGAGTTGGGGGTGCGCAACGAGGCGTTCCACGCAAAGATCAATGCGGATCTGCAGATCCAGCAAGCCGGCGAGTTGCTGCAGGCCGGCGCCCTGCTCACCGGCTGCAATGACTTCGGGCTACGCCTCGGCGCGCGCCATCATCCCAGGGATTTGGGCACACCCGGCTTCCTGCTCATGGCGGCGCCCACCGCCGGTGCCATGCTTGAAATATTCGATCACCACGGCTATCTGATCCAGGACCGTGCCTTCAACGTAGTGGCCGAAGCCGGCGCCGCGGAGCTTTACTACACTGCGCCCTTGAGCCATCCGGAGCAGCGGCGGCAGGACGCAGAGTTCAGCATGGCCTATATCGTCGGCACCACGCGCGCCGCTGTCGGCAGCCGGCTGGCGCCGCTGGAAGTGTGCTTCGAGCACGAGGCACCCGCCTCCACCCAAGCACATCGCGCGCTGTTTGCGCTGCCCGGTGCATTTCAATCGTCCGGCCAATCGCGTCGTGTTTGGCGGCTCGGTCGGCGACATGCCCCTCGTCACCGCCGATGCTGCGCTGCTCGACCATCTCGGCGCCTATGTCGAATCCGGCTTCGGTGCCAGCCTCGATAGCGGCGGGCTGGTGCGCGTCGTCGGCGGCATCGTCGCCTCCCTGCTGCCGACCGGCAACGCTACCCTGGAAGCGGTGGCACGCCGCCTCGATCTGTCACTGCGCACCCTGCAGCGCAAGCTGGCCCAGGCCGGCGCCGGCTTCGACGAATTGCTCGACAGCACCCGCCGCGAACTGGCGAAGAACTACGTGCTGGGCACGCGCCTGTCGATGTCGCATATCGCGCAGCTGCTGGGCTATTCCGAGTCCGCCGCCTTCACCCGCTCCTACCAGCGCTGGCACCAGATGGCGCCGCGACGGCATCGGCAGCGGGGCTGAGTCTCGCCCCATCGACACCCATAACGCACCAAAACTGGACAAAATTTAGCGATAATCCCCCTGTACCGCCCCATTGCGGTGCCAAACCGCAATCAAGGGAACCAATCCAGTGCATTCCATCAAGACGCCGGCTGACGTCCTGTTCATCCTGCTGGGCGCCATCATGATCCTGGCGATGCATGCCGGATTCGCCTTCCTCGAGCTGGGCACGGTGCGCAAGAAGAACCAGGTCAATGCCCTGGTGAAGATCCTCACCGACTTCGCCATCTCCACCCTGGCGTATTTCTTCATCGGCTACGGCATCGCCTACGGCCTGCATTTCTTCTCCCCCGCGCCGCAGCTGGCGCAGCAGAGCGGCTTCGAGCTGACCCGCTTCTTCTTCCTGCTGACCTTCGCCGCGGCGGTGCCGGCCATCGTCTCCGGCGGCATCGCCGAGCGTGCGCGCTTCTACCCGCAGCTTGCCGCCACCTTCCTGCTGGTGGCTTTCATCTACCCGCTGTTCGAGCGCATCGCCTGGAACAATGGCTGGGGCGTGCAGGACTGGATGCAACGCCAGTTCGGCGCCGCCTTCCACGACTTCGCCGGCTCGGTGGTGGTGCATGCCGTCGGCGGCTGGATCGCGCTGGCCGCGGTGCTGCTGCTCGGCGCTCGGCGCGGCCGCTATACCAAGAGCGGCGACATCGCTGCGCACCCGCCTTCCAGCATTCCGTTCCTTGCACTGGGCGCGTGGATTCTGGTGGTGGGCTGGTTCGGCTTCAACGTGATGAGCGCGCAGACCCTGGACAAGGTCTCCGGCCTGGTGGCGATGAACTCGCTGATGGCGATGGTCGGCGGCACCCTGGCGGCACTGCTGGTCGGCCGCAACGATCCGGGCTTCGTCCACAACGGCCCGCTGGCCGGGCTGGTGGCGATCTGCGCCGGCTCCGACGTGATGCACCCGGCCGGCGCCCTGGCCACCGGCGCCATCGCCGGGGGAATGTTCGTCGGCATGTTCACCCTCACCCAGAACCGCTGGAAGATCGACGATGTGCTCGGCGTATGGCCGCTGCACGGACTGTGCGGCGCCTGGGGCGGCATCGCTGCCGGCATCTTCGGCAGCACAACACTAGGCGGCATGGGCGGCGTCAGCCTCCCGGCACAGCTCTGCGGCACTGCCATGGGCATAGGCATCGCCTTCGGCGGCGGCCTGCTGGTCTACGGCCTGCTCAAATTCGCCGTCGGCCTGCGCCTGACGCCGGAAGAGGAATTCAACGGCGCCGACCTGAGCATCCACAAGATTGCCGCCACGGCGGAGCGCGAGACGCACTGGTAGGCCGATCCGCAACGGCGCGAAGAGCGTTAGGGAACCTCTGATCAATTCGTCACCCCCGCGCAGGCGGGGGTCCAGTTTTGATTTCCGACCTTCGCAAAACTGGATTCCCGCCTTCGCGGGAATGACGATGCTCCAATTGGTCAGAGTTTCCCTAGGACATCGCACGACACCGCGCGCTCACTCCGGCCCTTCCACACCGAAGCGCACGCGCAGTTCGCGCCGCCCCGCCCGCGTCACCCCCAGCGCGCGGCTGTCGAGGTCCTTCTCCACCCATTTGCGCTGCAGGGCGACTTTCAGCAGCGCCGCGCCGATGGCGCCGCCGATATGCGGGCGCCGCTCGCTCCAGTCGACACAGGCGTAGGCGAAGTGGCGGCGCTGGGCGCGCAACGCTTCGACGTCGATGCCCAGGCCGGTCAGCGCACGTTCGCCCGGCCGGGTGAGTTCGTAAGCGCCCTCGCCGGCATCGGCCGAGAGCCAGCCCAGTTCCAGCAGCCGGTCATGCAGCGACACCGCCAGGGCACCAGCCATGTGGTCGTAGCAGGTGCGCGCGGCGCGCAGTCGGGTCGGCGTGTTCGGCACGAAGCGGTCGCGCGGGTTGCCCGCCACGCCCATCAAAGATTCCAGCAGGGCAGCGACACGGCCATTGTCCAGGCTGTAGTAGCGGTGCTTGCCCTGGGCCAGCACTTTCACCAGGCGCTGCTGCCTGAGCTTGGCCAGGTGCACGCTCGCGGTGGAAGGGCTGACCTCGGCGACGATGGCCAGCTCGGTGCTGGTGCGCGCATGGCCATCCATCAGGCAGCACAGCATGCGCGTGCGCGCCGGCTCGGCGATGGCGGCGGCGAGCGCGGAAACGCTGATTTCGACCGGGTCGGCATTCATACTTTGATGGTAAGCGAAGTATTGCCGTTGCTCAACGGTGAGACTGCGGCGCATGAAGCCAACCGGACCGGGCGGAGAACGCGCAGACGACGGGGATGAAGCACCGCCGTTGATGACGCGCCGTGCCTTTCTTGCGCAGGGCCTGATCGCCGGTGCGGCGATGGCGGCTGCGCCCAACACCTCCGGCCCGCCCGTGGATGCGCCGGCTTCTCCCACACAGCCAGACAGGACCGCCAGCATGACCATCACCTGCTTCATCCGCTACGAGATCGACCCGTTCCAGCGCGAAGCCTTCAAGGAGTACGCCGAGAACTGGGGCCGCATCATCCCCCGCTGCGGCGGCCACCTGGTCGGCTACTTCCTGCCCTACGAGGGCACCAACAACATCGCCTGGGGCCTGATCGCCTTCGACAGCCTTGCCGCTTACGAGGCTTATCGCGCACGGCTGAAGATCGATGTGGAAGGGCGCAAGAACTTCGCCTTCTCGCAGGAGAAGCGCTTCATCCTGAAGGAAGAGCGCAACTTCGTGGAAGTGGTTGATGGGACGTTCGGGATTCCGGCGGCGAAGGCGTAAGTCGCGCGAACCGGAAGCACCGCCGCGGTAAACGGTGTGCTTCGCTGCGCTCAGGATGACACCCACGGCATAGCCGCGCCCCGCGAACAGGCGGCACTCCAGCTTCGCGTTGCTTCAGCTTCAAACCTTCGCTCTCTCCTCCACATCTAAGCCGGTACAAGCAGCCGGCGGGGAACGGCACACGGGCATTGAAGCCGCGAGTCACGATACCTCCCGTCATGCACAGTCCATCTTCGAGGAGGTTCGCCATGCTTCATGCCCGCAGCATCGTCTCTGTTGCAATGCTCGCCGCAATGACAGGTGCTTCATGGCCCGCACTCGCGGCCGAGTCGGCGGCTTCCGTGGAAGCGCTGATCAAGCGCCAGTCGCAGGAATTCTCCGACGCCTCGGCCAGCGGCGATGCCAAGGTGCTGGCACGCTATCTCGACGACCGCGTGGTGTTCATGAACGAGGGCGGCGAGTTGGCCAGCAAGAAGGACATCGTCGACGGCGCCGGGCCTTCGCCCGCCGGCACTTCCAACACCCTGGTGCAGACCGACTGGGGATTCGAGCTGCATGGCCCGGTGGCGGTGACTTCCTTCACCGATCAGTCGACGCAGCAGTTCCACGGCCAGACCCTGCACGCCAGCTTCCGCTCGGTCGAGGTGTGGCTGAACGAGAAGGGCAGCTGGCGGATGATTTCCAGCGAGACCATCGCCGTGCCGGACGATCCGGCAACGGTGGCGCTGCCGGGCAAGGTGCTGGACGAATACGTCGGCACCTACCAGGCCGGCCCCGATGTGACTTATCGGATCACCCGCGACAGCGACGGCGTCAGCGGCGCCATCGGCGACGGCAAGCCGCGCGCGATGAAGGCGGAAGTGCTGGATGTGCTGTTCACACCGGGGCTGCCGCGCTACCGCAAGATCTTCCAGCGCGACGCCAGCGGCAAGATCACCGGCTTTGTCAGCCGGCGCGAGGGGCATGATGTGGTGTTTCAGCGGGTGGGATAAGGCGGGTATCGGGGCGCGCTGTCATTCGATCAGAGGCACGGCCGGCCTCACGTTTGCTAAAGTCAGGCGAACCAAGGCATGGCCGGGGAAAAGCGCATGCGGAGACCAAAAGCGATCATGCGACGCACGGCGGGCCTATGCGCCCTCTGCTTCCTTTTCAGCGCCTGCGCGCAACAATCGCGGCAACCTGACCCGCGGGACGATGACTACCCTCACATCAGATATCCGGCACATGCAGTCAGCGAGCACGAAGAAGGAACGGCGTCGGTCAGGGTCAGGATACGGCGGGACGGCACACTGGAAAGCGCAAAGCTGCTGAAGTCATCCGGGTTTGAGGATCTCGACGACGAAGCGGTCGCTGTGTTTTACCGGATCAGGAAATTTCCCGCGGTTGCCGACGACGTCAGCCCCGATGTGAAGGTCTTTCAGCGGGACATGCCCATCACCTTCAGCTTGAAGTAGAAAAGCAGAACAGGCCGAGTATGACCCGCCCGCTTAGCAACCGCTGCGCGTCACACGGCGGCCGGACTCGGGATTGAAAGCCGGCGGCGTGCCCTTCTCGCCGGCTTCGACCCAGGCCACTTTCTTCAGGAAGTAGCGGCGCATGCCGCGCAGCTTTTCGATCTGCTGGTCGAGGACGGCGACGCGCTCGCGCATCAGCGCGGCCTTGCGCGCACGGCTCATGCCGTGGAAATTGTATTCCGCGTCGATGGCGGCGATTTCCTTGAGGGTCAGGCCGAGCGCCTGGGCGTTGCGGATCAGGATGGCGCGCTCGACCTGGTCGGCGTCGAAGGACTGGTAGCGGTTGGCGCCGACTACCGGCGCCAGCAGGCCGCGCTTGACGTAGAAGCGGACGGTATCACGGCTGAGGCCGGTGGCGCGGGCGAATTCGGCGATGAGCATGGCAGGGCTTGACTGTGGTCTATGGTCCACACTTTAGACTAAGCTCCCCATGCAAGGAATACCGCAACAATGAATAAGGTCGCAATGGTCACCGGCGCCTCCTCCGGCATCGGCGAAGCCACCGTGCGCCGCCTGCTGGCGGACGGCTACAAGGTTTACGCCGGCGCGCGCCGGGTCGAGCGGATGCAGCCGCTGCAGCAGGCCGGCGCGGTGCTGCTGGCGCTGGATGTGACCGACGACGCCTCGATGGTGGCCGCCATCGACACCATCCGCAACGGCGCCGGCCGCCTCGACGTGCTGGTCAACAACGCCGGCTACGGCTCCTATGGCGCGCTGGAAGACGTGCCGATGGACGAGGCGCGGCGCCAGTGCGAGGTCAACCTGTTCGGCCTGGCGCGGCTGATCCAGCTGGCCACGCCGATGATGCGCGCCCAGCGCAGCGGCGCCATCGTCAACATCACTTCCGTCGGCGGCAAGATGCACGAGCCGCTCGGCGCCTGGTATCACGCCACCAAGTTCGCGGTGGAGGGCCTGAGCGACTGCCTGCGCATGGAACTGGCGCCGTTCGGCATCCACGTCATCGTGATCGAGCCGGGCGCGATCAAGACCGAATGGGGCGGCATCGCCCGCGACAGCATGCTGAAGCACTCGGGCCAAAGCGCCTACCGCGAGCAGGCGCAGATGCACGCCCGCATGTTCGAAGGCGCCGACAAGTCGAACATGGCCTCAGCGCCGGAAGTGGTGGCGGCAACCATCGCCGGCGCCCTGCGCGCCAAGCGTCCGCGCACGCGCTATGCCACCGGCGGCGGTGCGAAGATGATCCTGGCGTTGCGCCGCTTCACCTCGGACCGCGGTTTCGACTGGCTGATGCGGACCATGGAGCAGCGCATGGCGGGATCGGGGGCTTAGAGATCCGCCTTCTCGCTTTGAAATTTCAGCGTACGCGCTTGCGCGCGTGCCGGATACTCCTAACGCCTTAACGAAGTTTTTCGCCTACGGCGACCTACTTCTTGGCAACAGCGCCAAGAAGTAGGCAAGAAGCGCCGGCCCGATGTCTGCGCCGTCCAATCGCAGAGCGATTGGACGGTCCCCTGCGCTTCTCGGCCGAGGTGGGCGTTTTAGACAGGCCGTCCCTGGCCTGTCTAAAACGGCTTCGGCATCCCTGCCTCGCCCGCGTCT
>FTIF01005294.1_pt3 | contig 59602 bp, 55 predicted proteins | sample 1658001 | NCBI WGS metagenome assembly FTIF01 (sample SAMEA3914789, study PRJEB12502) | metagenome | biome: forest; material: soil | place: Canada | collected 2011-07-03 | depth 0.3 m | reverse complement strand
CCATCTATCTTCTACAATTCCCCTTGCCGCCCCTGCCGCGATTTCTGTGCCGGCCCGAATGGCGAAATCGGTAGACGCATGGGACTTAAAATCCCCCGGCCGCAAGGCCATCCCGGTTCGAGTCCGGGTTCGGGCACCAATAAAAAACAAGGGGTTACGCGCAAGACGGAAAGAGGGCGCCGAACAGCTATTGCGAGTTTGTGTAGTTCCTGTGTAGTTGCGCATTGAGTTTTTGCTCTTATTCACAGCGAGTTGCACGGTCAGCTTTAGGCCGTTTTCTTGCTATACCGCTCTTCGAGCTTGTCCATCGCCGCTTGGATATGCGCGCCACTTTGATGCGCGTAGCGTTCGACCATAACGAGGGTCTTGTGCCCGCTGATTCTCTTGACCTGGAATTGTGCGCTAGGTATTGACCCACTTATGCACCGAACGCTGATCCAGGTGATGCGCGATGAAATGTCGGCGCGCCGTGCGTTTTTGCTGAATCTGCACGGGTCAGCACGAGGCGCAAACCATGGGTCAATTGCCATTGCACCCTTGCATACTGCTTCCGCAATCGGACTGATATGGCTGGCGTCGGTTAGATCGATAGCCATGGGCGAACAGATTCAGCTCCCGGGATGTGTCCGTAATGCCGTTCGAGTCAATAATTGACACTATTAAGTTAATAGTGTTAATTTTATTCGATGGTAAGACTGGCGATGACGCAACCGCAGATCGAGTTTCGGCGCGAGGAGATTCTCGACGTCGCGCTCGAATTGTTCGAGCGGGGCGGTATAGAGGCCGTAAGCTTCCGTCGCATCGCATTCCGGCTCGATTGCAGCTACTCCGCACCCTACCGCTACTTCGCGAGCAAGCACGAGTTGCTCACTGCCCTGCGCGCGCGCGCATTCCGCTGGATCGAGCAGCGCATGGTCAATGCGATCGCCGGGTCATCGAGCCCGATCGAGCAGCTGCGCAAGCTGGCGCGCGCCTATATGGATGCAGCGCTTGAGCTACCCGACCGCTATGCGCTGATGTTTTTTGACATCGGCGACGACGATCTCGATCCTTCGCCGGAACTCGTCGAGGCCAAGCGTGCTGCACTCGGCATCTGCACGCGCGTCGTCGCCGCCGCGGAGAAGGCTGGGCAGCTCAGCCTGCGCGTCGACCCTCTCAGTGCGAGCCACCTGTTCTGGGGTGGCGCGCACGGGCTCGTGTCGCTGCAGGTCGGGAGCCAATTCGTCATGGGGCGAGCATACGAGACTTTGGCACCAATGATGATCGACACGCTGATCGCCGGACTCAAGGCGCCGCCGTAATTGTGTAATACCTGGAGACTCGCGATCACGCGAGCGAGCAACGAGAGGAGAAGCATGGATAACACTCACTTTGTAGCAAGCAGTTCAATCGTCGTCCGTAGGATTCCATTCGAGTTTCCGGACGACATCGCTCCACACTGGATTCCGGGCGAGCCGGAACTCTCGCACATGATTAACGGCGCGTCACTGACGATGCCCTACCTCGAACCGTTCCTGATTCGGACGACGCGCGAAGCGCTGCCTCTGCTCGCCGATCCGAAGGTGCGTGCCAATGCAGTGGCCTTTATGGCACAGGAAGGCCAGCACTTCCGCGCGCATCGGCGCTTCAATGATTTGCTCAAGCGCAAAGGCTACCCTGAACTGGCAGTCATCGAAGCAGCGATGGAAGCCTCCTATGAGCAGCTAGAGAAACTGCCTCTGGCGCGAAGGCTTGCTTATGCGGCCGGCTTCGAGTCGATGACGATCGGCCTCACGGATTGGGTTGTAGGCGATCGTCGAAGGCTGTTTGCAGGTGCCGATGCGCGCGTCGCTTCGTTCGTACTCTGGCACATGGTCGAGGAAACCGAACACAAGACTGTTGCGTTCGATGTCTATCGGGCTACGCAGAGCAGCTATCTATTGCGCGCAATTGGCGTGTTGCACGCCTCAATCGACGTGATCCGCTTCTCGATGCGCGGCTACAAGCAAATGCTGCGCACAGACGGGCTCTGGGTCAGCTCGCGTTCGCGGCTGCGGCTTGCATACCAGTTGGGCCGTTTTCTCTGGCATGTGACGCCTTCGCTACTGCGCGCGCTGCTGCCAGGCCACGATCCGCGCCGAGAAACCGACAATGCCTGGACGCTCGAATGGATTCGCCGCCACTCGGAATACGGGGGCCGAGGCAATGTGCCTCTGATCGACACGAATAACCCTGAGATGCCCGTACCATTTACTACTATTCCTTCCTCCTGAGAACCAGTGATGACACGCTTCGCCAGCTTCAAGCAAATCCAGCGCCTGCTGATCGGCCATGGTGCGCTGCTAATCTTCTTCGCCGGTACGATCGGATTTGGCTTCCTCTTCTTCCTTAATGGCGAAATTAGCCTGTGGCCCATCCCGGGCCGACTTGCAGTCAAGCTTCCGGGTTCGATCAAGGCATGGCGCATGGCCCATCTCGAAGGAGTTATCAACGGTCTGATTCTCTGGCTCATGGCGCTGCTGCTGCCTCTGCTTCCATTCGCGCTGCGCGGTGCACGGCGCATTGCCGTAGGCATGATCATCGTCGGCTGGACATTCACGGTCGCGTCGTTATTCGACGCGCTGTTCCCAGACAGCCGTGGCCTCGCCTACGGTGGGCCACTCACAAATCAGATCGCGTTCTTCATGTTTTATGTCGGCGTTCTGATCGTTATGGGTGTAATGGCAAGCATCGCTTGGCGAACGCTCGTCGGGACACGAAATAACGACTTGGCGTAATAGTGAAATGTCGGGGGCTCATTTGCGATGATGGACTTTCACACTGCGCATGGAAGTCGCCGAACATAGTAGTGTAAAAGCCGCTCAACACAATTTACGCCCGCCGGCCACTCAAACAGCTAATTGCGCCCAACTGGAAATGGGGCGTTCGAGAAACTCACGAATCTGCTTCGAGTACATTCCTGGATGTGAGAATCGGAACATGTGGCCGGTTCTGGGAATGATAACCTCCTTCGATTCAGCAATACCTTTGAGCATGATCTCCGCGGCCTGCCGTTCGATCAGGCGATCCTGCTCAGGCGTAATGATCAGAATAGGAACATTGATGCGGGACAGCTTATTGGTGTAGTCAGTCTTTTCGATCGACCGCAGGCGATTTACATGGGCCCTGTGTGAATGCGTGCATGTGAATTTGACCCATATATGCGCCGAACACTGATCCGGGAAAAAGGACGACAAGAGGCACGGGCGCCGTGAGTATCGATGGATTGAGGGTGGGTCAGCACCCAGTGCAATACATGGGTCAATCGCCAATGCACGCTTGCAGGCAAGGACCCCATCGCACAAGGCGCCTACGAAAAATTGCGCACTTCGGTCCGCGGAATCGTCATCGGAATCGCACTGGATCGAATCCACGGGCGCCGGGGTGACGGCTACTGCGGCATGGATCGGAGGCACGCATCGCAGGGCGCTGTGGGTGACTCGGCGAAGCCGGTACGCGACCGCGCCTGACCGGCCCGCTCCCGCGATATTGCACAGACCCGGCACCCGCAAAACCGGGATACCACCGACAAACGTAGATGGCTAACCGGCAAAAGGTAGCGATAGGGATATAAAGTCCATGGGCGAGCTTGAGCCGCCGACTGGATAGTAGACCCATGCTTCAACATGGGGACATCGTGATCGAGCGGGCAGGTGCAGAAATCGCGGAGGCGGGGCGCCATCCGACCTTCCGCGTCACGCCTGGCGCGACCGCAACTGCGGCAGCCCCCCCGGCAGCATTCACTGCATCAGCTCATGCCCGTCCGGCGGCAGCACATCCGCGGACACTGGGGTGGTACGGCACCACTGCCATCGCCATGGGTGGCAGCAACCAGAGCCTGTTCATCCTGGCGGCCTTGTTCGTCGGTCAGGACAAGATCCTGGGTCAGGGCAGCGCAGCAGTTCCCCTCCTGATCGCCGGGCTCCTGCTGGCCTGGGCAGCGGCTCCGGGGTGGACCGAGCTGGTCCTGATGTACCCGAACCGGGTCGGTGGCATTGCCGCTAGTTGTACCGAGGCGTTCCGCCCCTATAGCGCGGTGCTCGCCAATCTCACCGGGGTCTGCTACTGGTGGGGCTGGGTGCCGACTTGCGGCATCACGGCGATACTCTCGGCCTCGGCGCTGCATCAGTGGTACCTGCCGACCGTATCGGTGCCCCTGCTGGCGAGCAGCCTGGTCCTGCTGCTCACCGTGCTCAACCTTTGCGGCATCCGATGGGTCAGCCGGCTGGCCATTCCCATCGCCAGCGCTTCGGCGCTGATGGCATTCGCCTCCGGGCTGATCCCGATCCTGGGCGGGGCGGTGGACTGGCGCCAGGCGACGCATTTCGAACTGACCACTCCATTCAACGGCTGGTTCGGTGGCCTCACCAGCCTGATGGCCGGGCTCTATATGGTCGGCTTCGCAGCGCCGGCCTTCGAGGCAGCGGCCTGCCATGTCGGTGAAACGGTCAACCCCAATCGCAACGTGCCCCGCGCCATGCTCGCCAGCGCCGCCCTGGCCGGCATGTATTTCGTCCTGCTGCCCCTGATCTGGCTGGGCACGCTGGGGCCGCAGCCTTTAGGCGAGGACCTGGCGCTGGTGCTCGGGCCGACCTATGCGCCACTGGTCGGCAACGCTGGCAAAGCGGCGGCAATCTGGTTCATGGTGTTCAGCATGTTCTCCGGTACGCTGCAGCCGCTGGCGGGCGCAGCGCGCACCCTGGCGCAGCTCTCCGAAGACGGCTTGCTGCCGCGCATCCTGGCGCGACGCCTGCGCACCGACGCCCCTTGGGCGGCGACCTTGCTGACTGCCGTCATGGCGATCCTGTTCCTGCTGATCGGCGATCCGGTGTGGCTGATCGCCGCAGCCAATTTCACCTACCTGATCGGCATCGCCCTGCCCAGCGTGGCGGTGTGGCTACTGCGCCGCGATGCGCCGCAACTGGCACGACCCTATCGCGCGCCGCGCGGCACGCTGGAGCTTGGCTTGCTGGCAGCGTCAATGTGGGGTGTATCGGCGCTGCTCGGCTTCGAGCAATTCGGCCTGCCCACGGTGGTCACCGGATTGGCATTTGCCTATGCCGGCTCGGCCCTCTATGCGTGGCGCGTCTATGCCGATCGGCGCTCGGCCGGCCTGCCAGGCGTAGCGTGGGGGCTTCAGCTCAAGCTGACTGGCGCAATGCTGGTGGTCCTCGCGCTGGATGGGACTGGCTATCTGCTTGCAGTACACAATCTTTCGCAGGAGCACAGCGCCCTGCTGACGGCCTTATCGGATATCTTCGTGGCGGTGGCGATGCTCTCCATCACCGTTGCGCTGGTGCTGCCCGGCATGATCGGGCATTCAGCGCGCGAGGTCTCCGGCGCCGCCAGGAGTCTCGCCACCGGCACGCTGACGGAGTTCTCGCGTGCGATGCAGGCGCTGGCGCGCGGCGATATCGATGCGGCGCATGTCAAGGTCGACATCACGCCGGTGCGGGTGTACGCCCGGGACGAAGTCGGCGAAATGGCGCAGAGCTTCAATATCCTGCAAGCTGAAATCGGCCACGCCGCGATCGGACTGGAAGGCGCGCGCGAGGGCTTGCGCCGGGCGCGCAGCGAGCTGACCGAGGCCAACAGCTCTTTGGAGAACCGTGTGCAGCAGCTGCACCTGGCCGAGGAAAAGCTCTCAGGCATCCTCGAATCGATCGATAACGTGGTGTGGTCCGCTTCCACCGTCAACGGTGAAATGCTTTATATCAATGCGGCTGCCGAACGAATCTATGCCCGCCCGATTGCGGATTTCCTTGCGGACAAGAGTTTATGGCTCAGTGTCGTTCATCCTGACGACCAGGGCGCCGTGCTGAAATGGCTGAGCGGCGTCGCCAGGCGCGGTCCGTCCACGCTGCAGTACCGCATCATCCGGCCCGACGGGCAAGTGCGCTGGCTGGAAGATCGCGCGCGTGCCGTCATTGATACCGACGGCGCGCCCGTTCGCCTGGACGGGGTCTCAAGCGATATCACCGAGCGCAAGAGCCATGAGGCCGAAATGGCGCACCTGGTCAATCACGACGTCCTCACCGGCCTGCCGAGCCGCAATCTGCTCAACGACCGCATCACCCAAGCGCTGGCCCATGCTCGCCGTAGCGAGCAGCCGGTGGCCGTGTTATTCCTCGACCTCGACGGCTTCAAATTCATCAACGACAGCCTCGGTCACACGGTGGGCGACGAGTTGTTGAAGGCTGTCGCGGGCCGGTTGGCGGACGCCATCCGCGACGGCGACACCGTAGCGCGCCTGGGTGGCGATGAGTTTGTGGTGGTGCTGCTGGATATCGCCGATGCGGGCGACGCCGAGATCGTCGCCCAGGGCATACTGCGGTCGCTAGTGAAGCCAATCCTGGCGGACGGGCAAAGCTTGCACGTCACAGCCAGCATCGGCGTCAGTGTATTTCCGCAGGACGGACACAACGCCGATTTGCTGCTGAAACACGCGGACATCGCCATGTACCGCGCCAAGGACCGTGGCCGCAACGGCATCCAGCGTTACGCCCGCGAAATGAGCGTACGCACCGAGGAGCGCGTCAAACTCGAAAGCGCATTGCGCGGCGCGCTCGAGCGCGAGCAGTTCAAACTGCACTACCAGCCCCAGGTGGATCTCAAGGACGGCCGCGTCTGTGGCGTCGAGGCACTGATCCGCTGGACCCACCCGGCTTTCGGCACCGTATCTCCGGCCCGCTTCATTCCCCTGGCCGAAGAGACCGGCCTGATCATTCCCATCGGCGAATGGGTACTCAGACAGGCATGCCGGCAGCTGCAAGCCTGGCATGCGGCCGGACGAAAGGATCTGTCAATGGCCGTAAACGTGTCGGCGCGGCAATTCCACCACCAGGACATCCCGCAACTAGTGCGCCGGGTGCTCGACGAAACCGGTGTTCCACCGCATAGCCTGGAGCTGGAGCTGACCGAGAGCGCCTTGCTGTACAACGCCGACGCAGTGATCGACACGCTGCGCGAATTAAAGGCGATCGGCGTGTCGCTGGCAATGGATGATTTCGGCACCGGCTATTCCAGCCTCAGCTACCTCAAGCGCTTCCCCATCGACACGATCAAGATCGATCAATCGTTCACTGCGGACCTACCTGGTGGCAAGGACGCTGCATCGATCACCCGCGCCATCATCGCTATGGCCCAGTCCCTCGACATGAAAACCATCGGCGAAGGCGTGGAGACATACCAGCAACTGAACTTTCTGAGCGTAAATGCTTGCGATGTCATCCAGGGACACTATTTCAGCGCGGCATTGCCGGTGGATGAGATGACCGACTTGCTGCTAGGAAACCGGATCCTGCAGGTGCCTCACTTTGGTCAGGAAAGGCCGATGCGATTGGCTTCGCGCGTTGGCTGAGGCGTTTCCGATGCGTCCCCCAACAACAATCCGCATCCGAGTATCGCGCCCGCATTCGAGATGCGCGGAGTGCGCCGGTACGCGTGCGTCCGGCGCCGTATCGTAGTGGATAGCGCCACACATCGTCGCGAGGCTCGGGCGTCCAAGACAGAATTCGCCGAACCGCGTGCGCCGCCGCCGGCGCGCCGCAGGTCAAGGGTCACAAATCGGATCGACCATCTTTCCATATCGACCAAACTGACCGCCGTCGTCGCGACCTTCACTTTCGCGATCATGCTACTGCTCGTGGTAATGGAGGCGTCGCTCAACCTCAACGCTGGCGTGCGCGCCTATGTGCAAGGTGAAGGCCTCTGGTCCAAGGGCCAGAAGGACGCCGCCTACTATCTGGTGCGCTTTCTGCGTACGCACGATCAGCATGACTACCAGCTTTACGAACAATCCATCCGCATGCCCCTCGGCGACCGCGCAGCGCGACTGGAATTGGACAAGCCGGACTATTCGGCAGGGGTGGTTGAGCGCGGTTTTATCGATGGCGGCAATGCCGCCGCCGACGTTCCGAAGATGGTGAGCCTGTACCGGCATTTCGGACACCTGCGCTTCTTTTCTTCCGCCATCGTCATCTGGGCTGAGGCGGATGTCTACGTGCTTGAGCTAGTCGAGCACGCCAAGGAGATTCACACTAGCGTCGCCGCCGGCAATATCTCGCGCGAGCGGCAGGACGAACTGCTCGCACGGCTTGATCAGATCAATGCAAAGCTGACCCGACTGGAAGAAGACTTTTCCGCATCCTTCGGCGATGGTGCGCGCTTTGTGCAAACCTTGCTTACCGGGCTGGTGCTTCTTTCCGGACTCACCCTCCTCGGAGGCGGACTCGCCGTATCTTGGTCGATCACACGCGGCATCCACCGCGGCATCGAGCGGCTGCGCACCGGCGCGCTCCGTGTGACTGCGGGCGACCTGGATTGCCGCATCGAAGTACGTGCGCGCGATGAACTGGGCGAATTGGCCCTGGTGTTCAACGACATGGTTGAGCGCCGTCGCCGGGCCGAAGCGCTGGTCCATTTCAATGCCCAGCACGATGCGCTGACAGGGCTGCCCAATCGGACGCTGCTACTGGATCGCCTGGAAATGGCAATGCGGCTGGCCAGGCGTCAGTCGAGCCGGCTCGCGCTGCTGATGATCGATCTGGATCACTTCAAACGTATCAATGACTCCCTCGGGCACCAAGCCGGCGACAGCCTGTTGCTGGCGGTGTCGAGACAATTGCAGCAATGTGTCTGCGACGTCGACTCAGTGGCGCGCCTCGGCGGCGACGAATTTGTCGTCATCCTCAACGACGTGCAGCGCCGCGATGAACTGGCTCCGATCCTGGCCAAGATCGCGCAGGCGATCGCCACGCCGGTGATCATCGAAGGCCACGAATTGATCGTCACGCCAACCATCGGCGGCTGCCTCTTCCCTGACGACGGCACCGATACCACGACCCTGCTCAAACACGCCGACATCGCGATGTACCATGCCAAGGCAGCGGGGCGCGGCAACGCGCAGTGGTTCACCACGACGATGCTGCAGGATACCCAAGACAAGCTTGCCCTAGGCATTGCCTTGCGTCGCGCTATTGAACACGGCGAACTGACGATTCACTACCAGCCGGAGATTTCGATGAAGACCGGGCGCGTCGTCGGCATGGAGGCCCTGATGCGTTGGCAGCACCCGGAGCGGGGTAACATCTCTCCCAACCGCTTCATCGCCGTAGCGGAGGAAACTGGCCAAATACTTCCTATGGGTGAATGGGCTCTCAAAACCGCTTGCCTGGAATGCGTCGAGATTCAGTGCCGCACCGGTCAGCCATTGATGCTCGCCGTCAACGTGTCACCACGTCAGCTCCAGCAAAGCGACTGGCTGTACACGGTGCAAGCCGCCTTGCTTGAGAGCGGCTTGAAACCTGAGTACCTGGAGCTCGAAATCACAGAAGGCCTGCTGATGCGCAACCCGGAAGCGAGCGCCGTAGTTTTACACAAGCTGCGCGCGCTGGGCGTAACCGTGGTGATCGATGATTTTGGCACAGGCTATTCCAGCCTGTCCTATCTGACGCGCTTTCCCATCGACAAGATCAAGATCGACCGCAGCTTCGTTCGGGATCTGGCCATCGACAGCGCCGACGCTGCCGTCGTCAACGCGATTATCGCCATGGCCCACAATCTGAACATCCGGGTAATCGCCGAAGGGGTGGAAACCCATGCTCAGAAGCGCTATTTACACCAGCGCGGTTGCGACCAGGCACAAGGGTTCCTCTACAGTGCTGCGGTCACACCAGAACGATTTATCGCATTCGCCGCGTGAACGCGGAGCAGCTACCAATGCAGACCCAGCGCAAGGAGCTACCTTTGCTTAACGGACGACTCTAGGGGTTGGTGTCCGAACAGTTCAAAGCGCAGCCGTGCTAGCGGGCAGCGCGGCTTAAATTGCCAGCGTCGTACTTCGAGACGCAGCGCCTTTAATGGGCCGAGCCGATGTCAGAGGTGCGTTGTGGATATCCCGAAACCGGACCCTTGCCGTTGACCACTTTGGGCTGGCTGCTGCCGAAAAGCTCGCTGGCGTCGACGTCTGCCTTGGGTGCCCATTTGCGACGTGTTTACGTCCAGGCCCAAACAAAAGCCGACATGCTCATCCGTAGTTGCTCGTGCGCGTCCTTACACATTTTCTTACACAGTCAGTCGCTTTTAAAAAATATTATCTATTAATCAATAAGTTACCATTGACGCATGGGACTTAAAATCCCCCGGCCGCAAGGCCATCCCGGTTCGAGTCCGGGTTCGGCACCAGGGCATCGCTTGGCTTGATCGGCAGCTGCTGCTGCCCCGCACGATGACGGCGACGCCAGGTCATCGCAATTTCTCCCTGAGCCGCCGTTAAACGCGATTTTCTGTGTAATCGATGCGCAATCGCGCTTTCGCTGCCCGAACCGGCAGGTTTACTCGGCGGCAATCCTGCGACTGATGTGGCCGCCCGCGGGCCACGGCAAGTTTGCTCTCCTGTTGGCGGGTATGTTAGACAGGACGAAAATCTATGCCAACCGTGTCCGGTGGACCGGCGAAGGCATAAGAAAGCCGGTAGCGTTCGGCATCAGGGAGATTGCTATGAACCAGTGCCTCAGGTCGGCGATGGCCGCCGCAATGGCTTCCGCTTTCGCGCTTCCTCCGGTTCACGCCGACACAGTCCCTTTAGGGCCTTCGTTCCAGGTCAGCAGCGCGCATCTGTCCTCCGACCAGGAAAGCGACTTGAATCCCTCGGTTGCCGGCAACGCGGCAGGTGAGTTCCTCGTCGTCTGGTTGCACGAAACGCAGCCTTTGAATGGCGGGTCTTATACCGACACCATTTACATGCGGCTCTATGCAGCGGACGGCACGCCGCTCAACGCGCCCGTCGCGGTCGGCGGTGCGGCGTTTCGCTCGGTTCCTGCGGCGGCCATGGCTGCCAACGGCGACAGCGTGATCGTGTGGAACGGAGTTGCAGGCGGCCCGGAACTGCGACGCTTCGACGCGGCAGGCAACCCGATCGGCCCGGCCGTATCGGCCGGGCAGTGCCATTTGCCGAGCAGCTACCATGATCCGGTGGTAGCGATGGCCCCTGACGGCGATTTCGTGATGGGCCTGACCAGCCATACCCAAACCCTGATTTACGGCAACAGCCTGGTGGCGGCTTACCTGGAAACCAGTTCCAACAAGGCACTGCGCTTTGCCGCGGACGGCACACCGCGCGGCTCATGCATCGACGTGGCCAATCTGCTTGCGGTGAATCAGCGCCTTGGGCCGCCGTCGCTGGCGCTGGACACCGCCGGCGACTTCGTCATCGCCTGGAACGCGTCGCCCGATCCACTCACTGCCACTCCCTCGCCGGTCTACGCGCAGCGCTACGGCGCCGGCGGCTTGCCCAAGGGGCTGCCCACCGTCGTCACGCTGTCGGGAATCCTCCTGAGCACGGGTGGCACGGCCAGCGACGCCAGCGGTGATTTCCGCATCGCCTGGAGCCTCAAAAGCGACTCGGTAAATGCCCGCTTCTACTCCGCCAACGGCTTGTGGCAGAACTTGGGTCAACTGAGCCCCGCCACGGTCTACACCGCGCCTTCCGGCGCTAGTCCTTCGGGCGGGACCGGCACCCACGTCACCAGCAACGCTGGCAACCAGACCGCGATCACCTGGCTGGGCTTCACCACCGTTGCCCATACTTACGTTCCGCATCTCGCCATGCAGCGTTTTGCCGCCGATGGCAGCGCCATCGGCACGCCATTGCAGCTCGACGATGCGATCAACACGACGCCCTTTGGTGTCGGTGGCCCGGCCTCCGCCATCATCGACGACAACGGCGGCGTGGTCGCCACCTGGCTGGACGGGCACGCGAATGTCCACGCGCGCCGATTTTCCGGGCCTTGAGCGGCCGGCGGCCGGCCCGCGCGATGGCGGCGGCGCCAGGTCGCCGCAAATTTTCCTGATCCGTCGTTAAACGTGATTTTCCGCGCAGTGGATGCGCAATACCGCTTTCGCGGCTCGAACCGGCAGGTTTGCTCGGCGACACGCGGCTGTGTGGACAATGACGCCGGAACGGATAGCTGCGCCGGTCCGGGTTTCAGGCGCCGGCTACGGCTATCGCGTCGGCCCTGATCTTTGCGGCCCGCTGCATGCCGTCGAGGCGGATCAGCAGCTCGCCGAGGATCTTGCGCAGCAGCTGGCCGGCTTTTTCGCCGTCGCCGTTGCGCAATGCTGCGATGATGTCCCGGCGCTCTTCGGCGAATACGCCGATCAGGCCGATGCGCTGCACCGCGATGCGGGCGCGGATGTCCCAGGCCATGTTTTCCCAGGCACGCAGATAGAGGCTGTTGCCGGACATCTGCACGATATGGCGGTGGAAATTCACGGCGCCGTCCATGAAGGCGTCGCCGTCGTGCTCGCGATGGGCGCGGTGAATCAGCTTGAGGTCGCTTTCGAGTTTGTCCAGGTCGGCTTCGCCGCAGGGCACAGCCAGCCGTGCCGCCGACTCCTCGATGGCTGCGCGCAGCTCGTAGGCTTCGCGCAGCTCGTCCATGTCGATGCTGCGCACGCGGGTGCCGCGGTAGCGTTCAGACTCGAGCAGGCCGATGGCTTCCAGCTCGCGCAGGGCTTCTCGCACCGGTGCCTGGCTCACGTTGAACTCGCGTGCCAGCGTCATTTCCTTCAGCCGCGTGCCCGGCGGGGCGCTGCCATCGAGAATGCGCGAAACGATGGCGTTGCGGATGTGATCCCGCATGCAGGTGCGATGGATGCCCATGCGCGTGTCCCGCCGTCCGGGCGCCGTCTCAGTTCGCCGCGGCTGGCGCTGCGGCGGACGCAGTGGCGTCCGTCGGTGCCGCGGCGGCGTCGAGCGGGCTATGCCAGCCGCCGCCCAGGGCCTTGACCAGTTGCACACCGGCATTGAGGCGTCGCGCCTGGATATTGGCGGCGGACAGCTGCGCCTGCAATGCGGCGTTTTCCGTGGTCACCACTTCCAGATAAGTGACGATGCCGCCCTTGTAGCGGTAAGTCGCCTGCTCCAGTGCCTTCTGCGTCGCGGTGACGGCGGCCGCCTGGCTCACGCTTTCCTGTTCCAGCTGGCGCAGGGCGGCGATGTTGTCCTCCACCTCGCGATAGGCGTTGAGCACGCTGCCGCGATAACCGGCCACCTGCTCGTCGTAGGCGGCGTGCGCTTCGGCGGACTGGGAGGCGTGTCGGCCGGCATCGAACAGGGTCAGCAGCGCCGACGGGCCCAGCGACCAGATGTTGCTGGGCGCCTGGATCCAGTTCGACGAATGGGTGCTGTCGTAGCCCGCCGAGGCAGACAGGCTGAACACTGGAAAGTAGGCGGCACGGGCCACGCCGATATTGGCGTTGGCGGCAGCCACGCGGCGCTCGGCGGCGGCGATATCGGGCCGGCGCTCCAGCAGCGCGGAAGGCAGCCCTGGATCGATCGGCGGCGGCCCCACTTCGGCCGCCAGGGGCATGGGATCGAGGTGGAAGCTGGAGGCGGGCTCGCCGATCAGCACGGCGATGGCGTGCTCCAGCTGAGCCCGTTGCAGACGCGTGTCGGCCGCCTGGGTCCTGGCGGTTTCAAGCTGGGCCTGGGCCTGCACCAGATCGCTCAATGCCGCGGCGCCGCCGTTGTAGAGGTTCTGCTCGAGCTGCAGCGCCTTGGTGTAGTCGACCACGGTCTGGTCCAGCAGCGCCTGCTGGTTGTCGGCACTGCGCAGCGAGAAGTAGTCGGTGGCCAGCTCGGCGTGGGTGCTCAGGTCCAGGGTGACGAGGTCGCCGGCGCTGGCCTGGGCGCTGGCGTTGGCTGCGCTCAGTGCGTTACGCACGCGCCCCCACACGTCGACCTCGTACGACAGATCGGCCTCGAGCAGGAAATCGTTGCCGGTCGGTTCGGCGCCGCGGGAAAAATGCGGGCCGTTGACCGAGGCGCGCGAGCGCGTCAGCGTGGGGCCGACGGTGATGGTCGGGAACAGGTCGGCCCGGGCGACGCCGGCCTGGGCGCGGGCTTCCTGCAGCCGCGCTACCGCAGCCCGCAGATCCTGGTTGGCGCTGCTGACCCGGTCTTCCAGGGCATTCAGCTGCGCGTCGTTGAACTGCGCCCACCAGGCGCCGCGCGGTTGCGCGTCGGCCGGCTGCGCCTGCTTCCAGTCGCCGGATTCCTTGTAGGCGGCAGGGGCCGCGCCGCTGTCGGGTGTCTTGTAGGTCGGGGCGAAGGAGCAGGCGGCCAGCGAGCCGCCCAGCACCAGGGCCAGGACCGCGATGGATGCCTGGGTCTTCACGACGGCTTGCCCTTGTCCTGTTGCTGGCCCGGCTGGCCGGCGGCCGGTGCTTCCGGCGGCGGCGGCGCGATGCGGACCTGGGTGCCGTCGGCGAGCGAATCGGGCGGATTGAGAATCACGCTGTCGTTGGCGTCGAGGCCGTTGATGATCTCGATGGTGCTGCCGAAATCGCGGCCCTGCGTCACGCTCTTGAGCGTGACCTTGTCGTCGGCGCCGACGGTGGCGACCTGCAGGCCGGCGGTGCGGAACAGCACGGTGTTGGCCGGGAGACGCAGGATTTTCGCATCGGCCGGCAGCTTGAAGTGCACCTCGGCATAGGCGCCGGGGAACAGTTCGCCCTTGTCGTTATCGACCTGGAGCTCGACCTGCAGGGTGCGGGTGGACGGGTCGATGGCGTTGGCGGTGCGCACGATCGGCGCGGGGTAGCCCTTGCCCGGATGCTCGGCGAAACGCAGCTCGGCGGCGAGGCCGGGCGCGGTGGCGGCGGCATAGGGCTGCGGCACCTGCACGTAGATGCGCAGCTTGTGGGTGTCGGCAACGCGGAACAGCTGTGCGCCGCTGGCCTGGCCGGCGTTGATCAGTGCGCCGATGTCGGTGTTGCGCGCCGTCACCGTGCCGTCGAAAGGCGCCACTACCCGCTTGAAGGACTCGAGGTCGTGCAGGCGGGCGAGGTTGGCGCTGGAGGAATCCAGCGCGGCTTTCTTCGCTGCGGCATCACCGGCCTTCTCGTCGGCATCCTGCTTGGATACCGAGTCGGTCGCCAGCAATCCCTTCCAGCGTTCGTTGGTGCTCTGCGACAGCACGTAGTTGGCCTTCGCCGTGGCGAGGTCGGCCTGTGCCTGGCTCAGCTGCTGGTCCACTTCCGGCGAATCGATCTCGGCCAGCAGTTGGCCCTTTTTCACCGGCGTGCCGATATCGGTGTACCAGGTCTTGAGGTAGCCGCTGGTGCGGGCGTAGATCGCGGCTTCGTTGTAGGACTGCACGCTGCCCGGCAGTACCAGGTCTTCGCCGACGGGGCTGCGGTTGGGTTTCACCGTGATCACGGTGGGCACCGCCGATGCGGCCGTTTCCTTGCCCAGCGTGGAGCGCGAGTGGACCCGGCTGTAGATGCCCCAGACGCCGAGCAGCACGGCAATGATCAGGGCGATCAGGGCATAGCGGCCTACTTTGCTCGGCGGGCCACTTTTGGAGATGTAGGGCGAGTGATCGGACATTGAGGAGTCTCCGGTATTTTGTTTAGTGCGCGCGGGACTGGCTGCGGCCGTGAATCATGGAGAACACGGTCGGCACGAAGAACAGCGTGGCGACCGTGGCGAAGATCAGGCCGCCGATCACGGCGCGACCGAGGGGGGCGTTCTGCTCGCCGCCGTCGCCCAGGCCGAGGGCCATCGGGATCATGCCGATGATCATCGCCAGCGCCGTCATCAGCACCGGGCGGAAGCGGGTGAAGCCGGCCTGGGAGGCGGCCTGGAAGGCATCGTCGCCGGCGTTCATGCGCTCGCGGGCGAAGCTGACGATCAGCACGCTGTTGGCGGTGGCCACGCCCATGCACATGATGGCGCCGGTGAGCGCCGGCACGCTGACCGTGGTGTGGGTCAGGAACAGCATCCAGACGATGCCGGCCAGCGCCGCGGGCAGGGCGGTGATGATGATGAAGGGGTCAAGCCAGGACTGGAAATTGACCACGATCAGCAGGTACACCAGCACGATCGCGCCGAGCAGGCCGATGAGCAGGCCGTTGAAGGACTGGTTCATGGTCTGCACCTGGCCGCGCACCACCACCTGCGAGCCCTTGGGCACGTCCTTCTTCGAATCCGCCACGATCTTGTTGACCTGGGCCGAAATGAAACCCAGGTCGATGTTCTGCGCCGTGCCGTAGATGTCCAGCACCGGGGTGGCGTTGTAATGGCTGACCACCGATGGGCCGACGCTGCGGTGGAAGCTGGCCACGTTGGCCAGCAGCTGCGGCGTGCCGGTGCCGGTGCCATTGCCGGTGGTCATCGGCGTGGTGGCCAGGTCGTTGAGCGAATCCAGCTGGGCCTGCGGCGTCTGGGTGGCGACGTTGTACTGCGTGCCGCTCTTCGGATCGATCCAGAACGAGGGCGAGGTCTGGAAGCTGCCGGACAGCGACACCAGGATGTTGCTGGCCACGTTCTGCTGGGTCAGTCCGAGCAGCTGTGCCTTGCTGCGGTCGACGTCGACATTGATCTGCGGATAGTCGAATGCCTGCTGAATGCGCAGGTCCACCGCGCCCGGGATGGTGCGCAGCTTGTTCAGCAGGGCATTGGCGTAGTCGCGGTTGGCGTTGACATTGAAGCCGCTGATCTGGATATCCAGGGGGCTCGGCAGGCCGAAATTGAGGATCTGGCTGACGATGTCGGCGGGCAGGAAGGCGAAGGTCGTGGACGGGAACGATTCGGCCAGCTTGTCGCGCAGGGCGCGCACATAGCCTGCGGTGGGGTGATGGCCTTCCTTCAGCGTGATGAAGATGTCGGCATCGCCCGGGCCGACCGGCGCCGAAGTGCTATAGGCGAGGTTGATGCCGCTGTAAGGCAGGCCGATGTTGTCGACGATGTTGGCCACTTCCTCGGCCGGAATGGTCTGCCGGATCGCGGCTTCCACGGCGTCGCACAAGGAGGCGGTTTCCTCGATGCGGGTGCCGGTGCGGGCGCGCAGGTGCATCTTGATCTGGCCGGCGTCCACGGTGGGGAAGAAGTCCTGCCCCAGCCCCGGCATGTATTTGCCCAGGGGGAAGGCCAGGACGGCGGTGGAGGCCATCACCAGGAGGAACACGGCGGCGAAGGGCAGGCCGCTATGCAGGGCCCGCTCCAGCAGCCCGTGATAGCTCTCGCGCAGCGACTCGAAACGGCGCTCGAAGCCGGCCTGGAAGCGCGCCAGCGCACCGCGCGCCTTGGCGTGTGCCTGCGGGTCGTGGGCCTTGAGCCAGTACTTCGACAGGGTCGGCACCAGGGTGCGCGACAGGATGTACGAGGCCAGCATGGCGAATACCACCGCTTCCGCCAGCGGCACGAACAGGAACTTGGCGATGCCGGCCAGCAGGAACATCGGGATGAACACGATGCAGATGGCCAGGGTCGAGACCAGGGCCGGCAGGGCGATCTGCGCCGCGCCGTCGAGGATCGCCGTTTCCACGTCCTTGCCGTGCTCGAGATGCCAGTTGATGTTCTCGATGGTCACCGTGGCGTCGTCCACCAGGATGCCCACCGCCAGAGCCAGGCCGCCCAGGGTCATGATGTTGATGGTCTCGCCCAACGCCGACAGGCAGATGATGGAGGCGAGGATCGACAGCGGGATCGAAATGGTGATGATCAGGGTGCTGCGCCAGCTGCCCAGGAACAGCAGGATCATCAGGCCGGTCAGGGCCGCGGCGATCACCGCTTCGCGGATCACGCCGGAAATGGCGCCGCGGACGAAGATCGACTGGTCGCCCAGGGCCTGGATGGTCAGCTCCGGCGGCAGCTGGGCGCGGATCTGCGGCAATTTCTCGTTGATGCTGTTGATGATGTCCAGGGTCGAGGTAGTGCCGGTCTTGAGCACGCTCATCAGCACCGCGCGCTTGCCCTCGAGGCGCACGATATTGGTCTGCGGCGGATAGCCGTCGCGCACATGGGCGACGTCGCGCACATAGACCACCCCGCCGTCGCGGGTACGAATCGGCACATCGTTCAGCTCTTCCAGCTTGGTCGGGCTGGCGTTGAGCTTGACGAAGTATTCGAGGCCGCCGATCTTCTCGGTGCCGGCCGGCAGCACCAGGTTCTGCGCGCCGATGGCCGCGGTGACGTCGGTGCCGGAGAGGCCCTTGGCGCGCAGCGCCTGGGGGTCCAGATCCACCTGCACCTGGCGCTGCTTGCCGCCGTAGGGGAAGGGCAGCGAAGCGCCCTGCACCGTCGACAGCGCGGTGCGGACCACGGTATTGCCCAGATCGAACAGCTGCGATTCCGACAGCTTGGTGCTGGACAGGGCCAGCTGGATGATCGGCACGCTGGAGGCGTTGTAGGCCAGGATGAACGGCGGATTGGTCCCAGGCGGCGAGAAGCGCAACTGGGTCTGCGACACGCCGGTGATCTGGGCGTAGGACAGTTCCTCGTTGACCGTCGGCTGGAAGAAGTACTTCACCACCGCGATGCCGTTGAGCGACTGCGACTCGGTGTGCTCGACGTCGTTGACGACGGTCTGCGCGGTGCGCTCGGAGAACAGGATGATGCGGCTGGACATCTCGTCCGGCGGCAGGCCGGTGTAGCTCCATACCGCCGCGACCACCGGAATCCTGATGTTGGGGAAGATATCGGTGGCGGTGCGCATGATCGTGAAAATGCCCAGCAGAACGATCAGCAGGGCCAGCACGATAAAGGTGTATGGACGTTGCAGCGCGACTCTAACAATCCACATCCGGTGCTCCAGTTTGGGCTTGCGTCGGCAGCGCCGAGGCAGGCGGCCGGCGCGATGGCCGGCAGGGCAGGCACCGTGTAAACAAGTGCCGGAGGCGCGGCATTATAGATTATCGATAATCACCATGAAGAGACTTGTCTGTTAAGGAGGGTAAATTGTCGGTTGTTGCCGGCCGGTCCTTGCCTGCTCTTGTCAAAAGAACCGAAAAAGCCTGATTCCGGTCCCTTCTGGTGCCAATACGCCTGATTGCACCGTCTGGATATTTGATGCCAGCTGGATGACCTCCCCTCAAAAAGCAAACCCCGGCAGGGCCGGGGTCTGTGTGGACAGGCCTTGCTGAGGATCAACGGTCGCGGAAGTGCGTCTCCACTTTCTCGTCCTGGCCTTTCACATCGACGCAGACGGTGGCGGTGGGACGGGCCAGCAGGCGCGGAATGCCGATGGGCTCGCCGGTCTTGGTGCAGTAGCCGTATTCCTTGTCGCGGATGCGGCGCAGCGACTCGTCGATCTTGCGCAGCAGGTAGGATTCGCGCTCGCGCAGACGCAGGTCGAGCCAGTGCTCTTCCTCGGCGGTGGCACGGTCGGCGGGATCGGCGAAGATCTCGCGCTGGTGCAGGCGCTCTTTCACATCCAGCTCGCGGGCCAGCACTTCGTTGCGCATCTTCATCAGCAGGCCGCGGAAGAAGTCGAGCTGCGCCTCATTCATGTATGCCGATTCCGGCATGGCGCGCACATCGTCTTCGTTCAGCACCTCACCCGGCTTGTAGGGGTGGGCTCTACGGACCGCGACCGGCTTGACCGCGTGGGTATGCTTGGCGGGAGCCGGCCGGGGTACGGGTTTCTTTATAGCGTTGGAATCGTGGTCTGCACCGGATCCGGCGTGGCTGCCGGAGTTTCCGTTGAGGCTGGCGGTGCGATGAGCGGGGCCGGAGCTGCCGCCGGTGCCGGTGCTGGCGCCGGTTTCGGGGCGGGGGCTGGCGACGGGCGCGGGGCTAAGCGCTTCGGCTTTTTTTTTTGGACGGGCTTGACGACGACTTTGGCGACGATTTTCTTGGCAACCGGCTTGGGCGCTGCCTTCTTGGCGACGACCTTTTTCGGTGCCGGTTTCTTCGCTACAAGCTTCTTGGCGACGGGCTTCTTCGCAGCGACTTTCTTCGCTGCCGGCTTCTTCGCGGCTTTCTTGGCGACCTTCTTCACCGCGCTTTTTGCCTTCTTGAGGACCTTCTTGACCGTGCTGGCCGCTCTTTTGGCAACGGACTTCTTCTCCGCTTTGGCAGTAACAGGCTTCTTCTTCGGCTTGGCCTTGATTGCGCCCTTCTTGGTGGTCACCAGTGTCTCCGTCTTTATGGTCTTGCTAAGGTAGTCGTTTATCGCGAAAGCAATAAAGTTGGGGCGTTATAGCACCCGCATATCACAACGTCAATGAAAAAACCCACAGACTGGAAACCCCGCGCGGATACGACTGTTTTGCGCGCGCGCGCGCGACTTTATGGGGCAATCCGCGGCTACTTCGAGGGGCATGGAGCACTCGAAGTGGAGACTCCGATCCTGTCCGCCGGCGCCACCGTCGATCCCAATATCGACAGCTTCGCCACGCGCGAAGAGCCGGGGTCGGAACGCTGGCTGCAGACCTCTCCCGAGTTCGCCATGAAGCGCCTGCTGGCGGCGGGCAGCGGACCGATCTACCAGATCGCCCGGGTGTTCCGGCGCGAGGAGGCGGGGCGCCATCACAACCCCGAATTCACCATGCTGGAGTGGTACCGGCCCGGCTGGGACCATCTGCGGCTGATGGACGAAGTGGAAGCCCTGTTGCGCCTTGCCGGCGTGCCGGGGGCGCCGGGCTGGGAGCGGCTGACTTACCGCGAGGCCTTCCTGCGGCACGCTGCCCTGGACCCGTTCGGCGCCACTGTTGAACAGCTGCGTGTAGCCTGTGCCGCACGGCTGAACCTGTCCGGCGACCTGGTCACCGAGACCAGCCGCGATGTCTTGCTGGACCTGCTGATGTCGGCTGCGGTGGGGCCGCGGCTGGGTCTCGATGCTCCGGCATTCCTCTACGATTTCCCTGCTTCCCAGGCGGCCCTGGCGCGGGTACGCGCCGACGATCCGCCGGTGGCGGAGCGCTTCGAACTGTTCTGGAAGGGCATCGAGCTGGCCAACGGCTTCCACGAGCTGACCGATGCCGCCGAGCAGCGGCGCCGCTTCGAGCAGGACCAGGCGCGGCGCATTGCGCAGGGGCGCGAGGCGCCGCCCTACGACGCGCGGCTTATCGCCGCGCTGGAAGCCGGCATGCCGCAGTGCGCCGGTGTGGCGCTGGGCCTGGATCGCGTGCTGATGCTGATGCTGGGGTTGGAAGAGCTTGCGGATGTTCTAAGCTTCGATGTGGGTCGCGCGTAGGGCGGCCCGTGCCCGCCGCTTCTGCGCAGTTGGATAGAAACAGCCGGCGGCCACGGGCCGCCCTACATGACTGTTGCGCCTCCCGCCTCTCCCCTCACGGCCTGAAGATATCGTAGGCAAAGCGCCCGATCAGCGCCCCCACCACGATGATGAACAGCACCCTGACGAAGCCGCTTCCGCGCCGCAGGGCCAGCCTCGAGCCGATCAGCGAGCCGGCCACGTTGCAGGCCGCCATCGGCAGGGCGGTGGCGTAGAGCACGTCGCCCTGGCTGATGAAGTAGGCGAGGGCGGCGAAATTGGTGACGACATTGACCACCTTGGCCGAGGCCGAGGCGGCGAGGAAGCTGAAGCCGAACAGGCCGATGAAGGCGAAGATCAGGAAGCTGCCGGTGCCGGGGCCGAAGAAGCCGTCGTAGAAGCCGATGAGGGCGCCGGTGGCCAGGCCGATCCATAGCTGTTGCGACCGGCTCAGGCGCGGCGCATGCAGCGCGCCGAAGTCCTTTTTCCACAGCGTATAGCCCAGCACCGCAAGCAGCAGCGCCAGGATCAGCGGCCGCAGCAGAGCGGGATTGATGACGCTCACCGTGTGCGCGCCGAGGAACGAGAACAGCAAGGCCGTCACCGTCGCCGGCAACACCGTATGCCAGATCGGCGGCACGCGCCGGGCATACTGCACCGCGGCGCTGAGGGTGCCCCACACCGCGGCGAACTTGTTGGTGCCGAACAGCAGCGCCGGGGACAGCTGCGGCATCAGTACGAACAGGGCGGGGATCTGCACCAGGCCGCCGCCGCCGACCACAGCGTCGACGAAGCCGGCAAGGAAGGCGAAGCCGCACAGCGCGGCCAGTGTCAGGGTCACGCTAAACCAAGGTTTTGCCGGGTCTTCTTCGGCAGCTTGGCGGCGACCAGCTCGTAGGATTCGCGGATGCGGGCGGCGAGCCAGTCGTCGCCGTAACGGCCGGGCTCGGTCACCCGGACCCATTTGTAGCGGGCGGCGTAGGGCGCCGGGATGATGCCGGGCTGTTCGGTCAGGGCCAGGAAATGCTCGTCCGGCACCTTGAAGCTGAAGCCGTCCGGCTTCGGCTGGTCCAGGCAGGCCACGAACATCTTGCCGGCCACCGAATAGACCAGGTCGGCGCCCCACTTGACGTCGCTGCTGACGCCCGGCCAGGGCGCACACAGCTTGTCCAGGGCGCGGCGGTTCATCGGCCCCCCTAGAGCAGCTTGCTGACCGCGCCCGGCAGCTTGAAGCGCTTGTCGGCCCATAGCTTGTTCAGCAACAGGGTCAACCAGGCGCGCGAGCTGGAGAACTTCTTCAGCACGATGTAATAGTCCTCGTCTTCCTTCTCGATCTCGTAACGCTCGATAGTGGCGGTGACCGACTCGCGCTCGCCCTTGAGGATGGCTTTCGCGGTCAGCTTGTTGGAGTCCGTGTCCACCGTGCAGTCGGTGATCTCGCCGTAGGCGCCGAGCTTGTCGTTGACGTAAGCCTTCAGCGCCAGCGACAGGGCCCCGTCCTTCACCCCGCGTGCCAGGAAACGCAGCATGTGATTCCCCCTCAACGTGTAATGCAGGCCGGGTTCGAAGCGCCGCCCTGCTTATTTGAACAGTCCGGTCACGGATGACCGGTTCTTGTACATGGACGTGCCTAGAGAATGTCGGAAGCGTAGGCCGCCAGGCGCGAACGCTCGCCGCGCGCCAGGGTGACGTGGCCGCCGTGCGGCCAGCCGCGGAAGCGGTCCACCACGTAGGTCAGGCCGGAGGTGGTTTCGGACAGGTAGGGCGTGTCGATCTGCGCCAGGTTGCCGAGGCACACCATCTTGCTGCCCGGGCCGCAGCGGGTGATCAGGGTCTTCATCTGTTTGGCGGTGAGATTCTGCGCCTCGTCGATGATGATGTAGCGGTTGAGGAAGGTGCGGCCGCGCATGAAGTTCAGGCTGCGGATCTTGATGCGCTTGGACAGCAGGTCGTTGGTGGCGGCGCGTTCCCAGTCGCCGGCATTGCTGGTCTGGGTCAGCACTTCCAGGTTGTCCATCAGCGCGCCCATCCAGGGCGTCATCTTCTCTTCCTCGGTGCCCGGCAGGAAGCCGATGTCCTCACCCAGCGGCACGGTGACGCGGGTCATGATGATCTCGCGGTAGCGCGGCTCGTCCAGGGTCTGGGCCAGGCCGGCGGCCAGGGCCAGCAGGGTCTTGCCGGTGCCGGCGGCGCCGAGCAGGGTGACGAAATCGACTTCCGGATCGAGCAGCAGGTTCAGCGCGAAATTCTGCTCGCGGTTCTTGGCGTGGATGCCCCAGACCGGGGTCTTGCCCTGGCGATAGTCGCGGATCACGTGCAGCGTCGCGCTCTTCTCGTCCTGCGCCTGCACCGTCATTTCCAGGCCGCGCTCGGCCTCGTCCGGCAGATACAGGAACTGGTTGACGTGCCAGTCCTTCACCTTCGGCCCGGCGACGCGGTAGCAGGCGCGGCCGCGGTCGTCCTGCCAGGACTCCATCTTCTCGCCATGGGTCTGCCAGAAATCGCCGGGCAGGTGGGCGTAGCCGGTGTAGAGCAGATCCAGGTCTTCCAGCACCTGGTCGTTCTGGTAGTCCTCGGTGTGGACGCCGACGATGGCGGCCTTGATGCGCAGGTTGATGTCTTTCGACACCAGCGTGATCGGCCGGCTCGGGTGCTCCGTGCGCAGGCTCAGCGCACTGAGCAGGATGCTGTTGTCGGGCTTGTTGCCCGGCAGCACGTCCGGCAGCGAGGCAGTGGTCGGCTTGGTCTCGAAGAACAGGCGGCCGGTGGAGGCCGCAGTGCGGCTGTTGCCGTTGCTGCCGTTGCCGTTGGTCTTGCCGCTTTGCGGCGCCGGCAGGGCGATGCCCTTCTCGATCTGCGCGTGATCCTTGTCGCGCATCAGCTCGTCGAGGAAGCGGCTGACCTGACGCGCGTTGCGCGACACCTCGCTGGTGCCTTTCTTGGCGGCGTCCAGCTCTTCCAGCACCACCATGGGAATGAACAGGTCGTGTTCCTCGAAGCGGAACAGGGCGCTGGGATCGTGCATCAGCACGTTGGTGTCGAGGACAAAAATCTTCTTTTTCATCGAGTCCGGGAATTTAGGAGCTCAAGCTCCAGGCACGGGAACGTCGGCCAGAGTGAAGCACGCCGGCCGGCGGGAAGGGTGGTGAAACAGGAAAGGGAGTTGCGCAATCAGAGGCTTTTGACCGCCTCCAATACGGTGGCCGCATGGCCTTTGGCCGACACCTTGCGCCAGCCCTGCCGCAGCACGCCCTTGGCGTCGAACAGGAAGGTGCAGCGGTCGATGCCCATGTACTTCTTGCCGTACATGCTTTTCTCGACGATGGCGCCGAAGGCGTCGCACAGCTTGCCGTCGGCATCGGAGAGCAGGGTGTAGGGAAAGCCGAACTTGGCGCAGAAATTATCGTGCGACTTCACACTGTCCTTGGACACGCCGACGATGTCGGCGCCGGCCTTGGTGAAGCTCTTGTAAAGGGCGGTGAATTCCTGCCCTTCCAGGGTGCAGCCCGGGGTGTAGTCGCGCGGGTAGAAATACACCACCAGCTTGTTGCCCTTGTAGTCCTTCAGGCTCACTTCGCGGCCGCCGTTGGCCGGCAGCTTGAGGTCCGGCAGCTTGTCGCCGGGCTTGATGCTCATTCGGGGCTCCCCAGCCTCTCAGGCTGTTTTCTCTTTGACCGCATGGCGGTCATCAGACTGCAAAGGCATTGCAGGGGCATTACGATTTTATGGGGTCGAGCATGCCGTCCGCATTGAGGTCGTCGCACAGGTCCATGAAGGACTCGCGCAGTGCCTGCGGATGCTGGTTGACCGGCACGTGCAGCACCATCTGCACGCTGACCATGCCGGCGCCGGTATGGGTGGACTGGTATTTCTGCGTCGACATCTCCGCCACCTGCACGTCCTGGCCGTGGAAGAACTCCAGCAGGTGCACCAGCAGGTCCGGTTGCTGCGGTGCGATCACATCGGCGGCGTAGGGGCGGAAATCGGGATTCTGCTCGCGCGTGCCGCAACGCTGGAAGCGCACCTGCAGATCGAGCTTCTCGGCGATGCCGGGGAGGGCCGTTTCCAGCCGTCCCAGGGCGCTCCAGTTGCCGGAAACCACCATATTGGCGGTCAGGCGATCGCCCACTGGGGCGATGCGGCAATCCTCGACCTCGCCGCCGCGTTCGCGGATGGCCTTGAACAGGTCCAGCGCCAGTTGGGGGCGCGGGCTGGCGAGGACGGAAATGGAGAGCAGATTATCGGAAGAGGCGGCCATCGAACTCAAGGATAGGTGATCGGTCGTTATGGTGGTAGCGCTACGCGCTTTTTTGTGCAAACCGCGCATATCCGGCGGCGCGCATGGCTATAATCCCAGTTTACCCAATCTCCGCACAGCCCGAATGATCCGCGGCAGCATCGTTGCCATCGTCACCCCCATGTCCGAGGACGGCTCGGTCGATTTTCCGGCCCTGGAGCGCCTGGTCGAATGGCATATCGCCGAAGGCACTGACGGCATCGTCGCCGTCGGCACCACCGGCGAGTCCGCCACCCTCGATGTCGAGGAGCACATCGCCGTCATCCGCTGTGTAGTGGAGGTCGCGCGCGGGCGTGTGCCGGTGATCGCCGGCACCGGCGCCAATTCCACCGCCGAGGCGATCGAGCTGACCGCCGAAGGCAAGAATGCCGGCGCCGCCGCCTGCCTGCTGGTCACACCTTATTACAACAAGCCGCCGCAGGAAGGCCTGTACCGCCACTACAAGGCCATCGCCGAAGCGGTGGACGTGCCGATCATCCTGTACAACGTGCCCGGCCGCACCGGCTGCGATCTGCTGCCCGCCACGGTCAAGCGCCTGGCGCCGATCGACAACATCGTCGGCCTCAAGGAAGCCAAGGGCGAGCTGAGCCGGGTCAAGGAACTGCTGGAGCTGAAGCTGGCGGATTTCACCCTGCTGTCCGGCGACGACGCTACCGCCTGCGAGTCGATTCTGATGGGCTTCCAGGGCGATATTTCGGTCACCGCCAATGTGGCGCCGCGCCTGATGCACGAGATGTGCGCCGCCGCCATTGCCGGCAACCGCGCCGCCGCCGAAGCCGCCGACGCCAGGCTGCGCCTGCTGCACAAGAATCTGTTCGTCGAGCCCAATCCGATCCCGGCAAAATGGGCGCTGCAAGCCATGAATCGCATCGGCGCCGGCATCCGCCTGCCGCTGGTGCCGCTCGATCCTTCCCAATACACGACCGTGCGCGAAGCCCTGCGCGCGGCCGGAGCCCTGTGATGAAACTGCCTGATGTCGCTGTGCGTGCCTCGATCCTGCTCGGCGTGCTGTTCTTTGCCGGCTGCGCTTCCAAGTCCTATTGCATGAAAGAGCAGAAATACGACCACGTCGCATCGATTCCGGCGATCACCGGCGGCGAGGGCCTGAAGATCCCCAATTCCCCCACCGCGCTGCGGGTGCCGCCGCCGCCGGCAGCGGCGCAGGATGCCCCGTTCGGCAGCCGGGTGATCGACCTCGAGCATCCGCACCGCACCGATTACGCCTGTCTGGACGAGCCGCCGCCGATGCCGGCCGGTGCCGATGCCGGCCTCGGAGTGGGACAGTAGCCCGCATCTCGCATACAATACGCGCCCCCGGTGGCCAGGCGGCCCGGGTCCAGCGGCAAATCCGGAGAGGTGTCCGAGCGGTTGAAGGAGCACGCCTGGAAAGCGTGTATACGGCTAAACCCCGTATCGCGGGTTCGAATCCCGCTCTCTCCGCCATTTTTGGGTGACGGCGCATAAAGCGCCCCAGTCATAAGTCGCGATCAAACAACCAGCAGTGGTTGGATGAGCGTTCGGTAATAAGTATTACCGAACGCAGTAGGTGCTGACCCGCGATGACGCGGATGCACCGCAACGATGGTCATTTTCAAGCCTCGCCAAAGTAATGAGGCAAAGCCGGTTCGCCGCAGGCGCTCGAAAGGCACCCCGGCGGGACATTTCCGGTAACGCAAAGCCAGTCTGCTCTTGCTGCACTGGCAACAAACCAAGCAAGTCCCTTCGGGCAATAACGTGAGAAGTGCAATGGAACAGCGGTCGGCTATCCCCTGGTGTGATCGGCGCCGGATGTACTGCGCCTCCGGCTGTTCCCTGCGTGACAAGCTCTCCAACTCCGGGGCCTGCGACTGGGAAGCAAGAGCCGCGGCCCTGCCGCCCGTGGTCTACACGGAAGCGGATCGGCAGCTTTCCGAGTCGGACCGGCAGCCGATGGAGCGGCAACCGGCGGAGCGGCAGCCGCGTGCCAACCCGGAGCGGCAGCCCCGTCCGCAGGAACAGGCTCGCCAGCCCGGTCCGCGCAATCAGCCGCATCCCCGCGCCAAGTTCGACAACAACAACCGCCGCAAGGGACCGGGCGGGCAGCGCAGGCCCAATGAAGCCGCTGCAGCTGCTGCGGCCGCCGCCGCCGCTCCCGCAGCCGCGGTTCCGGTTCAGGCCGAGGGCGCGACAACTCCTGCGACGGTACAGCCGGACATGTTTACGGCGCCGCCGGCAGTCAAGGCCGCTGCGCCTGCGCCAAAGCCGGCACCCGCGCCGGCACCGGCGGCAGCAGTCGAGAGCCCTGTTGCAGAGAGCCCGGTCGCCAACGACTAGAGCAGGTTTGCTTTAGCGATATACCGCTCACCTCTTCCGCTTGCGGGAGAGGTGAGCGGTGTACGCGCTTCCCGGGTAACGCCGCTGCACCCGGCGTCACTTCCGCTATCGAAGCGGACGCCCGACGGCGGGCCTGAAAAAATACTCTCTCCCGCGCGCCTATATATACGGGAGAGAGTTGAGCATGCCCCTCGCTTACAGCCGGGAGGAGGGGGGCTTCTCGGAATTGTCGAGCCTGATGCGATCGGTCGCTTGCGCAATCCGCCGACCTCTCCCCCGCTGACGCGGGGAAAGGGCAGTTCGCGCGACGGCCTTCTCAGTGATTCTCGAAGGCGTCTTCGGCGCCGATGGTGAGATCCTTGTCCTTGTGCTTGTATTCTTCCTTGGCGAAGAAGTGCGCCATGGCCGGCAGGATGACGATGGCGCCGATCATGTTCACGGTGAAGCCGAATACCAGCAGGATGCCCATGTCCCGCTGGAACTGCAGCTTGGAGAAGATCCATATGGCCACGCCGCTGGCCAGGCCGATGCCGGTGAACAGCGTGGCTTTGCCGGTCGAGCGCATCTTCTGGTAGTAGGCCTCGCGCAGCGTCAGGCCGCGGCGCATGCCGGACGCCACCACTGAGTAACTGTAGATGCCGTAGTCCACGCCGATGCCGCAGGCGAAGGCCAGCACCGGCAGCGTCGCCACCTTCTGCCCGATGCCCATCGCCACCATCAGCGCATAGCCCAGCAGCGTCACCATCGCCAGCGGCAGGCCCACGCAGAGCACGCCGGAAACGGTGCGGAACGACAGCCACAGGAACAGCAGCACCACGCAATAGACGTAGCCCACCACCGGCAACTCGCTGCGCTTGACCTCTTCATTGGTCGCCGCCATCACGCCGTTGTTGCCGGAGGCGAGCTTGAACTGCACGCGCCGGCCCTGGAACGACGGCGCGATCTATACCGATCACGACAGCGGCAGTACGCCAATCGATCTTCACGCTCCCGGTGATCAGCCGGTGGATCTGCTGGGTTGCTGGCCGGACCAGACCCAGGCTGCCCTGACGGCCATTGCTGATGCCGCGAGCAAGGCCTGGGCGAAGACCTATGCCCAGCGCAGCGGACAGAAGCCCGGGCCGGATGCGGATATGGCCAGGGACGGCATCGGCGCGGATGCCGAGAAGCTCAAGACGTATGCCCTGACTTATGCCAAGGGCCACGCGACCGCCAACGGCATCGTGCTGCTGTATGGCGCGGGCCAGGTTTGGCCGCATGTGCTGGGTGATTTCCGGCTGTTCGTACCTGCTGCCGTATTCGCGAAATATCTGGCGCCGCAGTGGAAGGCTGTGTTCACGCCGGGTTGATCCGGGCGTTGGTCTTTCTTCGGTTCATCGCCGTGCGCACTGGGTGGGCAGGCAAAGCGGAAAGGGCTGACCAGCTGTCAGCCCTTTTTGCTTTTCCGGCCCTTGATGGCGGCTATACGGAACGCGAAGCCGCAATGCGGCGTTTCCGGAAAAGCTGATCGGTACGCTTGTCGAAAAGCGGCCAGCCCGGCTTCAACCAAACAGGGAAGACAGGGCTGCGGCCAGCGGCGCGCGGAAAAACACCAGCATGCCGAGCATCGCCGCGACGATCGAGGCCTGTACCCGCAGGGTCGCAAGCTCGATCTGGCCGTGGCCGGCCGTTTCCTCGCTGAGCTCCACCGGCAAGGCGTCTTGCGCTGACGAAGTGCCGCGGCGCACATCCGAACGGATGAATTGCGGGCGGCGCTCGCCGGCGGGTTTGGATGGCCGGCGCAGCTTGCCGCGGCGCGGCACCTGGACCGGAACGGTTTCGGACGTCTGCAAACCAATCGACTGCGTCATCTGCGTCATGGATTGATCTCCGGCTCGGTGTATTGTCAGATACTACTTATATAAGTAGTATTTGTCCATGCCCCTGACCGGCCGCCAACGACAAATCGTGGATTTCCTGCGCCAATACCAGGCGCGGGAGGGCATGCCGCCGACACAGGCGGAAATCGCCGTTCGCTTCGGCTTCACCCAGAAGGCGGCGGGCGATCATCTAAAGCTGATCGCGGCGAAAGGGGTGATCGAGATCCGCCGGGATATTCCGCGCGGCATCCGCTTTCCCGGCCGCAAACAGCGGACGGATCACACCGGGACTTTCCTGCCGCTGGTGGAACGCCTTGCGGCGGGGCCGCCGCTGCTTGCCGGAGGGCAGTTCGATCAACTGTTGCCGATCGCATCGACCTTATTCAGGCCGCCGGCGGATTACCTGCGCCGGGCCGTCGGCAACTCGATGGCCGACATGGGCATTCGGGACGGCGACCTGATCGGCGTCAAGCAGACCGCGGTGACGGAGGACAACCAAGTCATCGTCGCCAAGCTGTTCCTGCACTCCGGCGTCGAGCTGGCTGTGCGCCGCCTGCGGCGCAGCGGCGATACGGTGTGCCTGCTACCCGGCAACGATGCGCTGGAGCCGATGGTGTTCGCGCTGCGCCAAGGTCCGGATGGCGTGCCCCTGGTGGAGATTGAAGGGCTGTACTGCGGCCATTTCCATCCGCACTCGGACTGAGCCGGGAATGCCGATAGGGCATGCAGGCCGACAGGCCACCGCGCTTGTTCTATTCGCCGAGCCGCTTCAGGGCGAGGCGCGCAAGATGGTTCGGCAGCCGCTCGAGCTGCAGCGTCGCCTGGGCCTGGCGCATGAGCGTGTCGGCTTCTTCCATCTGGCCGAGCGGGGCTAGCGCCTCAGGGTAGTCGTCGAGTGCGTCGAGGCAGGGCAGGACGATGGGGTTTGCGCCGGATTCCAGCGCTGCTTTCGCTTTTACAGTTCGGTGCTGCGTCGCCCCAGAATGCGCAGCAGGCCCTTGATCGAAGCGTGGATCAGGACGTAGACCAAGAGAGCCAGCAGCACCGAGGGCGAAAAGGCGAAGCCCTGCTCGGTCGCCGCGGTCGGCAGAATGCCCTTGAACGGAGCGAACAGCGGTGCCGTCACCGTGTTGATCAGATTGACGAAGCCCGCGCCCTGTCGGGCGCCGACCGCGGCCAGCAGAAAGCGCAGTGCCAGCAGGCCGTAGATCAGGTAGAAGGCGAAATCGACGAACTGCCGGATGCGGGCGAAGCGCCGCTGCCGCTCGATCTCGTCATCGGTCTCACCCAGGTTGTCGATAGCTTTGCTGCGCAGGCGGCCGGCCAGTGCATCGATCTTCGCTCCGTCGGCCTCACCCACACTGCGCGCGCTGGCCCGGATGTCCGTATGGACGCTGTTTTCCAGCTCGCCCTTGACCAGGCCATGCTGGTGCAGCCGGCGCGCCTCGTCGAAGGCGACTTTTTCATCGCTCATGGCAATTCCCCGAGAGGTGGATCGCGTGGTTCAGATATTGCCGGTGAGCAGCAATACCACGACGATGATCACGATCAGGCCGATGCCGCTGCTGGGGTAATAGCCCCAGTTGGCGGAGTATCTGCCTTGGCGTGGGAAGGCGCCGAGCAGCGCCAGAATCAGGATGACGATCAGAATGGTGCCGAGCATGGTCCACCTCCATGTGGATGTCACAGGCTTAGGCCCGTCCGCCGCGCTTTAAGTTCAGTCCTGCTGCTGCGGCCGAAAGGGATTGGCCGGCGGTTCGTCCGTTCCTGTCAGGGCGGTCAGATCATTTGGCGGTAATCTAGGCCACCATTAAAAGATTACAGAACGGCCGGGGGAGACATCATGGGCAGGACAGGGCAGGGTTGGTCGGGCGTGGTTGCGGGTGCGGTGGTCATGTTGACGGTGGCGCTTGCCGGTTGCGGCAGCGGATCGCCGGTATCGAATCAGCCCTCTGCCGATTCGGGCTGGACCACATTGGGCACGCGCAGCGCGCAGAGCCTGCCGCAGAGCACCATCACCTCCAATGCCGGCGCCAAGTGGGTCGACTACAACCCCGCTGTGCTGTATCCGAAGACCGTGACGACGAACAACCAGTTCATCACCATGAAGGACGGGGTGAAGCTGGCGGTCAGCGTGACCCTGCCGGCCGATGCCAGCGGTAAGGCTATCGCCGGCAAGTTTCCCACCATCCTGACGCAGACCGGCTACAACAAGGACATCGGCGCCTTTGTGCCGGCGCTGGGCGGCGCCAACCCGTACCTGGTGCAGCATGGCTACGCCCATGTGGTGGTGGATACCCGTGGCACCGGTCGTTCGGAAGGCGAGTGGACCGCGTTCGGCGATACCGAGCAGGCCGACTACTATCCGACCGTGGACTGGGTTGCGCAGCAGTCTTTCTGCGACGGCCGCATCGGTTTGTACGGCGCATCGCTGCTGGCGATCACCGCGACGCTCACCGCCGAGAAGCAGCATCCGGCGGTGAAGGCGGCATTCCCCATCGTGCCGATGGGCGACGGTTACCGCGACATCGTCTTCACCGGTGGCCAGGTCAACGTCGGATTCATCCCGCTGTGGCTGGTGCTGGTGACCGGCCTGAGCGCGGTGGACCTGTCCTTCTACCAGGACCCGGCGGAAGCCTTGCAGGCCGAGTTGCAGCACGTCCTCGGCGCTGTGACCAACTTCCAGGTGCCGTTGCTGCTTAAAGCAGTGGCCGGCGATCCGGACACGGCCTACGACGGCGATTTCTGGATGCAGCGTTCGCCGATCGAGAACACGCCGAAGGTCCAGGTGCCGACCTTCATCGTCGGCGGCCTGCACGATATCTTCCAGCGCGGCGAGCCGAACCTGTACGAGCAGCTGAAGAACCACGTGCCGACCAAGATGCTGCTGGGGCCGTGGACCCATGTGCAGGCGGCGCTGGGCCAGGGCCTGCCGGCGGATGGCGTGCCGGTGCTGGATCACATCGCGCTGCAGTGGTTCGACCAGTACGAGAAGGGCATGGACGTGGGTGCCGACAAGATGCCCAATGTGACCCAGTATCTCTATGGACAGGGGCATTTCGTCACCGCACAGGACTGGCCCAATCCGCAGGCCAGCGCCCAGCAGTGGTACCTGCACAGCGACAAGAGCCTTTCCACCGCCGCGCCTGCTGCTGGCGATGCCGCCATCAAGATGCCGCAGGAACCGCTGCAGGGCATCTGTTCGGAAAGCACCTCGCAATGGACCGCCGGCCTGCTCGGCCTGCTGTCGCTGCCCTGCTTCACCAACGACAATCTGGCGGAAACGCTGGAGACCAAGTACGACACCGCGGCGATGACCCAGGACTTCTACATCAACGGCCCGATCATGGCCGATCTGTGGATTTCCACCACGGCTGCGGATGCGGGTGTGGTGGTGCGCGTCGACGACGTCGGCACCGACGGCAAGGCCTTCGCGCTGACCGACGGCATCCAGACCGCTTCGCTGCGCACGGTGGACAGCACCCGCTCACGCTTCCTCGACGGCCAGATGATCCAGCCCTGGCATGCCTTCACCAAGGATTCGATCCAGAAAGTGGGCAGCGGCAATATGGTCGAACTGCAGGTGGAAATCTTCCCCACCAGCGCCGTGATCCAGACCGGCCACAAGCTGCGCATCGCGGTAGGTGCCAGTGACTTCCCACACGGCCTGCCGCCGCTGCCGGATCTGGTGCAATCGTTGCTCGGCGTAATCAGCGTCTACAGCGATGCCGAGCATCCCTCGAAAGTGGTGCTGCCGGTGGTGCCGGTCAGCGCCATCCAGTAAATCGCAGAGCGGCTCACAGAAAAGCGGTTCGCATAAAAAAGAAAGGGGGCCGCAAGGCCCCCTTTTGACAGTCCGATCAGAGACGACCGGCGTTTAGACAGGGATGTCTAGTGACTCGGGCCCGGCTTGTCGTCGAGCTTGGCTTCCACCTGGATCTGCAGCTTGACCTGGCCACCGGTCATCGGCACTGCGTAGGCGATGCCGAAGTCGCTGCGGTCGAAGCTGGCCGAAGCATCGGCGCCGCAGACCTGCACCTTGAGCATCGGATGCATGATGCACTTGAAGGAGTTGATCTTCAGCACCACCGGCTTGGTCACGCCGTGCAGGGTCAGCTGGCCATCCACTTCGCTCGGCGCGTCACCATCGAACTTGATGCTGTCGGAATGGTAGGTGGCGGTGGGGAATTTCTCGACGTCGAAGAAGTCCGCGCTCTTGGCGTGCTTGTTCATCTTCTCATGGCCGAAATCGATCGAGGTGGTATCGATGACGATGTCGACCGTGCCGGTCTTCTTGGCCCGGTCCAGGGTGACGGTTCCCGACTGGGTGTGGTCGAACTTGCCGCGCCAGATGGAGATCTGCTGGATATGCGGGGCTTCGAAGCTGGCGTAGGTGTGTTCCGGGTCGACGGTGTAGTGCTCGACTTCGGCGAAAGCGGGGGCGCTCAATGCCAGCAGCAGGGCTGCGGCAGCGGTACGGTTGAAACGCATGGCAAAGCTCCTTTGATTAAGTCTTGAGAATCAGTGCTTGGGGGAAACCGCGAGGTGGAACTTGACGCTGACGGGATCGGCGACCGTGTCCTTCCATTCGTCGTCGCCGATGCCGAAGTAGGCGCGCGAGATGGTGACGGTGCCGTCGAAGGTGGTGGTGTCGCCTTCGGTCTTGAGGAAAACGGGCACGGTCAGGGCTTGGGTCTTGCCCTTGAGGCTGAGCGTGCCGCTGGCTTCGTACTTGTTGCCGCCGAGGGACTTCACGCCGCTGGCGTCGAAGCTCGCCTTGGGAAAGTGCGCGGTGTCGAACCAGGCCGGCTTGCGCACCTCGCTATTGTAGTCCTCGTCGCCGAGGTCGAAGCTGGCGGTGTCGATCTCGATATGCGCCTTGGCCTGCGTCGGCTTGGCCGGATCGAAATCGACCGTGCCGCGGAACTGCTTGAACGGCGCGTCCACCGAGACTTTCATCTGGCTGAACGTCGCCGTGACGCTGCTCTTGGCCGCGTTCACCGGAGAGTCGGCAGCCGCGGCGCTCAGCGCCAGCAACAGGGTGGCGACAGCCGTCGCGCGGAGAGGGGTTTTGCCGGACATGGGAAGATCCTTGTTAGTGGGGGCGCCAGCGCAGCATGCGGCGCAGCGTGTCGTCGCGATCGAAGAAGTGATGCTTCAGGGCCGCCGCCACGTGCAGCAGCAGCACGTAGAACAGCAGCCAGGCGAAGGTGGCGTGAACGTCGCCCAGGGCATCCGCCAGCAGCTTGTTCTTGCCCACCAGATTGGGCAGGGGCAACAGGCCCAGGTACACCACCCGGTAGCCGTCGGCGGAGCTGAACAGCCAGCCGCTGAACGGGATTGCGAACATCAGGGTGTACATCAGGGCATGGGTGAACTTGGCGCCGATCAGCTGCCAGGCCGGCATCGGTGGCATTTGCGGCGGCCGGTGCGTCAGCCGCCAGATGCCGCGCAGTGCCACCAGGGCCAGCACGGTGATGCCCAGCCATTTGTGATAAGCCACCAGCCTGAGCTTCTGCGGGCTGAACGGCAGATCGGACACCACCAGGCCCATGGTGAAGGCGCAGATGATGACGCCGGCCACCACCCAGTGCAGGGCGAGGGCGGTACGGGTGTAGTGCTTCTGCACCAAGGGCTGCTCGGAGTTCGGGTTCATCTCGTAAGTGTCGCTTCGGCTGGTTGCGGTTCAGTTGCAGCCGGCATGCGCGGCCGCGGCCTGCGGCACCCGCGCCGTCGCTTCGTTCAGCAGATTGCGGATGGAGACGCCATCCAGGGACAGGCGCAGGGCCTTTTCGGGCCTCGACAGCATGCATTCCAGGGTGGACTGGATGCCGGCGCTCATCGGGCAGTCCGGATTGGGGCTGATGCGGCCGATGGAGAACAGGTCGTCCGCGGCGCGGATGGCGTCATAGACCTGCAGCAGGCTGATCTGCTCCGGCGGACGCGCCAGGCGGGCGCCGCCGCCGGGGCCGAGCTGGGTTTCCACCAGACCCGCTTCGCGCAGCATCGACAGCATGCGCCGCACCAGGGCGGGGTGGGTGCTGATGCTGGCGGCCAGCTCGTCGGAAGTCACCATGCGCTCCTGCGCCAGACTCATGAAGGTCAGGGCGTAGGTGGCGACAGCGAAGCGGGTATTCATTGCGTGACTATTCTAGTAACTAATTATCGGGAGTCAAGCCGCGCCGCAGGCTCACATATTGCACGGATGCACGCTGAAGCGTGACCTGAAAGACATTTTCAGCTTGGCTCGACCCCCTGCCAGCCGATAAAATGACCAGTTCAAGTTGATCGAACCAAATTCCCTGCTAGAGGCTCACCCTGTGAACGAAAAGATGCTCCGCGAAACCGCTTTGGCAATGGTTGCCCCCGGCAAAGGCCTGCTGGCTGCCGACGAATCCACTGCCACCATCGGCAAGCGCTTCGACACGATCGGCGTCGAGAATGTCGAACCGAACCGCCAGGCCTACCGCGACATGCTGTTCACCACCCCCGGCTTCGAGCAGCACACCAGCGGCGTGATCCTGTTCGAGGAAACCCTGTTCCAGAAGGGCCTGTCCGGCCAGCCGTTCTCCGAACTGCTCGCCAGCAAGGGCGTGATCCCCGGCATCAAGGTGGACAAGGGCGCCAAGCCGCTCGCCGCCGGTGGCATCGAGGAAACCGTCACCGAAGGCCTCGACGGCCTGCGCGAGCGGCTGGAGAAGTATTTCGCCGCCGGCGCCCGCTTTGCCAAGTGGCGCGCGGTGCTCACCATCGGCGACGGCACGCCGAGCGACAACGCCGTCCGCACCAATGCCCATGCCCTGGCCCGCTACGCCGCCCTGTGTCAGGAAGCCGGCATCGTGCCGATCGTCGAGCCGGAAGTGCTGATGGACGCCGACAACACCGTCCAGGTGTGCGAGCAGGTCACCGACCGCGTGCTGGCCGAGGTGTTCGAAGAGCTGTACCGCCAGAATGTCGTGCTGGAAGGCATCGTGCTCAAGCCGAACATGGTGGTGTCCGGCGCCAAGTGCCCGACCCAGGCCAGCGTGCAGGAAGTGGCCGAGCGCACCCTCAAGGTGCTGAAGCGCCGCGTGCCGGGTGCCGTGCCCGGCATCGCCTTCCTCTCCGGCGGCCAGTCGGACGAACTGGCCACCGCCCACCTGGATGCGATGAACAAGATCGGCAACCTGCCCTGGCAGCTGACCTTCTCCTACGGCCGCGCCCTGCAGGCTGCCGCGCTCAAGGCCTGGGGCGGCAAGAACGTGGACGCCGGCAAGCTGGCCCACCTGCACCGCGCCAAGATGAACGGCCTCGCTGCGCTGGGCCAGTGGGACAAGAAGCTGGAAAAGGCCGCTTAAGCCTTTCGCTGTAAAACCGGCCCGCTCGCGGATATTCTGCGAGCGGGCTTTTTGTTGCTGCTTGCTTGAACAGTCCCGATATGGATGTCGGGTGGCTTGGAAAGGATGTCCCCGGCGAACAGAATGGTAGGGTGGGTGGAGCGCAGCGCAACCCACCGCTTTTCGCTACATTAACCCGCGTGCCGAACTACATCCGCGCCGCTGTTCCAGGAGCGACGTATTTCTTTACGGTAGCTTTGGCGCAGCGTTCGAGGTCTCTACTGGTCGATCATATCGAAGCTCTGCGCAAAGCTTTCCGAGATGAACGACAAGTCCATCCATTTGACGTCGATGCAATCGTGGTTCTGCCCGATCACTTACACGCTGTGTGGACATTGCCGCCCGGCGACGCGGATTTTCCGGCGCGATGGAGGGGGATCAAGGCATCGTTTTCGGCATCCGTGCCAGCGGGTGAAAGCAGGTCGGGCAGCCGCAAGGCAAAAGGAGAGCGTGGCATTTGGCAGCGGCGGTATTGGGAACACCTGATACGGGACGAACGCGATCTGCACGCGCACATTGACTATATCCACTACAACCCTGTGAAGCATGGATATACAGCGAGGGTGGTGGACTGGCCCCATTCGAGCTTCCATCGCTTTGTGCGAAAGGGAATGCTGCCGGCGGATTGGGGCGGTGAGGCGGTTGACGATGTGCGAGCGGGCGAGTTCGACGATGCTTGAGGTCGTGCAATGGTGGGTTACGCTGCGCTCCACCCACCCTACTACTGATCGCGGCCCGATTGCCGCAGGCGTCAGCGCAGTTTGTCCAGCAACTCCATCACTCGCCGCTCAGCCCAGCACTCCAGTGCGAAGTTCTCGATGAAGCCGCAATGTCCGCCATGCGCCGGGGCGTCGAACTGGATCACCGAGCCGCGCGCTTCCAGTCCGGCGAAGCCGCCGAATGGAATCACCGAGTCGTCCTGTGCGGTAATGATGGCCAGCGGCGAGGCGGATTCCATCAGCATGGCCGGCGTCAGCGTATAAGTGCTGAGATAGTCCTCGCTGCTGGGAAAGTCGGTGAAGTCGGCAACGAAGCGCCGCGTCGTCTCGACGAAGGACTTGATGCCGGCATAGGCGCTGAAATCGTGGCGCCCGGGCCAGGCCTGATCCTTGGCGCGCAGGGTCTTGCGCCATTTGCCCAGGAAATACTTGCGGAACAGGATCGGGCCCCGATCGATCGCGTGCAAGGTGGCGCCGGGATCGATTGCCGGAGAAATGCCGATGGACAGCCGCGGGCTCACGCCCGCCGCCGGCCCCTGCATGCCTACGCGCAGGGCGAAATTTCCGCCCAGGGAGAAGCCGATCACCGCCAGTCGCTGCGCCGGATCGAATTGCTGCACGGCGCGGATCGCGCCCAGCACCTCGCCCATGCGCGCCGAATGGAACGGCTCCGCGTTGAGCGCGTGGGTGCCGCCGTGGTCGCGCAGGTTGAGGCGCAACGTGTTCCAGCCCTGCGCATACACCCGGCAGGCCATCGAGTAGACGTAGGCCGAGTCGTGATGGCCTTCCCAGCCGTGGATCAGCACCACCAGGCCGAGCGGTGCCACGCCCTCGGGCTGGCGCGAGTGGTAGCCGACCAGGCGCACGCCGTCGCCGCAGTCGAGGATGTGCTGCTGCGCCACCGCATGCATGCGGCTGCCGCGTTTCAGCCACAGCCGGCGCCGCGGGCCCTTGGTCGCCAGAATCGATTGCAGCTGCGGATGGGCCAGCAGCCAGGAGGGATGGAAATCCTCGCGATCCGCAGCAGCAGCGGCACTCATCGGAGCAGCCGGGCCAGGGTGTTTTCGTAGATCAGGCTGAGCCGGTCCAGGTCCGCCACGTTCACGTGCTCGTCGATCTTGTGGATGCTGTCGTTGATCGGCCCGATCTCCACCACCTCGGTCCCGAGCGGGGCGATGAAGCGCGCATCGGAAGTGCCGCCGCCGGTGAACTGCTCGACGCGCAGGCCGGTGATCTCGCCGATGGCGGCCTGGGCCGCCTCGATCAGCTTGCCCTGGCGGGTCAGGAAGGGTTCGCCGGTATGCCACCAGTCGGCGTCGTAGCGGGGCAGGTAGCGGTCCAGCACGACGTGCACGCGCGCCTTCAGGCTATCAGCGGTGGACTCGGTGCAATAGCGGAAATTGAAGATCACCTCGGCTTCGCCGGGGATGACGTTGTTGGCTCCGGTACCGCCGTGGACATTGGAAATCTGGAACGAGGTCGGCGGGAAATGCGTGTTGCCCCGGTCCCATTCGATGGCGACCAGTTCGGCTAGGACCGGCGCGAGACGGTGGATGGGATTGTCGGCCTTGTGCGGATAAGCCACGTGGCCCTGCTTGCCATGCACCCGCAGATTGCAGCCGAGTGAGCCGCGCCGGCCGACGACGATGCGATCGCCCAGCTGGAGGTTGCTGGAGGCTTCGCCGACGATGGCGTAATCCGGACGAATGCCGCGGCCGCGCAGCACTTCGGCGACGTACCTGGTGCCATGCCGTGCCATGCCTTCCTCGTCGCTGGTGACCAGAAAGGCCAGGCGGCCCTTGAGCGGGCCTTGGGCCAGCAGGCGCTCGACCGCGCAGACCATCGCCGCCAGGCCGCTCTTCATGTCCGCCGCGCCGCGGCCGTAGAGCACGCCGTCGCGGATCTGCGGCTGGAAGGGATCGCTGCTCCAGCGATCCAGCGGCCCGGTGGGCACGACGTCGGTGTGGCCGGCCAGGACTGCCAGCGGGCCGCTGTCGCCGTGCGTCGCCCACAGATTGGTGACGCCCTCCTGGTTGAGCCACTCTAGGCCGAAGCCGAGTTTTTCCAGGTGCTCGCCGATCACGGCGCAGCAGCCGGCATCGTCCGGGGTCAACGAGCGCCGGGCGATCAGGTTGCGGGCCAGGTTCAGGGTAGGCGAGTCGGCTTGCATCGGGGGACTGGTCTCGATTTGGTAGGTGTTAGCCTAGCAAGGCATGCTGGGCGCCGCGAATGGCGCGGCACCGGCTGACAGGCGAGGGCGGAAAGATGGCTGCGGTGGAAATGGACCACATCGTATCGATTGCCGACGTCATCCGGCTGGCGGTGGCACCGGTGTTCCTGCTGTCCGGCATCGCAGCACTGCTCAACGTGCTGACCAACCGCCTGGCGCGCATCGTCGATCGCGGCCGGCACCTCGAGGTGGAGTTTCCGAGCGCCGCACCCGGACGCATGCAGATGCTGCGCGAAAGCCTGGGGCGGCTGGCGCGGCGCGCGCGCCTGGTCAGCTGGGGCATCAGCCTGTGCACCGGCAGCGCCATCCTGATCAGCATCGTGGTGGTGGTGCTGTTCATCGATTCGCTCACCGGTGTCAATTTCAGCGCCATCATCGCCCTGCTGTTCATCGTGGCGATGGCGGCGCTGACGCTGGGGCTGGTCTGCTTCCTGCGCGAAATCTCGCTGGCGACTCGGCACCTGCGCATCGGCGAGCCGGAGCCGGAGCATTCGCCGCTGGAGGTGCAAGTGGTGGGGAGCAATCAGCGGGAGACAGGGGACTGATGGTTGGTGACTAGTGGTTAGTGGTCAGTGACTGGTAAAAGCAAAAGCGGCCTTGCTAACCACTAGTCACTAGTCACTAGTCACTAACCACTGCTTCAAAGATCGCGCAACAACGCGTTGATGCCGACCTTGGCGCGCGTCTGTGCATCGACGCGCTTGACGATCACGGCGCAGGTCAGGTTGTAGCGGCCGCCGTCTTTCGGCAGCGAGCCGGCCACCACCACCGCGCCGGCCGGCACGCGGCCGTAGGAGATCTGCCCGTTCTCGCGGTCGTAGATCGGGGTGCTCTGGCCGATGAACACGCCCATCGACAGCACCGCGCCTTTCTCCACGATGACGCCTTCCACCACTTCCGAGCGCGCGCCGATGAAGCAGTCGTCCTCGATGATGGTGGGGCTGGCCTGCAGCGGTTCCAGCACGCCGCCGATGCCGACGCCGCCCGACAGGTGCACGTTGGCGCCGATCTGTGCGCAGGAACCGACCGTGGCCCAGGTATCGACCATGGTGCCCTTGCCGACATGGGCGCCGATGTTGACGTAGCTGGGCATCAGGATCGCGCCTGGCGCGATATAGGCACCGCGGCGCACCGCAGCCGGCGGCACTACGCGCGCGCCCTGCTGCTTGAACTGCGCCTCGCTCCAGCCGTCGAACTTGAGCGGCACCTTGTCGTAGCCGGACAGGCGGCCCATTTCGATCGGCGCGTTGTCGTGAAGGCGGAAGTACAGCAGCACCGCCTTTTTCAGCCACTCGTTCACTACCCAGCCGTTTGCGGTCGGTTCGGCAACGCGTGCCTGGCCGGCGTCGAGCAGCGCGATGGCGCTTTCGACGGCGCTGCGGACGTGGGTTTCACTGGTATCCAGCGAGGCACGCTTTTCCCAGGCGTGTTCGACAATGACCTTTGCTTCAGTCGCGTTCATTTTTCTTGGAGGAGGGCTTGGTGGGTTCGGCGTCGCTCAAGGTGCGGATCAGCACCTCGCGCAACTCGTCGAGCAGGTTTTCATCGGTGATCGGCAGATGCTCGCGCGTGGTGATGAAGAACACGTCCTCGGCGCGCTCGCCGATGGTGCCGATCTTGGCGGCATCAAGCAGGATGCCGCGCTTGTGGAAGACGCGGCCGATCATCGACAGCAGGCCGGATTGGTCGGCGGTGACCAGCTCGAGGATGGTGCGCTTGCGCGCCAGATCCTGGCTGAAGCTGACCGTGGTCGGCGTGTCGAAATGCTTGAGGCGCTGCGGCTTGCGGCGGTTGACGTCGATCACCGAGATATCCGGATCGCCCAGCACCTTGCGCAGGCCGTCGCGGATTTCCTCGTAACGGTGCGGGTTCTCGATCGGCTTGCCGTCGCCTTCCATCACCACATAGGTATCGAGCACATAGCCGTCGGCGGTAGTGTTGATGCGCGCGTCGAGGATGTTCAGGCCCATCCGCGCCAGCACCCCGGTGGACAGGCCGAACAGGTGGTCGCGGTCGCGGGTATAGACGAACACGGTGGTGCCGCGGCCGTCGAGCATGTCCACCAGCACCAGCGGCAGGCTGGCATCGGTGGCGGCGACAATCGCCGGCAAGTGCCAGGCCAGCTCGGCCGGCGAGTGGCGCAGGAAGTAATCACTTTCGAAGCGGGCCCACACCGCGTCGGCCTTGTGCGGGTCGACGCCGCGGCTGCCGAGCAGGGCCAGGGCCGAGCGGCGCTGTTCGGAGACGCGCTCCGCCTCGCTCACCGGGTTGTCCAGGCCGCGCTCCAGGGCGCGCGCGGCGCCGTGGTACAGCTCGCGCAGCAGGCTGTCGCGCCAGGAATTCCACAACGCCGGGTTGGTGGCGCGGATGTCGCTGACGGTGAGCAGCAGCAGGTAGTCGAGGCGGCTGCGCTCGCCGACACGCTTGGCGAAACTGCTCACCACTTCGGGATTGCTGATGTCCTGGCGCTGCGCGGTCAGCGACATGGTCAGATGGTTCTTCACCAGCCAGGACACCAGGTCGGCATCGGCGTGCGACAGGCCGTGATCGAGGCAGAACTGCTCCGCCAGCTCGGCGCCCACTTCGGAATGGTCGCCGCCGCGGCCCTTGGCGATATCGTGGTAGAGGCCGGCGATGTAGAGCAGCTCCGGGCGCGGAATGCGCGACATGACGTCGCTGTAGAACGGCAGCTCGGCGCGGAAGCGCTCCATCGCCAGCCGGCGCAGATTGCGCACCAGATACAGGGTGTGCTCGTCGACCGTCAGGGTGTGGAACAGGTCGTACTGCATATGGCCGATGATCAGGCCGAACTCCGGCAGGTAGCGGCCGAGCACGCCGTAGCGGTTCATCCGGCGCAGCGCATGGGTCAAGCCGCTGCCGTGCTGGAACAGGCCGACGAACAGGGTGCGGGCGCGCACATCGTCGCGGTGCGCGTCGATGCGCTTGCGGTCGCGGCGGATCAGGCGCAGCGTGGCCGCGCGCACGCCCTCGATCTGCGGATGCTGCTGCATCAGCGCGAAGATCTCGATCAGCGCCGAGGGCTGTTTCTGGAAGACGTCGTCGGCGCTCGCCTCGATATAGCTGCCGCGCAGCTGGAAGCGGGAATTGAGCGGCACCACCGCCGCTTCCTCGCCCTTGCCGAGGATCGCTTCCTCGAACAGTTGCAGCAGCAGGTCGTTGAGGCAGGACAGCGACTTGATGGTGCGGTAATACAACTGCATGAACTGCTCGACCGCTTTATTGTGGTCGGAGTCCACATAGCCGAACAGCGCCGACACCTTGATCTGATGGTCGAACAGCAGCCGGTCTTCATGGCGGCCGGTGATCATGTGCAGGGCGAAGCGCACCCGCCACAGGAAATCCTGGCCGGCGAACAGCTCGTCGCATTCCTGCTTGCTGAGGAAGCCGCGGTTGCGCAGCTCGGTCAGGGTGAGGGCGTTGAAATGGCGCTTGGCGACCCAGGCCACGGTATGGATGTCGCGCAGGCCGCCGGGGCTTTCCTTGACGTTCGGCTCCAGCTTGTAGCCGGTGTCGTCGTACTTGGCGTAACGCTTGCGCTGCTCTTCCAGCTTGGCGCGGAAGAAAGCGTCCACCGGCCACATCTTGTCCGGGGTCATCGCCTCCTGCAGCGCGGCGTAGAGGGTGCCGTCGCCGCACAGCGGGCGCGATTCGATCAGGTTGGTGATGACGGTGATGTCCTGCGCCGCCAGCTCGGCGCATTCGGCCACGGTGCGCACGCCGCTGCCCACTTCCAGGCCGATGTCCCAGAGGAAGGCGAAGAACTGTTCCAGGGCGGTCTTGTTGCCGTCCAGGGCGTGCTCGTCGTGCAGCACCAGCAGGTCGATATCGGAGTGCGGCAGCAACTCGCTGCGGCCGTAGCCGCCCACCGCGATCAGGCCCAGGCCGGCCGGCTGCTCCGGCAGGAACTGCAGCCAAGCCTGGTGCAGCACCTCGTCCACCAGATGGGCGCGGGCATGCACCAGCGAATCGGAAGCGGCGCCCTCGTGGAACAGGCTGGTCAGGCGCTCGCGGCCCCAGTCCAGGGTGGCGCGGAAGGCGACCACCGGCTTCTGCCCCTCGGTGCGCAGGCGCCCCCGCACTTTCCGGGCGGAAAATACGGTCGCGGCCTCGCCTTCGGCCAGATCGATTTCAGCGCCCACTAGCGGTCATCTCTGATCATTAAATGCTGCTTTCCACTTTTTGAGGCGCCGACGCGGCTGCCGCTTTTTTAATGTGGGACTTTCTCGTCTGCGCGCAAGGTGAGGATTTCATAGCCGGTATTGGTGACCAGCACGGTATGTTCCCACTGCGCCGACAAGGAATGGTCCTTGGTCACCACGGTCCAGCCGTCCGGCAGCAGCCGCACGTCCGGCCGGCCGGCATTGAGCATGGGTTCGACGGTGAAAGTCATGCCCGGAACCAATTCAAGGCCCGTGCCAGGACGGCCGTAATGCAGGATTTGCGGGTCTTCGTGAAACACCCGGCCGATGCCGTGGCCGCAGTATTCGCGCACCACCGAATAGCCGTTGCCTTCCGCCACCTGCTGCACTGCGTAGCCGATATCGCCGAGGCGGGCGCCCGGGCGCACCTTGCGGATGCCGGCGAACATCGCCTCGCGGGTCACCTCACTGAGGCGGCGCGCCAGCACCGAGGGCTCGCCGGCCGAGAACATCTGGCTGGTGTCGCCGTGGAAGCCGTCCTTGATCACGGTGACGTCGATATTGACGGTATCGCCACGTTTGAGCTGCTTTTCGCCGGGGATGCCATGACAAACCACGTGGTTGACCGAAGTGCAGATCGACTTCGGGAACGGCTGACGGCCGCCGCCGCCGCCGTAATTGAGCGGGGCGGGGATGCCCTTCAGCTCGTTGACGATGTAGTCATGGCACAGCTGGTTCAGCGCCTCGGTGGTCACACCCGGTTTGACGTGGGGAGCGATCATGTTGAGCACCGAAGCGGCGGCGCGGCCTGCTTCGAGCATCAGGCGCTGTTCTTCGGGGTTTTTGATGGTGACCGACATGGCCTGCGCAGGGTACCTGGGTGCGGTCGCCGTGACCTGAAAAGTGCCGAAAGCCTTGTTCCGGCAGGCCTTATATGGTATAAAGCGCGCCGCCGTAAGGCAATGATGCGGAAGCGAATAGTTTAACCAATTCGGTCAGACCAACCCTTCCGCAAGTCCATCCGCGCCCATCCCAGGGTGTCCGGCCTCCTAACCCAGGAACCGGATTCCGAGTGCGCGGTTTGCAATTAACCCTTGGAGCTACTGCCAATGTCTAGCATCACCATGCGTCAGCTGCTGGAGGCCGGTGTTCATTTCGGCCATCGCACCCGTTACTGGAACCCTAAGATGGAGTCCTACATCTTCGGTTCCCGCAACAAGATCCACATCATCAACCTCGAGCACACCCTGCCGCTGCTGAAGGAAGCCTGTTCCTTCGTCGGCAAGCTCGCCGCCAACGGCGGCCGCATCCTCTTCGTCGGCACCAAGCGCGCCGCGCGCGAGGCGATCGAGGCCGAGGCGCAGCGTTCGGGCCAGCCCTACGTCAGCCAGCGCTGGCTCGGCGGCACCCTGACCAACTTCAAGACCATCAAGGGCTCGATCAAGCGCCTGACCGACATGGAAAAGAAGATCGAGGACGGCAGCATCAACCGTCTGAACAAGAAGGAACAGCTGCTGTTCAACCGCGAGCTGGAAAAGCTGCGCAAGTCCCTGGGCGGCATCAAGAGCATGCCGAGCCTGCCGGACTGTCTGTTCGTCATCGACACCGGCTACGAGAACATCGCCGTGTCCGAAGCGCGCAAGCTCGGCATCCCGGTGGTGGCGGTGGTCGACACCAACAACAACCCGCAGGGCATCGATGTCGTGATCCCGGGCAACGATGACGCTACCCGCGCCATCAAGGTCTATGCCCAGTGCATCGCCGACGCCATCATCGAAGGCAAGGGCAGCAACACCGTCGGCCGTCCGGAAGAGACCGTCGACGTGTCCGACGACGCCCGCGCCGCGGCGCCGAAGCCGGCAGATCGCCGTCCGCGCAAGCCCGGCGGTGGCCGTCCCGGCCGCTCCGACCGCGCCGAAGCCTGATAGACGAGTGCCGCCGGGTCGGGTAACGACCTCTCCCGGTTCGCGCTTATTTGAATAGTCCGGTCAGGGATGACCGGTTCTTGGACATGGACGTCCCATCAAGAGATTTTGATATGAGCACTCCCGTTACCGCGGCTCTGGTGAAGGAACTGCGCGAGCGCACCGGCGCCGGCATGAGCGACTGCAAGAAGGCGCTCGACGCCACCGCCGGCGACATCGATGCCGCTGCCGAAAAGCTGCGCATGGACGGCGCCGCCAAGGCCGACAAGAAGGCCGGCCGCACCGCCGCCGAAGGCGTCGTCGCCATCGCCTCCAATGGCGAGGCCGTGGCCCTGGTCGAAGTCAATTCCGAAACCGATTTCGTCGCCAAGGGCGCCGACTTCCGCGCCCTGGCCAGCGCCGCTGCCGCTGCCGTCCTGGCCAATCGCCCGGCCAGCATCGAAGCCCTGCTGGCCCTGAAGGACGGCGACAAGACCCTCGACGAGAAGCGCCGCGAGCTGGTCAACAAGATCGGCGAGAACATCACCATCCGCCGCTTCGAGCTGGTGCAGTCCGCCGGCGGCCCGCTGGCCACCTATATCCACCCGGGCGACAAGATCGCCGTGGTGGTGGCCCTGACCCAGGGCGAGCTGGAACTGGGCCGCGACGTGGCCATGCACATTGCCGCCATGTCGCCGCGCCATCTGGATGCCGCCGCCGTCCCGGCCGCAGCGATCGAATCCGAGCGCAAGGTGATCGAGGCCCAGGTAGCGCAGGAACAGGAAGAAGACCTGGCCAACGGCAAAAAGCCGAAGCCGGCCGAAATCCTGGCCAAGATGGTCGAGGGCAAGATCCGCAAGTTCCTGTCCGAGATCACCCTGCTGGGTCAGAACTTCGTCAAGGACGACAGCCAGACGGTCGAAAAGCTGCTCAAGTCCAAGAATGCCGGCGTGGCGCAGTTCGTGCGCCTGGCAGTAGGCGAGGGCATCGAGAAGAAGAAGACCGACTTCGCCGCCGAAGTGATGGAGCAGGCCGGCATCAAGAAGGACTAAGCCGGGTAACAGCGGCGGCCAGGATAAATAATCCCCGCCGTTAAGCTGCGGTTCACGCAGGATCGCGGAATCTTGCGCTAGAATTCGCCGCAAGTCGTTGAAACAAGGCCCCGGCGACGGGGCCTTGTTTTAGGTAAAGCCCCCATTCCGGACTGGAGTCCCCCCTTGAACCAGCAGCCCGCCTATAAGCGCATTCTCGTAAAGCTTTCCGGCGGGGGCGGCCGCGACACGGTGCCGTGTAGCGTGGGTGCGGGAGCGGCCGCCAGGCCTCGCGGAGGCGCAATAAGCCCATGAATGCACAGCCTGCTTATAAGCGCATCCTCGTAAAGCTTTCCGGCGAGGCCCTGATGGGGGAGATGGACTACGGCATCTCGCCGGATGTGATGTCGCGCCTGGCCCAGGAGATCAAGGAAGTCATCGACCTCGGGGTGCAGGTGGCGGTAGTGGTCGGCGGCGGCAACATCTTCCGCGGCGAAGGCCTGGCCCGCGCCGGCATGGACCGCGTCACCGGCGACCAGATGGGCATGCTGGCCACGGTCATCAACGCCCTGGCGATCCAGGACGCGGTCGAGCGCATCGGCCTGTCGGCCCGGGTGCAGTCGGCGATCCGCATCAACGAGGTGTGCGAGGACTACATCCGCCGCCGCGCCATCCGCCATCTGGAGCGCAATCGGGTGGTGGTGTTCGCCGCCGGCACCGGCAATCCCTTCTTCACCACCGATTCGGCCGCCGCGTTGCGTGCCATCGAGATCAATGCCGACCTGCTGCTCAAGGCGACTAAGGTCGACGGCGTCTACACTGCCGACCCGCACAAGGATCCGCAGGCCAAGCGCTACGACGTGCTGACTTACGATGAGGCGCTGGACCGCCGCCTCGGCGTGATGGACCAGACCGCGCTGGTGCTGTGCCGCGACCACAAGATCAATCTGCGCGTGTACGACATGTTCCGCGCCGGTGCCCTGATGCGCATCGTCACCGGCGATACCAGCATCGGCACGCTGGTCAGGGTTTAAAACACAAGCCTGATTGTAGGCAAGCAACAATTCAGTGGAGCGATCATGATCGAAGACATCAAGAAAGATGCCACGGCGCGCATGCAGAAATGCGTCGACGCCCTCAAGCAGTCCCTGACCAAGCTGCGCACCGGCCGCGCCAACACCGCGTTGCTGGAGCATGTGCGAGTCGACTACTACGGCTCCGAGACGCCGCTGACGCAGGTGGCCAGCGTGGTGGTGGAAGACGCCCGCACCATCCTCATCACCCCCTGGGAAAAGAACATGGTGCAGGCCATCGAGAAGGCCATCATGGTGGCCAACCTGGGGCTCAATCCGAACACCGCCGGCACCAGCATCCGCATCAACCTGCCGCCGCTGACCGAGGAGCGCCGCCGCGACCTGATCAAGGTGGTGAAGTCGGAGACCGAGGGCGCGCGCGTGGCGATCCGCAACGTGCGGCGCGACGCCAACCAGGACGTCAAGGAACTGGGCAAGGAAAAGCTCATCACCGGCGATGAGGAGAAGGAGGCCGAAGGCGCCATCCAGAAGCTCACCGACCAGTTCGTCGGCAAGGCGGACGAAGTGATGGCGACGAAGGAAAAAGAGCTGCTCGCCGTTTAGCCGAAAACGACTCCGACCGTGACCCGCGAACCCCCGGTGCTGGCCGCACCGCGCCTGCCGCGCCATGTTGCGGTGGTGATGGACGGCAATGGCCGCTGGGCCAAGCAGCGCCACAAGGCGCGCGCGCTCGGCCATCGCGCCGGCGTCGGCGCCGCGCGCCGCATCGTGCGCGCCTGCCACAGCCAGGGCGTCGAGGTGCTGACCCTGTTCGCCTTCAGCCAGGAAAACTGGCAGCGGCCGCCACTGGAAGTGCGCCTGTTGATGGAGCTGTTCGTGCGCACCCTGGGACGCGAGATCGACAGCCTGCATCAGAACGGCGTGCGCATCCGCTTCATCGGCAATCACGACGACTTTCCCGACTCCCTGCGCGAGCTGATGCGCGAGGCCACCGCCCGCACCGCCGCCAACACCGGCCTGACCCTGGTCATCGCCGCCGGTTACGGCGGCCAGTGGGACATTACCCAGGCGGCGCAGCAATTGTGCGCCGAGGGTTTGCCGCTGAGCGCCGCCAACCTGGAATCGCGCCTGGTCAGCGCCGACCTGCCGCACCCGGACCTGTTGATCCGCACCGGCGGCGAGAAGCGCATCAGCAACTTCCTGCTGTGGCAGCTGGCTTACAGCGAGCTCTACTTCAGCGACGTGCTGTGGCCGGATTTCGATGCGGCCGAACTGGAACGCGCGCTGCACTGGTACTCTGGCCGCGAGCGGCGTTTCGGCCGTGTGCCGGAAAGCGCATAACCCATGCTATTGCAACGCGTCATCACCGCCCTGGCCCTGCTGCCGATCGTGCTGGGAGCCGTCTGGTTCGCGCCGACGCCCTGGCTCTACGCCCTGTTCAGCGGCGTGGCCCTGCTCGCCGCCTGGGAATGGACCGCCATGATGGGCCTGCCGCAGACCGCCGAGGCGGCTGGGCGCCGCTGGGGCTACGTACTGCTCAGCGCCGTGGTGCTGGGCCTGGCCTGGCTGGCGCGCGCCGCATGGCCCTGGTTTGCGGCGCTGGGCGTGGCCTGGTGGCTGTGCGCCCTGTTCCTGATGCCCGGCTTTCCCGGCAACCTGCAGCGCCACCGGCCCGGCATTCCGGCCCTGGGCCTGCTCGGGCAGGTGCTGTGGGTGCCGGCGATCATTTCCCTTGCCGTCCTGGGCGGCATGCAGGAGCACGGCCTGCGCCTGATCTACCTGTTTGCCCTGGTCTGGGCCGCGGACGTCGGCGCCTATCTGGCCGGGCGCAATTTCGGCCGCAACAAGCTGGCGCCGAACGTGTCGCCGGGCAAGACCCGCGAGGGCGCGCTGGGCGGCCTGCTGCTGTGCGCCGCTTACGCCGTCAGCGCCGGCGGCTACGTGTTCCAGCCGGCCGGTCTGCCGCAACTGCTGCTGTTGGTCGGGCTGAGCCTGCTGGTGGCGGCCTTGTCCATTGTCGGCGACCTCGGCATCAGCATGTTCAAGCGCCTGTCCGGCATCAAGGACAGCGGCAAGCTGTTGCCCGGTCACGGCGGCATACTCGACCGTATCGACAGCCTGCTGGCCGCCGGCCCGGCCATGGCGCTCGGCCTGTACTGGTTGCGGCTTTGAACGGCGCCAGGCGGCCCGGAGTTGAACGCAAGTGCCCGTCCGTGGTCGTAATTCAGCGCGAAGCGCCATACTTGGGTATCTTTGCCGTCACTGAATCCGGTTCGGGAGCCGATGGCGTGGCACGCCGCGGCTGTTCCGGGGAAATCTTGCGGGCCCATGGCCCGGTCTGCGGCAGCGGGCAGCGGAACGTCGGCTCGCGCCGGGAGTGCTGTTGATGATCGAGTATCTGCAATCGGGCGCGCACAACGCCGTATTTTTCTTCATCGCCATCGGCATCATGGTGGCGTTTCATGAATTCGGGCACTTCTGGGTGGCGCGCCGCTTCGGCGTCAAGGTCGTGCGCTTTTCGGTCGGTTTTGCTTTCGGTCCGTTCAAGCCGCTGTGGAAATGGCGCGGGCGTGACGGCGTGGAATACCAGATCGGCTCGATTCCGCTGGGCGGCTATGTAAAGTTGCTCGATGAGCGCGAGGGGCCGGTGGCCGAGGCCGATCTGCCGCGGGCCTTCAACCGCCAGCCGGTGGGCGTGCGCATCGCGGTATTCGCGGCCGGCCCGGTGTTCAATTTCATCCTCGCCATCGTCTTCTTCTGGCTGATGCTGATGGTCGGGGTGCCGGGGCTGAAGCCGTTCCTGGCCGAGCCCGCCGCCGGCACCGTTGCCGCTGCCGCCGCCCTGCACGAGGGCGACCGGGTGGTCAGCCTCAACGGACGGGCCATCGAAAGCTGGGACGCCCTGCGCACCGATCTGATCAAGAACGTGTTCACCCGGCAGCAGACCAGCCTGGTGGTGCGGGGCCAGGATGGAGTGCAGCGAAATGTAACGCTGGACCTGGGCAAGGTGCGCAGCGATCCACAATACCTGTTCGACGATCTGGGTTTCGATACCTATCAGCCGCCGATCACGCCGATTCTGGCCAAGATCCTGCCCGGCAGTCCGGCGCAGCAGGCCGGCCTGCAGGATGGAGACCGGGCAGTGGCGCTGAACGGCGTGCCGCTGAAGAGTTTCCAGGAGTTCCAGCGCGGCGTATCGAGTCATCCGGGGCAGGTGATCAAGCTCGAGGTGCAGCGCGGAACGCAGCTGCTGCACATCGATGTGATCCCCAGCGTAATCACCGATCACGGTGTCAGCGTTGCCCGTATCGGTGCCAGCGCGCCCCCGCCGATGGCGGCGGACGACAAGTTGTGGCAGGATTTACGGATTAATCAGCAGTATGGTCCCGTGGAGGCGCTGCCGTTGGCACTGCAGGCCACCTGGGACACGGCCGTGACGGTAGTCGAATTCGTCGGCCACATGGTTGTTGGTGATATTTCTACCAAGAATATCAGCGGGCCGATCAACACCGCCCAGGTGGTGGGATTGTCGGCAAGCATCGGCTTGTGGGCGTTTTTGAAAATCATCGCCATCGTCAGCCTGAATCTGGGGATCGTCAATCTGTTGCCGGTCCCCTTGCTCGATGGTGGGCAGATTCTGTATGGCCTGGTGGAGTGGGTGAAGGGGTCCCCCCTTTCAGAGCGCGCGCAGGCGTTTGGCCAGCAGATCGGCCTGACGTTGCTGGTGTTGTTGATGGGACTGGCTTTTTACAACGATTTAGCACGCCTTATAGGCTGACCCTGAATGGGCTTTTTTAGATTCGAACGACGCGGGATTCCTGTTGCCCTGAGCTTTCTGGCCGTGCTGGCGCTGCAGGGCGCTGCCTGGGCGGTGGAGCCGTTCAAGATCCACGAGATCCGGGCCGAAGGCCTGCAGCGCCTCGAAATCGGCACGGTCCTGACCTACCTGCCGCTGGCGGTGGGCGATGAGCTCAACGACAACACCTCGCGCGAGGCGATTCGCGGCCTTTACGGTTCCGGCCTGTTCCAGGATGTCTCGCTCAACCGCGACGGCGATACCTTGGTGATCAAAGTCAAGGAACGCCCGGAAATCGCCAGCTTCAGCATCAAGGGCAACGACAAGATCGGCGGCGAAGAGCTGGACAAGTCGCTGAAGGATCTGGGCCTGGCGCAGGGCGAGCTGTTCAAGCGCGAGCTGCTCGATCAGGTGCAGCAGGAACTGCGCCGCCAGTACTACGCCAACGGCTACTACGACGTCGACATCGACACCCATGTCGATACGCTGCCCAACAACCGCGTCGACATCAAGATCCAGGTCACCGAGGGTCCCGTCTCCAAGATCAAGGAGATCAACGTCCTCGGCAACAAGAGCTTCCCCAAGTCGGTGCTGCTGGAGCAGCTCAAGCTGCAGAACACCATCTGGTGGAAGTTCTTCCAGAAGACCGACCGCTATTCCAAGCAGCAGCTCGGCGGCGATCTTGAAGCCCTCAGTTCGTATTACCAGGATCGCGGCTACCTGCAGTTCAACATCGTTTCGGTCCAGGTGGAGCTGTCGCCGGACAAGAAGGATGTCTATGTCACCCTCAATGTCGAAGAGGGCGACAAGTACACCGTCAAGAGCCACCGCTTCTCCGGCGAGACGGTGCTCAACGAGGACTTCCTCAACCGTCTGGTGACCACACCCGACGGCAGCCAGTTCTCGCGCCGCGAAGCCACCGAGAGCTCGGATCGCATCGAAGCGGCACTGTCCGATATCGGCTATGCCTTCGCCAAGGTGACGCCGCTGCCCGAAGTGGATGAATCCAAGCGCCAGGTCGGCCTCAATTACTACATCGAGCCGGGCAAGCGCGCCTACATCCGCCACATCAATTTCATCGGCAACGCCGGCACCAACGACGAAACCCTGCGCCGCGAAATGCGCCAGCTGGAAGCCTCGCCGTTCTCGAAGAGCGCAGTGGAGCGCTCCCGCGTGCGCCTGCAGCGCCTGCCGTTCATCGAGTCTGCCGAAGTCGAGACCAAGCCGGTGCCGGGTGCGGACGACCTGGTCGATCTCGAATACAAGATCAAGGAGCGCCAGCCGGGCCAGGTGCAGTTCGGCGTCGGCTACTCCGGCTCGCAAGGCTTCCTGATCAGCGCCAGCGTCAGCAATTCCAACTTCCTCGGCACCGGCAACACCGTGTCGGTGACGGCGGAAAACAGCTACCTGACGCGCCAGCTCAACCTGAGCTGGACCAATCCGTATTTCACTTCGGACGGCATCAGCCAGACCATCTCGACTTACTATCGCCGTTCCAAGGGCGTGATCCGCTACAGCTCGGGCTTCGACTACAACGTCCTCGGCGCCGATCTGACCTACGGCATCCCACTGTCGGAATTCACCTTCCTGCGCCTCGGCGGCGGCATCTCCCGCACCGCCATTCAGAGCTTCCCCGGCAACAGCTCGGACCAGGTGCTGGACTTCGTCATCAACAACGGCACCACCTACAACGAATACCAGCTGCGCACCGGCGTCGCGCGCGACACCCGTAACCGCACCTTCTTCGCCAGCAGCGGCTCGTTGTCGCGCCTCAACGTCGACATCGCCATTCCGGGCAGCGATCTGACGTATTACAACGCCAGCATCCAGCAGCAGCAGTACTTCCCGCTGCCGTACCGGTTCTTCGCCGAGTTCGACGGCACCATCGGCTACATCAACAACTACGGCAGCACCCGCGGCGTGCCGCCGTACCAGAACTACTTCGCCGGCGGCGCCAATACCGTGCGCGGCTACCGCGACGGCACGCTGGGCCCGCGCGATACGCCGTTCTTCAATCCGTTCGGCGGCAAGCTGCGCACCACCGCGCAGACCCAGCTGGTATTCCCGCTGCCGGTAGTGAGCGACAACAAGACCACCCGCATGGGTGCCTTCTTCGACATCGGCAACGTCTACGCCAATGCCGGGGATTTCAAGGCCTCGCAGCTGCGGCAGTCGACCGGTATCGCGTTCAGCTTCTTCACGCCGATCCTGGGACTGCTCGATTTGAGCTACGCTTTCCCGCTGAACCCGAAACCGGGTGACGAAACCCAGCACTTCCAGCTGACGTTCGGCTCCGGCTTCTGATTTTTCCTACGACACAAACACTTAGAGAGACTGACATGATGCAAAAGCGTATTCGTGCACTCGGCCTTGCCGTAGTGCTGCTGGCCGCCTCGGCTGCCGCCCAGGCCGACGTCAAGATCGCTGCCGTCAGGAACGATCTGCTGCAGAATTCGACCGTCCTCAAGGCTGCGCAGGCCAAGATCCAGGCGGAAGTCGACAAGCGCCGTTCCACCCTTGAGGCGCAGGCCAAGCAGCTGGCCGACGATGCCCAGAAGTACCAGCGCGACGGCGCCACCATGTCGGTGGACCAGCGCGACAAGACCGAGAAGGACCTGAACACGCGCAAGGCGCAGCTCGATTACGACCAGCGCAAGGCGCAGGATGAGCTGCAGGCGCGCAGCCAGGAGCTGCAGGGCCAGGCCGTCAGCCAGATTCGCGACGTGATCTTCCAGGTCGGCAAGGAAAAGGGTTACGACCTGGTCATCAGCGACGCCTTTATCATCAATCCGTCGATCGACATCACCGACGACGTGCTGAAGCGCCTCAACGCCGCTGCGCCTGCCGGCAAGTAAACGGCGGGGGACGCGGCAGCGGGGTGCGCCGGGGGAGCGGCATGGCTGAACTGGCCGATACCATTGCATACACGCTCGGCGAGCTGGCGCAGAAATTCGCGCTGAAAACGCAGGGTGATGCGCAGCTGCGCATCACCGGCGTCTGCGCGCTCGCGCCGGGCAAGCCCGGACACCTCAGTTTCTGCGCCGACCCGCGTCGCCGGCCGGAACTGGCGGGGACGCAGGCCGGGGCGGTCATCGTTTCCGACCGCGATGCGCTGCAGTTCTCCGGCAACGCCCTGCTGGCGCCCAATCCGGAACTGGCCTTCTATCGCATCGCCAGGCTGTTCGATTCCAGCAGACGCTTTGAATCCGGCCGACACCCGGCCGCTGTCGTGGCGCCGGGCGCCGGGATCGGCGACGGCTGCTGGATCGGTCCGCATGCCGTTATCGAAGAGGGTGCGAGCGTCGGCGATGAATGCTTCATCGGCCCTGGTTGCGTCATCCGCCGCGGCGCCGTGGTCGGCCCGGGCAGTCGCCTGGAGGCCAACGTCTATCTCGGGGAGCGCTGTCGTCTTGGCGCCCGTGCCCAGGTGCTGCCGGGTGCCGTCATCGGCGGCCGCGGTTTCGGCTGGGTGCCCACCCCCCAGGGTTGGGAAGAGAAGCCGCAGCTGGGCGCGGTGGTCATCGGCAACGACGTCGAAATCGGTGCCAATACCACCATCGACCGCGGCGCGCTGGAGGACACGGTCATCGAGGATGGAGTCAAACTCGACAACCAGATCCAGATCGCGCATAACTGCCGCATCGGCGCGCACACGGCCATCGCCGCCTGTACCGGCATCGCCGGCAGCGCGGTCATCGGCAAACGCTGCATGATCGGAGGGGGTAGTTGCGTTACCGGCCATATCCACATTGCGGACGATGTGGTGGTGCTCGGCATGGCGATGGTGACCAAGTCGCTGACCGCGCCCGGTGTCTATGGCTCGGGCTCGCCGGCGCAGCCGGTGCGGGAATGGCGCAAGCTGGTGAGCCGCATCAGGCGGCTTGGGAGTTTTGAGGAGCGCCTCAAAGAAGTGGAAAAGAAACTGAAGCTGGAGCCGATACCCGGAGACGCGAGTGAGCCAGACAATTTTTGACATACGCGCCATCATGGGGATGCTGGCGCACCGTTCACCGTTCCTGCTGGTCGACAAGGTGATTGCCTATGAAAAGGGCAAGTCGCTGGTCGCCATCAAGAACGTGACCTACAACGAGCCGTTCTTTACCGGCCATTTCCCCAATGTGCCGACCATGCCCGGCGTGCTGATCCTGGAAGCGCTGGCGCAGACCTGCGGCCTGCTCACCTCGCAGGAAACCGGCATCAAGCCGGAATCCGGGGTGATCTTCTATTTCGCCGGCATCGACAATGCCCGCTTCAAGCGCATCGTGGTGCCGGGTGACCAGCTGTCGATGGAAGTGTCGATCGACAAGATCAAGCGCAACCTGTGGCGTTTCAAGGCCCGGGCGACGGTCGACGGCGAGCTGGCCTGCGAGGCCGACCTGATGTGCGTATTCAAGCAGCCCCCCAGCGTCGAGGGCGCGGCCGCTGCCGAGAAGAGTGGCGAATGAGCGGGAGGATTCATCCGACTGCGGTGATCGACCCCAAGGCCGAATTGCATGAGACGGCCGAAGTCGGTCCCTACACGGTGATCGGCCCGGATGTCAGCATCGGCGAGGGCAGCTGGATCGGCCCGCATGTGGTGTTGCAGGGGCCGATGAGCCTGGGCAAGCGCAACCGCGTCTACCAGTTCGCCTCGCTCGGCGAAGTTTCGCAGGACAAGACGGCGAAGAAGGACGAGGCGACGCGGGTCGAGATCGGCGACGACAACACCATCCGCGAATACGTCACCATCCAGCGCGGCACGCTCAAGGAAAAGGGCCTGACCCGCATCGGCAACGACAACTGGATCATGGCCTACTGCCACATCGCCCATGACTGCCTCATCGACGACCACACCATCTTCGCCAACGGCACCACCCTGGCCGGGCATGTGCATGTCGAGGATTTCGTCGTGTTCGGCGGCGTTACCATGGTGGCCCAGTTCTGCCGCATCGGCGCGCACAGCTTCTCCGCCGGCGGCGCCGGCATCACCCGCGATGTGCCCCCGTTCCTGGTGGTGCAGGGCAATCCGGCCGCGCCGCGCGGCATCAACATCGAGGGTATCCGCCGGCGCAACTTCACCGCCGAGGACATCACCGACATCAAGCATGCTTACCGCTCGATGTTCCTGGCCGGCCTGCGCCAGGATGAAATGAAGGCGGAGCTTGCCGAAATCGCCCAGCGCTCACCGCACGTGCGGCGCATGCTCGAGTTCGTCGAAAACTCGAAGCGCTTGATTCAGAAATAGGGGCGCGGCCGGTGAAATTCGCCCTGATCGCAGGAGAAGCATCGGGCGACCTGCTCGGTGGGGCGTTGGTGCATGCCCTGCGCAGCCGTTTTCCCAATGCGGCTTTCTACGGCGTCACCGGCCCGCGCATGCGCGAAGCCGGCTGCGACAGCGTCGATACCATCGACCGGCTGTCGGTGATGGGCCTGGCCGAAGTGTTGCCCAAGCTGCCGGACATCCTGCGCATGCGCAGCGAGCTGTACAAGCGCTTCAGTGCGGACCGGCCGGACTGCGTCATCGGCATCGACGCGCCGGACTTCAATCTTCCCCTGGAACGCCGCCTGCGCGATCGCGGCCTGCCGACGGTGCATGTGGTCAGCCCCACCATATGGGCCTGGCGGCCGGGCCGCGCCAAAAACATCGCCCGCGCGGTGGACCTGATCCTGTGCCTGTTTCCATTCGAGCCGCGGTTTTACGCCGCATACAAGGTGAAGGCCGAGTACATCGGTCACCCGCTGGCCGAGGAGCTGGCCGATCCGGTCAGCCGTGAAGACGCGCGCCGCCTGCTCGACCTGCCGCAAGCCGATCCCTGCGTGGCCATCCTCCCCGGCAGCCGCGGCGGCGAGCTGAAATACCTGGCAGAGCCCTTCGTCCGCACCGCCGCCTGGCTGGCGCAGCGCCGGCCGGACCTGTCCTTCGTGGTGCCCCTGGCCAAGCCCTCGCTGCGGCCGGTATTCGGGCAGGCAGTGGCCGCGCACGCGCCGCTGCTGCGCTGGAAACTGGTAGACGGTTATTCGCGCAAGGCCATGCGCGCCGCCGATGCGGTGCTGCTCGCCTCCGGCACGGCAACGCTGGAATGCCTGCTGCTGGACCGGCCGATGGTGGTGAGTTACCGCACCTCCGCGCTGACCGCGTGGCTGGTGCGCAAGCTGATTAAAATCGAGCGGGTGAGCCTGCCCAATCTGCTGTGCCAGGAACCGGTGGTGCCCGAATACCTCCAGGAAGAGGCGGACGTGGCGCACCTGGGGCCCGCCGTGCTGGAGTTGCTGAACCAGCCGGCGGCGCGCGAGCGGCAGACCGCCCAGTTCGCTGCGGTGCGCCAGGAGCTGCGGCGCGGCGCCGCCGCCAGCGCCGCCGCGGCCATCGCCCGGCTGATCGGCCAGTGATGCTGCTCAGCGCAGGTGTCGATGAAGTCGGCCGCGGCTGCCTGGCCGGGCCGGTGTACGCAGCCGCGGTGATCCTGCCCGACAACCACGGCATCGTCGGCCTGCGCGATTCCAAGCAGCTCACGGCGGCGCGGCGCGAGCGGCTGGCGCCGCAGATCCAGGGCCGCGCCCTGGCCTGGGCCGTGGGCATCGCCACGGTCGAAGAGATCGACCGCATCAACATTCTGCGCGCCACCTTCCTGGCGATGGCCCGCGCGGTGCAGGCGCTGGCGCTGCGGCCGGCCCTGTGCCTGGTTGACGGCAATCAGGTGCCGGACCTCGGCTGCGAGGTGCGCACCATCGTCGGCGGCGACGCCACGGTGGAATCGATCATGGCCGCCTCGATCGTGGCCAAGGTCGCTCGCGATGCCGAACTGCTGCGGCTGGACGCGCAATATCCCGGCTACGGCATGGCCCGGCACAAGGGCTATGGCACGCCGCAGCACCTCGGCGCCCTGCGTGCCCTGGGGGCTAGCGCCATCCATCGCATGAGCTTCGCGCCCTGCGCGCAGGCTGCATCGACTGCAGCGGATTCCGCCGCCGCATGAGCTTCGTCCACCTCCACCTGCACACCGAGTTCTCCCTGGTCGACAGCCTGATCCGGGTCGAGCCGCCGGTGCGCAAGAGCAGCGGCGGCAACGTGCAGTCGCTGACCGGGTATGCCGCAGAACTGGGCCTGCCGGCGCTGGCCATCACCGACCAGGACAACCTGTTCGCGATGGTCAAGTTCTACAAATTCGCCGAGTCCGCCGGCATCAAGCCGCTGATCGGCGCCGATATCTGGCTGCAGGAGCGGGCGGAAGGCGAGAGCCCCGAGCGCGTCACCCTGCTGGTGCAGAACCAGACTGGCTACCGCAACCTCACCCGCCTCATCTCGCGGGCCTACAACGAGGGCCAGGGGCGCGGCCGGCCGCAGCTGAGCCGGGAGTGGCTGGCCGAGGCCAGCGCCGGCCTGATCGCCCTGTCCGGGCGCCACGGCGGCATCGGCATGGCCCTGCTCGGCGCCAAGCTCGACCGCGCCCGCGAATGCGCGGCCTGGTGGCACAGCCATTTCCCGGACCGCTGCTATCTCGAGATCACCCGCTGCGGCCGCCCGGACGACGAAACCCATCTCCAGGCCACCGTCGCCTTCGCCCGCCACAGCGGCCTGCCGGTGGTGGCCAGCAACGACGTGCGCTTCCTGCAGCGCGAAGACTTCGAGGCCCACGAGGCGCGCGTCTGCATCGCCTCCGGCCGCGTGGTCAACGACGAGCGCCGCCCGCGCGAGTATTCGCCCGAGCAGTACCTCAAGTCCGCCGAGGAAATGCAGGCCCTGTTCGCCGACCTGCCCGAGGCGGTCGAAAACACCCTCGAGATCGCCCGCCGCTGCACCCTCAGCCTCAAGTTCGGCCAGAACTACCTGCCGGACTTCCCGGTGCCGGAAGGCGAGACCATGGCCGACTACCTGCGCCAGCT
>FTIF01349147.1_pt1 | contig 62284 bp, 55 predicted proteins | sample 1658001 | NCBI WGS metagenome assembly FTIF01 (sample SAMEA3914789, study PRJEB12502) | metagenome | biome: forest; material: soil | place: Canada | collected 2011-07-03 | depth 0.3 m | reverse complement strand
GTTCGTCGGCCCGCTGGCCGCCCTCGGCGATCAGGTGACCAAGCTCACCGCCGAGATCGGCCAGAAGGCGATGAAGAACCCGGAAGAAGTCGGCGCCGCTTCCACGCCTTACCTGCGCGTGGTCGGCCACCTGGTGTTCGCCTACTTCTGGGCGCGCATGGCGCGTGTCGCCCTGGACAAGCAGGCCGAGGGCGACTTCTACAAGTCCAAGCTTGCCACCGCGCGCTTCTACTACGCCAAGCTGCTGCCGGAAACGGAGTTCCACCTGCGCGCGGCGCGCGCCGGTGCGGCGCCGCTGATGGATATGGATGTTTCGATGTTCTGATGCGTTTGCGGTAGACACGAGCGGGTTGGGCTGGTGAGGCTCAACCCGCTTTTTTATTGGCGCAGCCTGTCGGCAATCCTCCTAACGGCAGTTACTGCGGCGGGGCTGGAGCCTCTTCAGTGCCGGTGTCAGCTGTAGCCGCCTGGTTCTCGTTCTCCGTCTCGCGATCCGTTTCCGCGAAGGCCTGCCGCTCTCGCTCCCGCGTCGCCGCATCGGGCATGGCGGCGAGATATTCCTCGCGCACCTGCTTGCGGGCTTCGATCGCCGTGGCTCTCGCTTCGGGTGTGGCGGCCTGCATGACGCCCATCTCGGCTTGCATCAGTTTCTGGGCCACCGCCACTGCGCGCTTCTGCTGCTGCTCCACCAGCACCAGGTGCACCAGGCCGTACATGGCCAGCAGGAAGAACAGGAAGCTGCCGATGGTCCAGTTGCGCTGCACCTTGTTGAAGTGCTCGGCGTTGCGCCACTGCTTGTTTTCCCAGGCCAGCTCGCGGCCCCGCAGCAGGTAGAAGCCGCCGAATGCCAGGTAGAAGACCATCCAGCTCCAGGCCGGAACGAAGTGCCTGAATACGCGGATACCGATCACCGGCAGGAACGACAGGCGCATGCCGTTGAACGAGCCCCATAACAAGGGCGCGAAAAAGCCGGCCCAGGACAGGCCACGCACCGCGTCCGGTACGAAGGCCGGGTCCCAGGGTGCGTGCAGCGGGTCGAGCAGCGCTTCGCCGGAACGACCGTGGTTGGTGATCATGGGATCAGCCGTCGGCAGCGCCCCGGCTTCCGCAGCCATGGCGAGCTGGCCGCGCAGGGGCGCGGGCATGTAGTCCTGCGCATCGTTCCGCATGGCCAGCGGCGCTGCCGCTGCGGGCGCCGTTTCACGCAAGGGCCGTGCGGCAGGCATCGGGGCTTGCGACGGGGCCGCGGCCTCGCCGTGGGCGCGACTGCCGGGCTGCATCCGTGCCGGTCCGGTGAGCGGTGGCGAGGCAACCTGGAGCGGCGCGATGGCTGCGGCGACCGCCGCATCGACGCTGGCGGCGGGGTCCGCAACGGCGGGCACGGGAGGCGCAGGGGCAGGAGGCGGCGCGACACGCACTTCGCACACCGCGCCGGCCATGTACAAGATCATCTCCTGCTTGCGTGCCTCGCTTTCGTCCAGGCCTTTTTTCAGGATCACCGGCTTGCCGGAAAAGACGCGCTCCAGGATTGCCGGATCGCCGATCTTGAATATCTCGGCCAGGTTGCGGCGTGTTTCTTCCGGCGTGGCCCCTTCACGAATCTTGCCGGTGAAGACGATGCTGTGGTTCATGTCCCTGATCTTTCCCATGCACGCGCACAGCCGCGATAGCGTGCTTCCCCATTCCTGCCGCGGCCTGGTTCCCCCGGGTCACGGCCCCCTGAGGCATACAATACGGCAAGGTACGAAGCCATTCCAGAGGCGTTGTGGCGGCACCGCGGAGCCGGTGTCACCGCAGTGGAGCAACAGGTCTATAGTGGGGCACGCGCCGACGCCGAGCGGACGCGGGCGGCATCAATAAAAATGGAGGAGTTTGCATGTTCCACGTCATGGCCCGTATCCGGGTGACCGATTTCAATGCCTGGAAGCAGGCTTACGACCGCGGCCGCAGCGTGCGCGACAGCATGGGCATCCGCGAATTCAACCTGTGGCGCAATGTCGACGATCCGCTCGACGTGGTGTTGCTGCTGCACGCCACGCATGTAGCCAAGGCCAAGGCTTACTTCGAGTCGGAGGAGCTGGCGCAGCGCATGGCGGCAGCGGGCGTGGAGGCGCCGCCGGAGGTGGTTTACCTGGGTGACAGCCATTGACGACCCTCGCCTACAAAAGCTCAGCCGGTAGCCCGGGAAGCGCGTAGCGCTACCCGGGATGCACTGTCAGGGGAGCGAGTCCCCGGCTAACGCTTCGCGTTTGCCGGGCTACGGTTTACTGAGCCACTAAGAGCGAAGCGCATCGGTCGAGCAAAAGCTCGCGGTAAACGATGCGCTTCCCCCGGATCAAGTCGGGAGCGTTACACTTTACAGACCACGACCCAAGGGGTAGCGTATGACCGCCCCCCCTTTGGAGTCTACGGCAGCTTATGGAAATATTCCCAACGGCCTACTTCATGAAGGTAGGTAGCCACGCAGCCGGGAAGCTTGTGTTACTTACCAGCGATTTCACCCCTCACGTAGCCGAAGAAATCCTTATAGCGTCTAGAGGATTTATGTGCCGTCTTTCCTCGGAGGCGGAATTCTGGACCTAACAACACCCCTGAACGCCCGTTCAAAGGCTTCTGTCCTCTCATCTGCGCCAATCTCGCGCGCGGTATCCACGAAACGCTTATGGCGTTCTTCATCCGTGAGTTTTGGTTTTGGGTCTTCAGTTTTCTTGCGCGGCATACGTCAATCCTCCACCGCGAAGAAGAACGCCAATTGCCGGTCTTCTCCGGGAAGTTTTGCATGGACCCGCCAGAGGCGGGTTTTAGATGGCCTCTTTTCCAGCAGTCGTTTCATAGGTCAGACGCTTGCCCTTCACGCCCATCAGGGCCAGTTCGGCGCGGGCCACATCGTTAACACCCAACTTCTCCCGGTTGCTGTAGCGGAAATCAAACTCCGACAGGTAGCGATGCAAGTGGGCCTCCGAGACGTGATGATAAACGCCAGTGATGCCGCGCTTGAGAATCGAAAAGTAACCTTCGATGGTGTTGGTGTGAACGTTGCCGCGCACGTATTCCTCTGCGCCGTGATTCACATAGGCATGGGCGAAGTCTTGGCCCATGTGGCGATACTGGCCCGCATCATCGGTGTAAAGCTGAGTGGCGGCATCCACATGCGCCTTGATGATGGGCTTGAGGTGATTTGCGGTGACACTGGCAACGTGCATGGAGCGAACCTTGCCCTCGCGCTCCACCAGCGAGAACACGGTTTCCTTGCCCCAACTGCCGCCCAAGCGGGTACGGGCGCGCTTGGACTTGTGGCGGTTCTTTTCCTTGCCGCCAATGAAGGTTTCATCGGCTTCAACGGTCTTGCCCTCACCGCCCATAACCGGAAGGGTGTTGTCCTTCATCGCCTCGCGGATGCGGTGGGTGAGGAACCACGCGGTTTTCATGGAGCAATCGAACATGCGCTGAAGTTGGCGGGTCGAAATGCCCTTCTTGCTGGCGCACATCAAGTGGATGGCTTGCAGCCACAGATGCAGCGGCAGATGGGAGGATTCAAAGATAGTGCCCTGCCGCACGGTGAAGTGTTTTTTGCAGGCGTAGCACTTGCGCAGGCCAAGACGGGTAGTCTTGCCCTTGAGGGCGCCTACATGCTCTTTGCAGGCCGCGCAGTGCGGGCATACGGGGCCATCGGGCCAGAGCTTGCTTTCGACATAAGCGAAGGCGGCTTCTTCGCTCTGGAACTGGGGGGCATTGAGGATGGATTCGGCCATGACTGTTCTCCTATGGTCGAAATCCTACCCCTAGTGGTTAGGTATGTCAAGTGTAACGTTCCCGATCAAGTCCGGGGTCAGCACATCCTACAAAAGCTCAGCTTCGCTGCCTCACTCCGCCGGCGCCTTGATGTACTTCGCATACTTCCCCGGACTGCCTTCCAGCCAGGGGTTATAGCTGTTGCAGAAATCGATGCGCTCGCCGCGCGGCGGATGATCCGCGCGCCAGAGGATGTAGAGCAGGCCGGGGCGGGGATAGGCCAGGTTGGTCTGGCCGGAGACGACGAAGGCGCTGGCGCAGGCGTGGTTGTCGCGGGTCAGCTCCAGGCCGAAGCGGTCGGCTTCGTGTTCGACGTGGCGGCTGTAGGCGAAGGCCAGCGGCGTGAGCAGGAAGCCGAACAGGCCGAAGATCAGGATCAGCAGCGGCAGCGAGGCCACGTCGCCCAGCTCGCTGAAGCCGATGCGCGCGCCGTAACGCCGCAGCACCCAGCCGGCGCTGCGGTGGATCAGCCACAGCGCGGCCAGCAGGAACAGGCTCATCACCACCAGCTCCTGCAGGATGTGGTCGAGCACGTAGTGGCCCATCTCGTGGCCGAGCACGAACAGCAGCTGGTCCGCGTCCAGCTTTTTGACGGTGGTGTCCCAGGCGACGATGCGCGCGCTGCCGCCGATGCCGCTGACGTAGGCGTTGATCTGGTTGGTGTCCGCGCTCTTGTCCACCTCGTAGACCTGGGCGTGGTCGATGCCGGCGCGATGGGCCTGCGCCAGGATGCGCGTTTCCAGCGCCTGGTCCTGCATCGGCCCGAACTTGTTGAACAGCGGCTCGATCCACAGCGGCTGCACGAACACCACCAGCACCAGGATCGGCACGCCGGCGAACCAGGTGTAAAGCCACCAGCGGCGCGGCGCGTGCTTCAGCAGCAGGTAGGGAATCCACAGCACCAGCAGGCCGCCCGCCAGCATCAGCAGCAGGCTGGTGACTTCATCGCTGAGCCACTTGGAGAAGGTTTGCGAGGACAGGCCGTAGGCGTGCTCGCGCACGAAGTCGGTGTAGTAGTCCAGCGGCACATCGAGCACCGCATAGATCAGCAGGTAGAGGATGTAGTAGATAGCGACGGTGAAGAACCAGCGCCGGCCGATGCGCGCCGCCAGGCTGCGCAGGCGCGCCGACCAGCCGCTGAACAGGATCAGCGCCGGCAGCAGCAGGCCCCATAGTGTGGTGGCGATCCACAGCAGGTTGCCGCTGTCGTAGTACTGCACGGCAAGCGGCGAGGGCTCGGGCACGGCGACCGGCGTTGCATCGGCGCCGGCCATGGCGGTGAAGGACAGCAGCAACAGGCTCGGCAAGGCAGCGCCCAGGCGGTGCATGATCGGAATCCCTTTCTGACGATGCGCACAAGTTAACGGCGCTGCGCGGTTGTTGCAGCGGCTTTGTGGCGGTCGATGGAAAAGGCGGGGGTGAGCCGTGGCTGGGGCGGGGCGCCCCGTTGGGATGGTGCGGGCCAGCGAAACGGTATTTGTAGGGCCGGTCGTGCCCGCCGCAGCCGCGCTCTTTTATGCGATGGCGGCCACAGGCCGCCCTACTGTGAACGGCGTCAGGGCGAAGAAGGCCGCCGTGGGCTTACTGCTTGGTCAGCGCGCGGTTGACCAGCTGGGAACGCTGCAGGGCGGCGAATTCGAGCACGCCGAGCATGACGACGCCGAGGGTCAGGGCGGGGTAGGCTTTGAAGCTGCGAACGAATCCACGCATGGTCTTTCTCCTGGCGCATCCATCACGTCGAGCGGGCCACGCCTGGCTGGCGTGCCGCGTCGAAGCGCTGGATGGGAAACCTATCAATGCCGTGTGACGCAAATATTGCAGCTTGATGAAAGCGGACGGGCGGAGGGCTTTATTGCGGGATTGCGTCAACAACGTGACATGTTGGCCCGCTACATTGCCGCCATGCCACTGCCTGCCGCCGCCTTGTGAGCGCCAAAGAACCGCCCGAACTGACCGAGCTGCAAGCCCTGATCGAGGATGGGGGTTCCTGGTTCGACATCCAGGAGCTGTGCGAGGTTCAGTGCGCCGGGCGGCGTTTCCCGGTGCATTCCTTCACGCTCGGCAATCCTTCGCCGGATGTGCCGGCGGTGGGCTTCTTCGGCGGTGTGCACGGCCTGGAGCGCATCGGCGCCGAGGTGGTGCTGGCCTATATGCGCAGCCTGCTGATGCGCCTGCCCTGGGACACGGTGCTGCGCGAGCAGCTCAAGGGCGTGCGCCTGGTGTTCATGCCGATGGTCAATCCGGGCGGGCTGCTGCTGGGCACGCGCGCCAATCCCAACGGCGTCGACCTGATGCGCAACTCGCCGGTGGAAGCGGCGGAGCCGGTGCCGTTCATGCTGGGCGGCCATCGCATCGGCCCCGGCCTGCCCTGGTATCGCGGCCCGCGCGGCGAGCCGATGCAGGCGGAAGGCGCAGCGCTGTGCGCCCTGGTGGAGAAGGAGTTGCTGAGCCGGCGCTTCAGCCTGGCGCTGGACTGCCACTCCGGCTTCGGCGCGCAGGACCGCATCTGGTTTCCCTTTGCCTATACGGTGCAGCCGATTCGGCATTTACCGGAGATGCACGCGCTGCGCACCATCTTCGACCAGACCCACCCGCATCATCGCTACGTGTTCGAGCCGCAGAGCCGGCAGTATCTGACCCATGGCGATCTGTGGGATTACCTCTACATGCGCGCCACCGAAGATCACCAACGCATCTTTATGCCGCTGACGCTGGAGATGGGCTCGTGGCTGTGGATCAAGAAGAACCCGCGCCAGATCTTCTCGCGCTCCGGCATCTTCAACCCGCTGATCGAGCACCGTCAGCAACGCGTGATGCGCCGCCATATCGGCCTGCTCGATTTCTTCACCCGTGCCGCCAGCGGCCACTCACACTGGCTGCCGGATGAAGCCGGGCGCGAGCGGCACCGCGCCCTGGCCCAGGCCTGCTGGTACAACGATGTGGTGAAGGGCGCGAAGAAGAAGTGAGCGCGCCCGCGCCCTGGATCTTGCTGCGCGGGCTGACGCGGGACAGCCATCACTGGGGGCGCTTTCCCGAACTGTTCGCTGAGCGCTTGCCCGGTGCGCAGGTGATCACGCTCGACCTGCCCGGCAACGGCGTGCTCAACACGCAGGCCAGCCCGCTGCGGGTAGAAGCCATGGCCGAATACTGCCGCGAGGAACTGCGCCGCCGCGGCTTGGCGCCGCCGTACCGGGTGCTGGCCATGTCCCTCGGCGCCATGGTCACTGTGGCCTGGGCCGATGCGCATGCGGACGAGCTGCAGGCCTGCGTGCTGATCAACACCAGCCTGCGCCCGTTCAGCCCTTTCCATCACCGCATGCGCCCGGCCAACTACGCCACGGTGCTGCGCATGGCCCTGCTCAGCCCCGGTCCGCGTGCCAGCGAGGCAGCGGTGCTGCGCCTGACCAGCCGCATGACGGGGCAGGCGCGCGAGGTGCTTGAGGACTGGACGGCCTGGCGCGAGCGTTATCCCGTATCCGCGGCCAATGCGGTGCGCCAGATCATCGCCGCCGCCCGTTACCGGGCGCCGCTGAAAGCACCCGCCGTGCCATTGCTGATTCTCAACAGCGCCCGCGACGGCCTGGTCAACCCGCGTTGCTCGCAAAGACTGGCGCAGGCCTGGCACTGCCCCATCGAGATCCATCCGCAAGCCGGGCATGACCTGCCGCTGGACGATGGCGCGTGGGTGGCGCAGCGGGTGCGCGAGTGGCTGCACGCGGAGAGGAGCGCGCGAACACCGTAGGGCGGCCTGTGGCCGCCGGCTGTTTTGCCTGGATGGTACAGTGGCGGGCACGGCCCGCCCTACGATGGGCGCTGGATGAACGGTAGGTGTAAGGCCTTATCCGCTTCTCGCTGAAGGCAGCCTCCGCTCAGGAACCGGCGAAGAAATCCCACTGCACCTGCGTCGCGTCGATGTTCTGCGTGGTGGTGCCGAGCAGGACGGTGGAGGGTGTGACCTCGCCGTCCGGCCAGTCGTGGCCGCCGTTGACGATCTGGTAGAGGATGGCGTTGCAGCCCGCGATCTGGTGCCGCACCACGCTGGTGCCGTCGTTGACCAGCACGGGCAGGGTGGTGGCGGTTTCGGTGCCGCTGCAGCCGTCGATGGTTTCCCAGATCGACAGGGATTTGGCGGCGGAGTCCACCGTGCCGAAGCCGTCGTAGGGGGATTCGCTGTCGTTGGTGCCGGCGAACATGATCATCTTCAGCGGCGTGCCGGATTCGCATGCGGTGATGCTGAGCTGCGAGGCGCCGACCATGCCGAAGCCGTCGATCAGGCCGGGCTTGTCGCAGGCAAACAGGTTGGCCATGAAGCCGCCTTCGGAGAAGCCGGTCATGGAGATGCGGCTGGCGTCCACCGGCAGGTTGGTGCCGGCGTCGGCGATGACGTCGCTGAGAAACACCACGTCGGACTGCGGATTGGGAAAGACCTGCCCGGCGTAGACGCCGTTGTTCCAGCTCAGGCCCTCATGCGCGGGGAAGGCCAGCACTGCGCCATTGGCGGCGTGCGGGCCGGCCAGCACCAGGTCGGCCATGAAGGTGGGATTGCCGCCCAGGTAATCCAGCATGATCATCAGCGGGCTCGCCGTGGCCGGTGCGGGATCGGGCACCACGTAGAGCACCTGGCGCCCATCGACGGTGCGGATGAAACCGCGCGACCCGGTGGGCAGGGTGAGCGTGCTCGGCGGCGCCGAGCCGGAGAAGGTGCGGGAATCGGTGACGCTGCCGCTGGAGCTGCTACCGGAGCCGCTGCTCGAGCTGCTGCTGGAGCTGCTGCCGGTGGTGGCACCGCTGGGGGCCGTCTGGCCCTGGCCCCCGGAGCCGCAAGCGCCGAGCAGCACAAGAAGTCCGCCGGCAAGCGCCGCGAATAAGGTTTTGTTGCGCATTTACACTTCCCGAGCAAGGCCAACGTCAAATCTGAGGAGTTCCTGGGTACCGGCCGCCTCCTTGCTCGCCGTTTCGCTGATCCGGTCCCGGGCCGTTCAGGCCTGCCGGATCGTTTTTTTATCCTGGGGCGCGCCGCAGACGCCGCGCCTTCAAGAAGTGATCGAAATAATACCGTACGCAAATTTTACACCAACCGGATTCCGCCAACCGGCTGACAATCGGCGTATGTGCGGTTAGTCTGCCGCCACGCCCAAGGGCGCCCACCGAGTTGACCAGAACATGATGGCGATTTCGTTATACGAAGGCAGCGTCAGCACCTACCTGCAAACCCTGGATGCCGTCAATGGCTATCTGGACAAGGGCCTCGCGCACTTTCACGCCCACGGCATGGAGCCGCAGGAGATCGTCGAGACCCGCCTGTTTCCGGACATGCACCCCTTCCGTTTCCAGGTGCAGTCGGCGGTGTTCCACTCCCTCGGCGCGGTCGAGGCGATCCGCAGCGGCGTGCTCGGCATGCCGCCGCCCAAGCCGCCCCTCGATTACGCCGGCCTGCAGGCGCTGGTTGTCGAGACGCGCGATGCCCTGCGCAAGATCGCGCCGGAGGAGATCAATTGCTGCGAAGGCGCCGGGGTGGTGTTCCAGGTGCGCGACAACCGGCGGGTGTTTACCGCCGAGGGATTCCTGCTGTCCTTCTCCCTGCCTAACTTCCATTTCCACGCGACCACGGCCTACAACATCCTGCGCTCGAAGGGCGTGCCGGTGGGGAAGCTGGATTATGTGGGGGCGTTGCGGTTGAAGGGATGAGGCCGGCTCCGGTTCTGCAATCGTGGAGACGTTTGCATCTCCTGCCGGATTTGATCTTTCACAAAGACGAGGCTAGATTGCGCGCATGACTCGGTTCGCCACCCGCAAACAGCAGCAACAGCAGCGCCTTTCACGGGCGGTGCTTGCGCGCGTTTGCTGTGGAGTCGATTGCTAAGCGATCCGATACCTTCAAGCAACAAACCTCGCAAACCCCGCCATCGGCGGGGTTTTTTTATGGGCTTCGCCGGAGCATCGCACCGAAGGAGCTTCCACCATGCCGCACTTCCGTTCCGACGCCGAGATCGACCGTATCGGCCGGGGCCTGCTCGACCGCTCGCTGCCAAAGTCCGAATGGACCCATGCCGGCCACTTCGCCGCCGCCTGCTGGCTGCTGCGGCAGCGCGGCGCGCAGGCCGAGCGCGACATGCCGGAACTGATCCGCCGCTACAACGAAGCCACCGGCGTGCACAACACCGACAGCAGCGGCTACCACGAGACCATCACGCTGGCTTCGCTGCGTGCTGCTCGGGCCTGGTTGGCGGAGCGGCCGGATGCACCGCTGCATGAAGCGCTGGAAGAGTTGCTGGCTTCAAGGTATGGGCGAGCGGATTGGCTGCTTGTGTATTGGTCCAGGCCGCTGCTGTTTTCACCTGCTGCGCGCAGGGTTTGGGTTGAGCCGGATTTGCAGGGGTTGCCGTTTTGAGGGAAGGGTGGCAGGCGTAGGGTGGGCAAAGCGTAGCGTGCCCGCTGTGCTGCGATTCGCGTGGGCATTGCTTTCAGCCTTTCGCTCCTATCTCTTAACAGGTAACTTTGGACTTAGAATAATAGAGTGTCTGAAGAAGAAAGCAGACAAACACAACAAAGCACGCCTGCGTATCAGGGGAATCAAATGAAATTTGCCGTTGCGGTATTGCTGGCAGTTGGGCTGCTTAGTGCTTGCTCGAATGACCCGGCACACCGAAGAATTAGCAGCGGCGAGCGGAAAGTTTGCGAAGGCATGTTAGAGCCGAAGCTTTACGAAGATGATTTTCTGTCCACTTGGGGCAAGCCCGATAGGACGTCGGTTGTTGCAGGGGAGGAGTTCACGAAAATTGATCTCAGTCTCTGGCGCGGCGGCGCGTTTTCCCACAGCCACGAAAACTATGTCATTTGGAATTACGAATTGCGCGACTTGCAACTTGTGTTCGACAAGGACAATCAGCTCGTAACCTGGAAGACTTCAAAAACCGTCCGAGAGCTTTCTGTACCTTTGCCGGACGGCCCCATCACGTGCTCTCGTGTCAAGGCGGATTAGCTTTTAACATCCAGTTCGTGAGGGGCGGATTGGCGAAGTCGATCCTGCCCTTTGTAGTACAAGGTTAGCGCTTGTTTTTCGGTAGAAACAGGAATATAAAGAGTAGTGCTTGGAGTTTTGCGATCACAGCCAGAAAGGCCCGCCATGAGCGGGCTTTTTCGTTTGGGGCGGCATGATTTGTCAAGGGTATTCGCAGCTTCAATGTGCTCTCTTTATTTGCCCCTGGATTCCCGCTTTCGCGGGAATGACGTGTCTGGTTTTGTTCTGAGATAGGTAGCGAATCCCGGTTTTCACAGCCCGCCTTGAGCGGGCTTTTTTTATGCCCGCGTGGGCGAGGAGTGCGTATGGATCGGCAAGTGATGATGGCCGCGAAGGGTGTTGCGGCGGCGAGGGGGCGGTTGGGCGTGGTTAGTGGTGGCGGGGCGGGTGGCGGAGAGGATTGCGGTGGGTTGCCGCTGCCTGGGGCGGGTAAGCGAGCCGTTGCGGGGTACGCACGATGAGCGAGACGGGTATTTGGATGCCGCTCTATATCGGCGATTACCTGGCGGACACGCAGCGGCTCAGCGCGGAGCAGCATGGGGCTTATCTGTTGCTGATCATGGATTACTGGCGCAATGGGCCGCCGCCGATGGATGACACGGTGCTGGCGCAGATCACGCGGCTGGAGCGGGCGGCGTGGCGCAGGCACCGAGCGGTGTTGCTGGGGTTCTTCAGCGAGGCGCAGGGGCGGCTGGTGCACAAGCGGATCGAGCTGGAGCTGACCAATGCGCTGGAGCGGAAGACGGCGTTGAGCACGCGTGGGGCGAAAGGTGCGCGGGCGCGATGGAGCCGGGAGGGGAGCGGTGGTGTTTCGGGCGATGTCCCAAGCAATGGTTCTGGCAATGCTCCTGGCAATGCCCCCAGCAATGCCCGGGGCAATCCTTCAAGCAATGCTCAAGCATGGTCCAGGCATGCAACAAGCAGCGATGCAGGCATGGCGGAAGCATTGCCTGAGCAATGCACGTCACCTTCACCTTCACCATCACCTATATCAGCACCTCTTTCCCGGCCTCCAGTCTCCAGACCACCATTTGCTCGGAGGTCCGGGGAAGAAGCGTTGTCCGAGGAGCGGCTGATGCAAGCGCCGGGCTCCGTTCCGGACCCGACGCACGACGATGTGAAATCCTTGATCTCGGTAAACGCTTTTATCTCTTTACCAACCAATAACGGCAAGATGTTCCACGTAGATCACGCTTATGTTGAAAGACTGCAAATACAGTTTCCCGCCCTGGATGTGAAGCAGCAGTTTCGACAGATGCAGGCCTGGTTTGAAGGCAACCGGCGCAACCGCAAAACCGCACAGGGGATGACGCGTTTCATCATCAACTGGCTGTCGCGCGCGCAGGATCGGGCGCCGCGGCAGGTGATCGAGCGGGTCTCCGTGCTCGGTGATAACGAGATCATGTGAGGGGCAGGCCGCTTGCGTCTGGTCGGTGGGGCGGATGTAATCCAATGGGCGTATGGTGGAATGGGTATCGGGCGCAGCGGGAGACCGCGGGGAGTGTCCGTGAAGCGAATCGTCTGCGGGCTGTTGTGCGGGATCGCGGCTTACTGTGTCTTTGCCGTGGCCGGCTATTTCCTGGTGCTGCTGCTGTCGAGCAACGGCCATGACCGCGAGGTGGAAGCGGCGATGACGGCGGCTTTCGTGGTCGGGCCGCTGGGGCTGGTGACTGGGTTGGTGGTGGGCGCGGTGTGGGTGGGCCGACCGCGCTGAGATGACGAGCCGTTCAGGGGCTTTGCGGCCCCGTCGGGCGGCCTGAAATCCACGTGCTGTGTAAAGCGCGTATGGTGGAGCGGTACCGGACAAAGCGGAACACCGCGAGGAGAGTCCTGTGAAGTGCATGATGATCGGCCTGCTGTGCGGGATTTTCGGCTACTTCGTGGCCGTTGAAGCGGGCTACTTCCTGACCATGCTGCTGTCTTCCAATGTGCACGACCGCAGCCTGGTCGCGGCCATGAACAGCGCCTTCGTCTTCGGTCCCGGCGGCGCGGTGGCGGCGTTCGCGGTGGCGGTCATGCTGGTGCTGCGGCGTCGGCGTTTGACTGCGGTTCGCTGAAGAGGGCGGTCGGCCGTCGGGCGAAATAAGTCCCTCCCGGATAGTCCCTTGAGTGGGTGTATCGGAAGGGGCGGCGCGCTTTCCGGTTTGGCACGGTAGACCCCATCTATACCGGGATAGCCTGCATCCGGCGCAATGCGCTTCGCTTATTGCGCCCTCGACACCACGACGTGGCGCCAGACCATGCTTTTCCCTCAACCCAGGGTGTGCGACAGGCACCAGCCGTGGCTGTTGACGGCTTTGCTGGTGAAGACGTCACAGGGTGCCCAGTCGCCCTTGGCTTGCGCGTAGTGGAACAGGGCGCAGTTGCCGCAGTGGTTGCCGGCGACGTAGCTCGGCTCGGTGTGCGAATCGAGTTTGGCGGCGTCGGCGGTGTAGTGCATGGGCTTGGCGCTGGGATCGTCCGGCGCAAGGTGCGGCAGGTCGTCGGCGTAGGCGGAGGGCAGGCGCAGCAGGGGTAGCGCGGCGGCGCCGAGGGCGAGGTGGCCGAGCAGGCGGCGGCGGGTGTGGGAGATGGCTTGCGGCATGGGGTTTCCTCCGGCGGATGGGTGGACGGCGGGCCGCTGCGGTGCAGTGGCTGCTGTGGTCTGTTCCATCCAGACCGGAGGGGGTTGCCGCTTATTCCGCCTTGCCCGGAACCGCGGCAACAGTAGCTGGATTGGCGGTCCTTCATTCGGCGCAATGCGCTTCGCCCCTCGATACGCCCGCGAGGCGGGCTACTCGGGACAGGCTTATTGCGCCCTCCCACTGTTACCAGAGGTTCTTGCCGTCGATCACCGTTACCGGGACGGCGTCGAGGTCGAAATTGTCGAGCAAGTGGGCGTTGATGCCGATTTTCGGGTTGGTGAAATCGGCCTGGCCGCTGGACCAATCGGGGGACTCGCTGTAGGTGCCGCAGCCGCAGGTGGCGCAGTAGTTGTGCTTCACGGTCTTGGTCTGCCAGCGGTAGGTGGCGACGTTCTCCTGCGGCGTGGTGAGGCGGAATTGCGCCGGGGTGTAATAGGCCCACAGGGCGCCGCGCTTGGAGCAGAGGGAGCAGGTGCAGCGGGTGAGGCTGACCGGCGCTTCGCTCAGCTCGAATCGGGTGGCGCCGCAGTGACAGCTTCCCTGGATGGTCATGATCTGGTTCCTTTCGCGTGGAGTGTGCGGGCGCAAGAGCCTTGCGCCGTGGGAACCATGTTACGGAGGGGGTGCTGACAGCGTCGTGTCAGGAGGGGTGTGGCTCGGGGGAGAACGTAGGGCGGCCTGTGGCCGCCGTGTTTGCCTGAGGTGAGCGATAAAGTTTGCCGTGGAGCGAAAAGCCGGCGGCCACAGGCCGCCCTACGGGGACTGTCATTTTGAGCGCAGCGAAGAATCTGGCCTGGTCATTTCATCCTGTTGCGTGGCCAGATCCTTCGCGGTGCTTAGGATGACAAGAGAGCTACCTTCGCTACGCTCAGAATGACAAGTGGGGTGCCTACGATGCCAGGGTGGCTACGGCGCCTTCGCCGCAGTTTTCGTCGCTGCACCAGGCTGCGCCGCATCCGCGGCCTTCAGCTCATCCTGCAAGTCATGCCCGCGCTTGATCAGGTACTGGTGGATGGCGTCGACGTCTTCCGGCTTGAGCCGGCCGGCGAAGGAGGGCATGCCGCGGCTGGCGCGGGCGCCGTAGACGATGCCGGGGAAGATGTTGTGCTTCTCGGGGGTGAGGTAGCGCAGATCCGGCACGACGCCGCCGCTGACGGCGCTGAGGCCGTGGCAGACGCCGCAGTTGCCGTTGAACAGGTCGCGGCCCTTGTTGACGGTGGCGGCGTCGGCGGTGAGGGCGGGCGGAGTCGGTTGGGCGGCGGGAGCGTGCTTCGGCGGCGGCAGGCTGGCCTTGCCGCCGAGCTTGTAGACCAGCACGCGCGATTCGGGGCGTACCTTGGCGTTGAGGGAGAGCGAGCCGTAGGCCAGGGGGAAGGCGCCGCCCCAGCCGGCGAGGACGGCGACGTATTGCTCGCCGCCGACGGTGTAGCTCATCGGGCCGGCCATGACGCCGCTGTTGGCGGGGGTCTCCCACAGCTTGCTGCCGCTGTCGGCGGCGTAGGCGACGAAGCGGCCGTCGGCGGTGCCCTGGAAGACGAGGTTGCCGCCGGTGCTGAGGGTGCCGCCGTTCCACGGCGTGCGGTATTCCTGCGACCAGGCTTGCTTCTGCGCCACCGGGTCCCAAGCCACCAGGCGGCCCTTGTAGGAGTCGATCACCGGCTGCAACTGCTTGGGGTCTTCGGGCAGGGCCAGGGGCTGGGTGCCGAGGTTCCACACGCCGGTGCGGGGGTCGAACACGGCGTCGTTGTCGGGCGCCAGCAGGGCGGCGGCTTCCTGCGCCGGGATGTAGACCAGGCCGGTGCGCGGGCTGTAGGACATGGGCTGCCAGTTGTGGCCGCCGAGCGGGCCGGGCATCACCACCTTGGCGCCGGTGGTCCAGTCGGAGGCGGCATCGTCGATCTGCGGCATGCCGGTTTTGAGATCCACCTTGGTGGCCCAGGTGGCAATGGTGTACTTGTCGGCGGAGAGCAGCTCGCCGCTGGCGCGGTCGAGCACGTAGAAGAAGCCGTTCTTCGGCGCCTGCAGCAGCACCTTGCGCATCTTGCCGCCGACGGGAAGGTCGGCGAGGACGATGCTCTCGTCGGCGTCGTAGTCCCACATGTCGCCCGGCACTTCCTGGTAGTGCCAGGCGTACTCGCCGGTATCGGCATTGACGGCGACGATGGAGGCGAGGAACAGGTTGGTAGCGCTCCTGGCTTCGCCGCGGGCGACGCGGTTCCACTCGACGCCGTTGCCGGTGCCGAAGTAGACCAGGTTGAGCGCGGGGTCGTAAGCGATGGCGTTCCACACGGTGCCGCCGCCGCCCTCGGCGAAGTACTTGTCGCCGCTCCAGGTCTTGCGCGCCATTTCCATCGCCGCGCTCTCGGCCGGGAGCTTGGGATCGCCGGGCACGGTGTAGAAGCGCCAGGCCAGCTTGCCGGTCTCGGCGTCGAAGGCGGAGATGTAGCCGCGCACGCCGAACTCGGCGCCGCCGTTGCCGATCAACACCTTGTCCTTGATGATCAGCGGCGCGCCGGTGATGGAGTAGCTGCGGGTGTGGTCGGGCGTGGTGTCGGTCTCCCACACTTTCTTGCCGCTCTTCGCATCGAGGGCGATGAGGCGGCCGTCGAAGGCGCCGACGTAGACCTTGCCCTTGCGCACCGCCACGCCGCGGTTGCCGACATCGCAGCAGGCGTTGGCGGCCTTCTCGCGCGGCACCTTGGGATCGTATTTCCACAGCAGCTTGCCGCTGCGCGCGTCCAGGGCATAGACGTAGCTGAAGGCGCCGGTGGTGTACATCACGCCGTCCACCACCACGGGGGTGCCTTCGGCGGCGCGGTCGATGTCCAGCTTGTAGGTCCAGGCCAGGCCGAGCTTGGAGACGTTGCCGGCGTTGACCTTGTCGAGCGGGCTGAAGCGCTGCTCGTCGTAGCTGCGGCCGCTGCTCATCCAGTTGCCCGGCTCGGCGTCGGCGGCGGCGATGCGCGTGCCGTCCACCTGGGCCGTGCCCTTGGCGTAGGCGCCGCCGCTGAGGACGACCAGGGCGGACACGGCCAGGCACAGCAGGCTGCTGCTGGAATTTGTCACGGCGATACTCCTCGGCGGTGATGCTTTCGTGGCACTGCTTTAGTTATGGGGCCGATTCTAGCCGCAAATGGGTAGGGGCCCGCTACTCGAACGGGTAGCGGGGCGGAGGGCCGAAACCGCATCGCCAGACAAATTGCGGTAGGTTCGTACAATCTTTCGCGATGAGGGGCTGCAAGGATGGCGGCAGGCGCGGCCCGGCGCGCCGATGTGACAGTCCTTGCGGTGACTGGCGCCGCGCGGTCGGCGTAGGATGCGGCATTACGGCTAAAGAAGGGGAGCCGAATTCTGTGCCGGCGCGATCGGGGCAAGAAACTGCGCGGGTTCAAGATGCCGCTGTGTTGGGTCTACCGAAAAAACTGTTGAAGTGACTTTGTGCTTGAACGAAACCTCGTCAGGCGCTCGTCAAGTCCACCATATCGATGGGAGTCGACATGAAAGCAAGATCGTTGGGTGTGTGTGCGGCTGCATTGGCATTGTGTCTTGGAGCCGCGGCCGCTGCCGCGGCACCGCTCTCGACTCCGGATGGCAAGGCCCTGCTCGGTGCCGGCGCCAATGACAACGAATGGATCCTCCCGGCCAAGAACTACGAGGGCAATCCCTATACCGGCCTGAAGCAGGTGACGCCGGACAATGTGGCCACGCTGGGCCTGGCCTGGAGCACGGCGCTGGCCGACGAGGGCCAGCAGGAAGCGGCGCCGCTGAGCTGGAACGGCACACTGTTCGTCTCCACCGCGCACAACGGCGTGGTGGCGCTGGACGCGGCGAACGGCAAGCTGAAGTGGCAGTTCCCCTACGATCCTTCCTACATCATCAGCTTCTCGGTCAACCGCGGCGTCGGCATCGCCGACGGCAAGGTGTTCATGGTGACGCTGGACTGCCGCATCATCGCCCTGGATGCCGAGACCGGCAAGCAGGTGTGGAACGTGGCCGGCTGCGCCGACACCGCCAGCAGCTTCTATTCGATGGCGGCCTACGTCTACAAGGGCGCGGTGATCGTCGGCCATGCCGGCGGCGACTACGGCACCGAGGGCAGCGTCACGGCATTCAGCGTCAAGGACGGCAAGAAGCTGTGGGATTGGTCGACGATCAAGCGCGACACCTGGCCCGGCACTTCCTGGCGCCACGGCGGCGCGGCGGTGTGGTCCGGCGTCAGCATCGACCCGAAGAGCGGCACGTTGTTCGTGGCGCCGGGCAATCCGGGGCCGGACATGGTGCTGAAGGGCCGCGAAGGCCCCGATCTGTACGGCAACTCCCTGGTGGCGCTGGACATCAAGGGCAAGAAGCCGAAGGTGAAGTGGTATTACCAGCTGATCGCCAACGACACCCACGACGCCGATGCGGCGATGATCCCGGTGCTGTTCACCGCCAAGGTCGGCGGCAAGCCGCAGGAGCTGGTGGCGATCGGCGACAAGGCCGGCGATTTCGTGGTGCTCGATCGTAAATCCGGCAAGGTGGTGCATCGCCTGGCGGTGAGCGACCAGACCGGCATGTTCACCACGGTGCCGACGCTGGAAGGCACCCATGCCTGCCCCAACCACGGCGGCGGCATCGAGTGGCTGGGCGGCGGCTACGATCCGGCCAGCAACCTGTTCTTCGTGCCGAGCACCGAGGAGTGCGGCATCTGGAAGGTGGACGCCACGCCGCCAGTGTATGCGCCGCGCCAGGCCTACAAGGGCGGCGCGCTGCCCAAGCGCGGCAACGGCACCGGCTGGTTCACCGCCATCGACATGGATACCGGCACGGTGCGCTGGCGCAAGCCCCTGCCGTTCCCCGGCCAGGGCGGCGCGCTGATCACGGCGAGTGGGCTGGTTTTCACCAGCGACCTCGGCGGCTCGCTCTACGCCTTCAACGCCGCCACCGGCGACCAGCTGTGGCATGTCGATACCGGCTCGGCGGTGGTTGCGCCGATCACCAGCTATACGGCGGGCGGCGAGCAGTACCTGAGTGTGGTGGTCGGCCAGGCCGGCAACCAGCAGACCGCCAACCTGCCGGTGCCGCAGGCCAGCCGCGTGCTGGCTTACAAGGTGGGCGCCAAGCTGGCGGTGATCAATGGCACCGACGGCCAGATCGCACGCGCGGTGTCGAAGAACGCCGCGGCGGGAGAAGCTGCCGAAAGCGTCGGCACCGCGCCTTACACGGCGGAGCAGGTCACGGCCGGTGCAGCGGTCTATGCGCAGCGCTGCGCGGTATGCCACGGCGCGCAGATGGAAGGCGTCGCCGCGCCTGCGCTGGCCGGCCCGGCCTTCGCGCGCAGCAAGCCGAGCCTGCTGCAGCTGCATACCATCGTCACCAAGGCGATGCCGCTGACCGCGCCGGGCACCCTGCCGGCTGCCGACTACGCCGCGATCATGGCCTACATGCTGGCCTATGAATGCGTGAAGCCCAGCGGCGACGGCAAGACGCCGTTCCCGGCCGGCGCCACCGCCGGCGATATCGGCGCGCTGCCGCCGATCACTTATGGCGCAAAGGTCTGCGCGCCGGGCGGCGGCAAGGAGTAGGGCGGCTCTTCGGCTCGCGGCGGCAGGCACTCATCAGGGCCTGCCGCCGCGTCTGCCGATCCAGATTGGCTTGCAAGACCTGCGGCTCAGTCGCCCGCTTGCAGGTGCTGGTCAATCATTGCGGCAACGCCAGGCGCCAGCTTGTTGGCGAAATCGTGCTCGCCTCCGGCGAAGACGTGCAGGCGCGCTCGCGGCAGCAGGGCGCTCAAGCGCTGGCCGACCGCGACCGGGCTGATCGGATCGCTGTCGCCCCATAGCAGCAGCACCGGCGCCCGGATCAGGCCCAGGCTGGCCGAGAGGTCGGATCGGTCGTCGGTGAACCAGCGCGGCAGCGATGGGTTGGCCTTGACGAAGGCCGGGCGCCAGTCCTGTGCGCCAAGGTTCGCGGTGTCGATGCCGCCGGAGGTGGCGGCAAGCACCAGGTGCGTCACCAGCTCGGGGCGGGCGAGGGCGGCCTGCACGGCGATGATGCCGCCCATCGACTGGGCGATGAGCGCCGAGGGCTGGTCGATTTCGGCCACGACCCGGGGCACCAGGTCATCGATTGTATGGACCTGCGGGTCGGCCGGCGTGTATCCGAAGCCGGGCCAGCCGAGGCGGGTGCGGGAAGCTGGATGAAGCAGCCGCCCGGCCACAGGTTTCCAGAATTCCGGGCTGCCCAGGGCGCCGGGGAGAAAGATCAGCTTGGTCGGCATTGGCATGGCATTGCCCGGAAGGCTGTCGTTGCGGGGTCCAGTTTACGCAAGGCCCTGCGCGGAGGGTGCGGCGGCAGGCGCGGCATTCCGCCGCTTTTCCCGGCGCTGACGAATGCTAAGGAAAGCATTTAATCGCAAAAGGGGCACGGACAGCGGCGCCATTTATATAAACTGGCGGCCTGCCGGCGAAGCCGATCTGCGCTGTTCCGGGCCTTGCCGGCCTCCCGTATCCAGATCATCTGCATTGCAAAGGAACCCATGTCCACGCTATTCGACTCGATCAATATCGGCGGCCTCAGCTGCCCGAACCGCATCTGGATGGCGCCGCTGACGCGCGGCCGCGGCACCCGCGACCATGTGCCGACCGAGCTGATGGCCACTTACTACGCCCAGCGGGCATCTGCGGGACTGATCCTCACCGAGGCCACCGGCATCACCGTCGAGGGCAGCGGCTGGCCCTACGCCGGCGGGCTGTGGAGCCCGGAGCAGGTGGCGCAGTGGAAGAAAGTGACCGATGCCGTGCACCAGGCGGGCGGGCGCATCTTCGCCCAGCTCTGGCACATGGGGCGCGTGGTTCATCCCTCCCTGCACGGGGTGCAGCCGGTTTCCTCCAGCGCGACCACGGCGCCGGGCAAGGCCCACACCTACGAGGGCAAGCAGCCCTACGTTGAGGCGCGGCCGCTGGGGATCGAGGAGATTCCGCGCCTGATCGGCGACTACGTGACGGCGGCCCGCAATGCCATCGACGCGGGCTTCGACGGTGTGCAGCTGCATGCCGCCAACGGCTACCTGATCGACCAGTTCCTGCGCGACGGCAGCAACCAGCGCAGCGATGCCTACGGCGGCCCGATCGAGAACCGCATCCGCCTGCTGCGCGAGGTAGTCGAGGCCCTGATCACGACCGTGGGTGCGCACCGCACTGCCGTGCGCCTGTCGCCGAACGGCGATTCGCAGGGCGTCGACGACAGCAACCAGAGCGTGCTGTTTCCCGCCGCGGCCGCGGTGCTCGATGCGCTCGGCATCGCCTTCCTGGAACTGCGCGAGCCGGGCGCCGACGGCACCTTCGGCAAGTCGGAGCGGCCGGCGGTGGCGCCGCTGATCCGCAAGGTGTTCAAGGGCGCGCTGGTGCTCAATTCGGATTACGACTTCGCCCGCGCCCAGGCGGCGCTGGCTGAAGGCGCGGCGGATGCCATCACCTTCGGCCGGAAATTCCTGGCCAACCCGGATCTGCCGCATCGCTTCGCCCAGGGCATCGCGCTCACCCCCGACGATCCCAAGACCTGGTATTCGCAGGGTCCCGAGGGCTACACCAGCTACGCCACGGCGTAAGGCGGGAACGGCGATCTGCATCCCGCTCTGAGCGCTCAGGCGGGATGCAGATCCTGCAGCACCGTGGGCAGCAGCTCGGAAACCGTGGGATGGATATGCACCGCACGGGCCACGGTCTTGTAGGACGCGCCGGCGTATAGGGTGTCGAGCAGGCAATGAATCGCCTCGTCGCCGCCGACACCGAGGATCGAGGCGCCGAGCAATTTCTCGCTGTCGGCATCGACCATGATCTTGATGAAGCCCAGGGTTTCGCCGCGTTCCACCGCGCGGCCGACGCGCGTCATCGGGCGGGCGCCGACCAGGACGCGATGGCCTTGCTTCTTCGCCTCGGTCTCGCTCAGGCCGATGCGGGCCAATGGCGGATCGACGAACAGGGCGTAGCAGGGGATGCGGTCGGAGATACGGCGCGGCGGCTCGTCGAACAGGCTGGCGGCGACGATCTCGTAGTCGTTGTAGGCGGTGTGGGTGAAAGCGCCGCGGCCGTTGCATTCGCCCAAGGCCCAGATGCCAGGCACCGTGCTGCGACATTGCTCGTCGACCTGGATGAAGCCGCGCTTGTCGGTCTGCACACCGGCTTGCTCCAGGCCGAGGTCGTCGGTATTGGGCTGGCGTCCGACCGCGAGCAACAGATGCGAGCCCTCGAAGCGGCGCTTGCCGGCGCCGCAGGCGGCGTTGACCACGATGTGCCCCGGCTCGCCTTCGACCGAAAGACAGTCGGCGCCGCTCTCGAACACCACGCCTTCGCCCGCCAGAATGTCCTGCACGCCCTTGGCGACCTCGGGGTCTTCGCGCGGCAGCAGCTGTGTGCCGCGCTCGATCACGGTGACGCGCGAGCCGAAGCGGCGGAACATCTGGGCGAACTCCAGGCCGACGTAGCTGCCGCCGACGATCAGCAGGTGCTCGGGCAGAGTGTCGACCTGCATCAGGCTACTGTTGGTGAGGTAGGGCAGGCGATCCAGCCCGGACATGGGCGGCACCAGGGCGCGCCCGCCGACATCGAGGAAGATGCGCGGCGCGGTGAGCTCATCGGTGCCGACGGCGACGCTGTTTGCCGAAAGGAAACGGCCGTGTCCCTGGAACACCTGCCCATGCTTGAGGCCGCGCATCCACTGCTCGACGCCGCTGCTGGAGTTCGACGCCACCGCCTGCGCGCGCGCATGGACACGCCGCATATCGACGCCGACTTCGCCGCCGACCGACACGCCGTACTCCGCCGCGCGCCGCGCCATGTGCGCGACGTAGGCGCTGGCCACCATGGTCTTGGTCGGCATGCAGCCGGTATTGACGCAGGTGCCGCCGAAGCGCTGGCGCTCGATCACCGCCACCCGCATACCCGCGGCATCGAGCCGTGCTGCCAGGGCCGGGTTGGCCTGGCCGGTGCCGATCAGGATCGCGTCGAACTGTAGGGGCATGATGTGCCTGCGCCGTCCGGTGGCTGCCGCCGCGTATTGCGGTGACTGCATCATAGGCTGCGAGCGGGCCGAAAAAAAGCAAACGTTAGGATGGCTTCGTAAGCTCAGCCCATCCTTACTTACTCCCGGCCTTCTATTTCGCGCCGTTCAGCGCGCATGAAGAAGGCGTAAACCAAAAGCGCTTTTCTTCATGATCGTATACGAGACGGTGACCTTGCATAAGGTCCATGCCGAGTAACATCGCGGGTCGGCCGCCAGGGTGGAACGTTCCGAAAAGCGGCAGGCCCACCACTCTCGCCTGCGCATTCTCGACCGTCATTCCGGCGAACCGCACGGAACCGATTGGGCCGATGCGCGACATCGTCCCCTTGGACTTGAGGCCGAATATCGGATTGCCATCGCGGAACGCAGGCGAAGCGGGATCGATGTGCGCAGCCGCAGCGAAAGTCGGACTGATACGCGTATCCCTGGAGCCCGTATCCAGGTAGGCAAGACCTTCAACGCCCCCCACAACCACCGGCAGCGTCAGCAGCGTCCCATCCGACACCGTCCCACCTTCGACCATGACGGAACCGTCCGGCACCAAGGCGCGCATATCCGCCGGCTTCGGCTGAATCCCGACCGTGCGGCAAGGGAAATCGAAGATGGCGATGGTGCCGTCCATCAGGTCGTTGCCCGCCACGCCGGCCTCGACACCCGAGTCCTGGCGATTGGGAAGGCCGTCTGCGACAACATAGTGAATCGCATGACCGTCCACAGACAAGCTTTTAAGCAAATAGGTAGGCGCAGACACGCTTCCCGTCTGCCCGTCAACGTCACGGGCCTTCCCTGTTTTCAGGCGTTCCTTCTTTGCGAACCACTGATACAAGGCAGTTTCATCCGCTCCGGTATCCAGGATGAATGGAAAAGGCCCCCTTCCGTTCACCATCGCCGGAACCGTGTCGTGGCCGTCACCGGCCGGTGTGAGGGGCACAGCGGCGCGAACACTGCCGCACAGTGGCCCAAGGGCACTGACCAGGATAGTCGCTGACACGCACACAAGGCGACAGCCCTTCAGGCGTGAACGACGGATTTGCAACGCAGTTCCGAAAAAGCCCGTATTCCCCGCATTCATCGCAATCCTTTCACCTGTCAATTGCTTGAGACCGCTCTTCAATTTGCATCCCACCCGATGGTCTTCAGCGGGGCACCCATCACCAACCAACTGGGCCACCGCCGTCGCAGGACAAGGATCAGGCTGGCGACGACGGACAAGCGAAGGCATCGCCCGCCGGAAGCAAGCAACTGATGGCGATTGGCAATTCTTCCTTGCGGCTGCTTCTGCTTGGTCGATCCTGTCCATAGCACGGATCTTTTCGCCGTCTGACCTGGCATCCATGAGACGCGGGACGGCAGCAGATGGTTTGGATGCCATTCCCGAAAGCGCACGCCCCTCAGTGGCTGCCTTGGGCAGGGCGGAGACCAAGCGGCAAAATGTTGTAAGCGGAAATCGTTCAAATGCCCGGAAAGGACAAGGGCCCTGGAAATGACTCGATATCGCTCCCCGCTCCGGCGGGCAGGCAAATCAGCGGCCGTTGCCTTTCACTCTGGCCATCGGAAAGGCCAGGACATTCGGATGTTCCGGTTGAGGAGCCTGCGGCGAGACTTCGGCAGGCGCATTCGCGTCCCGGTAGAAGACCAGGCGATTCTTGATCAGGTTGTGCTCGACGCCAAGGCCGTGGGTCTGGGCGAAGGCCAGCAGTGCGCCGATCAGTTCTTCGCTCTGCGTATCTTCACCGTGGCGGATGCTGACCACCGCAATGGGGGAAGCGCTCCGCTGACCAGCAGAGGCAATGCTCCCGCTCAGCTTTTTCCAGAAGCCGGCCAGCGGTGTGCTGTTGATTGGAGTGGACATGGGAGTGCCGGGGGAGTGCCGGATCGCAAGGCCTGTGCAGTCTCTTACCAGGACACGTTGCAATTCTGCTGCATCTGGCCGATCACGTCGGTCACATGATCGAAGCAGGGTCCGTCGCAGCGGGTTTCAAACAGGTCGGCGGTCCAGTTGACCTGTGCGTCCCCGTCCAGCGGCGTAATCTGCTTGACGCGGCATCCGCAGCAATCGGGATGCTCTCGTTCAAGGCGCTTCAGGCGCAAATTCAGGTCGGAGAGCAACCATACCCGCGTGACTGTGCGTTTCACGTTGACGTTCTTCATCGGTGTTCCCTGGTTTCGACCGGGCGCCTGTTTCGCTGGCACCTGTTTCGGCTTACGGTTTGATGGTATCGGGGTGAAACTGAACTGCGGATTAACATGGTTCTTGGGCGACTCCAGGGCCGTCGTTTCGATAACATGCCGCTATGGTGATGCGTGAACTCCCGGCCGACTGTGGATCGGCTCACAGTTCATGGCGACAACCCCAGGCAGTGCCAAGCTGACGGCGCCTTCTGTAGACGCCTCGCAGCGTTGTCGTCCCGATGCGCATCGCCATTGCTCGAAGTAAACCCTTTTCGCCGCAAGGGGTTCGGTGCGGTGGCGTACACAAGGGGAGAGTCTGTCCGCGTCGGCAGCCGCGGCCTTGGAGTTCCGCCTGAGTGCGCTGCGCTCAGCCGCCCGAGCGGATCGGCTGCGACAGTATCCACAGACCGAAGGTGGTGAACAGCACCATCAGGGCCAGCATCGGCAGCTGGCTCAGCGTGGCCTGCTTTCGGTTGGGGAAGCAGCGCAGCGCCTGCAGGTGTGCGAGGTAGACGCTGACGATATGGCCGAAGACGATCAGGCCGACCTGGGTGTGCCACACCGTGCCGGCGTTGGGGATGAGGGGCGCGCGCAGCCAGTAGGCGGTGCCGAACAGGTTCCAACCGCTGCCGAAGGGGTCGGACACCAGGCTGAGGATCTTGCTGCCCTGGCTCAGCACCAGGGTGTAGTAATGGGTGATGTTGTAGACCAGGGCGATGGGTAGCAGGGAGTAGGCGAAGCGCAGGGCCAGCTCACGCGTGGGCAGCTCGCTGCCGGCGGCGAGTTTGCTCAGGCGGATGAACAGCAGGTAGACCGCAGCGTAGAGGAACGGCGAGGCCAGCAGGCATAGCGTGGCCCAGGCCAGGTACCAGGGTTGCAGCAGGGGATAGGCGACGAGCGGGTTGTCGCCGACCACCGGCTTGAGCCAGCCGTAGAGGTCGATCCAGAACCAGCGCATCCACGGCGCGGTGTCGTGCAGGCCGTCGAAGGCGGTGGAGGAGAGGATGAACAGCACGAACAGCAGCAGGCTGCTATCGGTGGCGTTGTCGTGCAGCAGGCCGGCGAAAGGCGGGCGTAGGCGCAGCCTTGCCGCGCCTTTCTCTTCCGGCCGGTATTCGAGCGGCGCCATCTTCGCCACCAGGTGCAGGAACACGCCGAAGAACTCGCCGCAGCGGAACCAGGCGGCCGCGCCTACCAGCCACACGCCGCACAGGTTGATGATGCTGTAAGCGAGCAGGATCGCGGCCAGCGAAAACGGCCGGGTGTAGCCGAACAGCTCGATCCAGATGAAGGCCATGTACAGCAGCAGCGCGGGCCACCAGGCGAGGCGCTGCGGATAGCGGTAGCGGCCTTGCGGATACGCCGGCCACAGGCGGCCGATGCCCTGCGCCAGCAGGCGCCAGGGATTGATTGCTGTGTAGATCTCGCCGAGCAGGGCAGTGAGATAGGTGAACACCAGCACGAACACGATCCAGAACAGGGTCATGTTGATATTGGTGTAGGGGTTGCGGCTGCCGACGAAGCCGGTGAGCAGGCACAGCAGCAGGCTGCCTACGCTCAGCGCCTTGAGCAGCGTCAGTGCGCGCCAGCGCCGCAGCAGGCGCACCCAGGCCGCATCGCCGATGTCGCGGCGGCTGTCGCCTGCCTGTTGCGGGTGTGCGGTGACGAAGTAGGCGACGACGACGAACGACACCAGCAGCGCCGCGGCGGCGCCGTAGACGTAGAGCCAGAACGGCACCGGCAGGTTGTACAGTTTGCCGAAGGAATGCGCCTGCGCCATGCCGGGCAGGCACAGGGCAGTCAGCGCGGCGAGGGTGGCGGCGCGGTGCTTCATCGGCGGCGCGAAGCGGCAAAGCATCGGGGCTGCATCACTGCGGCAACACTTCCAGCGCGCCCAGCTCCAGCTGCGCGTGATGCAGCTCGTAGTCGAAGCGGCCGCTGTGGCTGGCGGTGAAGCTCAGCCGTCCCGGCTCGCCGGGCAGCAGCTTCAGGCGCAGGTCGTAGCCGTGCAGGTGCAGCTCGTCGGGCTGGTCGGAGATGACTTCGAGCGTCACCGCATCGCCGGCATGCACCTGGATCAGCTCGGGGCCGGAGACGCGCCGGCCCTTGCTCACCATCAGGGAGTAGACCTGCGGCGCGGGCGCTGCCGGCAGCACCGGGGCCGTCGGGGCGGTCGGCACGGCGGCGAGGACGGTAGGCGCGGGTGCGGCCACCGGCGCCGGGCGCAGCCACAGGAACAGGCCCGCCAGCAGGGCCAGGCCGAGGCCGAGATACAGCAGCGCGCTCTTGTTCATGGGGGACCGGGCAATGCGGGCGGGGCGGGTGGAGGGTGCATTTCTACCATACCTGCCCGGCCGGGCCAGGGGTTAAAGTCCCAATCAGAGCCGGGGAACCTATGGCTCAGGGCTGCAGCAAATAGCCGCGAGGTCTAGCGGCAATAAATAGAAAAACGGATCAAAGCATCCGGAGGGGATTACCGATGCGTCACTCAGGGTTAGTGCTCGGCGCCGTTGGCGCGACCATGCTGCTTGCTGCCTGCGGCAGCTCCACCGCGCCCAACGTGGGCACCGGCAGCAACGGCACGCCGCAGACGCGCTACGACATGGCCAACCGCTGCTTCGCCCTGCAATCGGTGGCGCAGAACACCTACGCGGTGCACAACAGCGACGGCAGCTACACCGCCTCGGCAGCCACCGTGGCGGCGGGCGAGCCCTTCTTCATGAAGCCCACGGCGCTGGGCAAGTACATGTTCTACGCCAAGGACGCCAGCTACATGGCGGTCAGCGGCAGCGGCGTGGGCAGCGCCAAGGTGCCGGCGGAAGCGGTGGACTGGACCGTCGATATCGACGCCGCCAATCACTTCACCGTGTTCTCCGCCTCGGCCAACCAATCGCTTACGGTGGACCCCACCACGCAGCTGCTGACCCTGGGCGCTGCCGGCCCGGCGGCGGAGTTCGGCTTCGCGCCCACCACCGGCTGCACCGAGTACCCGGAGGCGCAGCTCAACACTACCGGCGCCACCTTCAAGGGGCAGGGCGTGGACAAGCCTGCGCTCGGCTTCGCCGACGTGCACAACCACATCAGCGCCACCACCTTCCTCGGCGGCGCGCATTACGGCGCGCCGTTCAACCGCTTCGGCATCACCGTAGGCCTGAAGAACTGCGAAGGCGTGCACGGGGTGGATGGCGCCACCGACGTGATCGGCAACCTGGAAGGCTATAACACGCCGATCCGCCCGCACGACACGGTGGGCTGGCCGACCTTCGTCGACTGGCCGCAGGCCGCCTCGCTGACCCATGAAGGCACTTATTACAAGTGGCTCGAGCGCGCCTGGATGGCAGGCCTGCGCATCCTGGTCAGCAACACGGTGGAGAACCAGACCCTGTGCAACCTGGAGTCCAAGGTACAGGGTCACCTGGCGCAGAACTGCAACGAGATGGACAGCGCGGCGAGGCAGGTGCAGTTCATGCACGAGCTGCAGGACTACATCGACGCGCAGGAAGGCGGCCCCGGCAAGGGCTGGTTCCGCATCGTCGAAAGCCCGGCCGAAGCGCGCCAGGTGATCAACGACGGCAAGCTGGCAGTGGTGCTGGGGGTGGAGATCTCGCACCTGTTCAACTGCAGCGTGACCTATCTGCCCGGCGGCGGCGAAGTCGACGGCTGCACCAAGGCCGATATCGACACGCAGCTGGACCGGCTCTACGGCCTGGGCATCCGCGAGATGTTCTCGATCCACGAATTCGACAACGCCCTCGGCGGCAACGGCATCTTCAACGGCCTGGTGCTCAACGTCGGCAACTTCGTCGACACTGGCCGCTTCTGGAGCACCTACAACTGCCCGGTGGAAGTGCCCTTCTCCGCCTCCAAGGCCTACAACTACAACGACGGCGCGATCATGACCACGTCGGACCCGACCGGCCTGACCGATCCGCTGACGGCCGCCCTGCTCGCCGGCACCGGTGTGGTGATCCCGATCTATCCGGACAAGCCGCAGTGCAACGCGCGCGGCCTCACCGATCTCGGCCGCTATGCCTTCACCAGGATGATGGGCAGGAAGATCATCATGGATATCGACCACATGGAGCTGTCGATCAAGAGCGACCTGATCACCATGGCCGAGCAGCAGACTCCGCAATATCCGCTGCTCTCCGCCCACGGCGGCTACGGCGGCCTCAGCCAGGACCAGGCGCGGCGCATCATCAACGTCGGCGGCCTGATCTATCCCTACCACACCAATCCGTCGGAGTGGATCGCCACCCTGAACCAGTCCCTGCTGCCGCTGCAGAATCCGAAATACTTCTTCGCCATGGGCTACGGCGCCGACACCAACGGCCTCGGCGCCCAGGCCGCCACCTGCAGCGACTGCAAGGCGCCGGTGACGTACCCGTTTACCTTGTTCAAGGGCGCAGACTGGGGCGCCGAGTTCGCCGGCATCTCACCTGTCACCTTCGACCGCGAAATCACCGGCGAGCGCACCTTCGACGTCAATGCCGACGGTCAGGCCCACTACGGCCTCAAGGCCGACTGGGTGGAACAGCTGCGCATCGATGGCGGCGAGCCGGCGCTGAACACTCTGTACCACTCGGCCGAGGCCTACCTGCAGATGTGGGAGCGGACGGAGAATCGCTGAGCGGCGCTGTTTGCTGCAGCGGATACGGCTGCAAGGCGCACCGCCCCAATCGGGTGCGGCAGGTCCGCTACATTGCCTGCGCAAAAGCCCCGGGTAGCACTTCGTGCTTCCCGGGCTACGATTGCTTCAGACGCTTTGTGCGTTGTCAGGCGGACACTACTGCGTCGCGTCTGTAAAAAAGCATGGAAGTGAGCGATAAGCCGGGTTTTGAGCCAGTCAATAGCTCAATATTCCGCCGCACCTTCCACCGATCCCCGGAGTTGAATCATGCTCGGCGCCATTCTTCTGATCGTGCTTGTACTGTTTTTAGTCGGTGCTTTGCCGAGGTGGCCGCACAGCAAAAACTGGGGTTACTACCCGACCGGCGGCCTGACCTTGATCATTGTCGTAGTGCTCATCCTGCTTTTGATTGGAAGGATTTAAAGCACAGACAGCTCGTCGGCCAATGCGGAAGATCGATTTAGCCGGCCGCATCAAAATCCGATCGCAGATCGCTGATGATCGCTTGCACAAAACGCAGGCAATCCGGTTCGTGCTTGTTGCCCAGGAATTCCACCTGCCAGCTCGATCCTGACGAGGTGGCCTGCGATAAGACATTTACAACCCGGCAACCACAATGCAGCGGCTTCGACTGTTCGAAGCGCCGCAATTCATCATTCAGATAAGCCGCCAGCCCTAGGCGCGTGACTGGCCGCGCCCTTGATAGATCGTTCATTTGTCCTGTTCCCTTGTTGGCGCCGACACCACGGCGCCAGATCTTCGTGCACTGCCCCCCCCGGGTGCGAGACAACATAAGGTACGGACATTCGCGGTAACCGGATGCGGATCGATCGGGCGTTTGCCGTGCTGAAGCTCTAGAGCAGCGATGGAGTGAGCGACAGCTGTTCGGCGCGGACTATCGACCAGGGAGCGGCGGTTTCTGGTCGATCCGAGACAGATTGCCCGAACCCCAACGGCCTGCGCGCCCAGGCCGCCGCCTGCAGTGACTGCAAGACGCCGGTGATGTCCTGTTCAAGGGTGCAGACCTGGGGCAGCGCAAAAGCAAGGATGCAATCGCCGGCCTGCGCATGTGCTGAGCGCCGGAACCCTTCACATGAAATGAAAACGTAAGCCCCGGTTCATCGCCCGCTCAGCTTGGGCCCAACACACTAGGCCCTGAAGCAAGGAACGCAGCCCAGAACAACATTCGAGGAGCTTGTTTTCGTGAAACCGAACATGATCAAGACTTTTATCCCAGGGGGGCTATTGCTGCTGGCGCTGCCCTTCGCCGCCAGTGCCGACCTGCCGGGCCAGCACCCCTATTACCTGCATGCGTTGTCCGACTTGCGCGCGGCGCGCTGGTTGGTGGAGCATCGGCCGCGGTGACGCGGCAGTGAGCGGGCAGGAAGATATCGCCATCGGCGAGATCGATGCGGCGATCGGCGAGATCAAACATGCCGCCATCGACGACGGCAAGGACATTCACGATCACGAGCAGCTGGATGCGCCGGCCGATCATCCGGGCCGCCTGCACAAGGCGCTGGAAGTGTTGCGCAAGGTGCACTCCGATGTAGCGCGCGAGGAAGACGACCCGCAGACCCGGGGGCTGCGCAACCGTGCCGTGGGGCACGTCGACAGCGCCATCCATGCAACCGAGCACGCCATTCGCGATGTGGAGCACGGCCGCTGAGGCCTGATTGAACAGCCGCAGCCGGGAATGGCCGCGGCTTTCGCAACAAGGACCATGGCTGTGCGCAGCCGCAATCGAAAGGATCTCGCATGAATTCCAGCACGTATTTCCGTCAGGGCTTGCTGTCTTTGCTGACCCTGGGCGTGGCCTTGCCGCTCGGCGCCTGCGTCGAGCGCGAGGTGGTTTACCAGCCGGCTCCGCCGCCGCTAGTGGAAGCAGCAGCACCCGTGGTCACCGTGAATGAGGCACCGCCTCCGCTGCCGGCATACGAGCAGCCGGAGTGCCCGGGGCCGGGCTATTTGTGGACGCCCGGCTACTGGGCTCATGCGCCTGCCGGATACTACTGGGTGCCGGGGACCTGGGTGCAGCCGCCGCGGCCCGCCGTGCTGTGGACGCCCGGCTACTGGGGCTGGGGCGGAGGCGTATACGTTTTCCACGCCGGCTACTGGGGGCCGCATGTCGGCTTCTACGGCGGCGTCAACTACGGCTTCGGCTATGGCGGCGCCGGTTACGAGGGCGGACGCTGGAACAACGGCGTGTTCAACTACAACACGGCGGTGAACAACGTCAATGTGACCAATATCCACAACACCTACAACACCACCGTGATCAACAACGTCACGGTGAACCGGGTCAGTTACAACGGCGGCAGCGGCGGCGTTGCTGCACAGCCCACGCCGCAGGAGCAGTCAGCGATGCATGAATCGCATTTCCAGCCTACCGCGCAGCAGATGCAGCACCAGAGCGCGGCGAGCAGCAATCGCGCGCTGTTCGCATCGGAGAATCATGGCGCCCCGGCGATCGCCGCAACGCCGCGGCCCGGTGCATTCAACGACCGGGCGGCGATGCCGGCACGCGCCGCGGTGGCCGAGCGGCCGGGCGGCGGCGAGGCCAATGGCGGTATGCTGCACCCGGAAAGTGCCGCCGGTCAGCCGCAGGCCGGCGAGGCACATCCCGGCACTCCTCAACCGGGCCACGAGCAGGAACGCGCGGCACAGGCACCGCGGCAACAGGCACATCAACCGCATCCGCCACAGCAGCGCAACCAGCAAGCGCATCGCAACGCGCCAGCGCCGCATCCGCATCCCAGGCCGCCGCAGCGGCCGCAGCAGGAAAGATAATCGCGGTGATATCAGGGACTGACGGAATCCAGGCATGACAGCGCCGAGAAAGAATATTGGACTGAAGGCTCTCCCGGCACTTGGCCTGAGCCTGCTCCTGTGCCTCGCATCGACAGCGGCGTCGGCTGAAAGCGCCGCCGCTCCGACCTCGGCGCAGCAGGCCCTGCACCTGCTCAACCGCCTGGGCTACGGCCCGGCTCCGGGGGACGTGGACCGGGTGATGGGCATGGGGGCCGACGCCTACATCCAAGAGCAGCTTCATCCGGAGCAGCTCGCCGATCCGCCGGACCTGCAGGCGCGGCTGGCGACGCTCGAGACGCAACAGCTCGGCGCCGTCGATCTCTATGCCGACTACGGCCCGCGCATCCGGCGCGAAGCCGGCAAGGACCAGGCGGCGCTGGATCGGGTCAACAAGCTGCAGAACCAGGTCGCCGAAGAGACCCGGGAGGCAAGGCTGCTGCGGGCCGTCTACAGTCCGGCACAGTTGCAGGAATCGATGGTCGATTTCTGGTTCAACCACTTCAATGTGTTCATCGACAAAGGCCAGGAAGACAAGATCTGGACAGGCGCCTACGAGCGCGATGCCATCCGCCCCTACGCGCTGGGAAGCTTCCGGCAGCTGTTGAGCGCCACGGCGCGCAGTCCGGCAATGCTGTACTACCTGGACAACTTCCAGAGCAGTGCCGCCAGCACCGACAAAAACGGCAAGACCCACGGCGGCCTCAACGAGAACTACGCGCGGGAAGTGATGGAGCTGCACACCCTTGGCGTGGACGGCGGCTATACGCAGAAGGACGTGACCGAGCTGGCCCGCATCTTCACCGGCTGGACCTTCGTTCCCAAGGACATGGAAGCCCGCAAGGAGCCAGCATTCCGCTTCGATCCGAAACGGCACGACTACGGGCAGAAAATTTTCCTGGGCCAGCCTTTTCCTGCCGGCGGGGGCGTGGAAGAGGGTGAGCACGCCCTGGACATGCTTGCCGCCAGTCCGGCCACGGCCCGGCACATCGCCTACCAGCTGGCGCAGTACTTCGTCGCCGATCAGCCGCCGCCCAGGCTGGTCGAGCGCCTGACCCGGCGTTTCGAGCAGAGCCATGGCGACATCCGCGAAACCCTGGCCTCACTGTTCGCGAGCCCGGAATTCCGCGACCCGCAAACCTTCGGGGACAAGTTCAAGACGCCGGAGCAGTACGTCGTGTCGAGCTTGCGGGCCTCCGGTCTGCCCATGATCAACAACGTCAGACCATTGCTGGGTGCGATGAACCAGAACGGTCAGCCGCTGTATGCCTGCCTGACCCCGGATGGATACAAGAACACCCGCGATGCCTGGCTCAATCCGGATGCCATGATCTACCGCCTGAATTTCGCCAACGCCCTCGGCAACGGCAATCTGCCGCTCTGGCAAAAGCCGGACGAGCCGGGGCAGGGCGCAGCTGCCGCGGGAATGAGCGGTGCCGTCATCAACACCGGGCCGATGCCCGCGGCCGGCATGGCGCCGCCGCGTTCCACAGCGCCCGCGGCCAAGCCGCAGCCGCCCGATCCTTTCGTGGTACAGGCCGCCCTCGGCAATGCCTTCAGCCTGGATACGGCTGAAGCTCTCGCTGCCGCCCGTCCGCAACTGCGGGCTGGCTTGATGTTGGGCAGTCCCGAATTCATGCGGCGTTGACTGGAGGCTATTCATGGACCGTCGAAGTCTTTTGAGGAATCTGGCCGCGCTCGGCGCCACCGCCGCGCTGCCCCTTGCACGCGGTTGGGCGGGGGCGAGAAATGGTCCGGCTCCGCGCCTGATCGTGGTGATGCTGCGCGGTGCGGTGGACGGATTGAATGTCGTCGTTCCCTATTCGGAGCCGAACTACTATCAGTTGCGCGGCAGCATCGCCATCCCGAAGGCGGGCGAGGAGAAGGGCGCACTCGATCTGGACGGCCATTTCGGCCTGCATCCGGCATTGGCGCCTTTGCTGCCGCTATGGCAGGCGCGCAAGCTGGCCTTCGTGCATGCCTCCGGCTCGCCCGATCCGACGCGATCCCACTTCGACGCGCAGGATTACATGGAAAGCGGCACGCCTGGGGTCAAGAGCACCGGCGACGGCTGGATGGGGCGCCTGCTGGCCCAGCTCAACCCGGCGCCAGAGCAGCTCGATGCGGTCAGCCTGGGCCCGGTGTTGCCGCGCATCTTCAGCGGCGGCAACGCGGTAGCCAATATTCCGCTTGGGCGCGATGCCGCCAAGGCCACGGCGATGGACAAGCCGGAGATCAACCAGGCATTCGACCGCATGTATGCCCATGCTGCCGATCTGGGCGCGGTGTATCACGAAGGGCGCGCTTCACGCGAGCGGATTCTGAGCGACCTGAACAGCGATCCGGTGTCGCCGGAAGCGATGGCGGCCGATAACGGCGCGCCCCCGCCCCAGGGCTTTGCGCTCGACGCCGCGCAGCTGGCCAGGCTGATCCAGCGCAACGGCTCGCTGCAGCTGTCCTTCATGCAGCTCGGCGGCTGGGATACGCACGTCAACCAGGGCGGCAGCGAGGGTCAGCTCGCCAACCGCCTCAGACCCCTGGCCGACGGCCTGCTGACGCTGGCGCAGCAGCTCGGCCCGGAGCTGGACAACACCGTGGTGGTGGTGATGTCCGAGTTCGGGCGCACCGCGCGCCAGAATGGCACCAATGGCACCGACCATGGGCATGGCAATGTGATGTGGCTGCTCGGCGGTGGCCTCAATGGCGGCAAGGTCTACGGCCGCTGGCCCGGCATCGAGGACGCAGCCCTGCACGAGCAGCGCGATCTTGCCATCACCACCGATTTCCGCACTGTGCTGGCGCAGCTGTGCCAGCGACACTTGCGCCTGTCGGACAAGCAGCTGCAGGCGGTCTTTCCGAAAGCGCCCGGCGGGGCGGATGGCCTGAAGGGCTTGTTGGCCGCTTAGCTTCGGACCGCCTCTAGCCCTCGACACGTTGCCACACCGACACGGCGACTCCGATGCATGCTGGATCTTGATGCGTTATATTTCTTGGAATATATCGTGGTATTTCCAGCAGTTGGCGGAGCGGACGCTGTATTCCAGCCCAGCCTGGTCGCGGGCGGGGCTGGTGGGTTCCCGGCGATTTCCGGGCTTCCATCCGGGAGCCTCACTAAACCACGGTCAATGCCCAGCCGGCCCCGTGCGTGCTAGCGTGCCCGGTCACCTCAAAATCCGATCCAACGCTGCAGAGTCCGAATGTTCATCCGCCAGCTTAGTTATCTCGTCGCGCTCTCCCGGGAGAAGCATTTCGGCCGTGCGGCGCAGGCCTGCCATGTGTCGCAGCCGGCGCTGTCGGGCGCCATCCGCAGCATCGAGCAGGAGCTGGGCCTGGTGATCGTGCAGCGTGGCCGGCGCTTCGAGGGCTTCACGCCGGACGGCGAGCGGGTGCTGGCCTGGGCGCGGCGAGCGCTGGCCGATTGCGAGGCCCTGCGCCAGGAAGCGCTCGGCGCCGGCAGCGATCCGGTGGGGATACTGCGCCTCGGCGCCATTCCCACCACGCTGCCGATGGTGCCGCTGCTGACTGAGAGTTGCCTGCAGCGCTTTGCACGCATCCGGCATGAGGTCCACACGCTGTCGTCGACCGAAATCCTGCAGGGCCTGAGCCGCTTCGAGCTGGATATCGGCCTGAGTTACCTGCAAGACGAGCGGCTCAAGGATTTCGACACGGTGCCGCTGTTTCGCGAGCGTTATGTGCTGGTGGCGCGTGACGGCAGCGCCTTCGAGGGCATGAGCACGATTTCCTGGGCCGATGCGGCGCAGCTGCCGCTGTGCCTGCTCACCGGCAATATGCAGAGCCGGCGCGAGGTCGACGCGGCGTTCCTCAAGGCGGGCGTGAGCGTGGAGCCTCGCGTCGAAACCGATTCGATGATGGCGCTGTACTCGCACGTACGCTGCGCCGGCCTGTACAGCGTGCTGCCGCACAGCGTGCTGTGCCTGCTGGAGATGCGCCAGGAGCTGAGCGCCATTCCGCTGGTGCCGGAGCTGCAACGCGATATCGGCCTGGTGCTGCTGCGGCGCGAGCCGCAGGCCACACTGCTAGCTGCCGCACTGGCCACGTTTTCGCAGCTGGATCTGCAAAGCCGCCTTGACGCCCTGCTGGACTGCTGATAGTGGACTGCTGATAGTGGGCTGCTGATAGGCAGGGCTTATCACGCGGTCATGACTGGCGATTGGATCGCCGGGGCAGGGGACTCCCATGATGTGTCAGGGCCGCTCAGCGCGTCCCATCAAACCAATCATTACGGAGACCCCCATGGCCAAAATCATCTGCGTGCTGTACGACGATCCCGTCGACGGCTACCCCAAGAGCTACGCCCGCGACGATCTGCCGAAGATCGAGCGCTATCCCGATGGCCAGACCCTGCCGACGCCCAAGGGCATCGACTTCAAGCCGGGCACGCTGCTGGGCAGCGTCTCGGGCGAGCTGGGCCTGCGCAAGTACCTCGAATCCAACGGCCACACCCTGGTGGTGACCTCGAGCAAGGACGGCGCCGACAGCGTGCTGGACCGCGAGCTGCACGACGCCGAGATCGTCATCTCGCAGCCATTCTGGCCGGCCTACATGACAGCCGAGCGCATCGCCAAGGCGAAGAAGCTGAAGATGATCGTCACTGCCGGCATCGGCTCGGACCACACCGATCTGCAGGCCGCCATGGACCGCGGCGTCACCGTGGCCGAGGTCACCTACTGCAACAGCAACAGCGTGGCCGAGCACGTGGTGATGATGGTCCTGGGCCTGGTGCGCAACTACATCCCCTCCTACAACTGGGTGATGAAGGGCGGCTGGAACATCGCCGACTGCGTGGCCCGCTCCTACGACGTGGAAGGGATGAACGTCGGCACCGTCGCCGCCGGGCGCATCGGCCTGCGCGTGCTGCGCCTGCTCAAGCCCTTCGACATGAAGCTGCATTACCTCGACCGCCACCGCCTGCCGGAATCGGTGGAGAAGGAGCTCAACCTGACCCATCACACCAGCCTGGAAAGCCTGACCAAGGTCTGCGACGTGGTCACGCTGAACTGCCCGCTACACCCAGAAACCGAGCGCATGATCAACGCCAAGTCGCTCGCCAACTTCAAGCGCGGCGCCTACCTGATCAACACGGCGCGCGGCAAGCTGTGCGACACCAACGACATCGCCGAGGCGCTGAAGAGCGGCCAGCTCGCCGGCTATGCCGGTGACGTCTGGTTCCCGCAGCCGGCGCCGGCGGATCATCCCTGGCGCAGCATGCCGCACCACGGCATGACGCCGCATATCTCCGGCACCAGCCTGTCGGCGCAGACGCGTTACGCCGCCGGCACGCGCGAAATCCTCGAGTGCTACTTCGAGGGCCGGCCGATCCGCAACGAGTACCTGATCGTGCAGGACGGCAAGCTCGCCGGCGTCGGCGCGCATTCCTACAGCGCCGGCAATGCGACCAAGGGCTCCGAAGACGCGGCGCGCTTCAAGAAGTAAGCCCCGATGACGCCTCCCTCCGCCACAACAGCGGCAGCGGGTGGCGGCAGCAGATGGTGGGCCCAGGCCGGCGGCGCACTGCGCGCCGGCCTGGGTGCTTTTGCGGCGCTGGCCCTGGTGGGCCTGCTCGCCGCAATGACCAAACAGCCCCTGATCCTCGGCTCGTTCGGCGCCTCCTGCGTGCTGCTGTTCGGCTATCCCGATGGTCCCTTCTCGAAGGCCCGCAATGTCATCGGCGGCCATCTGCTGGCCAGCTTCATCGGCCTGCTGTTCCTGCAATTGTTCGGGCCGGGCTGGCTGCCGATGGCCGCTGCCGCAGCCTGCGCCCTGATGGCGATGATGCTGACGCGCACCGTGCATCCGCCCGCCGGCAGCAATCCGGTCATCGTGTTCCTGGCGCAGCCGGGCTGGCAGTTCCTGTTAGTGCCGACACTCGTCGGGGCCGGCCTGCTGGTCCTGATTGCCTGGCTGTACCACAAGACGGCGCGGCGCGGCGTATAGGCCTGCCTGATCTGCTATTGCTTCAGCCGCGTCAGGTTGGCGATGAAGGCCGGCGCCCAGCTGCGGCCGCCGTCGCCCGAATAGGATATCTCGAAGTGGTGGGAATCCGGCGTGATGTCCGACCAGACGCCGCGAGCCAGGATGGTACGGCCGTTGTAGGTGTCCAGCGAGATCAGCTCGCCGCGCCCGTCCTTGAACGAGCCGATCATAGGCGTTTCGAGGACGCCCGACTTGCTGTCGGCGAAGGTCTGGCTCCATTGATGCGCCTGCGGGTTGTACAGGAACAGGGTGGTGCCTTCCCAGTGGCCCTTGGGCCCGTCGGCCTCGATCTCCTCCAGCTGGGCGCGGCCGTCCCAGACCTTGCGCACCGTGACCGTGCCGTTCATCTCCACCGAATCGGGCGAGCCGGACAGCGGCTCGAGGACGCGCCTGATGTGGGTTTTCCACACGCCGATGTTGAAGTCGAAATCATGCTGGCCGTCCCTGACGGCGGCTGCGGCAGGCGCCGCGGCATCGCCAGCGGCATGGGCCGGCAGCGCCAGAGAGATGCAGCCGATTGCGCCCGCCAGGACACAGACACCGATACGCTGTGGGTACTTCACTATAGCCTCCGTAGGATGGTTCGGGCCGACCGCCGGATGCGGCGTTTGCAGCGGCGCTGCAATGGTCCGGCGCCGCCGCCGTCAGTCGATGGGGTATTGTGATGACGGCACACTTTCTTTGAAGAGCCACTTGGGGGAAAAATACCTGGGCCACTCTCCACCAGCAGGGGCGGATGCCATGGGTTTGTTGTTCGAGATCGAGCTTGACCTGGCGGCCAAGGGTTCGCGTGTATCCTCCCGCACCCTCTATCACCAGCTGAAGGCAGCGATACTCGACGGCCGCCTGACGGCGGGCGCCAAGCTGCCGCCGACCCGGCAGTCCGAAGCCTATTTCGGCGTGTCGCGAAACACCGTTGCCGAGGTCTATGAAAAGCTGTTGAGCGAAGGCCATGTGGTGGCCCGCCGCGGCTCCGGTACCTTTGTCGCCGACCGGGCTGCGCCGCTGCCGATCGCATCGCCGCAGGGTGTAGGCCCGCCCGATCAACGCCTGAATCCCTTCTGGCTGCGTCCGGACGTAACGGCAGCGATGAACTTCTGGCGCGACGCAGCGGAGCGCCCGTCGGCGCCGGCCAAGGGCCAGCCGGTCGATTTCCGTCCGGCCCTGGTCGATTCCCGGCTGTTTCCCTTCGACGTGTTCCGCCGGGTCAGCGCCAAGCAGCTGCGCGGACTCGAGAGAAAGCCTGCCAGCTACAAAAGCCCGCAGGGCAACCAGGGCAATTACCACCTGCGCGAAGCCATTACCCGGCACATCGCCATCACGCGCGCGGTGGTGTGCCAGCCCGACGACATCCTCGTCACCTCCGGCGCGCAGCAGGGCTTCGACCTGCTGGCGAGGGCGCTGGTCACGCCGGGCGAGACGGTGGTGGCCGTGGAAGACCCCGGCTATCCGCCGATGCGGGTGGCCTTCGCCGCCGCGGGGGCGAAACTGGTGCCGGTCGGTGTCGATGAGGAAGGGCTGATGGTGGAACAGCTGCCGCCCGATGTGGGCGTGATCTGCGTCTGCCCATCGCACCAGTTTCCCCTCGGCGTGGCCATGTCGATGCGCCGCCGCAAGGCGCTGGTCGAGTTCGCGCGCAGCCGCGGCGCGGTCATTGTCGAAGACGATTACGACGGCGAATTCCGCTACGACGGCAGTCCCTTGGAAGCGCTGCGGACCGCCGACGCGGCCGACGTGGTGTTTTACGTCGGCACCTTCTCCAAGTGCATGCTGTCGGCGCTGCGGCTGGGCTTCATCGCCGCGCCCGACTGGGCGATGCGCACCCTGGTCGCGGCGAAGAACTGCCTCGACTGGCATTGCTCGACGCCGGTGCAGATGGGCGTCGCCGGATTCATCGCCGAGGGCCATCTGACGCATCACGTGCGCAAGATGCGCGAGCTGTACAAGCAGCGCCGCCGGCTGCTGCTGCATTCCCTGCAGCAGGAGCTGGGGGAATGGCTGGAGCCGATTCCCTCGTTCTACGGCATGCACATCGCCGCTGTTGCGCGCACGACGCTGGACCTCGATGCGGTGACGGAGGCCCTGCTGCGGCACAACGTGAAAATGCATACCTTCAGCCGCTACTATCTCGGCCCGCCGACCAGGGCAGGCTTGATCTTCGGCTACGGCGCGGTGGACCTGCCGGCAATGAAGCAGGGCCTGTCCGCCCTGCGCAAGGCCTTGCAGAAATGAGCCGGAAACGAACACGAATTTCTGCCGTAAGGTATCTGTAAACTTTTGTAAAGACTCCTTCACATATCGTTCATAAACTCCGTGCCTGGGTAGTTTTTTTCACCACGGAGCGGTATCTCATGACGCTGAAACAACTGGGTCTTTCATTATCCGCGCTGACGCTTGGCCTGATGGCGGGCTGCAGCAACGACAACAACAACGGCGGCGCTGCTTCCAGTGCCATTGCCAAGCACGTGCTGCTGATCAGCGTCGACGGCATGCACCAGGTCGATCTGCAGAACTGGATCGCCGGCAACCCGACTTCGACTCTTGCGCAGCTGAGCAGCACCGGCCTGGTGTATTCCGCCGCCAGCACCACCACGCCGTCCGATTCGTTTCCGGGCCTGTTGTCGATGGTGACCGGCGGCACGCCGAAGTCCACCGGCGTGTATTACGACGACAGCTACGACCGCACGCTCTATGCCCCCGGCAGCAATTGCACCGGCGGCAAGTCCGGGCCGGGCATCGAAGTGGTCTATGACGAAAGCATCGAGTTCGACGACAGCAAGCTGTTCAGCGGCGGCATCGATCCGGCCAACCTGCCCATGGGCAAGGACGCCTCCGGCAACTGCAAGCCGGTGTACCCGCACCAGTTCCTCAAGGTCAACACCGTATTCGAAGTGATCAAGGCCGCCGGCGGCTATACCGCCTGGTCCGACAAGCACGCAGCCTATGACCTGGTGAATGGCCCCTCCGGCTCCGGCGTCGATGATCTCTACACCCCCGAGATCAATTCCCTCATCGCCAACGGCGGCAACGGCGCATTCTCCAACGGCGTCGATCTCGCCGGCACGCTGGCCAAGTGCGACGGCACCAACTCGCTGCCGGTGAAGAAAGTCAGCGACTACACCACCTGCGCTCCGGCCTCGGAAGCCTATGACGACGTCAAGGTGCAGGCGCTGATCAACGAGATCGACGGCCTCAAGTCCGACGGCAGCGCCACCACCCAGGTGCCCGAGATCCTGGGCATGAATTTCCAGGAAGTCAGCGTGACGCAGAAGCTGCCGGCGGGCGGCTACACCGATGCCAAGGGCACGCCGAACAGCGTGCTGGCCGGCGTTTTCGCCCACACCGACGCCTCTCTCGGCAAGATCGTGGCGGAGCTTAAGGCCAAGAGCCTGCTCAGCTCCACGCTGATCATCATCAGCGCCAAGCACGGCCAGTCGCCGATCGACAAGAGCGTGCTGTCGATGGAAAGCGGCGGCAGCGGCAACAACACCGTGCAGGACCCTTCCGGTCCGATCGGAAGCGCCGATGCGACGGTGGATACGGCCTCGACCTTCACCAACCCCAACAGCGGCGCCACCCTGTCCACCAACGGCCACTTCCAGACCGACGACGTCGGCCTGCTGTGGCTGCAGAACCAGGCGTCCGGCAATATCGCCAGCGTGGTATCGAGCCTGCAGGGCAGCACCGCGGCCATTTTCGCCGACAAGCTGCCCAGCGGCACCGTGTTCAGCACCAGCAACGGCATCGTATCGGGCAGCCCGCTGACCGCGCTGTTCGGCGATCCCACCAATAGCGGCGATGCGGTCGCCGCGGCCCGCGCGCCGAATGTCTTCATTCAGCCCAATGCCGGCGTGATCTACTCGGGCAGCTCCAAGAAGATCGCGGAACACGGTGGCGGCGCTTCAACCGATACCAGCGTTGCCCTGCTGGTTTCGATGCCGAGCCTGAAAGCGGCGACCATCTCCACGGCGGTCAGCACCACCCAGATCGCACCGACCATCCTCAAGGCGCTCGGCCTCGACCCGACCCAGCTGCAGGCGGTGCAGAAGGAAAATACCGCGGTGCTGCCGAACCTGTTCTGATGCTGCTTGCGGTTTCGGCCTGAACCATCAAGGGCTGGCTATACGCCAGCCCTTTTTTTGGTCCGCATCGCAGCAGACGCTGCCTGCACGCCAAGCGTTGCGTTCGACCTCCGTGCCGTGAGCTCTGATTGACGCCGGCTCAGGGCACCCAGCGCTTGCCCAGCTTGCGCGCCAGGGTGCGGCGGTGCATGCCCAGGCGGCGCGCGGCCTCGGAAATATTGAAGCCGGTTTCAGCCAGGGTCTCGTGGATGCGTTCCCACTCCAGCGTCTTGATCGAAGTCGGCCGCAACGTCATCGGGGCGGCGGCATCGCCGGGGGCGCGGCTGAAGGCGGCCTCGATGTCGTCGGTATTGGAGGGCTTCACCAGGTAGTTGCAGGCGCCGAGCTTGATCGCCTCGACCGCGGTGACGATGCTGGCAAAGCCGGTCAGCACCACGATCAGCATGGCCGGATCGTGCTGGAACAGCGTCTGCACCGCGGTCAGGCCGGAGGCGGTGCCCAGCTTGAGATCGACTACGGCGTAGCCCGGCGACTCGGTCTTCAGCAGCGCCTGGGCTTCCTCGACGCTCGCTGCCAGCAGCACGCGGTATTCGCGGCGCTCGAAGGAGCGTTTCAGAGTGCGCGCGAACGCCGCGTCGTCCTCGACGATCAGCAGCAGTCGCTGCGGGCCAGGCTCCGATCCGGGCTCAGGCATGCCCGACATCCTCGTCCTCGATGGAGAGCGCGGCCAGCGGCAGGTAGAGGGTGACGATGGCGCCGCCTTCCGGCGCGTTCTCGGCGGTGACGTGGCCGCCCAGCTTGCGCACCACGTTGACCACCAGAAACAGGCCCAGCCCGCCGCCCGGGCGTCCCTTGCTGGACTGGTAGGGCTTGCCGAAGTGCGCCAGCATTTCCGGCGCGAAGCCCGGCCCCTGGTCCTGGACCGTCAGCACCAGAGTGTCGCCGTCGTGTGTAGCCGTCAGGCTGAGACGGCGCGGCGAGGCTTCGTGGGCGTTGTCCAGCACATTGCACAGGATCTGCTTCAGCGCGGAGTCCGAGACGATGGTCGGGTCGTCGCTGAACTGCTTGTAGTACTCCAGCCGCGCCACCGGACGCTTGGCGCGCCATTCCTCCAGCAAGTCGTCGAGGAAGCCGGCGACGGTGGTGAGCACCAGCGATTCGCCGCGCGCCTCGCCTGCGGAGAGCAGGATGCCGCTGAGGATGGTCTTGCAGCGCTGCACCTCGGCCTGCATGTCGCCGAGCTCCTGCAACCGCTCGGGGTCCTGCCAGAACAGCGCCATGTTTTCCCAGTCGCCGAGGATCACCGACAGCGTCGCCAGCGGCGTGCCCAGCTCATGCGCCGCGCCCGAGGCGAGCAGGCCCATGCGCACGATGTGATCCTCCTCGGCGGCGCGCTGGCGCATATCGGCCAGGCGCGCATCGCGCTTGCGCAGGTTGCGGCTGATGCGGCTCATGAACACCACCAGCAGCACCGCGTCGAGCACGAAGCAGACCAGCATGCCGAGAATGTGCAGCTGGAACAGCGCGGCCACGCCGCCCTCAGGCAGGTCGAGCGGCACGTAGAAACGGGTCAGGCCAGCGAAGCACAGGCTGGTGACGGCGACCATGGTCAGGGTCGACCAGGTCTTGAGCAGCATGGCGCCGAGCGTCACCTGCAGCGGGTAGAGGAAGACGAAGGGATTGGTGGCGCCGCCGCTGAGGTAGAGCAGGATGGTCAGCGCCGCGACGTCGAGCAGCAGGCCCAGCAGCAGCTCGCCGTTGCTGACGCTGCGCAGCGTGCGCCAGCGGTAGACGCTGATCAGGTTGAGCAGGATCAAGCAGGCCACCACCGCCGACATCGGCTTCAGCGGCAGCTCGATGCGGAAGGCGAGTTGCACGAAGACGATGGTGATGAGCTGGCCGATCACGGCGATCCAGCGCAGCTGGATCAGCTGCAGCATGTTCTGCAGCCCGGCGGCATCGCCCGAGCCGACGGCCCGCGCGCCGGCTTCGGGCGCGCTGCGGCGCGGCTGTTCTTGAGGAAGACCGGATGACATCAGGTGATCGGCTTGATCCGGCAGACCGGGCTGCGACGGGTTGCGGCGGCAATCAGCCGCCTGGTGCTCAGGATTTTAGCACCCCACCCGGGCGCCGCAGCCGCCATTCGTGGCGGGCGAAGAGGGCGGCCCCGGCCGCCACCAGCAGGGCCAGGGCGTACCAGGTGAAGGCGTAGACCAGGTGGCTGTTGTGGAAGCGGACCACGGTGAGGCCGCCGACCGGCCAGCCGCCCGGATTAGGCGTGTCGTCGGCGTCGAGAAAATACGGCGCCACATCCGCTGCCGGCAGGCCCTGCGCGGCAGCCATGGCAGCGACGTCGCGGGAGTGCCAGTGCCCCTGGGCCGGATCGTTGCGGCGCAGGAAGCCGCCGCGCGGCTCGCTCAGGCGCAGCAGGCCGCAGACTCTGCGCGGGCCCGTCAGCTGGCCTGCGCTGCGCGTGCTGGACAGGCGCTGCTCGGGTGCTACGAAACCGCGGTTGATCAGGACGACATCGCCCTCGGGCGTGCGCAGCGGCGTCATCACCCAGTCGCCGGCGCCGATCCGGGTGACAGCCTGTGCCAGGGTTTCATGATCGTGGAGGAAGCTGCCGTCGAGGCAGAGCTTGCGGTATTCGTCGCTGGCGGCGTTGAGAGCGGCCCACTGTGCGCGTCCGGGCGCGGCGACTGCAGGGGCCTGCAGCCTTTGCCCGACCCGTGCAATCAGATCCAGCTTCCAGGCGCGGCGGTGCACCTGCCAGTTGCCCAGTGCGACGAAGCCGGCGAAGGCCAGCGCTGCCGCGATGCCCCACAGTGCCAGGCGCAGGGGCGAGGCCGGTGCCTGTAGGGTGCTCCTGTCCGCAGGCAGCGGCATCAGGGCATGTTGCGCATGTCCTGCGGGGACATCGGCATCATGTTGCTGTTCATGTGGTACATGACCCACAGCGAGCCGCTGAGGGTGATGACCACCAGCACCATGGTGAAGATCAGGGCCAGCATGTTCCAGCCGCCCTCGGAACTGGTGTTGAGGTGCAGGAAGTACACCATGTGCACCAGGATCTGCGCGATGGCGAAGGCCAGCACGATGAAGATGGTGGTCTGGTGGTCCTGGAACACCTTGCCCATCACCAGCCAGAACGGGATCGCTGTCAGCACCACCGACAGCAGGAAGCCGATCATGTAGCCCTTGAAGCTGCCGTGCGCGGCGCCGCTGCCGTGGTCGCCGTGGCCGTGGACCTGGCGGGTATCGAGGTCGGCATGGCCTTGCGCATGGGCTCCTGCCTGGGGCACTTCGGACGCTGTGCTCATCGCAGCACTCCCATCAGGTAGACGAAGGTGAAGACGCCGATCCAGACCACGTCGAGGAAGTGCCAGAACAGGCTCAGGCAACTCAGGCGCCGCCGGTTTTCGGGGATCAGGCCGTGCTGCGTCACCTGCACCATCAGCGTCACCAGCCAGACGATGCCGAAAGTGACGTGCAGGCCGTGGGTGCCGACCAGGGTGAAGAAGGACGACAGGAAGGCGCTGCGCTGCGGCCCGGCGCCTTCATGGATGAAGTGCGCGAACTCGCTCAGCTCGAGGCCGACGAAGGCCACGCCGAAGCAGCCGGTGATGGCCAGCCAGGCCAGGGTGGCGCCCTTGCGGTTGCGCGCCATCTCCAGCATGGCAAAGCCGTAGGTGATGGAGGAGAGCAGCAGCATCGAGGTATTGAGCAGCACCGTCGGCAGCTCGAACAGCTCTTTCGGCCCCGGCCCTGCGGCGTAATTGCCGCCGAGCACGCCGTACATGGCGAACAGCACTGCGAAGAGCAGGCAGTCGCTCATCAGGTAGATCCAGAAGCCGAGCATCGTCCCGTTTTCCGGGTGATGCTCCTCGGTCAGGTAGAAACCCTGGGCCGGGGGGGTGTTCATCGCATCGGTGGCGTGTGTCGACATGGGGTCAGGCCTGTTGCGCCAGCAGGCGGCTGCGCTCGCCTTCGATCCGCGCAACCTCGTCGGCCGGAATGTGGAAGTCGCGATGGTAGTTGAAGGTATGGATGATGGCTGCGCCGATCAGGGCGGCGAAAGAGCCGGCCGCCATCCACCAGATGTGCCAGATCATGGCGAAGCCGCAGGCCAGGGCGAAGAAGGCGAGGACGGCGCCGGCGCCGGTGTTCTTCGGCATGTGGATCGGCAGGAAGCCCTGCTCCGGCCGCTGGTAGCCGCGCTGCTTCATGTCGGCCCAGGCATCGAGGTCGTGCACCAGCGGGGTGAAGGCGAAGTTGTAGTCGGGCGGGGGCGAAGAAGTGGACCACTCCAGCGTGCGGCCGCCCCAGATGTCGCCAGTGTGATCGCGCAGCGACTCGCGGCGGCGGATGCTGACGTAGATCTGCATCAGGAAGGCGAGGATGCCGATGAAGATCAGCGCGGCGCCGAAGGCGGCGATCTGGAACCAGATCTGCAGGCTGGGATCGTCGAAGTGGCTGAGGCGGCGGGTCACGCCCATCAGGCCGAGGATGTACAGCGGCATGAAGGCGAACCAGAAGCCGCTGAGCCAGAACCAGAACGAGACCTTGCCCCAGAACGCGTCGAGGCGGAAGCCGATGGCCTTGGGGAACCAGTAGTTGATGCCGGCAAACAGGCCGAACAGCACGCCGCCGATGATCACGTTATGGAAGTGCGCCACCAGGAACAGGCTGTTGTGCAGCTCGAAGTCGGCCGGCGGCACCGCGAGCAGCACGCCGGTCATGCCGCCGATGACGAAGGTGAACATGAAGCCCATGGTCCACAGCATCGGCACGTCGAAGTTGATGCGGCCGCGGTACATGGTGAACAGCCAGTTGAACATCTTCGCGCCCGTGGGGATCGAGATGATCATGGTGGTGATGCCGAAGAAGGAGTTGACGCTGGCGCCCGAGCCCATGGTGAAGAAGTGGTGCAGCCACACCAGGTAGGACAGGATGGTGATGACCACGGTGGCGTAGACCATCGAGGTGTAGCCGAACAGGCGCTTGCCGCAGAAAGTCGAGACCACTTCGGAGAACACGCCGAACACCGGCAGGATCAGGATGTAGACCTCGGGGTGGCCCCAGATCCAGATCAGGTTGACGTACATCATGGCGTTGCCGCCGAAATCGTTGGTGAAGAAGTTGGTGCCGACGTAGCGGTCCAGCGACAACAGCACCAGCACTCCCGTCAGCACCGGGAAGGCGGCGACGATCAGCACGTTGGTGCACAGCGCGGTCCAGGTGAAGATCGGCATCTTCATCAGGGTCATGCCGGGGGCGCGCATCTTGATGATGGTGACCACCATGTTGACGCCCGACAGCAGGGTGCCGACGCCGGCGATCTGCAGCGACCAGATGTAGTAGTCGACGCCAACGTCCGGGCTGTAAGCGATGCCCGACAGCGGCGGGTAGGCCAGCCAGCCGGTGCGGGCGAACTCGCCGACGAACAGCGAGATCATCACCAGGATGGCGCCGGCCACCGTCATCCAGAAGCTGAAATTGTTGAGGAAGGGGAAGGCCACGTCGCGGGCGCCGATCTGCAGCGGCATCACCACGTTCATCAGCCCCACCACCAGCGGCATGGCGACGAAGAAGATCATGATCACGCCGTGGGCGGTGAAGATCTGGTCGTAGTGCTCGGGCGGCAGGTAGCCCATCGAGCCGCCGAAGGCCATGGCCTGCTGGATGCGCATCATGATGGCATCGGAGAAGCCGCGCAGCATCATGACGATGCCGAGCACGATGTACATGATGCCGATCTTCTTGTGGTCGACGCTGGTGAACCACTCGCGCCAGAGATAACCCCACTTGCCCATCCAGGTGATGCTGCCGAGCAGCGCCATGCCGAGGATGGCGACGACGACGAAGGTGTAGACCAGGATCGGCACATGGAACGGGATCGCGTCCCAGGTCAGGCGGCCGAAGATGAAATGGATCAGCGGGGATTGCTCTTGCATCGGGTCGGTCTCGAAGGTGCCGGGCGCCGTCTCAGCGGGCCACGGCCGAGCTTGCTGCCAAGCCGGAAGCCGGCACGGTCGGGGGCGCGGGTGACCACAGGCGGCCGGGGTCGGTGGCGCACAGCGCCAGCACGTAGGCCAGTCCGGGCTGCGGCACATCGTCGTTGTCGCGCGCACGTGGCTTGTCGTAGGCCAGGCGGCCGACGTTGTAGACGCCGGCCATGCCGAGGCCGCCCTTGGCGTCGATCTTCATCATGTCGCGCAGGCACATCTTGTTGCGGTCCACGCACAGGTTGAGGATCGCGTCGTAGAGATCGGGCGCGACGCTGGCGTAGCGCCGCACCGGCTCGCGCTCGCTGGGTTTCTCCAGTGCCTGGTAGTCGGCGCGCGCCAGGGTGCCGCCGCCGGACTTGACCGTCTCCACCCAGCGGGCGAAATCGGCGTCCTTCATGCCGAGGAAGCGGAAGTGCATGTCGGAGAAGCCGGCGCCGCTGTAATTGGCGGAGAAGCCCTCATAGTCGCCGGGCTTGTTGATTACCGCATGCAGCTGGGTCTCCATAGCCGGCATAGCGTAGATCTGGCCCGCCAGCGCCGGCACGAAGAAGGAGTTCATCACCGAGGAGGCGGTGATCTGGAATTCGATCGGCACGTCGACCGGCGCCGCCATCTCGTTGACGGTGGCGATGCCGTAGTCCGGGTAGATGAACAGCCATTTCCAGTCCAGCGCCACCACCTGCACCCGCAGCGGCTTTACTCCTTCGGGTAGCGGCTGCGCCGCCGATAGGCGCGCCACCGGGCGGTAGGGGTCGAGGGTATGAGTGGCGATCCAGGTCACCGCGCCGAGGGCGATGATGATCAGCAGGGGCGCCGACCAGATGACCAGCTCAAGCCCGGTGGAGTGGGCCCATTCCGGCTGGTAATCGGCCTGGGTGTTGGATTTGCGGTAGCGCCAGGCGAACAGCCCGGTGAGCACCATCACCGGCACGATGATCAGCAGCATCAGCACCGTCGCCACCAGGATCAGGTTGCGCTGCTGCAGCGCCACGTCGCCGGAGGGGTGCAATAGCACCGCGCTGCAGCCGGTGGTCAGCACCGCCAGCGGGAGCAGCAACAAGCCGCGCAAGACTCTGGACAACATGGCGCACTGTTGGAGTTTTGAGTGGAGCATCACTATAAGAATCCCCATCCAATTGCGCCATTGGACGTTTTGTCCAATGGCCGCCATACCCAAAACCGTGCAAATGTTCGCCCGTTAAGGGCATTTCGCAGCCTCGAAGGGTGCCGGACGGCGCCCTGCCGGTATTGTGAAATGCCTGCGGTCCTCCCTATAGTAGTCCCGAAACAAGAATCAAGGTACGCCGAGAACAGCATGTCCGCAGCCCATCACGATCCGGCAGTCCCGGCCCCTGGCGCACCGGAACAGGACGGCAGCCCTGTCCACGGCGCCCCGGCCAAGATTGCGCCCAGCGAGATCGCGATCGGCGTGATCATCGGCCGCGTCTCCGAAAATTTCGATTTCTTCGTCTTCGGCCTCGCCGCGGTGATCGTGTTCCCGGCGGTATTCTTCCCGTTTGCCACGCCGCTGACCGGGACGCTGTACTCCTTCACGGTATTCTCCTTCGCCTTCATCGCGCGTCCGATCGGCTCGCTGCTGTTCCGGGTGATCCACCAGCGCTACGGCCGCGGCACCAAGTTGACCATCGCCCTGTTCATGCTCGGCACCGCCACCGCCGGCATCGCCTTCCTGCCCGGTTACTCGGATATCGGCAAGCTTTCGATCGTGCTGTTGTCGCTGCTGCGCATCGGCCAGGGCCTGGCGGTCGGCGGCAGCTGGGACGGCCTGCCTTCGCTGCTGGCCCTCAACGCGCCACCGGGGCGCCGCGGCTGGTACGCCATGATTCCGCAGCTCGGCGCGCCGATCGGCTTCATCATCGCGGCGGGCTTATTCGCCTTCCTGATTTCCAACCTGTCCGCGGAAGATTTCAACAGCTGGGGCTGGCGTTATCCCTTCTACGTCGCCTTCGCCATCAACGTCGTCGCCCTGTTCGCGCGCCTGCGACTGGTGGCCACGCCGGAATTCACCGAGCTGCTGAAAACCCGTGAGCTGGAGCCTTCGCCGCTGGGCGAGCTGGTGCGCACCCAGGGCACCAACATCGCGCTCGGCGCTATCGCGCCGCTGGCCAGCTACGCGCTGTTCCACCTGATCACGGTGTTCCCGCTGTCGTGGATTCTGCTGTTCACCCAGCAATCCGTCGGCACCGTGCTCATCGTGCAGATCATCGGCGCCGCCATTGCCATACCCTGCATGGTGATCTCCGGAAAGATCGCCGACCGCTACGGCCGACGCACAACGCTCGGCATCTTCGCCATCATGATCGCGATCTACAGTGGCTGGACGCCGGTGCTGCTCTCCGGCAGCACCACCGGCGGCTACCTGTTCATCCTGCTCGGCTTCGCCCTGCTCGGTTTTTCCCACGGCCAGTCGGCCGGCGCCGTCAACTCGAGCTTCGGCAGCCGCTATCGCTACAGCGGCGCCATTCTCACCTCCGATCTGAGCTGGCTCACCGGCGCGGCCTTCGCCCCGTTGGTGGCGTTGGAACTGGCGTCGCACCTTGGCGTGGGTTACGTCGGCCTGTACCTGCTGTCCGGCGCCATCGCCACCTTGCTGGCGCTGCGCGCCAATCGCACGCTCGAAGGACGCGACGACTGAGCTTGTTGTAACTCAGGGCAGCGGCACGCCCAGATCGACGCCGAGCCCGCGCTCGATCAGCCACGACAGTCCCGCCAAGGTGACGAACAGCGAGCCCGGAATCAGTACCAGCCAGCGGTACCAGAGCGAGCGCCGGCACAGGTAGCTGGGCGGGATCACCGCCAGCAGCACACTGAGCTGCGCCGCCTCCACCCCGAGATTGAACGCCAGCAAGGCCCAGACGCGGCCGCCCGCCGGCAGGCCCAGCTCGATCAGGGCGCTGGCGATTGCCGCACCATGAATCAGGCCGAAGCCGCCGGCCAGCCAGTACAGCTCGCGGTAGACCATCGGCAGCAGGTTGTTGAGGCCAGCGAACAGCACGGTAGCGGCCACCGCGCATTCCACCGGACGTGAGGGCAGGGCGAAGGCGCCGGTGGCGGCGAGCGTCAGCGTGATGGCATGGGCGATGGTGAAGGCGGTGACCATCACCGTGGTATCGCGCAAGGCGGTGCCCAAACGCGGCGCCGGAATCCATTCGCGACCCTTGCGGCGCAATACGGCCGGGAGGAACAGTCCGGCGAGGAACAGCATGTGGTCGAGCCCGCTCCATACATGCCACAGGCCGGCGCGGAAATATTCGGTGAATACGCCGAGCGTATCGCTCCCGGCCCTGGCGAAGCGCAGTTCCGGCTGCTGCGGGCTGAACAGGCCGGCGCGCGATTCGCTCGCCGCGCCGGCATTGGCATCGTGGAACTCCAGGTTGAGCAGGCCGCGATGCAGGGCATCGATGTCGAACAACAGTTCGTAATGCAGCGCCAGCGTGATTGGCGCGTGCGGACAAGCGCCAGCCAGTTCCAGCACGGCGTAGTTGCCGTCGCCGTGTTCGACGATTTGCAGCGCTTTCAATTGCAAGGTGCAGGGCTGGCCGTCGGCGCGGATTGCCAGCCGCGACAGGGCATAAGCACCGATGCGCGCCTGCGCCTGCCGCACCTCGCCCCAGCTCAGCTCGCCGTCGCCGGACGCGTCGAGGCCGATGGCGTAGTCGAGGTCGCGCAGGGCGATGTCCCAGCGGGCGTCGAGCTTGCTGCCGTCGATGGTGAGGTGGAGGTAGCTGGTACTGGCTTTGTGGGCCTGGGCAGAGGCGCAGAGCAACAACAGCATCAAGGCGCACAGCGTTTTTGCCGTCGTACCGGCGCAAGCCGGTACCCAGGAGCTTTGGCTGCGCACTTCAACCGCTCTGGATACCGGCTTTCGCCGGCATGACGATGACTGGAATTTCACTGCGCGGCACCTTGCGCTGATTGCCTCGTCAGCTTTTCCAGATATACATCCTCCAGCCGCGTCCGTCGCATCCACTCCAGCACCGGCTGCGCCGCCTGTGGATTGTTCGCAGCTACCGCCGCGCGCAAGAACACGCGCGCATCGATCGGCTCGCGCTGCTGCTGCCAGTCCTGCTGCGCCAGTTGCAAGGCCTGCGCGGCATCGTGCTTCAGGCCGAGCTGATACAGCGCTTCCTCGCGCAGGTGCAGGCTGTCACCGCGCTGGCGCGCCTCGCTGAAGCGCAGGCCGAGCTTGGCGCTGTGCGCGTCGGCCTGTGCCGCCATCTTCGCGTCGCCGGCTTCACCGAGACGGCGCTCGGCCAGTGCCTGGCGCAGCAGCAGGCTGTCGATGCGCGTGGCGGAGGCCAGCAGCGCCACCACTTCGGCATTGCGGTTCTGTTCCAGCAGGCAGTCGGCATAGGCAGCGAGCAGGCCGGGATCGCGGGTGCCGGCGGTGCTGAGCAGGCGTTGCGCTTCGGCGTAGTCGGCCAGCGCGGCGTCGCTGCGGCCTAGGCGATCGGCGACACCGGCAGCGGTACCGAGCAGCCACACTTGTACCGGGAGCGATGCACTCTGCGCGGATATGCGAGCTGTATCGAGCGCGGCGAGTGCGGGTGCGGCCGCACCGGAAAGTCCTTGCGCGGCGTCGGTGCAGATGCCGCTGAGCAGGGGATCGACGCGCTGGCCGAGGGCGGCACAATCGTTCAAGGCCGCAGGGGGATCGCCCTGCGTCAGATGCAGGCCGGAACGGGCCAGTTGCGCCTGTGCCGATTCCGGGCCGCCGACAGCGACCAGCGCATCCAGGTCCTGCATGGCGCCGGTGAAGTCCTTGCGCACCTGGCGCAGGCTGGCGCGCAGCAGCAGCGCCTCGGGTGGCGGCTGCGCCTGTTCCAGCCAGGGTCGCAGCGCGGATTCGGCATAGCCGAAATAGCGCGGTTCGTCTTCCTGGCGGCCGACATCGAGGGCGACGCGCGCATAGGCCAGGGACACGGCGTAGTTTTTCGGCTCGGCCAGCCACTGCTCGCGCACATCGCGCAGCTGCAACACGCCGGGCGCGCGCGGCAGGCCGACGTGTTCCAGCACCATAGCGTCGTCGGCGGGCGTGTAAGGCTGGCCGCTTTGTGCCGATGCAGCGAACGACGCCGCGCAGAGCAAGGCCAGCGCGATGGGACGAGCCGGTGCGCGCAGGCTTGGAATGCGACCTCGCGCCATCACGGCAGCGCTTCGGGTTGCGCCGGCTGCGGCAACGGATACATGCGGAAGGCGCGCGGATTGAGGTCGATGGCGATGGCGTGTTGCCGGTCCGCTTCCTCGCGCTGGCCCAAGGCGGCAGCGATCTGCGCAGCGATGGCGTGCGTCTCGGCGGTGTTCCACTCGGTGGCAAGCACCGCCTGGATCTCGCGCTGCGCCTCGGCGGTGCGGCCGGCTTTATACAAGGCCATCGCCAGCAGGCCGCGCGCTTCGCCGTTGGGGCGCAGCATGGCATTGCGTTGCGCCAGCTCCAGCGCCCGGTCGGGACGGCCAAACCACAGCTCGTGTTCCAGTGCGTGCGCGTACTCGGCTTCCGGCAGCAGCGCCAGACGCTGCTGATGCGCTGCCGCGGCGCGCTCGATCCAGGGCGTGGCGGAGGCGGGGTCCGGTCCTTCGCGGCGCAGCCGCGCCACGGCGTCCATGAATTCCGGATCGCCGGTTTCAGCGACGATGGTTTCGTACAAGGCCTGCGCCTCATCGCGATGGCCCTTCAGGGCCAGTACCTGGGCATGGCGGCTGCGCGGCAGCCACCAGCCCGGCAACAGGCTCTCGGCATGGTAGAAATATTCGTCGGCTTGTTCCCAACGTCCGCGGTCCAGCAACAGCAGGCCCTGTTGCAGTTCCAGCCAGGCATGCAGATAGGGTGTATCGCTGTGATCCTGTTTCTCGGCACGGTCGATCAGGGCGGCGGCCTCGAAATAGTGGCCGGTGCGCGCGTGCCAGATGGCCAGGCGGAACAGGCTGAATAGGCCCTCCTGGATGGCCAGCGAACGGTGCAAGCCGTCCAGCGCCTCGGCGTAGCGGCCCTGCTGGAAGGCCAGCTCCGCGCTCTCGCTGGTGAAGCCGGCAGTGTCGGCAATGCGAAAGCGGCCGGCCAGGCGCACGCGGTCGGCTTCGGCCAGCGGCAGGCGATGCAGCATCAGGTTCAGGTGCAGGCGGCTCAGCAGCGGCGCATGCGCATCGTCGCTGATGGCGAAGGCGTCCGCCATGGCGCGGTCGGCGTCGGCGTAGTCCTGGAAGTTGCTGGTGAGCAGGGCTTTCTGCAGCAAGGCCAGCGACAGCGCTTCGCGGTCCGACACCTCGTTCGGCGAACGCTGCAATTCTTTGTGCGCATTGCCGATGGCGGCGTCATAGAGCTGCAGCAGCCGGGTGTAGTCGACCACCGGCTGCGCCTTCGGCTTGGCCGGCCCGCAGCCCGCCGCGCCGCACAGGCAGCCTAGCAGCAGGGCCAGCTGCGCGTACCGCCGCAATCGCATCAAGGCGGCGGGAAGGGCGCAGCCAGATAGGGGAATTCCGCCGGCAGTGGCTTGTCGTTGGTGGTCGGGTTCAGCGGCAGGTTGACCAGGGTGTCGACGGTGCAGGGCGCGCCATTGCACTGGCCCGGCGTGCTGATGTCGAGCAGTGCCACCGCGATGACGCGGTCTACCACCGAATCGCTGAAGTTGCGGCCGTTGGGAAAGCCATCGGGCTTGCTCAGGTCCAGGTGCAGCATGTCGGGAATGATCAACGGCACCGCCTGCGCGATGCAGCTGCTGATGTCACAGGTGCTGAAGCTGTCGCAGTGCTTGGCGCAGGAAGCCAGGCCGGCGGCCTTGAGCTGCGGGTCGAGCTGGTAATGCAACACCTTGACCGTGTTGGTTTCCTCCGCCGCATAGTCGCCGTCGTTCTCCGGGTCGGTGGCGTTGAACATGTCCTTGTGTGCCGGTGTGATCAGCACCGTGGCGGTGACCGGGCTGCCCATGCGGTCGACGCGTGCATAGGACGTCGGCGGCGCGGTGGAGAAGACGAAATTTTGCGGATTGGAATTGCTGCTGCCGCCACCGCCTCCACCGCCGCCGCAGGCTGACAACGCGGCGAGCGAAAGGAGAAAGCCGATGCCAGACAGGATGCGAGACGGTGTCATATGCGTGCTCCTGTTCATTGCATCAGCCGGCCGGAGGTGGCGAAGACGCAGATCTTGCTTGAGCCCTTGGTCGCCGCTGCCGAGTCCATCTCGAACACGATGGCGGTGATGTTGCGGGCGCCGAAGGAATCGCGCTTGTTGTCGAACAGCAACTGGCCGGTGGGCGGCTGGTCGTTGGGGCCGAAGCTGGCCTCGGTGGCGCCGAAGCCGACGAAGTCGAAGAAGAACGGATCGTCCTTGAGGCCGGCAAAGAAGCGGAGGCCGCTAGGCGTGGTGTTGACCGTTTCCACCGGACCGGACACCAGGGTAGCGCCGGCACCGGGCAGGTTTTCCAGCTGCACGCCGATCTTGCCCAGGCTGTTGAGGCCGAAGCGCACGTTGACGTCGGTATCGGGCTTGCCGTCGCAGTCGGTGTCGATGTGATAGGTGAAGATCACCTGCGGATCGAAGCGGCCGGTGGGGCCGTCGACGCGGGTCTGCGGCACCGGCGCGCCGGTGATGTTGATGGCGCCGACCAGCTTGCCGCCGGCGCGGAACACGAACACGTCGGTGATGTCCGCGGCGTGATCGCCGTGGTCGCCCTTGGTGCCCGGCGCGTCCGCGTGATCCGCCGCCAATGCCGCCCCTGAGATCAGGGCGAGCCAGATGGCCGCGATGCCTGCCTGTTTGCGATGCATGATCGAACCTCCCTGTTGCCGCCGCGGCCGCAGCCGCTTGTGCCTATTTTGTGGGGCGATGCGTTTTTGGATCAGTGCGGCCGCGCACAGTTTCCACCGCATCGCTGACGAACCAGGGCGTGCCGTCCGCCCGCAGATACATCTGCTGCATTTCTTCCACGTTGAACGGCCGCGATCCGATGCGCCCGAACACCGCCACCTGTCCGCCGCTCTCGTCCACCGCGCGGTCGCGGTCGAGGCCGCGCGACAGCGACAGCGCCGGTTTCGAGGTGCGGTAGTGGGCGATCAGCGCCGGCTTCGGGTCGGGCGAGAAGCCGTAGAACTTGGGCTGCGTGTCCGGCGCGGTGAGCTGCACCACCTGCAGGCCGTTCTTGCCGTCGGCGACATAGGCGAACAGCGAGGCATTGGTCGAGCCGACCACCACGTCGCGCGTGTCGTCGAGCTTGCCGTCGGCGTCGAACAGCTGGTACAGCCTGGGCTTTTCCGGGTTCTCCACGTCGATGATGGCCAGGCCTTGCTTGCCTGCCGCTACGTAAGCAAAGGTGCGGGCGACATAGACCCGGTGCGCGTCGTTGAGCGCCACCAGGGCGCCGTCAATCAGCTTCGGCGCCTGCGGGTGGGTGATGTCCACCGTTTGCAGGCCCTGGCCGGTGACGGCGAACAGGTAGCGGAACTGCACGTAAGTGGAGCGCAGGCCCTGCATCGGCAGCGTTGCCACCACTTCCGGCTTGAGCGGATTGGCCAGATTCAGCACCACCAGGCCGGCGTCGGCGGCGACATAGGCCCAGTCGCCGGCGATGGTGACGTGGCGCGCGCCCTTGAGCAGGCCGTCGGGGTTGTAGGTCAGGGCACGCTCGAGGAAGTTGTCGCGCGGGTCGCCGTCCTGCAAGGTGTCGACGTTGGTCAGGATCAGGCCTTCGACGCGGTCGGTGATCAGCGCGTAGTGGTAGATCGGGTGGAACGCCTGTTCCTGGTTTTCCCGCCGCATCTTCTCGGTGTTGCGCCCGAGGTTGATCGGCTGGTTGGTGGGCAGGGCAACGCAGCTCGCATCCTTCGAGGCGATATGCGTGTCATGGCCCAGCGGCGAGAACGGCGCGGTGATGATCTTCTCGGAGATGCCCTTGTTGCCGATGCCGGCCACGTCGTAGGCCTGCATGCCTTTTTTGCCCTGCGCCACGTAGAGGTATTCACCGCGCAGCTGCAGGCAGCCGACCGCGTCGCCGGTGGAATGCGTGTAGGCGTGCTGCAGCTCCTCGCCGTTCTTCTGGTGCTCGGCGAACCAGTCGGGATAGGCGTAGCGGTGCAGATAGCTGCCGATCACCGCCTGCGGCTCGTCCCACTCGGTGACCTGCACCGCAGCCAGTGCGCCGTCGAGGCCGGTGTAAGCGTGGTAGCCGATGAAGTTGACGAAGCCGGTGCCCAGGCCCAGCAACGAGGTGATCCAGGCGTTGTTGTCATTGGCTTGCGCCAGGTGGCAGTCGGAACAGGTCTTGGTCTCGACGGTGCGCTCGGTATGGGGGTAATGCGGTGCGAAAGCCTGGCTGGAGAAGCCGCTGGCCGCCACCGGCGCCTGCTGCACATAGATGTGCTCGCGGCTGGAGTTGGTGGAAGACAGCACCAGCGCCGAGGAGCTGCGCACCGGCGCGATGCGGAAGCCCTTGGCCTCGCCGTGCTTGCCCAGCATGAAGAAGTCGTCGCGCGCCACCTGCGGGTTGTAGGTGGCGAAGTTGCGCGATTCCTCGCCGTCGAACTTGTGGCGGTCGGATTTCCAGTTGGCCTGGATCGGCAAATGACAGCCGAAGCAGGAGGTGGTCCAGGAGCTGTGGCAGCTGACGCACAGCATCTTGCTGTCCTGGTGGGCGCGGCTGCCCGGCGCCACGCTGGAACCCCAGGCGAAGGTTTGCGTGTCGGTGCCCATCAGTTTGGCGCGGGCCGCCTTGGCGTTGTAGTCCTTGCTGGCAGGCGTGACCGAATCCTTCACCAGATGGATGCGCCACTCCGTGCCCGGCGTCACCGAGGAGCGCTGCCACAGCTCGCCGTTGAGCCATTCGAAGCGCAAGCGGCCGTCCTGGGTGCGCATCTGCGCCAGGTCGGTGCCGGCCGGCGGTGCCGGAGTCTGGGTGCCGTCGGCATAGACGCAGACATAGCTCGGCACCGCGGGCGGCGGGATGTTGGCGACCTTGATCGAAGCGCCGGCCTGCAGGGTGGAGCCGGCCGGGCACTTCGGCGCCGGCGCTGCGGGGCCGGAGCTGCGCAAGGTCGGGTACTTGTCCACCGTGCCATGGCAGTCCTGGCAGTCGATCTCGATGGCCTGCGCCACTTCGCCGTAGAGATGGCCGTTGCCGTGCATGTCCTGCGAGAAGTGGCAGTCGGTGCACTGCATGCCTTTCTCGACGTGGATCGACATCAGCTGCACCGCCTTGTGCGGATTGCTGGGATCGAATTTGTGCGGGTCGTCGTCGGCGACGATCCTGCCGTCCTTGTCGAGCAGGTCGCCCTTGCGGTCGCGCTTGAAGATGGCGCGGAAGTTCCAGCCGTGGCCGTGGTAGTCGGCGAACTGGGTGTCCTTCAGCGTCGGGTTGAGGTCGGAGACGTTCTTGAGGAACTCCGGATCGCCCCACTTGCCGCGGATCGCCGCTTCCTCCGGGTTGCGCTCGTTGATCTGGCGGATCTCGTGGTCGCTCGGATACTTTTGCTTCGCCGGCCACATGCTGGGCGCATCCGACTCGTAATCCCACATGGTGTAGCCGAGCATCGAGTTGAGGAAGATGTTCGGCTGGTGCATGTGGCAGACCATGCACTGCTCGGTGGGAATGGAGCGGGTGAAGACGTGCTTCAGCGGATGGCCGGGCTCGTTCTTCGGGATGGTCGGGTCGATGGTCTGGGTGGTGCCCTCGTTGCCGAACTTGGCATACGGCCCGGAGTGCAGCGGATCGCGGTCGTTGGCATATACCACATGGCAACCGGCGCAGCCGCTGGAGCGGTAGTCGCCGGCCTGCTCGTTGGTGCCGAGGAACCACATATAGGGATCGTTAAGGCGGGTCTTGGTGAGGTTGATCACCGGCACGGCGATGCGGTTGCCGGTGCCGGGGCCGCGGTTGGACTGGCGGAAGTCCGGACGGCCCGGCTCCTCCAGCTTCTGCTGCTCGCCGCTGGAATCGGGCAGGCCGGTTTCGGGGAACAGGTTGGAGATGTTGCGGCCACCGCGCTCGAAGATGCGGAACACATCGCCCTGCGGCACCACTTCCCAGGGCGGCAACGGAAATAATTTTGCCAGCACGCCCTTGGCGGCCATGTTGGCGTCCGGCGTGCCGGAAGGGTCCTCGATCGAAGCGGCCTGGCCGTCGCGGGTATAAGTCTCGCCGATAATGGAGCGCTTGAACGGCAGGATGCCGTTGTTGTACGAGGCGCCCTCGAAGAACATGGCGCTGTTGCTCATCAGGCTGCGCTCGGCCGCCTCGATCAGAGGCAAATGGCAGGCGCCGCAGGCATCGCGCACCACACGGTAGTCGCTGGGGTTCATGAAGCGGATGAATTCGGGCGACTCGCGGTTGAGCAGGGCATAGCTCTCCGGCGGGTTGGCGCTGGAGGGGTAGTGCCAGGACGCGGGGTTGCGCGGCTGCACATGTGCCTGGTCCAGCGTCTTGCGATAGGCCGGGTCGTCCTGTTTGACGCCTTCGCCCAGGGCGATCGCCGCATTGCCGCCGTGGCAGTCGGTGCAGCCCAGCACCACCGCCGGGTTGACGTGCATGCTGGCGTGATCGGTATCGGTGTGGCAGGAACGGCAGCCGGCGCTCTTGTCCTGCGCCTGCTGTGCGGTCTGGAAGCGCGGTGCGGCGGGCGAGTACGGATAGGCGATGTCGCGTGGCTGTTCCTTGTCGTAGGCGTGGGCCGTGCCGGTGAAGGCCAGAGCAGCGAGCAACAGGACGTGGAGGCTGCGCATGGTCAGTAAGTCAGGATCAGGTTGCCAAGCACCGAGTACTGGTACTTGTCGGGAAACAATGCGCGGTAGCCGTCGTCCGGGATGAGCATGGCGCCGGACAGGCGGAAGATGATGTTCTGGGTGAAGAACGGCCGGTAGATCAGGGCGGTGGAGAGATCCCAGCCGATGCTGTTCGAATGCAGCTCCTGGTTGCGCGCCAGCGCCACGGTCTGCGCGCTGTCGAACCACAGGTGGTTGAAGTTGCCGGACAGGCGCAGCTGCGGCATCAGGTCGGCATCGGCGCCGAGGCCGATCAGGATCAGGCCGGGGTTCTCGAAGTTGGACTGGCCGAAGTCCTTGCTGGAGCGCAGGTCGGCCAGTTCGCCGTTGCGCTGCGACAAGGTCACGCCGCCGCCGCCGATCAGCGGCACCGCCTGGCGGATCCAGAAGCTGGTGTCGGCGCCGGCGATGATCGGGTTCTCGAAGATGGCGTCGAAGCCGGTGGCGGTGTTGTTGTAGGGGTTGTGGTCGCCGCTGGCGTAGACCGCGCTGGCGCGCAGGCGCAGCCAGTCGAGGTCGTAGGAGGCTTCCGCCGCACCGAACTTGCCGCGGATGCGCTGCACCTTGTCGGCGAACACGCCGCGGTCCTGGCGGCCGATGGCCAGGTAGGTCGACATGGTCAGGTTGAGGCGGCCGAAGTGGCCGTCGCCGTTGTAGCCGAAGTAGGTCACCTGGTACTTGCGCGGCGTTTCGGTGCCGATCGCCGCCGGGCGCTGCAGGAAGCCGTTGTCGTCATAGAACTGCTCGCCATTTTCGCGGTTGCGGTTATGCGCCACGGTGAGCTGCGAGGTGAAGGCCAGCACTGGAAAGTCCTGGCGATACAGGTTGAAGACGTAGGTATCGTCGTTGCGCGGCTTGACCCGCACGTCGTTGAGGCCGCTGTTGGTGTTCTTCTCCAGGCGCCTGATCCAGGCCACGTTGTATTGCCAGCGGTTGTTGTCGCGGGTGCCGAAGAAGCGCAGCGCCAGCTGGTTGTCCTGGAACAGAAAGCCGCGGAAGTCGGTGGAAAAGGGCTGGATGCCGAAGCGCACGCTGTCGAAGTCGTAGCGGTCCGACACGTTGCGCAGGTGGTAGTCGACGAACGCCTCCTGCAGGCCGATGAACTGGTCGGAGCGGTAGCGGCCCTTGCCCGGATCGATATTCAGCGCGCCGGCTTCCTCCGCCGTGGTGTAGTTGTAGTTCAGCACCGGCGTCAGGTGCAGCTCGTACTCGGGCGGCTTGAAGGTGGTGTCGCCCTTGATGTACACCGCAGACAGGATCAGATTTACGTTGAACAGGGTCTGACGCTCGCCGCCGAAGATGCCGTTCTCGTTAGGGTCGTTGCTGCCCTGCGGGCCGACCGGCACCGGCAGGCGTCGGTACTCGTAAACGGTGTCGGCGATGACGCTGAGATTGATGAACTCGTCGCCGTGGCGGATCGGCTTGTCCGCCTTGTAGGTATTCTGGTTGTAGGGGTCGTACCAGTGCTGCGGCACCAGGCCGAGGGTGTTGAGCAGGCGCCAGCGGTCGGGAATCGGCGCGACTTCCCATTCCTTCCAGGCGTCCGGCGCGGCCACCGGCGCCAGGCGGCTCATGCGGTTGGGATCGGGCAGCGGCTCGGTGTCGCCCGGCACCTGGCGCTGCTCGCCGGTGCGGCGACGGATGTCCGGGGCGCCTTGCACCGGCGCGGTGGTGGGTACGGCGGCAGGCGGCGCCATGGCGACTTCGGCTTTCAGCGCCGGACGTGGCATCGGTGTCGCTACCGGCACCGGCGCATCGGGCTGCTTCGCTTGCCGCACCGGCTTCACAGCCGGCGCGTTTTCCACCGATGTGCCATGAAATACCGCATAGGCTTCCGCTTCCGGAATGGCGACGATGTCCTGCGCTTCCGGCACGCGCAGCACACTGCCCGGCTTGATGTGCTCGGGCGAGCCGGCGAAGGCATCCGGGTTGGCGCGATACAGGGCGGCGATGGTCTGGTAGGTGCAGAGCCGGGTTTTCTCCGGGCGCAGGTTGTAGGCGATCTGCGACAGGCTCTCCTTCGCACGCACCGGCCCGTAGGTCTGTACCGCTGCGTGAGCCTGGGTAGTCACCGCCAACAGGGTGCCAAGTGCGCTGCACAGCATCAGGCTCCGCGCCGCGGCAGGTTTCATTTGCCGTCGCACGGCGACTGCTCGGTGCTGTCCAGGAATGGCGCTTGCGGGCATTCGACGTAGCGCACCTTCTGCCCCTGGATATTGAGCTGGTCGATGCGCGCGGCGATGGGCGCGTTGCCGATGGTGCCCAGGGCCTGGCCGGCGTTGTAGACGCCGAGGAAGGCCACCATGTCGTCCTGGTCGATGCCGTCGCCGGAAACGCCGACCGC
>FTIF01349107.1_pt1 | contig 62447 bp, 67 predicted proteins | sample 1658001 | NCBI WGS metagenome assembly FTIF01 (sample SAMEA3914789, study PRJEB12502) | metagenome | biome: forest; material: soil | place: Canada | collected 2011-07-03 | depth 0.3 m | reverse complement strand
CTCGATTTCGAGCCGACCCGCGACGATGCGCAGAACAAGGTCAGCGGCGAGTACATCGCCACGGCGCCGACCCACAAGAACCAGCTCGACGAGCTGTTCCGCAAGAACCTGAAGAACTACGCCCCGGCGCCCCTGACCGCGCAGGTCGACATGCTGCCCCTGCCTGGCCAGGATGTCGGCGCCGATGTGCGCCTGCGCCTGTACACCACGGTGGATGGGGCCGCGCCGGCGCTGATCGACAGCGTGGCGCCGTACCAGATCTTCTTCAGCCAGCTCGGCGTCGAGCTGGGCGCGCCGCCACCACCGCCGCCCGAAGACAAGCCGAAGGACCGCCGCCAGCAGATCAAGCCGTCGATCTCCGGGGTTTGAGCCGGCGGCTTCCGGCCCGCTTCGCAACGCTGAAAAAGCCTGCGCGGCGGGTGCCATGTATTCGCCGACAAGCTCTTAGGTATGATGCCGGCTGATCTTTTTCCCATCCGGGCCATGACCAAATATCGCCTTGCCGCCGCCCTCGCCATGTTGACCGCCTCGCTTGCCACTGCCCATGCCGCGCCGCCGGATGCGACGGCCGCCGCCAATGTCGCGGCGAACACCTACTCCAATGTGCAGCAGATCCGCACCAAGCACATCGCGCTGGACCTGGCGGTGGACTTCAAGAAGAGCGAACTGGCCGGCACCGTCACCTTGCAGCTGGAGCGCATCGACCCGGCCGCGACCCAGGTGATTCTGGATACGCAGGGCCTGGACATCGCCAAGGCCGAGACCAGCGCCGACGACGAAGTCTGGCTGAAGGCGCCGTTCACCCTCGGCCAGAGCGACGAAGTGCTCGGCGCGCCGCTCACCATCGCCCTGCCGGCGGATGCGACGCGGGTGCGCGTGACTTACTCCACCAGGCCGCAGGCATCCGGCCTGCAATGGCTGCCGCCGGCGCAGACGCTGGGCAAGAAGCTGCCCTTCATGTTCACCCAGTCGGAGGCGATCCACGGCCGCTCCTGGATTCCGATGCAGGACACGCCGTTCGTGCGCGCCACCTACGAGGCGCGCATCCATACGCCGAAGGGCCTGCGCGCGGTGATGAGCGCCGAGATGCAGGACAAGCCGGACGCCTCCGGCGCCTGGGCCTTCAAGATGCCGCAGGCCATTCCCGGCTATCTCATCGCGCTGGCGGTGGGCGACATCGGCTTCAAGGCCACCGGCCCGCGCACCGGCGTCTACGCCGAGCCGGGCATGCTGAAGAAGGCGGCCTACGAGTTCGGCGAGACCGAGCGCACCCTGGAGCTGATGGAGCAGGCTTTCGGCCCCTACCGCTGGGGCCGTTACGACATCCTGGTGCTGCCGCCCAGCTTCCCCATCGGCGGCATGGAGAACCCGCGCCTGACCTTCGCCACGCCGACGGTGATCACCGGCGACCGCATGCTGGTGTCGCTGGTCAGCCATGAGCTGGCGCACAGCTGGTCCGGCAACCTGGTGACCAATGCCAGCTGGAACGACTTCTGGCTCAACGAGGGTTTCACCGAATACCTCACCTACCGCCTGCTCGACATGCAGTTCGGCCAGGCTCGCGGCGACATGGAGCGGGTGCTCGGCCTGGCGGACCTGAAGGAGTCGATGAGCCATCTCGACAAGATCGACTGGTCGCTGGTGCGCAGCAGCCCGCCGAAGGACCCGGACGCGGTGTTCAGCTCGGTGCCGTACGAGCGCGGCACCCTGTTCCTGACCTGGCTGGAGACCCAGTTCGGGCGCAGCGCCTTCGATGCCTTCCTGCGCGGCTGGTTCGATGACCACGCCTTCCAGAGCGCCACCACCGCGCAGTTCGTCGCCTACCTGCAGAACAAGCTGATGGCGCAGCAGCCGGGCAAGGTGACCCAGGCGCAGATCGACGCCTGGCTCAACCAACCGGAGATTCCGGATTTCGCCGTGCTGCCACACTCGGATGCGCTGAACAAGGTGGACGAGCAGCGCGAGGCCTGGCTGTCCGGCAAGTCCAAGCTGGAGGCGCTGCCGGCCAAGCAGTGGAACGTGCACGAGTGGCAGCACTTCTTCGAGAACATGCCGGCTTCCGCCACGCTGCAGCAGGTGCAGGCGCTCGATGCGCGCTACAAGCTCAGCGCCACCCATAACGCGATCATCGCCAGCGCCTGGTTCCGCGTCGCCATCGCCCACGGCGACAAGCCGGCACTGCCGGCGGTGCAGCACTACCTCGGCAGCGTCGGCCGCATGCGCCTGATCACGCCGCTGTACCGTGAGCTGATCAAGACGCCGGAAGGCCGCACCTATGCCGAGCAGACCTACGCCAAGGTCAAGTCCGGCTACAACCCGATCGCGCAGCAGGCGGTGGAGCGCATCCTGAAAGGCGAGCCCGGCGGCTAGGGCTAGGCTTGCGCCGGCCGGTAAACCGCATCGCCGGGCCGTGCGCCCATGATGCGGTTTACCGGCCCGGCGCCACCGCTTGCTGTGGGCCATTCGTAAGCGCCGCGGCGGAACCATAAGTCCCTGCGGCGGGTCGATATGACGTGTGGTTCAGATGCGCCGCGGAAATTCGCCGCAAGCAGGGCAGGCATAGTATTGCCTATACTGCTGCGGCAGCACATTCGATTGGCGCGAGGCGGGGCGGCAGGCGTACCCGCGCAGCGCAGATGACTCGGGGAAAATTCGTCATGAAGAAGTTTTGCATCGCGTCGCCTCTGGCGGCCGTGTTGGGGATGGCTGTGCTGCTCACCGGCTGCGACGGCTCTTCGACGTCAGTCGTCGGCAGCGGCTCCAGCGGCGGCGGCAGTGGCAGCAGCAGCGGCGCCGGCACCGCCGACCTGGTGGAGGGCTGCAACTGGCTGTTCGAGGCCGACTCGAAGACCGCCAACATCTTCTATCCGGACACCAATGCGGTGTACTGGGTCGCGGCCCTGCCGGACTCGATTCCCTCGGGCGACCAGATCGAGGTCGCCAGCACCTCGGCCACCGCGCGCTATTTCTCGTTCCAGATCTATACCGAAAACGGCAAGGTCGAATCCGGCGCCAACGACGCCGCCATCTTCGGCAACACCTCGACCCCGGCCGAAGCGATTCCCGCCGGCCAGAGCTACAAGCTGTCGATCATCTACAGCCTCACCGCCGCCAGCTCCGGCACCACCCTGGTGGCCAACCCGGGCAACGTCAGCCCGCGCGCGCCGGCGCATAAGTTCCTGATGTACCGCCTGTACCTGCCCACCTCCGGCGCCGACAGCTTCGACAACCTGCCGGCCCTGACCTATGTTTCGCATAGCGGCACGCGCACGCCGCTGTCGCAGACGCCGGATCAGGCCTCGTGCAACACCATCCTGGCCAATATCCAGCAGCTGGTCTCAGGTGGCTCCAGCTCGGGCTCCAGTTCCAGCAGCTCCAGCGGCGCGGTGGTTCCGGCGCTGCCGGCGGTGAAGCCGCCCAGCATGAAGGTCTATCGCGTCAGCTCGGGCCGCTTCCAGAATCTCGACCAGCACTACATGTTCGAGAAGACCAACGACACCCTGGGCGACATGCTGATCATTCGCGGCAAGGCTCCGGCCTTCGCCACCAGCGGCCAGACCCCCCAGGTGCGTTACTGGTCGGTGTGCAGCGACGAGTTCCACAAGCCGCGCAAGGCAGTGGAGTGCCTGGCCGACAAGGACGCGAAGATCGGCGCCGACGGCTTCTATAACGTCATCATCTCCAACAACACGCCGCCCGCTGGTTTCGACACGGAATTCAACTACCTGCCGTTCGGGGCCGATGCCTTCGGCGAGCCGATCTACCGCCAGCTGCTGGCCGATCCCTCGTTCAAGCAGTCGATCGACAACACCACCCTGCTGCTCGGCGCCAAGGCGACCATGGGCGACTACTACCCCGACAGCGCCTACTGCACCAACAGCGTCTTCTCCACCAATCTCGGTGCGGGCGCGGCGGCGGTGTTCGCCGCCTGCCAGAAGAACCAGGGCACCGGCACGGTGCCCGATCCGGGCGGCAACTGAAGTAAAAGCTCGCGCCGGTCATTCCGGCGCGCACACAGCCCGGCCGACAGCACTGTCGGCCGGGCTGTTTTGTTTGGGGCGCTGCGGCATCGCCATGCCCGCAGGCACTGCGCGGGTAGGTAAAAAGCGGCTTTTTCCTACCCCTGCGGGTAGGCTCAACCGGTGCTGAAATTCCATTAAAACAGAAACTTGCCGTTCGTCAGGCAAAAGCATCTGTGCCTGGGGGAAAGGCGTACACACCGTATTACTAAAGCAAGAAACAACACTGCCCCCCGCTCGTTCGGGATCTGAAGGAGAAGACTGATGCGCATACGCAAATACGATGTGGACTACGGCCGCCGTTCCCTGCTGCAGAAAGCTGCGCTGGGCGCCGGAGCGGGCGTGCTGGCACCCCTGTGGCCGATGATCGCCAGCGGCGACATGAGCAAAGCCTACCCCGATGAGCTGACCTCGGTGGAGATGTACAGCAAAGGCAAAGTCAAGACCGGCGACATCCTCACCGCCGCCAACGTCGACGCCGTCAAGGACCTGCTCGACCCCATCACCTACAAACAGGTGAAGGAAATGGGCCGCAAGATCGAAATCGTCGCCACCGTCAAAGACCCCACCGTCCTGTATCCGATGGCCTTCCTCGAAACCACCCTCAAGAACAAAGGCAAAGCCAAACTCGCCGCCGACGGCAACATCGTCGAAGCCTCCAGCGGCAACCCCTGGATCGGCGGCCTGGCCTTCGCCGAGCCTAAAACCCCCGAAGAAGCCATCGCCAACCTCACCCTCTCCTGGGGCCGGCACGACTACTGCCAATACGCCATCCGCCAGTGGGACATCGCCCCCGACGGCGGCCAAGCCTACCAGTACGACTTCGTCTGGGCCGAACTGCAAGCCCAGGCCCGCGTCGACGGCACCACCTTCCAGAACAAAAAAGACCTCCTGCGCCTCCAGTCCGTCTGGTTCACCGCCCCCCAGGACATCGCCGGCAGCTCCTTCCTCAGCACCTGGTACTACGACCAGCGCAAATTCCCCGACCTGTATGGCTATCTGCCCGCCTTCAAGCGCGTCCGCCAGTTCCCCACCAACCAGCGCTTCGAACCCCTCCTTCCCGGCATCACCTGGTTCCTCACCGACGCCTGGGCCGCCGGCGACCCCATGCTCACCTGGGGCAACTACAAAATCGTCGGTAGACAACCCATGCTCGGCGCCGTCAGCCAGAACTGGCATGGCTCCAAGAACAACTGGGAAATGGGCGTCCACGGCGGTCCCAAGGGCCAGACCTTCCTCGACAGCAAATTCTCCATGTGCCCGGAGTGCATCGTCCTGGAAGCCGAGCCTGTCGGCTACCCGCGTGCCCCGGTCGGCAAGAAGCGCGTCTGGATCGACGTGCGCAACCAGCAATTCGTCGCCTACATCACCTTCGACCGCAGGGGTGAGATGTGGAAATCCTTCGAACCCGGCTGGTCGCGCTATGAAGACGGCACCGCCGCCGTCAAGGACGCCAAGGGCAACTCCGAGTGGAGCTGGACCTACGTCCACAGCCACGACATCCAGGCCAACCGCATGAGCCGCATCATGCACACCCAGTCCACCACCGGCGGCTACAAGTCGCTGCTTACCGACAACGGCGTGGATGTCTACAACAAGTATCTGACCAATCAGGCCATCACCAGGCTGGGACAGGCTTAGTCCCCGTTCCCCGGCGCAGCCAGGGATCGGACTGCGAATTTTGGGAGGACTTTGGGGTGGGCCGGCGCTGATGCGCCGGCCCATTTTTTTTGGCAAAGCAGCCATTCGCGAACGATCGCTATCCGGCGTACAGTGTCTCCTGCCGGGAAATCGGGGATTGGCCTTATGAGCTCAAATGGAATCTGACCGCATCCATCCTCAGGGCAGGATGTTCAGCGCGATGCGCTGGGCCGAAGGGCCTGCGGGTGATTTCACGGTCTTCCTCTGGCTCCTCAAGCTTGGCGGCGTTGCCAATCTGTATTTCCTGGTGAAGACAGCATCGGCCCTCGCCTCAGGGGTGGATGCGTGGCTCGCAGTGCCGGCGCTGATCTTCTTCGCCGTGTCCGCCTATCGCTGCCTGTTCCCCGTGCGCTACGAAACGAGCGCCGTCTTCCACGACTCGATCTTCTCGTCGATCTTCACTACACGCCTGTTCGCGACGGCTTCGGAAATCGTCTACATCTATGCGTTTTCGCGCGCCCTGCGGCTGCTGAATGTCGGCGACGTCGCCTGGGTGAGCACCTTGTCATGGTCGATGGTGGTGTTCGCCACGACGAGCCAGGTCTTCGTCTGGACGGCGGTCCTGACCGGCCAATTCCGGTACTACTTTTACGAAGAGCTAGGCTGGCTGCTCATCTTCATCGCGAACACGGCAATCAGCGCGTACCTCTACGCAACGACCGACGCGCACGGCAGCCGCGAAGTCCTGCTGCAGCTGAGCCTCGTTTTTGGTATCGCCTATCTGCCATGGCAGTACGTCCACCTCGCCGTGCTGCGGGCGAACGGGGAGACCGGCGCAATGCCGGTTGCGGGAGGCATTGCACGCGGCCTGAAGCGGGCCATCGAGTTGAAGAATCGCAGGACCGATGCCGAATCGTGGGGCGGAATCGTCGGCCTGATCTGGATGGCCGGCTACTGGGCGACGCTGATCCCGATCTGGCTTTTCTACATCGTCATGGTGTTCGCAGGCCGACAGGCCTAGAAGCGGCGGGGAAAGAACCGCTATTCGCAATCAAGTGGTCCCATGCGATGGGGTGACGAGGGTCCGCTCCGGGCACTGAAGAGCCAGTCGTGCCATCCCCACGGTGCTGCTTCTCCAGGGGCGGGCAGGGCGGTGGTGACTGGCCACAGCAGGTCGATCGGAACAGTCGCTTGGGGAAAATCCTCAAGCACCCGTTCGGCGCGGCGCTGATTCAGCAGGGGGGCGAATCGGGTACGGCAGCGTACTGCCGCCTGGCGAGGAGCTTGTTTGCTCTGAGCAGACAAGGCGAAGAATCTACCCACTTCTCCCACTTCAGAATATAGCGCACTGGGGGGCTTGCGGCCAGACCCCGGCCGTGGTGCAGGATCGCCGTCCTACGGACATGGGAGGCGTGAAATGCGTGTGCTTCTGACGATAGATGGTTGGCGTGGGAACGCGACGAAAGACTGCGCGGAGAGTGGCCAGTGATGGACGCCGACGTGATCATCGCGGGCGCCGGCCCGACCGGCCTGATGCTGGCCGTTGAACTGCGCCTGGCCGGCGTGCGGACGCTGGTAGTGGAGCAGCAGCTGCAGATCCGGGAGATTCCGAAGGCCGGCGGCCTCAGCGGGCAGATCCTGCAGCTGCTGCGCTACCGCGGCACGCTCGATCGATTCGAAGCCGCCAGCACCGCTCTGCGGCCGGCTCCCCGCTTGCCGCTCGTCCGCTTCCCGTTCGGCGGGATGCACATCGACTTCACCCGACTCGCCGATTGCCCGATGCAGGCGCTGCCGCTGCCGCAACCGCGACTCGAGCGCGTGCTCGACGAACACGCCCGCGAGCTCGGCGCCGAGATCCGCCGCGGGCTCGAGGTGATCGGGCTGAGCCAGGACGAGGCCAAGGTGACCGCGGAGGTGCGCGGCCCGGACGGCCCCCACCGCTTGAGCGCTCGATACCTCGTCGGCTGCGACGGGGCCAGCAGCCGGGTGCGCGGCCTGGCCGGCATCCCGTTCCCCGGCACCACCTATCCGGAGATCCAGCGGCTCGCCACGGTCACCGTGCCCGAGTCGGTGACCATGCTCGACAATGGCGACATCGACGTCGCCGGGATAGGCAGAATCCGCTTCGGCTTCACCCGAACCGAACGCGGTGAGTTTGCCCTCGGCTCGACCAACCCTGCGCTGATGGGACTCTTCACCAGCGAGGAAGAGCCCGTCGAGTACGACGACGACGCGCCGATGACCCTGAGCGAGCTGCGCGACAGCATCCGCCGCGTGCTCGGCGTGGATCTGCCCCTGGGAGAACCGACCCGGCTGACGCGCTTCACCTTTCACGCCCGGCAGGTCGAGCGATACCGCGACGGGCGCATCCTGCTGGCCGGCGACGCCGCCCACCTGTTCCCGGCTCCAGGCGTGGCGCTCGGAGCCGGCCTGCTCGACAGCGTCAACCTCGGCTGGAAGCTGGGCGCCGCCATCCACGGCTGGGCGCCGGCTGGCCTGCTCGACACCTACCACGCCGAGCGCCACCTCGCCGCCGAACGCACCCTGCTCCACGCCCGGGCCCAGGTGGCACTCAGGCGCGGACACGACCCGGCAGCCGAAGCGCTTCGACAGCTGTTCCAGGAACTGCTCGTCGACGAGCAGCCGTTGCGCCGCATCGGCGCCTTGATGGCGGGCAGCGACATCCGCTACCCGCCACCCGGCCCCGAGCGCCACGCCTTGACCGGCACCTTCGCGCCCGACCTCGCGCTGCGCACCGGCCAGGGCAGCAGCAGCGTCGCGGAACTGATACACAGCGCACGGCCCGTCTTCCTCGATCTCGCCGACCGCGCGGACCTGCGCGAGGCCGCACGGGACTGGCGGCATCGCATCGACATCCACAGCGCCGAAACCGATCACCGGCCAGCCGACGCCCTGCTGATCAGGCCAGACGCCCACATCGCCTGGGCCGCAAGCATCAGCGAGCCCGGCGACAGCGCCGTGCCCGCGCTGCGGGAAGCGCTAGCCGGCTGGTTCGGCACACCCTGAAAGCGAGCTGAAAACGACAGCGCCCATCATTGCTCGGCCTTACATAATGCCCCCTCTCCCTCCGGGAGAGGGGCAGGGGTGAGGGATGCACTTACCGGCTGTGGCATCGCAACTGGAAAGTGCGTCCCTCACCCGCGCCTGGCGGCGCGGCCTCTCCCGGAGGGAGAGGCGATGAGCCGTTTTTTAGGCGGCTCATGATATGTACGCATCTGAATCGAAAATGCCCTAAATGCGTTCCACCGCCAGCCGTGCCGCGAGGAAGTCGATGAGGGCGCGGCTGCGTGCGGGCAGGGCGGTGGTGGCCGGCCACAGCAGGTGGATCGGAACGGTCGGCTGGGGAAAATCCTCCAGCACCAGTTCGGCGCGGCCCTGATCCAGCAGGGGGCGGATCTGGTACAGCAGAGTACGCGCGATGCCGAGGCCGGAGATTGCGGCTTCGTTGCAACCCGCCGCGGTGTCGGCGCGGAAGCGGCCGCCGACTTTCACCGCGAGCGGATTCTTGCGGCCGAGAAACTTCCAGCTGTCGCCGCCGCGCACGGCGGTGCGCACGATGCACTGGTGCGTGGCCAGGTCCTCCGGCTTGCGCGGACGGCCGTGCCGGGCGAAGTAACCGGGCGCGCCGAAGATGACGCGGCGCGCGCTGCCGAGCCGGCGCGCGCGCAGGGTGCTGTCCGCCGGCTCGCCGAAGCGCACCATCAGGTCGAGCCGTTCCGCCAGCGGGTCCACCAGGCGGTCGTCGAGCAGCAGGTCCACCTTCACCGCAGTGTGCCGCTCCATGAAGGACGCGATCGCCGGCATCAGGTGGATCACGCCGAACTGGTTGGGAGCGGCCAGGCGCAGCCTGCCGCTGATCACGCCGCCGGCATCCACCGCTTCGGCCCGCGCCAGCTCGAAATCCGCCAGCACGGTCTTGATGCGCCCGTAGAAACGCAGGCCGGCTTCGGTGGGGTGGCATTGGCGCGTGGTGCGGGAGATCAGCTCCACTCCCAGTTCCCGCTCCAGCGCCGCCAGCACGCGGCTGACGGTTTGCAGGGAGCGGCCGAGCCGGCGTGAGGCGGCGGTGAGGCTGCCGCTGTCCACCACCGCGACGTAGGCGGCGTAATCGTCCAGGGAAGCCATTGTTCGATTATCCCTTAAAGCAGGAGAGTGTATTGATCTTGCTGACCATTCTAATGAAATAGGGGAATGACCATACTGCTGCCCATGATGTTGGCGGGCCGTGCAGGCCGGCCAATCACCGATCAGATTTCAAAAAAACGGAGCAAGCGATGAACACGGAAAGATTTGTCATCGTCGGCGGCAGTTCGGGCATTGGCCTGGGCCTGGCGCGGGCGGCGCTGGATGCGAGTGCCGAGGTGCTGCTGGTAGGGCGTTCAGCCGACAAGCTGCGCCAGGCAGCGGACCAGCTCGATGCGCCAGGGCGGGTGCAGACGCAGGCGGCGGATACGACGGTGGAGGAGGAGGTGCGGCAGCTGTTCGAGCACTGCGGCGAGTTCGATCACCTGGTCAGCACGGCGGCCGACGTGCGCTACGGGCCGCTGCGCGAGATGCCGCTGGAGGATGCGCGCCGCTCGATCGATTCCAAGCTGCTCTCCGCGATATTGCTGGTCAAGCACGGCGCGGCGAAAATCCGCCGCGGCGGCTCGGTCACCTTCACTTCCGGCATCGCCTCGCAGCGTCCGGGGCCGGGCGGCGCGGTGGTGGCCGCGGTCAATGGCGCGCTCGATGCGCTGGCGCGTGCATTGGCCCTGGAGCTGGCGCCGGTTCGCGTCAACACCGTCTCACCCGGCTGGGTCGATACGCCGATCTGGGCGCGGCTGGCCGGCGACGCCAAGCAGGAGCGCTTCGCCCGCATGGCCGAGCGCCTGCCGGTGGGACGGATCGGCGCAGTGAGCGATATCGCGCAGGCGATGCTGGCGCTGGCGCGCAACGGCTACATCACCGGCACCACGCTGCAGGTCAACGGCGGCCATCACCTGGTGTGAGTGCCGCCAACCGGGTTCAAGCCGCCGCTCAGGCCGCCACGTCGACGTAGTCGGTGCTGCGCGTCAGGCTTTCCCAGCGGTCGATATCGCCCGCCAGCTGCGCCAGCTTGATGCGGGCGCGGCGCAGCGCGTCGGTGCCGAGCAGCAGGCGCAGCGGCGGCTGCGGCGCGTCCACCAGTTCCAGGATGGCCTGCGCCGCCAGCTCCGGATCGCCGGGCTGCTGGCCGTCCACGGTGCTGAACTTGCGCACGGTCTGGCCGCTGGTCTGGTCGTAGTCGTCGATGGCGCGCGCGGCGATGTGCAGCGACTGCGCCGAAGCGAAATCGGTGCGCAGCCCGCCCGGCTCGACGATGCTGACGCGGATGCCGAGCGGCTCCAGCTCGGTGGCGAGGCTTTCGGACATGCCTTCCAGCGCCGCCTTGCTCGCCGCATACAGTCCGGACCCGGCCAGCGGCGCCAACGCGGCGATGGAGGAGATGTTGACGATGTGGCCGCTGCGCTGCGCCCGCAGGCGCGGCAGCACTGCCTGGATCAGGTGGTAGGCGCCGAAGAAGTTGGCGGCGAATAGCTCGTAAGTTTCCGTGGTGCTGACTTCCTCCACCGCGCCGAGCAGGCCGTAGCCGGCGTTATTGACCACTACGTCGAGCCGCGGGCACAGCCATGCGGCCTGCCGCAGCACCGGGCGGATCTGCTCGGGGTCGGACACGTCCAGTGCCAGAACATGCAGGCGCTGGGACTGGGGCAGGTCGGCATGGCCGCTGCGGCTGGTGCCGATCACGGTATCGCCGCGGGCCAGGGCCGCTTCGGCCAAGGCGCGGCCGAGGCCGCGCGAAATCCCTGTGATCAGCCAATTCCTTGCTGAGGTATTCATCGAATGCTCCTTTCCGGCATGAGGCAGATTCTGGCGGAAGGGGGCTGCCTGCAGCGATACCGGATGCTGTTCGATGTTTGCCTATTTCTCCAAAGATCGGGAGTGCGGGCTTGCTTGCTGGCGGTGCCAGTGTACAGTTTCGCCCATCGAGATCAATGCCGGAAACGCAGGGCCCCATCATGAAATTCACCCCGGAATCGGCGCGGCTGCGCATGGTCGAGCTGATCGAATCCCAGGTCCGCGCGGAAGGGATCACCGAAACCGCGCTGCCCGGCGTCGAGCTGATGCACAGCACCCACTCCATGGCGCGCACCCCGGTGGTCTACCATCCGGGCATCAGCGTGCTGGTGCAGGGCCGCAAGCGCTGCTACCTGGGCGATCAGGCTTTCACCTACGACCAGCACAACTACCTGGTCAACTCGGTGCCGATCCCGGTGGAAGCGGAGACCGAAGCCAGCCCCGAGGTGCCGCTGTTCGGCGTCAAGATCAAGGTCGAGCTGGGCGGCCTGGCCGAGCTGCTGCTGGAGATGGACGACCGCCTGCCGGAGCCCACCAGCTCGCCGCGCGGCCTCTATGCCACGCCGCTCGATGAAACCCTGAGCAGCACCGTCATCCGCCTGCTCGAATGCCTGGCCAGCCCGGTCGACGCGCGCATCCTCGGCCCGCTGATCGTGCGCGAGCTGATCTACCGCGTGCTGTGCGGCGAGCAGGGCGGGGCGCTGCGCGCCCTGGCCACGCGCCACAGCCACTGCGGCCGGATCGGCAAGGTGCTGCGCCACGTGCACGCCAACTTCTCGCAGCCGCTGGACGTGGAGACCATGGCGGACGAAGCCAGCATGAGCGTCTCCGCTTTCCATCACCACTTCAAGGCGGTGACCTCCAGCTCGCCGCTGCAATACGTCAAGACCATCCGCCTGCATCAAGCCCGCATACTGATGGTGCAGGACGGCCTCAACGCCGGCATCGCCGCGCAGCGCGTCGGCTACGAAAGCCCCTCGCAGTTCAGCCGCGAGTTCAAGCGCCTGTTCGGCGCCAACCCTTCCGCCGAAGCGGCGCGGGTGCGGGCGGCGCTGTGAGCCGCGCCCGGCGCTGAAGCTTCAGGCGCAGCGGTGCGTGTGGGTGGCGCATTGCGCCGGATGAAGGGCCTGCCCATCCCGATTGTTCGCCGGAGAGGGCTTGCGCCGCCCATGTGTGCCATGGATGCCATGCATGCCGGCATTTAAAACCTGGCATCCATGGCACGCATGGCATACATGGTGAGCAAGCGTAGCCCGGGAAGCACGCAGTGCTACCCGTGGGCTTTTGCTCCGGCGATGGCGCACCCCGGGTAGCGCTGCGCGCTTCCCGGGCTACCGGCTACTGTCATCCCGAGCGCAGCGAAGGATCTGGCTTTGACGCCCAACGCCCGGCATCAGCCGCGCCGTTTTGTGGCGTCGGCTGCATGCCATTGTCAAATGCTGCCAATCACGCCCCGCGCTCCACCCACTGCGCGCGCCAGGCAGGCGCGTCGAAGGGATCGGCGAAGTATTGAGTCTCGTGCGACACCTTCCCATCCCGGAACTCCATGATGCTCACGGTGTAGGCGCGCCTGCCCTCGTAGGCAATCACATACTCGGTCACCCAGAGATTGCCCTCTCCTGCGATCCGCCGCACCACAAACCCCGATGGCCTGCCAGGGTGATGGCTACGAAGCGCTTGCAGGTTGCGCCGCCCGTGGATGACCTCGCCCGACTGTGGGTACTCACACACAGCGTCATCGTGATAGATCTCATGCTCGGCAACCTGATCGCCCGCAGCGGATGCAGTCCAATGTCGATCAATGGCCATCCGGATGCTCTGCTCTTCCATCATCGGCCTCCATTGAGTAAATGGATGGGCTGCGCAAGCTCAGCCCATCCTCTTGACTCTTGCTGACCTCGCAAGCCGGAGTGCCAACTCCGGACAGACCTTGGCCTGACCGGCATTAACACGGGCGCGGCTGAAATCATTGCTTGTGAGACCGCGGCCCAACCTCTTCTCTGCACAATCCAGACACAACATGCCATCGATTTTGTAGTTGATTGAACGCCACACCTTGTACCACAGCATGTAGTACTGCTGATTGCTGTACGTATCGACGCCGCAATCCATGCAAAGAAATCCTTGATGCCCTCGCTCGATCTTCACTTCATCCGGGATCACGCCGCGCACTTCCTGCTGTTGAAGCCCAACATTTGAGTTAGGCCGCTCAGCGAGTGTAGGGCGCAATAAGCGAAGCGCATTGCGCCGAATGAAGGGTTTGCCAATCCGGCGCAATGCGCTTCGCTTATTGCGCCCTACTGGCTGCTCATTGGCCTTCAGGCGGCTGCCACAGCTCGACCTTGTTGCCCTCCGGATCAATGACCCAGGCAAACTTCCCGTACTCGGAATCGTCGATCTTCTCCAGCACGTTGCAGCCTTCTTCCTTCAAGGCCTTGACCAAGGCGAGGAGGTCTGCCACTCGGTAGTTGACCATGAAGGGAGCGGTGCTCGGAGCAAATTGGTCACTTTCTTGCGACCCGATGGACCAGGCAGTTGTGCCAGCAACCGGCTTGCCCTCGGCATCGGTCCAGTGGAAGGCAGCTCCGCCCCAGACCTGGACATCGATTCCCAGGTGCTGCTTATACCAGGCTCTCAGAGATGGAGCGTCTTTGGCTTTGAAGAAGATGCCGCCGATTCCAGTGACTCGCTTCATGTGACCTCCGGTGCGCAGAACTGCATGTTAGGACTCTGTTCGGAACTCATACAGCACGTCTTCCTTTAACCGACCAAGGACTTCTGGGCCCACCTTCTTTACTTTAATTGCCTCACGCCCTTGCAGCTCTATGGGCCCCTCAATGGAACCGCTATAAAAATGCAGGAGGATGCCCACAAATGGTGTCTTGCCGGACTTGAGCATTTCCGTTACGAGGTGCTCCCAATCGGTTGGATCGGCGCTCTTGGGCGGATTGGCAAGATGTTGGTCCTTTTGTTCTTTCCATCTCGAAATCTTCGACTCGCTCCACCCCTTACGCCGAAGCTTCTCTTCCTCAGCTTCGATTGAGTTATTGCGTCGGTTGAGCTGCTTCTCTTGGCGCCCAAGCGCGCCGAGGGCAGTGCCGCAGTCGCAATGGCCGCGGGTGGTCCGGAAATAGCGCTCACCGGCGTTCAATTGTTCCTCAATGCTGGAATTCTTGAGAGGTGTGAGGTTGCGACCGTACTGGTCAGCGATGGCGGCCAGTGATGTATGGTCGGCCGAACCAGGCAAGACCGCAGTTATGTAATGGCACATGGAGGCCTAACGCCACTTGGACGGATCAACAGCGGCAAATATTTGCTGCATTTGGGCGGTTCCCCTCGGTCGAGTGCTCTGCAAGGCATCGATTTCGCCAGACCCGGCCGGCGCTGTCGCCGAGTTGAACCGCTAAATCAATAGCCCCCAATGGCTCCACTTTACCCCTTCTCAAACTGGGATTTCCAGATCAGCTTCGAGACGATATCCGCAGCCGGAATCCGTCGCGACAATCGGCGGCAGCAGGCGTAGATACCGTCTTGCCGATCAACCGATTTTTGAGACCAGCGCGCGGTTGTAGGGCTGTTGGTGCTTGAGGACGCCATAAGCGATGTGGACGAGCTTACGCATGAGGATGCCCAAGGCTGCCATCTTGGACTTGCCGCCGAGGACGAAGCGGTCATAAATCCGGCGCAGTTCGTAGTTATGTTTGAGCGATGAAACCGCTGCCATGTACAGCACGGCACGCAGCTTGGGATTGCCCTGCTTGGATAGCCGCGGCTGTTGGTACACGCTGGTTCCCGAGCGATAGGTGACAGGCACCAATCCGCTGCAGGCGGCTGCCTGGCGGGCGCTGTCGAAAGACTTGGTGCGCAGCAGACACAGGAGCTGGTTGGCGGATTTCTCACCGACCGCCGGAATGGTTCTGAGCAGGTCGTACTGCTGCTTGAGATCCGGATGCTGGTCGTAGTGATCGTGGATCGCCTGTCTCAGACGCTTGCGCTCGGCAGTCAGGGCCTGGATGGTGCGCTCCAGCGACTCCAACACCAGGTCCGGGGTCTGCGTCGCCCGGGCCTTTTCCTGGCGGTTGTTTTCCCGCTGCAGGTCTTCCTCCACCGCCGCCAGACGCGATAGCAGGGCCCGCAAGGTGCGCACCTCCGGTGGCGGGGGCTGCCAGGCGATCACTTCCGCCTCGGCGCCGTAGCGAGCCAGGACCCGAGCATCCACAGCATCAGTCTTGTTCAGGATGCCGTGACCCTTGGCGAAGTCCCGGACCCGCTTGGGATTGGCTAGGACCACCTCGGCGCCAGCGTCGTGCAGGGCTTCGGCGGCCAGCTCGTGATACACCCCGGTGGCCTCCAGCACCACCCGGCACTGCGTCGCTTCAGCCCCGGACTTGGCGCAGGCCCATTGCAGCAGCTTGCCTGCGCCAGCGTTGGTGTTGTCGGCCCGCAGCGCATACCACTTGCGTGTTTCAGGCAGCCAAAGCGCTGCATCCAGCTTGAGTTTGGAAACATCAATACCCAGAACAATCATAAGCATCCACAGGTCGGTCAATCCGCGACTTGTGCCCCCGATAAGCCCGCTTTCCTTGTGTATACAGACTCACGGATGATCCGGGTCTTGGCTACCGTCCAGCTTCTACAGGGGCTGTAAAGGGGACGAGGCGGGACTGATCTACACATCAGACTCAAGGTCTCAGGGCGCAAACAGCTTTCCCGCCTCGTCCTGTACCCGTCGCGTTTCGGGTACGTGCATAAGATACAAGGGCGCAATAAGCGAAACGCATTGCGCCGAATGAAGGGGTGGCCAATCCGGCGCAATGCGCTGCGCTTATTGCGCCCTGACTGGCTCAGCAACCGTAGCCCGGGAAGCACGAAGTGCTACCCGGGGGTTTTTGCTCCGGCGATGGCGCCCCCCCGGGTAGCGCTTCGCGCTTCCCGGGCTACTGGCTGCGGCGCTCATGTGTGCCATGGATACCATGGATGCCAGTATTCAAAACCCGGCATCCATGGCACACATGGCATCCATGGTGGGTTACGCGCCGGCTTCAGCGCGACTCGACCAGCGCCACGGCGTCGGCGCCGACGGGAATTCGAATCGGGCACGATGGATCATTCGCCGCACGCCACACCGCTTCCGCCACGTCCAGCGCGTGAGTGACAGCGGACGACTGCCCCCATTGCGCAAAGACACTCTGCGCCAGGGCCGCGTAGGTCTCCGGCATGCCGGCCTGCGCGCGGGCCCGCGCGTTTTCACCGAAGCGGGTCTGCGGAGCGCGTCCCGGCAGCACCAGGCGCACCCGCACATTGAATTGCTGCAGTTCCAGCGCCAGAGACTCGGTGAACGCATTCACCGCCGCCTTGCTCGCGGTGTAGACGGAAAGCAGCGGGAGCGACTTCAAGGTCACGCTCGAGGTGACGTTGACGATGACGCCGGCCTTGCGCTGCCGGAACTGGGGCAGCACCGCCTGGGTCATGGCCATGGTGCCGAAGGTATTGGTCTCGAACAGCGCGCGGACGGTTTCCATCGAGATGCCTTCGAGCGCGTTCAGCGCGCCGATCCCGGCGTTGTTGACGAGGACGTCGATCGGCCCCGCGGCCTCCACCGCCTGGCGAATGCTTTCCGCATCGGTGACGTCGAGGGCGAGCACGCGCAGATTCTCGGAGCGCGGCAGCACGTCCTCGCGCGGCGTGCGCATCGTGGCGACGACCTTCCAGTCGCGGTCGAGGAAGTATTGGGCGGTTTCGAGGCCGAAACCGGATGAGCATCCGGTGATCAGAATGGTTTTCATGGGGGATTCCTGCTGGTGGTTTTGCACTGCTGGCACGATACGTCGCCGCAACAGGACTTGCTACAATCACAAGTCCATATTTCGTTTGCAGGAGTCCGGCCATGGTCGATCCGCTTGCCGAGGTGGTCACGCTGCTCCAACCGGGCACCCCGTTCTCGAAAGTCGTCAACGCAGCGGGTCCCTGGCGGGTTCGTCGCCCGGAAACCGGGCGGCCTTTTTTCTGCGTGGTCCTCGACGGCTCATGCCTGCTGACGGTCGAGGGACAACAGCCGCTCACTCTCCAGCCGGGCGACTTTGTCCTGATTCCCTCGGCCTATGACCGCGCCATGTCCAGCCTCGATCCGCCGGCGCCGGAGGGCCTAGTAAACCTGCCCGTCGCCTTGCCCAACGGCGAATTCAGGCTCGGCATCCAGAGCGGCCCGCCCGACGTTCGCCTGCTGATCGGCTACTGCGTCTTCGGCTCGCCGGATGCGGCCCTGCTGGTTTCGCTGCTGCCGCAATTCGTCCACGTGCGCGGCGAGAGCCGGCTGGCCACCCTGGTGCAACTGGTGGGCGAAGAATCCCGCGCGCAGCGGCCCGCGCGCGACGTCATCCTGGCGCGCCTGCTGGAGGTTCTGCTCATCGAAGCCCTCCGTTCCACGGTGGGAACCGGCGCCTCGTCAGGCTTTTTGCGCGGGCTTGCCGACGAGCGCCTCGCGGTCGCGATACGACGCATGCACGAAAGCCCGACCCGGCCCTGGACCGTGGCGCAGCTGGCGAAAGAGGCAGCCCTGTCCCGCTCCACGTTCTTCGAGCGCTTCGGCCGCGCCGTCGGCGTCACCCCGATGGAATACCTGCTCGCCTGGCGCATGGCCCTGGCGAAGAACCTGCTGCGCCGCAAAGAGGGCGGCGTCGCCGAAGTTGCCGAACGCGTGGGCTACGGCTCCGCCAGCGCGTTCAGCGTCGCCTTCACCCGCCATGTCGGACTGCCGCCGACGCGATATGCGCAGGAACAGATGGAAGCGCAGGGTCAGCAGTCTGCTTTATCCGACGCGGAAACAATCGCGGTCAGTGCTTGATTGTCCCCCGGTAGGGGCTGCGCGGCTCATGGATGCCATGGATGCCATGTGTGCCAGTATTTAGAACGTGGCATCCATGGCATACGTGGTGAGGTGGAGGGTAGGGCCTAACCGTTGAAACAATCGTGGGCTGTCTCCGATTGTCGCTACATAGGAGAATTTCAGAGTGAGCATTCGACTGAACCACACGATCGTCTGGTGCCAGGACAAACACAAGTCGGCAGCGTTTTTCACAGAAGTGCTGGGTTTGCCCGACCCGACCCATTTTGGACCGTTCCTCGTCGTCCGGGTTGAAAACGAAGTCTCTCTCGACTTCCATGAAATCGATGGCCAGATATCGAAGCAGCACTATGCGTTCCTCGTAAGCGAAGACGAATTCGACGAGATATTCGCCCGCATAGGCAACAAAGAGCTTCAATATTGGGCCGACCCCGGTCAACACCGCGTAGGCAAAATCAATCACAACGATGGTGGGCGCGGCGTGTATTTCGAGGGCCCGGACGGCCACCTCCTTGAGGTCATCACTCGTCCTTACGGGAGTGGCGGGTGATCTCCAGAAAATCGTTCAGCATGTGCAGGGCGCAATAAGCGCAGCGCATTGCGCCGGATGCAGGCCGCTGCGCCCATGTGTGCCATGGATGCCAGTATTTAAAACGTGGTATGCATGGCACGCATGGCATCCATGGTGAGTTAGCAGGCGTAGGGCGCAATGCGCTTCGCTTATTCCACCTTTTTCTAACGTTTGGAGACGTAGGTCACAGTTCTAAAATCGCAAAACAGTACTGTTTCGTATTGCCTAAGCCAGGCGAAACAGGGAAGTATCGTATGCGACCATTGATGCAGTATTTCTATCTGCTGGCATTTGCTATTTTTTTTACACCGTACCAAGCCAATGCATCAAGCAGTGCTGTCTATCCTGGCATGCCAGGTGGAACATCACTTCTAATGTGCACAAACGTCAACTGCACCGATAGCCAGACTGAACAAATGGCATCGTGGCAGGCATGGTTGAAGGGCGCCGGAACGTACTATTTCATACTGGGAAACATTGCCACTCAACGGACTTGGGCGATTGAAGTCGATATTTACCGGGTGAATATCGGCTCTAAAACGGAACCTCAATATAAGATGGTGACTGATCTCACCGAATATCCGTTGCCGTCACCTGCGGTTTACGATTATCAAGAACAATGGCAAAGTCAATTGTCTTTTTTTAGGAGCGGCAAGGGAACGAGTATTACCATCGAAAAAGGAACACGGGACGGCGAATTTGACACGTGGCAACCAGATCTGGGGTTTGAAGGAGATCTCTCGAGCTACCTTCGCGGTCTGCCCGAGGCGCAGTCGATTTATCAGGCCCGCATGATTTTTACTGTTACATTCCCAGATGGGTCTACCGCACAATATCTTTATCAAGGCCCACTAATGGATACGGGTTTGGCATTTGAGTACATAGTCGGCAGCCACAAAGACAAAAATGGCCATCCCATACCGGACAATCCTGTGCCGACAAAGCCAACTACTGGAGTAGGTGGCGGAGGCATGGCATCAGATGGAGTAATCGGGGGTCCGTCCGGTAACCTCTTAAATTACCTCACGCCAATTTCCGTCGATACCGCCGGAACGGTAGTGGTTGGACCTGTCGTCCCGGTGGATGCAAGTGGTGGCGATACCGGCGTTGGAGGCGGCTCATATGGCTTTCTCTATCCAAATGTTGTTGATAACTAAAGTCGGCAGCGCCAGAAATTATTCCTGTGTTTAAATTTTCAAGAATTAAGGGTTCTTTATTCGCGGCACTGGCGTTAATGGTCAGTGCCGCGGTTTTTCTATTCTTTTATTGTGCAAAGCCAGCGACAAATCGCGATCAAACATCCCTCGCAACTGAAGTAAAGGGGAATTTATCTCATTCACCGGCGGATTTGGTGAAGACGCCGGGTGTCAGTAGCTTCGTTCGCACCACGCCCTCAAAAGCCAGTCAAACGGTACGTCTCTCCTTTGACAGTCTCGAGCGGACGCTCTTTTCGGAGTCGGACCTCGGGGAGATTTTCTCAAGCAAGCTAGCTGCCGCAAAGAGCGGAGACGCTGAAGCAAAGGCTTGGGTCTGGGGTATTCTCGATCACTGTATGGGAACGCTCAATGATGGTGGTACATCAAATGAACAGTTGTGGAAATCCAAAATTGACAGCCCCACAATCCCGCAGAGACAACGAGATTTCTATTCTGCGGAGATTCGGCGATGCAACAGCGTTTGGACTCAGTCATCCACAAACAAAATAGTAGATGCATCGGACTGGTTACAAGCTGCAGCCTCAGCGGGACAGCCGATAGCGGAAGGTTATTCCGCGGCGCATTGTGAAGAACTGGCTCTCGATCCGAATCGCTGCACTGGGTACTTGCATGCGCTTTTACAAAGTGGGCAGCCAGAAGTGCTTGACGTGATTAGCAGCCTCTCGGCAAGGTCGGGCGATTCTTTGGAGTCCGCTCCCAAAGATGCAATGACCGCTGTCTACGGGATTGATTTGGCCAAATGCGAACTAGGTGCTGATTGTTCGCCGAACTCTGCGATGATGATTGGCCTTTGTAATTTCGGATGCCCAGCTTTCTCAAGTGTGCAAGCCGCTATTCAGCAGAAGGTCGATCCGGCTACTTATCAGGCTGCGTCCGAGTACAGTCGGCACTTGGTCACGATGGTTAGAAGCGGGACCACAAATTGGCCAGAGCTTCAGCAAGTAGAGAAAATTCTTGATAATGAGAGTGCTTCGCAATCGGCAGCAATGTCTCATCCTTGAAATTCTCGCCGAAGTACTCGCGCGTCGCTGGATATTTATATTGACACTACGGAATACCTCGGGACCACGATATTTTCTACGATGGCTTTCTGTATTCCGCGCTTACGAGCCACCATGGATGCCATGTATTCCATGTATGCCACTTCCCAACATGTGGAATCCATTGCGCACATGGCATCCATGGCGATCCCGAAACCGGCCGCGAATCAGCCCTGAAAAAGCCTCCTCGGACGTTATCAACCATGCCGTCGAGAATCGAACGCCTTCCCCCTTGCAGTTCGGTAGAAACCGGAATATAAAGAGTAGTGCTCGGAGTGTTACGAGCACAGCAAGAAAGCCCGCCCTGAGCGGGTTTTTTCGTTTCTGATCCCAAAAAAATGTTCGGTTTTCCAGCCCGCCTCGCGCGGGCTTTTTTGTGCCCGTTGGGCAAGGAGTTTTCATGAAGATCCAGGCAACCCAAGCATCGACTTTCCGCCGCATCCTGCGCGTGCGCCAGGTGCGCGACCGCACGGGTTTGAGCTGCAGCACTTTGTATGCGCTAGCAGCGGAGGGGGAGTTTCCGCAGCGGATCATGCTGGGGCGGCGGTCGGTGGGGTGGTATGAGGACGAGGTGACGGCGTGGGTGGAGTCGCGGCAGCGGCGGGTGAGTTGAGATGGGGGCGGAGCGGGTGGTGGAGGCGCTTCCTTCGCGGGACGGCCCCTCTCCCCAGCCCCTCTCCCGCGGGCGGGAGAGGGGTTCAAGGAGGCGGGGGTTTGACCGGGAGCGGTTGCCGGAGGCGCTGGGGTATTACACGCGCGAGCTGGGTGCGCTGAAGGGGTGTGGTCCCTGGCGGCAGGCGCTGTGTTGCTTCCACGAGGAGCGCACGCCTTCCTTGAGCGTGAACGTGGAGAGCGGGCACTTTCGCTGTTTTGCCTGCGATGCGAAGGGCGATCTGCTGGCGTTTCACATGCGCCGGCATGGGCTGGATTTCAAGAGCGCCTGCAAGGCGCTGGGAGCATGGAGATGAGCATGGATTTGAATGGGAATGGGAATGGGGATGTGGGTGGGGAGATGGGCGCGGCGACGGGCGTCGCGATCAATGGGGACAAGGATGTGGCGGAGGCGCGCCGCGCGGCGCGGGAGTTGTTTGCGGACAAGCTGGCGGCGGGCTGGCAGCCGAGGGCGCTGGATACTTACCGGGCAGCGGATGGGGCGGTGCTGTTTCACCGGGTGCGCTTCGATGCGCCGCCGGGCAGCGATGCGGAGAAGTTCATCCGGCCGATTCATCACGATGGTTCGGGCTGGCGGGTGGGCGAGCCGCCGGTGCCGCCGCAGGGCAAGGCGCTGTTCCGGCTGCCGCAGTTGTTGCAGGCGCATCCGCTGCAGCCGGTGTATGTGGTGGAGGGGGAGAAGGCGGCGCGGGCCCCGCTGCGCCTGGGGCTGGTGGTGACGACCAGCGGCGGCGCCAGCTCCGCAGCGTCGGCGGACTGGTCGCCGTTGCGCGGGCGGCGGGTGCGCATCTGGCCGGATCATGATGGAGCGGGTGCGCGTTATGGGGAGGAGGTGGGGGCGCTGACGAAGGTCTACGCGGCTTCGGTGCAGATGCTGGATCTGGGCGTGTTGCGGCTGCCGCAGAAGGGCGATGCCCACGACTGGGAGCGGGCCAATCCGGGCGCGGTGGTGGCGGATGTGGAGGTGCTGCCGTGGCGGCCGTGGCAGCCGGGTGGGGTGAAGCCGCCCCCGCCCGACATGTCGATCCCGCGCCTGCGCACCATCTGTGCGGCGGACATCGTGCCGCAGCCGGTGCGCTGGCTGTGGCCGGGGCGCATAGCCATCGGCAAGCTGACGGTGATCGCGGGCGACCCTGGCCTGGGCAAGAGCATGCTCAGCGTGCGGCTGGCGACGCACGTCAGCCGCGGCACGCCGTGGCCGGTGGATGGCGCGCCGTGCCTGCTGGGCAGCGTGCTGATCGTCTCGAGCGAGGACGAGGGGGAAGACACCATCCGGCCGCGGCTGGACGCCGCGGGGGCGGATTCGAGCCGGGTGGAGATACTGGAAACGGTGGACGTGCCGCACCAGGGCGAGCGCTCGCTGTCCCTGCAACGCCACATGCAGTCGGTGGCGGTGTTCCTGGAAGAGCATCCGGATGTGCGGCTGGTCTGCCTCGATCCCATCTGTTCCTTCCTCGGCGAAGTGGACAGCCACAAGAACGCGGACGTGCGCGCCTTGCTGCAGCCGCTGGGCAAGCTGGCGAGCAAGTACCGCGTGGCCATCGTCGCGATAGCGCATCTGAACAAGAGCGGCGCCGGCGGCAGCCCGGCGATCTATCGCGTCAGCGGCAGCATGGCCTTCGTCGCCGCCGCGCGCGCCGCCTTCATGGTGACCAAGGACAAGGCGGACCCGTCGCGCCGGCTGGTGGTGCCGATCAAGAACAACCTCGGCCCGGATACCGGCGGCGTGGCGTACCGCATCGGCGTAGGCGACAACGGAGTATTCCGGGTGGATTGGGACGATCAGCCGGTGACGCTGAGCGCCGACGAAGCGCTGTCGCAGGTCAACGACAGCGAAGGCGAGGCCGATGCGATGGACGCCGCCGGCTGGCTGCGCGAACTGCTCAGCGCCGGCAGCCTGCCGGTGCGCCAGATCCAGGCCGAGGCGCAGAACATCGGCATCCCGTGGCGCAAGGTGCAGCGTGCCTTGAAACCCGCCGGAGGGGAGACGGTGCGCGAGGGCTTTGGGCGGGATGCCAGTTACATCTGGCGGCTCAGGACGGCTCTCAATGGTGCGAACGTGTCACGGCTGCAGTGAGCGTCATCGGTGTCACGGATGCCGGCAACCGTAGCCCGGGAAGCACAAAGGGCTACCCGGGGCTTTTGCTCCGGCGATGGCGCAACCCGGGCTACTGGCTGTCACCGCCAAGTTGGGTCAGCGGAAGTAGGGTGGGTGGAGCCGTGCAGCGGCGTAACCCACCATTCAGCCGTAGTAGTGCAACGGTGGGTTACGCTCCGCTTCACCCACCCTACGTTTGCTGTATGGGGCTTGACCGGGTTAACAGTATCTACGAGGGGTGCAACGAGAGTTACGGTGATTGCGGCGACTCCCTTTTACGGAACCGGCCCGATCTCCACCTCGATGCCGTTGAGCTCGTCGCTCACCGGGATCTGGCAGGACAGGCGCGAGGCGGGGCGCACTTCGGCCAGTTCGGCGATGGCGTCCAGCATCATCTGCTCGTCCTCGCTCTTCGCCGGCAGGCGCTCAGCCCAGGCGGCGCCGACGTAGACGTGGCAGGTGCCGCAGGCGCAGGCGCCGCCGCAGGTGCCTTCCACGCCGACGTTGGCTTCGCGCAGGACTTCCATCAGCGGCCGGCCGCGTTCCGCCTCGAGCTTGTGCTCGGTGCCGTCGCGATCGGTTGCTCGCACTTCTACCATCGGTGTCGCTCTCCAAAAAAATGCGCGCTTGCGACGGGGTCGCCAGCGCGCAGTGAAAACGGAAACGTATTCTGCAGGGGCTCAGATCTTGTCGGAGTTTTCAAAGCCCGGGTAGAACTGCTTGAACCACTGGCGGTACTTGATGATCTGGCCGTCGCCGTCGCAGAGCAGCGGCTTGGCGCGATACTTCTTGTTGTTCCACACGATCATGTCGACGCTCTCGAAGCCGGCGCTCTCCTCGCCCTCGGCCTCGCCGATGGAGTGGGCCACCAGGTGCTCGGCGATGGCCCGCTCCTTGCTGCCCTGCGGGTAATCCTTGTGGGTGAAGCTCATGTTCATCTGCGTCTGGTCGCGCGTGATCGGCACCGAGTAGGAGATCATGGTGGCGGTGACGCCATCCTTGGTGAAGCGCATCACGTTCAGGCCGGGGCCGAACATGTCGCCGATGATGTAGCCCATGCCGATGTTGATCTGCATCTTGTGATCTTCGAAGGTGGCCGTGGTCGGCGGCACGATCGGGGTGCCGTGCAGGTACTTCAGGTGCACGTTGTCGACGCCGTTCTCGGCCACTTCCTGGATGGCGGTGTTGACCGAGCCGCTCCAGCGCCTGGGCTTGACGTGGCCCGGCTCCTCCATCTCGGGGATGGCGGGCAGCTCCCACTGCGGGTCCGCCGCCTGCGGGTGGTACCAGGCCCAGATCAGGCCGTAGCGCTCCTGCACCGGCAGGGTGCGCAGGATCGGCTGTTTCTTGGTGATCGGCGGCATCACCTTGGCGTAGGGGATGTGCTTGCAGAAGCCTTCGGCGCTGTATTCCCAGTGGTGGAAGGTGCAGCGGATGTTGTCGCCCACCACCGTGCCGCCGTGGCCCAGGTGCGCGCCGAGGTGCGGGCAATAGGGATCGGTGATGCCGACCGTGCCGTTCTCGCCGCGGAACATGACCCATTCCTGGTCGAGGAAATTGATGTTCTTCACTTCACCGGGCTTGATGCTGTCCGAATACCCGGCGAAGAACCAGCCGGTGGGAATCGGGAAGGGATTGCGCTCCAGCCGCTGGGAGTCGAGCAGAAGCTGCAGTTTGATCGGAGCATTCATGAATCTGTCCTCTTGAGCGGATGCCGGTGTGGCCGGCGGCTGGCGGGTTCGGTTCCGGCGGGTCCGGCAAACGGATGCACCACGGGAGCCTAATCATGAAAGGGGATTCAAGGCACTGCCTCCCAAAAACGAATCTTGCTTTTTTGCGGGAATTGAGGCATTGCTAATTATTCCCGCGGCCCCCTTCGCGGCCATTCCCACCCAATTCTGAAACGGTCTGGGCCTCGCCGCAGCGGCGTGCTCCCACGCTGGCCGCGGGGTCCGGGCCTTTACTTGCAAACCCTTTACGTAAAGGCTGACGAAAAGGCTTACGTAATGGGCCGCACCACCGGCACCGTGTCGTGGAAGCGCGCCATGTCCAGCACCACCTCGCCGGTGGGCAGCTGGTCCATCACGTCGATGAACTCGTGGTCGAACAGCACCTTGCGCGCGGAATAGGTCTGCCGCGCCACCACGTTGGCGGAGATCGACTCATCGTAGCCGCTGATCGAGGTGACCAGCAGGCCGCCCTCCTGTTCCAGCGTTTCCGCCGTCGCGCCCCACAGCGGGCTGGTCTCGTCGACCAGGTGGATCAGGCTCCACGACAGGCTGAGGATCGGCGTGCTGGGCCGCTCCAGCCGCAGGTCGATGAAGCGCCGCAGGATCTTGCCGTCGGGCATGTGGATGCGGCGCAGCAGCGTCATCCGCGCCGTCGCCTCGGCCACCGCGCCATGCCGCTCGTTGACCACGCGCACCATCAGCGCCGGGTGCGCCTCGTAGGGCGCCACTACCGCCACCTGGCTGAACAGCAGGCGCGGCCGCGGCCGCGAGAAGCGGGTGAAGACCAGGCCGGTGATCACCGCCATGCTCATCAGGCCGAAGATGATCTCGGTCGAGGCCACGATATGGCCGTAGATGTTGGCCGGGCTCATCACGCCGTAGCCGACGGTGGCCAGGGTTTCGATGCTGAAGAAGAAGTGGTCGAGGAACACCCCCGGCCGCGCGTTGTTGATGCAGCCGGGCACGGCGAAGTAGGCGAGGGCGAAGAATAGGTTGGTGGTCAGGTAGAACGTCACCGTGAGGGCGAAGAACACCGGCCAGGAAATGGTCAGCACCAGGTAGTAGGGATCGCGCAGGCTGAAGCGGTGCATGCCGAGCTTGATCGCATCGATGTCGCCCAGGTGCACGCGCACCGGTCTGCTTTTCATCGGCTAGTCATCGGTTGGAACCTATCTCAAAAATATCCCCTCTCCCCGCACAGCGGGGAGAGGGCCAGGGAGAGGGGCGCCGGCGAAGCCGGCTTTTGCCGCAGGAATCCAGCTTCGGTACGTTCGGACGCACCCCCTCTCCCTGACCCTCTCCCCCACATCCGTGAGGGAGAGGGGATTTTTGAGATGACTTCTAGTCACGCTTTTCCCGATAGGTAAACGGAAACATCTGCTGCCGCACGAAAGTCTTCGGCATGTAGTCGCCGAGCACGCCGTATTGTTCGGGGAAGCGCTGATCGGTCTTCACCGCGGTGCGGAAGAAATAGTCGATGAAGGCGAAGTGGGCGGCGTAATTGCGGTCCAGCGCGGCCTGCTCCGAGCTGTGGTGCCAGTGGTGGAAGTCCGGCGTGACGATGATGTACTTGAGCGGCCCCCACGGCAGGCTGACATTGGCGTGGTTGAACACCGCCTGGAAGCCGACCACGATGATGTAGATGTCCATCGCGCCCTTGGAGAAGCCGAGCACGTAGAGCGGCCCGAGGATGGAGACGCGGGTGAAGACCAGCTCGAACATGTGCATGCGCGAGCCGGCCATCCAGTCCAGGGTCTTGGTGCTGTGGTGCACGGCGTGGAAGCGCCACAGGAAGGGAATCTCGTGGTAGGCGCGGTGGGTCCAGTACTGGATCATGTCCGCCACCAACAGCACCAGCAGGGCCTCGATCACCAGGGGCAGGCTCTGGATCGCGTGCTGCAGCGGCGGGTATACGGCCCAGGTGAAGAAGCGGTGGATCAAGTAGTTGACGATCAGCAGCACCAGCCCGACCATGAAGTGGTTGACGCCGAAGTGCACGAAGTCGGTCTGCCACTCCGGGCGGAACACCGGCTGGCTCTTGTACAGCGGGAACAGCTTCTCGATCGCCACGAAGACGATGGTGGAGCCGAGCAGGTCGAGGATGAACCAGTCCAGGCCGATATAAGGCGTGTGGTCGGGAAAGTTGGGGTCCACCGGCACGCGGCTGCCGCCGCCGGCCACCGCCAGCATCACCAGCAGCAGGGCGGCGCTGCTGAGCCAGCGGGTGCGGCCGAGCACGATGTTGGCGAGCGACAGGCCGCCGGCGACGACCAGCGTCACCAGCAGGATCTCGCGCAGGAAGCCCACCGAATACTGCTGACGCAGCTCCGGCGTGGTCAGGTACTGCGGGAAGTGGAAAGCCAGCACCGCCAGCGCGCAGAGGATGGCCAGCGAGAAGGCGATGACCCCGCTGATCATGCCCACGCCGTAAGGCAGCTGGCCCGAGCGGGTGTACATGTGCGCGACTTTCCTGGCTGACTTCATCGGTATCCTTGTCGCGGCGAGCCGTATCGGGCCGCCGCTTTGCCTTGGCCCGGTAGCGGGCGATTCATTCTATGACAGGGATCAGGCCGGGGTAGCGCTGGATTGTGCAATGCGTCACGCCCGGGGTCGATAGATTGGCTCACGCGGGGCGGGGACTGCGCCCGCGATGCGGTTTGATCGCCGAAGCGAGCACGCCCGGCTCCGCCTTGGCCAGCCGCGCTTCCATGTGCTCGATGAAGCGGCGCACGCGCAGCGGCACGAAGCGCCGGCTCGGATAAACGGCGTGGATGTCCGCCGGCTCGTCGACGTACTGCTCGAGCACGGTGAGCAACCGGCCTTCGATCAACTCGTCGGCTACGTCCCAGATCGACTTGCGCGTGATGCCTTCGCCGCGGCGCGCCCAGTCGTAGACCAGCTCGCCGCTGTCGCTGCCCAGGCTGCCGCCGACGCTGATGCTCAGCGGCCCTTCCGGCGTGCGGAAATTCCAGCTGGCGGTGCTGCGCCCGGGACGTAGCAGGGCGATGCAGCGGTGCTGTGCCAGGTCCGCCGGCACACGCGGCCGGCCGTGCTTCTTCAGGTAGGCGGGCGAGGCGACCAGCACCATGTGGCTGTTGGCCACGCGGCGGGCGATCAGGCTGGAGTCCTGCGGCTGGCCGATGCGCACGGCGAGGTCGAAGCCGCCGCCGAGCAGGTCGACCACCTCGTCGTTGAGATGCAGGTTCACCGCCACCTGCGGATGGGCGCGGGCGAAGTCCGCCGCCATCGGGCCGAGCCAGCGCCGGCCGAAGGCGTGGGTGGCGGTGATGCGCAGCGTGCCCTGCACCGCGGCCTGCTCGCCGGAAGCGGCGACGGCGGCGTCCGCAAGCTGGCCCAGCAGAGGCGCGACGCGCTCGTAATAAGTCGCGCCCTCCTCGGTCAGGCCCAGCCGCCGCGAGCTGCGTTGCAGCAGGCGCACGCCGAGGCTGCGTTCCAGCCGGCTCAGGCGCTTGCTCGCCACCGCCGGGGAGATCTTCAGGGTGCGGCCGGCGGCGGACAGGCTGCCGGCGGCGACGGCATGCACGAACAGCGTCAGGTCCGGCAGTTCCACCTTCTCGTAGCGCATGATGGCTCCTCGGGTGACGGTTCCTTGAAATTGGGCCGAGATTAGCCCTTTTGCGGTTGCATCTTCAACAAATTGGAAAAGATGGTTTTTGCGGAAGCTCAATTCCATTCTGTTCCGGAAACATTCAAGCTTTGACCGCCGGAAATTTCGGCTCTTTACGTTTTCCCGGAGCACCCATGAACAAGCCGCTCGAACCGATCGCCGCCGCCCTGCTGGCGCTGGCCGCTGCTTCCGCCAGCGCCGACGCCGAGCCAGCCGCGGCGGAGCAACTGATGCGGCCCAAACAGCTCATCGTCGACCACAGCCTGCCGCAGGCTACCGCCGACGCGATGATTCTCGCCGCGCGCCGTTACGACACCTTCTGGGATACTGGCGACGCCCGCTACTCCAGGCTGGCGCTGGCTCCGGATTTCATCGACCACACCCTGCCGCCGGGCCGTCCGCAGGGCACGCAGGGACCGCTGACCGCCTCCGCCAACTTCCGCCAGGCGGTGCCGGACCTGCGCTGCGAAGTGGAGCAGATGATCGTCGCCGGTGACCGCGTCAGCGCCTTCCTGCATTTCCGCGGCCACTTCAGCGGCCGCTTCGGCGAGCATCAGGGCAAGGGCCAGAGCATCGACTTCATCGCCATGGATACCTACCGCATCCGCGACGGCGCGATCAGCGAGGACTGGCACCTGGAAGACAACCTAAGCTTGTTACAGCAGATGGACGTCGTTGCATCCCATTGATCCCCCCAAGTCGGAGAGTCGCATGAAGTTTCCCTTGCCTCTGATCGCCCTGGCGCTCGCCGCCTTCGGCATCGGCACCGCCGAATTCGTCATCATGGGCCTGCTGCCCGAGGTGGCTACCGACCTGGGCGTGAGCATCCCCTCGGCCGGCCTGCTGGTCACCGGCTATGCGCTGGGCGTGGCGGTCGGCGCGCCGATCCTCGCCATCATCACCGCCGGCATGCCGCGCAAGCGGGCGCTGATGGGCCTGATGGGCCTGTTCATCATCGGCAACGTGATGTCGGCGCTGGCGCCGGGCTACGGCTGGCTGCTGTCGGCGCGGGTGGTGGCGGCGTTCTGCCACGGCGCCTTTTTCGGCATCGGCTCGGTCGTCGCCGCCAGCCTGGTGCCGGCCAACCGGCAGGCGCAGGCCATCGCCCTGATGTTCACCGGGCTGACCCTGGCCAATGTGCTCGGCGTGCCGGCGGGCACGGCGCTGGGGCAGGCGGCTGGCTGGCGCGCCGCCTTCTGGGCGGTGAGCGCCATCGGCGTGCTGGCTTTCGCCGCCGTCGCGGCCTTCGTGCCGGCCAAGCTGCCCTTGCCGAAGACGCGCCTGATGCACGAGTTCGCGGTGCTGCGCAAACCGCAGGTGTGGATCGCCCTGGGCATGACCGTGCTCGGCTTCGGCGGCGTCTTCACCGTGTTCACCTACATCGCGCCGATCCTGGAGCAGGTGACCAAGGTCTCGCCGCATATGGTCACCGGCATCCTGCTGCTGTTCGGCGCCGGACTCACCGTCGGCAACACCCTCGGCGGCAAGCTGGCGGACTGGAAGCTGATGCCGGCGCTGATGGGCATCCTCGCCGCCCTGGCGCTGGTGCTGGTGGTGTTCTCCTACACCAGCCGCATGATGGTGCCGGCGATGATCACAGTGTTCGTCTGGGGCGTGTTCGCCTTCGCCACGGTGCCGCCGCTGCAGATGCGCGTGGTGGCCAAGGCGGCGGAAGCGCCTAACCTCGCCTCCACCCTCAACATCGGCGCCTTCAACCTCGGCAATGCACTCGGTGCCTGGCTCGGCGGCATGGTCATCACCCAGGGCGCGCCGCTCACCGCGCTGCCGTTCGCCGGCGCAGCGGTAGCCCTCGCCGGGTTGGCGCTGACCATCGTCTCGGCCCTGCTGGACCGCCGCGAGCCGCAGCTCGCGGTGGCCTGAGCTTGTCCTTTGAACACGCCCTTTCCGGAGATCGCATGAGCACAGCAAACAAGGTCGCCCTGGTGGTCGGCGCCCAGGGCGTCATCGGCCGCAACCTGGTGGATCATCTCGCCGCGCTGGGCGACTGGGACATTGTCGGCCTGTCGCGGCGCGGTGGAGAGACGGCCGGCCGCGTGCGTCATATCGCGGTCGACCTGCTCGATGCCGGCGACTGCCGCAGCAAGCTCAGCGAGCTGCGCCAGGTCACTCACATCTTCTACGCCGCCTACCAGGACCGCCCCAGCTGGGCCGAACTGGTGCCGCCCAACCTCGCCATGCTGGTCAACGTGGTTGAAGTAGTCGAGTCCGTGGCCACAGGCCTGCGCCACATCAGCCTGATGCAGGGCTACAAGGTCTACGGCGCCCACCTCGGCCCGTTCAAGACACCGGCGCGCGAGACCGACGCCGGGCATATGCCGCCGGAGTTCAACGTCGACCAGCAGGATTTTCTGGAGCAGCGCCAGCGCGGCAAGCACTGGAGCTGGTCGGCGATCCGCCCCTCGGTGGTCGGCGGCTTCGCCCTCGGTAATCCGATGAACCTGGCCATCGTCATCGCCCTCTACGCCTCGATGTCGAAGGAGCTGGGCCTGCCGCTGCGCTTTCCCGGCAAGCCCGGCGCCTACGACAAGCTGCTGGAGATGACCGACGCCGGCCTGCTGGCCAAGGCCACGGTGTGGGCGGCGACCGATCCGCGCTGCGCCAACCAGGCTTTCAACATCAACAACGGCGACCTGTTCCGCTGGAGTGAAATGTGGCCGAAGATCGCCCGCTGGTTCGAGCTGGAGACGGCGCCGCCGCTGCCGATGTCGCTCAGCGTGGTGATGGCCGACAAGGAGCCGCTGTGGCAGGCCATGATCGACAAGCACGGCCTGCAGCCCACGCCCTACAAGGATGTCTCGTCCTGGGGCTTCGGCGATTTCGTCTTCTCCTGGGACTACGACCTGTTTGCCGACGGCTCCAAGGCGCGGCGTTTTGGCTTCCATGAGTATGTCGAGACCGAGGCAATGTTCATGAACATCTTTGCCGATCTGCGGCGGCGGAGAATCATTCCTTGAACAAAGCCAGGCATCTCGATCATTGCTCTGCGGCGATGTGTTGATCCCCTCTCCCGCTTGCGGGAGAGGGTGGCCCGAAGGGCCGGGAGAGGGCCGTCGTACTGGCAGGAAGCCCCTCTCCCCCAACCCCTCTCCCACAAGTGGGAGAGGGGAGTGTATAGAGCAGTCCGTAGTCTTTAAATGTGCTTGTCTTCGTGCTGGCTGGCGATGCCTTCCTTCCGCCGATGCCGAACCAGCGCCGCAACATACAGCGCCGCATTCATCCCCAGCAGCACCCCCGCCATCACCATCTGATGCCAGGGCTGCAAGCCCGGTGGATAGATCAGCGGCACGAGGTAGTGCTCGATGAAGCCGCCGCCGTAGCCGGCTTCACCCGCCAGCGCGCGGAAATGGTTTTCCAGCGGCGTCAGCGGACAGATGCGGTGCGACAGCTCGATCCACACCCCCCAGGCCCAGGCCGGCACATGCAGCCAGGCCCAGCGCAGGCGGTACAGCACCAGCCAGCCGCCGAAGATGGCGAAGAGGATGAAGCCGAGGTGGAACACCACCACGGCATTGGCGGCCAGATGAAAGAACATGTCGCGTACAGCTTAGCCCAGGATGTGCCGCATCCACTCCGCCTTGCGCACCGTAAAAAGCCCCCGCCATGGCGGGGGCTTTCCTGATGCAGCCCTTACTGCAACAGCTTACTGCCGCCGCGAGAACGAAACCGCGTAAGCACTGTTGCGCGCGCCGACCAGGGGGTCGTCCGACAGCTCGATGCCGTCGGTGAGCTGCCCCGGCAGGAACAGCAGCTTCTTCTGCGCCGTCAGGCTGTCGGCCACCGCCTTGTCGATGGTCAGGGTGCCCAGTTCCACCACCTTGCGGTCATCCGGCCAGGGCTGCGACGGGTCCTTGGTATTGTCGCCGGCGGCGGCGAGCTGGGCCTTGAGGTGGAACACCACCGGCTGCTTGGCGATGCGCTTGGGTAGGTCGTCGACGAGGAAATCCGGCGCCTTCTTTTCCGCCACTGCCGGCTTCAGGCGCACCACTTTCACCGGCTGCATGATGTAGCGCACCGCCTGCTTCGCACCGGCCTTGTTGACGAAGATGAAGGCGTCGATGCCGTAGTACACCTCGTCGGCAAAGCTGTCCGGCGTCGATACCGTGCCGAAGGCTTTCGGCACGCTCGGATGTGCCGCCACGAACTGCTCGAACTTGGTCGGCTTGGGCGCATCGGCGGGGCTGTCGGCAATCGCCATCAGCAGGTCGCGGAATTCCTCACCGTTGGCCACCGGGAAGAACTTGAGCGAGTTGATCACCATATCGGTGTCGGCGCCGCCGGGCAGGTGGAACTTGATCGCCATGCCGTGCGGATTGGCGTTGGCCGATCCGTCGGGCACATTGGGCAGGCCGCCCGCATCGGAGAAGCGCACCGTCACCGGGATGGTGCTGCCGTCGAACAGCGCCGCGCGGCTCAGCGCGGCGGCGCCCGGCGCGGCCTTGAAGCTGCCTTCCGCCACCACGCCCTTGGCGTGGTTGGCACGGAAGCCGGGATGCGGCCCGTAGATCTTGTTCATCGTATCGACAATCTGCGTCGGCACCGGCGCATCGTCGGCGCCGGCGAGCCCGGACACCGCGGCTGTCATCAAGGCGGCCACGGCGATTGCAAACTTGTTCCTGATCATGAACCTGTATCTCCCCTGTCGATTGAAATTCCTGGATTACCGCAACCAGCAGTCTCGTCAATCATTCTGGCACAGCGATCCGCCGGGTGAGTGAGCAGGCATTGCGGACGCCGGAGAGACTTGTCGCTGAATCCTTGGGAGCCTGACAAGCGCCCTGGCAATACTGACCGACCACATTCGGCCCGGAGCAGCCGCTCGTGGCCGGCAGCTTTCGAGTGGGCGGGGAGTGCAATACCGCCACTCAACGTGAGAACTAAATTTTTTTTTGTCAATTTGTCGAATTCCGGCCTCGTCGCTCGTCGTTATAGTGAAGGCGGGGCAAAAGCCCCGCTGAAGACCATTTCAGGAGACGACATGCCGCAATATCTGGTTGCCATTCACCATCCCGACAACTATGACCCGTCCGCAGAGGGCGAAGCCATGGTCCGCGATATCGATGTGCTCAACGAAGAGATGGAGGCTGCCGGTGCCAGGTTCTTCGCCGGCGGCCTGCAATCGGCGCCCCACGCGAAATCACTGCGTAAGCAGCCCGGCGGAGAGGTGGTCGTCACCGATGGGCCATACCTCGAGACCAAGGAACACATTGGCGGCTTTTGGATACTCGACGCAGCCAACATGGATGAGGCCGTGGCGTGGGGACGCAAAGCCGTCGTCGCCTGCCGCGCACCGGTCGAGGTGCGCGAGTTCCACGCAATGCCAACAGAATAGAAACGCCACCCCCAGAACACGGAGACTCAAATGAGAAAGCTCAAAATCACGGAACACAACTCGCTGGACGGCGTGATCCAGCACTCCGCCGATGACGGCGATTTCCCCTACAGCGACTGGACCACGCCCTATCGGACCCCCGCTGGCAGAGATGCAATCCTCGCCGCGTATGGCGAGAGCTTCGATCTGCTGCTTGGCCGTCGCACTTACGACATCTGGTCGGGCTTCTGGCCAAAGGCGCCGAGCAGTCCGATGGCGGATCGCCTGAATGCGGCAACAAAATATATCGCGACCCACCATCCTGAAAGTCTGGAATGGGGCCCGTTCGAGGGCTTTGGACCGGACCTCGTCGAGGGCGTTCGCCGCATCAAGTCGCAGGACGGCCCGGACCTGATCCTCTCGGGTAGCTCCACGCTGACATCGACGCTGCTCGAACATGGGCTAGCGGATGAAGTGCTGCTGATCGTCTATCCGGTCCTGTTGGGCACGGGGAAACGGTTCTTTGCGGAGGGAACGCCGGCGCACTCATTCGAGCTGGTCAGCACGCAAGCATTTCCGTCCGGCATAGTCTTCAGCACTTACAAGGTCGCCGGGCCTTTAAAAACCGGATAGTTCGACGACGCGACATCGTCAGTGGACATGCGCCGCTCATCTGCCCGCTTTGTGGCGACGATCTTCGGGGGTTGACCGACAGCAGTTGGCGCTTACCGATCAGTCGTCGCTTTTGTTAGGCAATATCAACAGCGGCGCCTGTGTTCGGCCTGTCAGTTTCGGCCGGCTGGGGTGGTCACTTCCATCGGACTAAGCAGGTGTCGCCGCTCAGTCTGCCGGCCCATCTCCCCGATGCCGGGCCAGCTGTTCCGACAGCCCCCGGGTGATCGCCACCATGCCGGCTTCGCTGCGTTCCAGGCCGTAGGCCGTCAGGGGAAAATTGAGCGGCTGCTGCACTTCCCAGATGCGCTCATGCTCGCTCGCCGGCAGGATTTGCGCCGGATCGCCTACGGCAACCCAGCCGATGGGCACGGTGGCGCCGGCAGCGAGGCGGGTCTTGAGATGCACCACGCCGTTGATGCGCACTTCGCAACCACGGCCCAGGTGCGCCGCATGGAACACGGCGGCGCCGGTGGCGATGAATGCCTCGTCCTCGATGGTGCAGCCGACCACATGGCTGTTGGGGCCGATCAGGCAATTGTTGCCGATGCGCAGGGAGTGGCGCGCGCTGCTGCGCAGCACCGCGTTGTGCATGACGATGCACTCGCTACCGATATCGATCGAGCCGCCCTCGGCGATCAGCTGGGCGCCGAACAGGATGCGGCAGCCGGGGCCGATGCTGACGTCGCCGCAGATCACCGCGTTGGGCGCGACCCAGGCGGTGGGATCGATGCGCGGTGACTTGCCGCAGTGAGTGAGCAGCATCGCTGTCCTCGTGCTGGTCGGCTTCAGCCGGCAACGCGCCGCGCGGCCAGCGCCAGCGCGTCGTCGAGCCGGTCGTTGCCCCAGAACATTTCCTTGCCGACGAAGAAGGTCGGCGCACCGAAGATGCCGCGCGCCTGGGCGGTCTCGGTCTGCTGCCGCAGCAGCAGCTTGTTCCGCTCGCCTTGCGCCTCGGCGATGATTTTCGCTGCCGGCAGGCCCAGTTCGCTCAACACGCCGGCCACCTGTTCGGGCGCATTGATGTCCTGGTCTTCGGCGAAGTTGAGCATCATGGTCATGCGGCAGTAGTCCGCCATCCACGGCTGCTCCGCGCCGAGCAGCGCCACCCGCATCGGCAGCAAGGCGATGCGCGGAAAGGTGCTGGGCCGGGCCCAAGGCAGGCCGAGCTTGCTGCACTGCCGCGCCATGTCCTGCCATACATAGGCGCCCTTTTCCTTCTGCATGACGAAGGGCGAGCTGTCCCAGCCGAAGGACTTGAAGATCGGGCCGAGCAGGAACGGCTTCCACTTCACGCTGACGCCGCGCCGCGCGGCGGAATCCTCGATGCGCATCACGCTGAGGTAACTGTAATTGCTGCCGAACTCGAACCAGAATTCGATCTCCGCTGCGCCGGCAGCCGCCTGGGGTGCTTCCTTGTTCATCCCGCGCTCTCTCTCCGTGCCTATGGTTTTCTCGTGCATGACGAGACAGCGCCTCTCCATGGTTTTCACGTCAGGCGGCGCTGGCTGGCGTGTGTGTAGGGTCGAAGGCTGCCTACGGATTGTATCGGGCAATGCCGCCGTGTTGTGAGTCCGGCCGATGGGGGAGTGTGATTGATACCCCTTGTCAACTGTCGTAACAGTTGAGCGCAACAGTGGACAGCACAGCAATGCATTTCTATGATTGAAGCATGCAAGCCGGACAGCCAAGCCGTACCGCCAGGGCTGCAGCCGCCCATCGCGCCATGCATCAGGTACTGGAGCAGGGCCGGATTTTTGCCGATCCGCTGGCGTTGCGCATACTCGGTAAAGAAGCGGCGGCGCAGGCGCAGCAGGCCGACGATTTTCCGCAGCGGCGGGCGATGCGCCTGTTCATCGCCGCGCGCACCCGCTTCGCCGAAGATGCCCTGGCGCGGGCGGTGGCGCAGGGCGTGACCCAGCTGGTGGTGCTCGGCGCCGGGCTCGATACTTTCGCGTATCGCAATGATCTCGGCGAGCGCCTGCGCATCTACGAAGTGGACTATCCGGCGACGCAGGCCTGGAAACGGGCGCGGCTGGCCGATGCCGGTATCGCCTTGCCGCATACGCTGACCTTCGCGCCGGTGGATTTCGAGCGCGAGACCCTGCGCGATGGCCTGCTCGCCGCCGGCTTCGATCCGGCGCAGCGCTGCTTTTTCACCTGGCTCGGCGTGGTGCCGTACCTGAGCGAGGACGCGGTGTTCGCCACGCTCGGTTTCATCGCCGGATTGTCCGGCGGTGCGCAGGTGGTGTTCGACTACGCCAATCCCGCGGCCTCGCTGCCGCCGCAGGCGCGCGCCGTGCATGAACAGCGCGCGGCCAGGGTCGCTGCGCTCGGCGAGGCCTGGGTCAGTTACTTCGATACCAGCCTGCTCGGCGCCCGGCTTGCGGCGCTGGGCTATTCCACCATCGAGGATCTGGGCCCGGCGCAGATCGCCGCGCGCTATTTCCCGGAGCGGCCCGGCACGGCTGGCGACCAGGGCGGCCATATGGTGCGCGCCGCGACGTTCTGAATGGCGCAGGGCGGGCCGGCAAAAGGCCCGGGGATGGATGCCGGCGCGCCTCCTTCCCGTAGAATGGCGGTGAATCCAAAGAGGTCAGCATGATGCGGTCGATTGTTTCTTCCCTGGGCCTGTGTGCCTGTGTGCTGTTTGCCATGGCCGGCGCGGGCTGCTCCGGCTCCGAGGTGCGTCCCATTCCGCAGCGGCTGGTCAGGATGGGCTACCAGATGGGCCCGTCGGTGGATATCGTGCACAACTACTCGGTCGAAGGCTGGCATATCCTCGACGACGAGCATGTCCTGGTCGAAACCGGCACCGCCACCGACTATCTCATCACCCTGGCCGTGGATTGCGACGGCCTGCACGCGGCGGAGACCATTGGCTTCTCTTCGACTACCGGTGATCTCACGCTGTCCGACGATCTGATCATTCACCAGATCTCGGCCAACTTTAAATGCCCGCTGAAGAGCATCAACACGCTCGAACGCCACGGTAGCGCCGCCCGCTAGCAAGCTCAGCTTGTTGCGGCGCCTGGACTGGCGCTGCCGGACCTCGCTGCCCTGAGCTGGGCTTCCAGTTCCGCGATGCGCGCATCGCGTTGCCGCAGCACCTTCTGCACCTCGTCGGCGTTGACCAGCTGCGGAATATGCTGCGGACAGTTCGCAGCCCAGGCGCGCTCCGGCTGGCCCAGCGCCGACACAATCAATGCCGTGTCGCAGTACTCGACGATCTCCTCGATCCTGCCGCCGGCCAGGCGGTAGATGAAGCAGTAGTGGTTGTTGTACGCCAGCCCCGCCTTGGTGACGGTTTCGCCGCGGGCCTCGACCACCACCTGATCGCCTTCCGCGATGAAGCGGTCGGCAATGGTTTTGTAGGGCTGGGCAAACTGCTGGTTCAACGGCCTCAGCAGTTCGTCAAGCACGGCCTGCTTGCCCTCGTAGGTGCGGGACCAGGCGGTGCTGCCGCTGACGGTCCAGCGCACGTTGTCGGCCATGCTTTCGATCCAGGGCCGCGCATTGCCCTTGGCCAACTCCGCATAGAGGTGCTGCAGCAGCTGCTTGTTTTGCGCCGTGCTCACGAGGCTTTCTTCCTTTTCGGTTTGCGTTGCAGCGGCGCGCCGGCCCGCGTCGCCGGATTGATCGCGGGCCTTTGCCCGGTATCGAGCCACTCGCCGTAGAAGTCGATCTTGCTGTCGAGCAGCTTCAGCGCCAGCGTCCAGTCGGCGATGGTCGCTTCGACCCGCGCCCGATGCGCCGACAGCAGCTCGCGCCTCTGCTTCAGCGTGGCGCTGCCCTGCTTGACCAGGGTGGTGTACTCGCGCATCTCGGCGATGGACATGCCGGTGCGCCGCAACCGCTCCATCAGTTCCAGCCAGCTCTGGTGCCGCTCGCCGTAGACGCGCCGCCCGCCGCCATCGCGCAGCACGCCGGGGATCAGGCCCTGCGCCTCGTACCAGCGGATGGCATGCACGCTGCGGCCGGTGCGGCTGGCGAGTTCGCCGATACGAAAATTGCCGGGCATAGCTGCCTCCCGCTCTGGTTGTGATGGGGCGGGGCGAGCCCCGCCGACACCCATTAAACAAGCTAGAGCGTGCTCAAGGTCAAGCTCAGACTACAGGATGGGACCGCGCCGGATTTTTTACCTGGGACGTAATCGACTGCGATGCAGTAGCGCCGGATCATGACTCGCACGGAAGCGCAGCGCCCACACAGCCCGCTTCCATCCGCAGTCCAACCAGACAGGAGTCTCGCCATGAGCAACATCGAAACCCTTGTGCACCGCTACATCGACAGCTGGAACCAGACCGACGCCGGCAGCCGCCATGCCGCGATCCGCGAGCTGTATGCCGAGAGCGCCGGCTACACCGATCCGCTCGCCGCGGTGCGGGGCTGGGATGCCATCGACCAGTTCATCGGCGGCGCCCAGCAGCAGTTCAAGGGGCTGGTGTTCAGCGTGGCGGGCAAGGTCGACGCACATCACGATACGGCGCGCTTCACCTGGCATCTCGGCGCGCCGGGCGCAAAGGAGCCGCTGGTGATCGGTTTCGACGTGGCAGTGGCCGAGAACGGCCGCCTGCGCCAGGTCTACGGCTTTCTCGACAAGGTCCCGGCCGGGCTTTGAGCGGCGGGGCGGGCTAAGGTATTGCAACGGCTGCTTTCGCCCGCCCCAGGATTCTGCGGGGCGCTGCATTAAGAAGAGTAAAGGTGGCGCAGGAGGGGGCCAAAACGGCTCTTTGTTCAGAATCCGCACAGTGGCGTTTGCTAGGCTTTTCGCGTGCCTGCAACCGAGGTAAAGGCCATGAAGAAGCTGCTGATTTGCACGGTTCTGGTGGCAACCGCCCTGGTCCCGATTGCGGCGGACGCCCACGGCTGGGGTCACGGCCGCGGCGGCCACATCGGTCCGGTGGGCCTGCTGCTGGCGCCGATCGCGGCGGTTGCCGCCATCGCCACGGCGGCGACGGTCGTCACCGCCGCCACCGTTTCGGCCATCGCGCCGCCTTATTACGGGCCTCCCGCGCCGAGCTACGCGCCGGCCGCCTATTACGCGCAGCCCTACGCCCAGCCGTATGCGCAGCCGTACGCCCAGCCGTATTACGCGCCGCCTGCGGTGGCCTACGCCCCGGCACCGGTGTATTACGGCTACGCTCCGACCGTGGTCTACCGCGGCTACTACGGCCCGCGTTATTACGGCGCCGTGCACTATCGCGGTTACTACCGCTAAGCCGTCGTCGAATCGGAACAAGGCGGCCCGCTCCTGCTGGCCGCCTTGCTTCTTTTCACGGCGCGCAAGGCGCCGTGCACGCAGCCTTCCGGCAGCCCTGATTGCCGGAGCCTGATCCGCCCGTCGCGATAGCCGCGCACACTGAAAGCTGCGCCTGGCTCGCCGGTGCGGTGATCGATGCTTTTTTTCCGCAGGCGCGCAGCCCGGCTGGTGTATTCTGCGCGACACGTGCACGCACCCAAGATTCGGGCATTGCGCGGGTGACTGCTGCACTTGGCCAGGCAAGAAGGCCGGGCAGTGGGCGGTGAAGAAAACCTGGCCGGGCAGGGAAGGGGATGCGATGCAATTCAAGCCGATCGCCGTGTGGCTCTACCTGCTCAATGCGGCGGTGCTGCTGACGCACCAGATCGACGCCGCGTTCTGGCACGAATGGGAGCTATTCCATATTCCCGGCGGCAGCCAGGTCAATCTGTTGCTGAACATCCCGCTGATCGTGCTGGTGCTGTTCGGGCTGGTCGCGCTGGCGCAGGGCCGGCCTGCGGCAAGATTCCTTTGCGGCCTGCTGGCGGCAACTGGGCTGTTCACCGCGGGCATCCACTCGTATTTCCTGCTGCACGGCGATGCCGCTTTCCGTCTGCCGGTTTCGCTGGGCCTGCTGGCGGCAACGCTGCTGCTGTCGCTGGCGCAGATCGTCGCGTGGCCGCGGGCGCCGCGGCATGTCTGAGGCCGGCCCTTCTCGCTCCGGCGGTGGTGCCAGGGCGCTGGTATGGTTGGCTGTGGTGGTCCTGCTGGTGCTGGCCCTGGTGACGAAAGAGCTCAGGCTCTGGTAATCCTGCGCGGTGTGGTTCAATTTGATTCGACGCAACAAGAAAAGGAAAACCCGATGGATGTCTCCGTAGCGGTGGAAGCGGACCTCAAGGCGAAGCCTGCGTCCTACAGCGTCAAGCTCCAGTCCGAGGTGTTCGAGGTGAACATCCACATCCCGGCAGCCGAAGTCGAGGAGTTGAAGCTGGTTGCCAGCAGCACCTGGGAGGACGGTTCGATGCAGATCGGCGAGTCGGCCGGCGCCCCGGTGTTCTGGTCGACCGAGGACGGCGTGGTGGCCCTGCTGATCGGCGAGGACGACGAGAACTGGGATATCGCCCTGTCCCTGCCGGTGGCGGTGATGGATACCATCATCGAGGCCATCGCCCAGGCCTAGGCCGTCGCCGGCTTGCTCCAGGGCAGTGTGCCGGCGATGAGCCAGGCGCCACCGCACAAGGCGGTGGCGATGAGCATGCTGCTCCATTCGTTGGGATCGTGCAGCCGCACCGCTACCCGCGGCAGATGCAGGATCAGCACCCAGCTGCCGAACATGATGCCAAGCAGGGTCGCCGCCAGGCGCGCGCGGATGCCGCTGACGATGGCCAGGCCTGCGGCAATGTGAGCGGCGCCGGTGAAGTAGCCCCAGAACACGTGCCCGGGAATCCAGCCGGGAATGACGCTGGCGACGTAGTCGATGTAGATGAAATGCAGCACGCCGAACAGCGGCAGGCAGGCGCCGAAGCAGAAGCGTCCGGCCCTGGCCGCGCGGTCGATGAGATGGTCCGAACTGCGCCGCACCGACTGTCCGCTGTCCAGCACGCCCGCCAGCACCCAGGCGCTGCCGCTGAGCGCCAGGGTTTCGCCGGCACCGGTCCATTCACCGCCGCTGTGCGGATGCATCGCCAGCGCCGGCAGGTGCAGCAGCACCAGCCACAGCAGCAACAGCAGTCCCAGCACCATCGTCGCCTGCCGCGCTTTCCAGCCGAGCAGCACGGCAGTTCCAGCGGCGACCAGCAGCAGGCCGCCGAGCCAGGTCAGCAGTAGCTGCGGCACCCACGCCGGCACCGGCTCCAGCGCCGGCACGAAACTGGAGCGCAGCAGGGCCTGCAGGCCCAGGGCGGTCATGCCGATGGCGAACAGCACACGCCCGAGCCGGATCGAATGGTCCATGGTTTCTCCCAATTGCACGGTGTCCTGATTGATTTCCGGATGGGTCCCCGACGATCCATCCACAGGCCAAGCTAGACCCGAATCGCCGCAGCGGCTGCGGCTTTGTGGCGGCATCCGCAAACTCCGGGATGAATCGTGCATCGGACGGGGCGCGCCGTGCCCATCGGGCGGAGTGCGGCGGGCGTGCAGGCGCACAAGTGATGGCGTCCGGCGCTGCGCAATCACCAGGGTGTTGCAGCGGCCGCCCGCGGCTGCTTGCGGCTTCATTGGCTGTATATTCCGGTACTGATCGGTATGACAAATGAATCACCTTTTCAACCGTTTGACGGTGCATCACTACCGTTCAGGTTATTTCGTTGTGCGATGCACAAGATGATTTGCCAGTATTGAACCGTTGTTCAAGGGGCTGCCTGCGCAGCCTTGATCGCTGGTGTTCCCGCACGCCTTGCCGGTGTGGATGGTGGACTCCCGCTCGGGCATTGGGGACAGGGAAGTGGGCGTTTATCCAAACGGCTCGTCGGCATTCGCCGCCGGCTTCGGAGTGCAGGTCGGGGGTGCGGAAAACCGGGCTTGGCTCCGGGCATCTGCCGCCTTCGGCATCCCTCTTCGCACAGCATCATCTTTCTCTTCCCGCAAATGCATCGTGCCGGCCGCTGCGTGGCCGGCCGCGTCGGCTGCCGCGCGGATTGCGTCCCTGGTGCCGCATGGCTGGTCCCCGCAGGAGGCGCCGACAGGAAACAGATAAAGCCGATCGTGCAGAGCCGCTTTCCCATTCGCAACCAACACAAAAAAGAAGCAAGAATCAGGAGCGTATCAATGCGACTAAACAAGGCCTCAACCATCGCCTCCGCCGGGCTGCTGCTGTGCGGATCGGCCCTGGCCCAGGAAGCCGCCCCGGCCACTCCGGCGCCGGCTGACAGCACCCCCGCAGCCGCCGACGCCAGCAGTGCAGCCCCTGCCGACACCACGGTCGCCGCGACCCCGGTGGATGCCAGCGCCCCGCCTGCCGCCGCCTCCACCGACCCCTTCGCCGGCGTGCGTGACGTCGACTACATCGGCGTGCTCGGCAACTACGACCGTGCCGACACCCACCGCGGCCCTGACGTCAAATACGGCGCCGGCGCCAGCTTCCTCTACGGCCGCCACTTCGCCAACCACTGGGGCTGGGAAGCCAACTACACCTTCAACTCCCTCGAAGCCGGTCCCGGCAACGGCGGCGACTACTACATCCACAACCTCGGCGGCGACCTGACCTACTCCTTCGGCGACCGTCAGCACCTCACCCCGTTCCTGCTCATCGGTGGCGGCGGCGTCTTCGACGACGTCCATCCCCGCGTCAACGGCGGCGCCTCCGGCTACGTCGATGCCGGCGTCGGCATGACCACCGGCACCTTCTGGCACAACCGCATCCGCCTGCGTGCCGAAGTCCGCGCCAGCCACGACTTCATCAGCACCCCCGACCACAGCGGCTTCACCGACTACCGCGCCGGCATCGGCCTGGAAATCCCCTTCTACGAGCTCAAGCCCTTCCAGGCCCCGCCGGCCGAGCCCGCCGTCCAGGTCGTCAAAGTCCCCACCGGCCTTGAAGACAGCGATGGCGACGGCGTCGTCGACTCCAAGGACAAGTGCCCGGATACCCCCCCCAACACCCGTGTCGACGGCGACGGCTGCCCGATTCCGAAGGTTGTCCGCCTGGAAGGCGTGACCTTCGAATTCAACAAGACCCGCCTGCGCCCGGACTCCCAGACCATCCTCAACTGGGTCGTCGGCATCATGCAGAAATACCCCGACATGCAGGTCGAGCTGGGTGGCTACACCGACAGCATCGGCAGCGCCGCCTACAACCTCAAGCTGTCGCAGAAGCGCGCCGAAGCGGTCAAGGCCTACCTGGTCGAGAAGGGCATCGACGCCGGCCGCATCCAGGCCAAGGGCTACGGCAAGGAAAACCCCGTCGCCTCCAACAAGACCGACGAAGGCCGTGAGTTCAACCGCCGCGTCGAGCTGCACATCCTCAATTGAGAGCGGCAAGCGACTTGCCGGCACAATCGAACAAGTACGGAGAAACAGATATGTCAGGGAAACGTAAACTTGCCACGCTCGGTCTGGTGCTGCTTGCCGGGCTGACGCTGGGCGCCTGTACCTCGAATGGTCAGGATCTTGTCTCCAGCAATGGCGGCATCACCGACGGCAGCAGCAGTAGCGGCGGCCCACCCAACGACGGCACCGGGCCGACCACCATCAACCAGGGCGGCACGCCGACTGCGCCCGGCACGCCGGTCACCGGTCACTTCATCTGCACCACCGGTGCCAAGGCCTATGGCGACGTCACCACCGCAGTGGGCTCCAACGGCCTGCTCGGCGGCCCGCTCACCACGCTGATCAACCTGCTCGGCGGCTCCACCCTCACCACGTTGCTCAACAGCGTGACCGAGCCGAACAACGTCATCGACGGCAACCTCAGCACCTTCTCCACCTTCTCGCTGACCGCGGGACTGCTGGGCGGGCTGCTGACCTCGGTGGACGAATCGGTGCTGCTGCCCAGCGGCACCACGGTGCCGGCCGGCAAGTTCGCGGTGTTCGGCGTGTCCTTCCCCAAGGGCACGGTCGACCTGTCGCTGGTCAACAAGGTCGAGGTGGCTACCTACCTCACCGACAGCACGGGCACCAGCAACTTGCAGGAAGGCCTGATCCTGAATCAGTCGGCACTGACCCTGCTCGGCGCCATCGGCGGCAGCACGCCGGCGGCGGTGTGGATCGGTGTGGAGACGACCAAGCCTTACGACCGCGCCACCATCCTGCTGACGCCGGGCCTGCTCACGGCCAGCGTGGGCGATGCCATGCACGTCTTTGAGCTGTGCGTCGATGGCACGCTGAAGCAGTAATCTGCAATAACGTTTGAGCGTCAAACGCTCCCCCATAGGGAGTGAAGCATTGAAGGGGCCGCACTGCGGCCCCTTTTTTATGGTGCCGGCTTGAGCAGTCCGGCCGGGGAGGGTGGGTTTCCGGACAGGAGCCCGCCGATGGATTTCGCCCGCGTCATACTGTCTGTAGCGAACCAAGAACAGGAAACCCCCATGTCAGGCGAATTACCCATGATCCGGCCGGGCCGGCTGGCGGCGGCATGGCTGGTGTGCACCGTCTGCGGCTGCATCGGCGCGGCGGCATGGATGCCGTTCTATGGGTGGATCGGCAAGGCCCTGTCGGCGCTGCCGCCGATGGCCCATTGGCTGCAGGCGGTGCTGGGCCAGGTGGCGATGTACGGCAGCCTGTTCGCCTTCATCGGCGTGGGGATTTACTGCGGCCTGCGCCTGTCGCGGAAGTTTCTTAGCGCGGTGGAACTGGAAGTGCTGTTCCGCCTGCCGCGCGACCAAAAGCCCTGAGTTTGCGCAGCTGCCGGGGCGCTACGATCGCCGCTCAGGCCGCTTCAGCCAGGGCGTCCTGCTCCAGGCCGAAGAAGCCGCACACCAGCTGCCGCTGTAACGGTGCGCTGTCGACGCGGTTCACCGACTGCCAGAACGCTTCGCTGCCAGCATGGCTGCGGCAATACCACTGGATATGCTTGCGCGCGACTCGCAGCCCGGCGGCTTCGCCGTAGAGGGCATAGAGCGCATCGAGGTGTTCCAGCAGCAGCTGGCCCACTTCGCGCGGCGCCGGCTCCGCCAGGTGCTCGCCGCTGGCGAGGAAATGCGCGATCTCGCGGAAAATCCAGGGCCGGCCCTGCGCGGCGCGGCCGATCATCAGGCCGTCGACGCCGGTCTGGCGCAGCACTTCGCGGGCTTTTTCCGGCGTGTCGATGTCGCCGTTGGCCCACAGCGGGATGCGCACCGACTGCTTGATCGCGGCGATGGTGTCGTATTCGGCTGCGCCGGCGTAGAGATCTTCGCGGGTGCGGCCGTGCACTGCCAGGGCGGCGATGCCGCAGTCCTCGGCGATGCGCGCCACGGCGATGCCGTTGCGGTGGGCGCGGGCCCAGCCGGTGCGGATTTTCAGCGTCACCGGCACCGGCACCGCTTCCACCACGGCGCGGCAGATGCGCTCGACCAGGGCCTCGTCGCGCATCAGGGCGGAGCCGGATTCGGCGTTGCAGACCTTCTTCGCCGGGCAGCCCATATTGATGTCGATGATCTGCGCGCCGTGCGCCACATTGTGCCGCGCCGCTTCGGCCAGCCGCTGCGGATCGGCGCCGGCGATCTGCACGGCGATCAGGCCGGGCTCGCCGCTGTGGTCCATGCGCGTGCGCGACTTCGGGGTATTCCAGAAACGCGGATCGTCAATGGTCATCTCGGATGCGGCCAGCCCCGCGCCCAGGCGCTTGCACAGCACCCGGAACGGCCGGTCGGTGACGCCGGCCATGGGGGCCAGCGCCAGCGCCGGTTCGATGCGGTAGGGGCCGATCTGCATGGCGCCATTGTCGCCGATCTGCCCGGGGCGGTGCTGCCGGGCATCGGGCGGCGTGCTGTGATGGCCCCTGTGAAACGGCTACACCGGCGCTGTCTGCTGTTCCAGGGCGGCTAGGAATTCGGCCCAGATCCTTCGCTGCGCTCAGGATGACAGGAAGACGCGTTGCGACAGCCCGGCGGCGTTCAGCGTATGCCGCCGGGTTGCCGCGGCAGCGGGCTCAGCTGCGCTTGTAGACGATCTTCTTGGCGCCGCCTTCGCAACTGCCGACCACTTTCCGGCCCTTGATCTCGGCGGCGGGGACAACGTCGAGGCTGTAGCTCTTGACGCCGTGGCCCTTGATCTTGGCGTCGACCTGTTCCTTCACCGTGTCGCAGGGCGTGGCCCAGGCGGCGGAGGCGGTGAGGGACAGCAGTGCAGCGACGGCGAACTGGCGATGTTTCATGGCAAAACTCCCTGATCTGGTTATGGTGTTGTCTGCTGAAGCCCCGTTAAGGTAGCAAGAAGCGGCGGCGGGCTCATGCAAGGCATATGAAATTTTGGCGCAGGACGGGGCACAATGAAGCTGCCTGGGCGGGCGCCGGCCGATTCCGGCAAAGGGAGGCTTATGGCAAGCGTAGAGATGCGGGCGGCACTGGCGGCGGCGGTGCCTGCAGTTCACCCTGTACGGCCTGAAGTCCGGCTTCCGGTATCGAGAATTTCCATGCGCGCATTGATTGCGTTGTGCCTGCTGCTTCCGGTCGTGGCCGGCGCCGATGTCGCGCCGACTGCCCTGATCGATCCGTTCAAGCCGATGGCCTTCCTCGCCGGGCATTGCTGGAAAGGCACTTTCCCGAACCAGCCGCAGACCGATGAGCACTGCTTCGAGTGGGTCTATGACGGCCACTTCCTGCGCGATCGCCATGTGGTGCATGGCGACGGCCATCCCGATTATCTGGGGGAGACTCTTTATTACTGGGATGCCGCGGCGCGGCAGATCCAGTATCTGTACATCGAAAGCCAGGGCGGCTACAGCAAGGGCGGGGTGGAAGCGGTGGCCGACGGCTTGATGTTCCCGCCCACCAGCTATCTGGACAACGGCCAGCAACAGACCTATCGCAGCCACTGGCAGCACAGCGGCGACGATGCTTACGAGTCGATCAACGAGCTCAAGACCAAGGACGGCTGGACGGTGGCGTGGAAGGTGAAGATGCAGAAACAGCCCGAGCCGCAGAAGTGAGCTGAGGCGATGTTGCGCCTGATGTTTTTCATCCTTGTCACTGGCTCCGTGCTGACGCGGGCTTGACGGCAAGCACGCTGCAAAAATCCCGGTGGTTTGCGATGCCTGTCACAAGCGTGCAGCTATAGCAATTGACTATTCGACGGGGTAGCCCTAGGTTCTAGGCTGTTCGATGCGGTATCCGGCGTGTCCTGCGCAATAGGGGGAATGCATGAACTGGTATGTATCGGTATTGAAGAAGTACGTCGAGTTCAATGGCCGCGCTTCGCGCACCGAGTTCTGGATGTTCGCGCTGATCAACTTCGTCATCGGTATTGTGCTTGGCATCATCGACGGCGTGATCGGAACCAAGGGTGCGTACGGTCTCGGCGCTCTAGGAGGCCTTTACAATCTGGCGGTATTGCTGCCCAGCCTCGGCGTGGCGGCGCGTCGCCTGCACGACACCGGACGCAGCGCCTGGTGGCTGCTGCTGCTGTTCGTTCCGATCATCGGCTGGGTGGTGCTGCTGGTGTTCTACATCCTCGAAAGCCAGGCGGGAGACAACGAATACGGCCCGAGCCCGCATCCGGCCACACCGTAGCTTTACGTTTCACATGAAGTGACGTGCCTGGGCAACCAGGCGCGTCATTTTTTTTGTGCGAGGACATAGCTGGGCCGGCGCATTCATGGCGCATCGGTGATGGATACGCTGCGTTACGCCAGAGTGATCCCGAACAAGGCATACACTTCGTTATCCCGAACAAGGGATACGCTTCGCTAACGATTCATATGCATATGCGAAAAATGCGCTTCCGCACTTGCAAACTGCGTCATAGCATGATCGCAGTCGAGGCATTGTAAAAACCTCAACGGGAATAGGGTTTTTGCGCAAGTCCTGTTAATCTACGCAGGCAGCAACTTTTACAATTCAGAATCACACGAAATGCAAGAAGGAGCACAATGAGCGATACGCTGACCCGCAAGGACCTCGTCGAAGTCCTGGCCAAGAAACACGATCTGCCGAAGTCCCGCGTCGATGCCCTGGTGGTGGACCTGCTGGACGATGTGACCAAGGCTCTGAAGAAGGGCCACAAGGTTGCGCTGTCCCAGTTCGGCATCTTTGAAGTGAAGAAGCGCCCCGCGCGCAAGGGCCGCAACCCGGCCACCGGCGCCGCGATCAAGATCCCGGCGAAGAAGAATGTGCGTTTCAAGTCTTCAGCCGGTCTGAAGAAGACCATCGGCGGCTAAAGCCCGCAATGGTGCGAGAAGGGGAGCTACGGCTCCCCTTTTTTTGTGCGCGATCCCTAGATGACGGCGATCTTGTCGCCGGTCAGCACCGCCACGGCCGGCGGCACCGCCGGATTGCGCCACTGGCAAATGATCGTGCCGCTATCGTCCTGCACGGCGTAGTGACGCACCAGATAACTCAGGCTCATGCGCAGCAGCCGCGCTTCCGCGGTGAGCGCGGCGGGAAATTGCAGGCGCAGACGGTCGAGCACTGCCTTGAGGCGCGCCAGAGCCGGGCGCAGTTCGCTGCCGAGCAGGCGCGCGGCTTCGCCGGAGGATGGGTAGGAAGCCAGGGTGCGGCCGGAGCCCGAGATCAGCTCGGCATTCTGGAAATGCCACTGCGCGCCATCCAGCAGGGCGTAGCGGACGATCAGTTCCGCGCCGGCTTCCAGTTCGGGCCTGGCCCGGTCAGATTGAGTGCTTGTCGCAGGCATCCTGCCTCTCCCGAAATCGGCGCATGACGAATCAGGCGCCACGCCGAGCCGCTCCAGTGTTCTCAGGCTACGGCTGCGATCAATTGTGCCATGCCTGCAACTCACCGATGTTACGGCGCGGTGCGGTGCATGGCAGCGGCGGGAGACGGTCGGTAGCGTTCGGCCGGCGAGCGCGTGTGTTGACGCAGGGCCGCCAGCCGCTAAGCTGGTCCCGCACGGACAGGCGCAGCGTCGGCGGGGCCGTGCAAGGGGATGCCGGGGAGATGGCTGGCTCAATTGCGGATCGGACGCAGCTGCGCCATCTACGGTCGCGGCCCTGTCCGGTTCGCGGGTTTGCGGATTTATGGGTTTCTGAGGGGAGCGGCGCATGTTGGATGCGATTTATATTGGTAGGGACGGACAGCAACTCGGTCCTTACAGCAAGGTGCAACTCGCCGCGATGGTGGTGGCGGGACAGATCCTGCCGGGGGATATGGCCTGGCACCAGGGCATGCAGGGCTGGGAAGCGGCAGCTGCGGTGCTGGCCCGCCTGGGCATCGGCAACGATGCGCAGACACCGTTGCTGCAGCCGGCGGCGATAGTTATTCCGGCGCGTGGCGCTCCGGGTGTGAGCGCCGATGCGCCGGCAAGCCGAACTGACGGGTCGGCGGCGGAGAGGAATCTCGCGGCGGGCCTGGGCTCGCGCTGGCTAGCCTCCTTCATCGATGGTTTGCTGCTCGGCGTCTGCTTGATGGTTGCCGGCTTCTTCTGGGGCATCGCCTCGGTGTTCGCGGGCGGCCACGCCGGCAATTTCCTGCTGTTCGCCCTGCTGGCGCAGCTGGCCTATTTCACCTTGATGCAGGGCGGCCAGGGCATGGCGACCCTGGGCAAGCGCGCCATGGGCATGGTCGTGGTGGGCCGCGACGGCCAGCGCATCGGCTACGCACTGGCGGCGCTGCGCTATGTGCTGCTGTTGATCACCTCGTATCTGTTCCCGCTGCTGCTGGTGGTGTTTTTCACCAGGCGCCGGCAGGGTCTGCACGACCTGATGCTTGGAACCGTGGTGCTGGATCGTGACAGCTACGATCCGGCCCACTTCGACTACGAGCAAATCCAGAAAAGTCCGCGCGGCGGCGGCGCGTTGCTGGTGCTGGGCATCGCCGCGGTGGTGTTCGTCTTCTTCGGCGGCATCCTTGCCGCAATCGCCATCCCGGCTTACCAGGATTACACCATGCGGGCCAAGATCCAGGGCGCCATTACCCGGTCGGATCCGATCAAGGTTGCGGTGACCCAGCATTACAGCAGCAGCAACGAGCCGGTGCAGTACGCCGACATCGGCATGAGCGGACCGCTGGCGCTGCCGGGGGACCAGGGCCTGATCACGGTGAACGCGAGCGGTGTCATCACCATCATGCTGGGCATGAAGCCGCTGATCGGGCAGAGCATCCGGCTGACGCCGACGCTCAGCACCGATGGCATTCGCTGGAATTGCGCCAGCGACGATGTGAGGAAAGCCTATCTGCCGTTGTCCTGCCGCTGAGGCCCTTGCCGGCACCGTCGGGTTCGGGTTTGCCAGGGGCGTACCCTGCCGCGCACACCCACCCGGTCTCGGGGGTGTGCACGTTTCATGCTTGTGCTTCAGGTGAGTCACCTTGGGAGCAAGGCATGTCTGACACGATCTATCTGGGCCGCGACGGCCAGCAAATGGGGCCTTACGCCTGGGCGCAGATCGCCGCTATGGCTTCGTCCGGGCAGGTGCGGGTGGGCGATCTGGCCTGGCACGACGGCATGCCGAACTGGCAGCCGGCCGATCAGGTGCTGACCCGACTGGGGCTGAGCTTGGCTACGGCGACGGCACCGCCCCTGAGCGTTGCGTCCGCTCCGGCCCGGCGCGCAGCGGCGAAGCCTGCTGCGGAAAAATCCACGGCCGGTTTCGGCAGTAGGCTGGCGCGCCTGCTGCCCGGAAAGGCCGCATCCAGGCCTTAGAGCATTTTCAGTTCAGGTGCCTACACATCATGAGCCGCCTGAAAGCGGCTCATCGCCTCTCCCTGTGGGAGAGGCCGCGCCGCCAGGCGCGGGTGAGGGACGCACTTTCCGGCTGCGGCACCACAGCCGGAAAGTGCGTCCCTCACCCCTACCCCTCTCCCGCAGGGAGAGGGGAAAATCCGTATGCATCTAAACGAAAAATGCTCTGGCGTAGTGTGGGCACGCGCAACTTCGGCACGGCGCGGGGCAGCGCCCGCAGCAAGTGCGCACCCTCTTGCGCCCCAACCCGCTGCACGCCCGCATTGCGCATTGCTAGGATAGGCATCGGATCGCTGCCTGTTGCCGCGGCCCGGCACAACGTTCCGGAAGCCCCAGCCTGCAATGCCCGCCCCGCCCGAATCGAAGACGCAACGCCCCTGGCTGCTGTATCTGCTGGAGTGCGTGGGCAACAAGCTGTATGTCGGCATCAGCCCCGATCCGGAGGCGCGCTTCCAACTGCATCTGCGCGGCACCGGCGCCAAATACACGCGGGCCAATCCGCCCTTGCGCATCCTGGCGGCGCAGGTTTATGCGGATCGTTCGGCGGCCTCGGTGGCCGAGCATGCGCTGAAGAAGATGCGGCCTGCTGCGAAGCTGTTGTGGGCGCGCGAGCGGGCGTGGCCGCTGGCGCCCGCCAGAAAAGCCGCGCGGGCAAAGGGGAAAGCGGGCGGCAAGGCCGCGGTGAAAACCTCAGGCGGCTAGCCGCTGCTGCGGCAGCGCATCCGCATCCGCTGCCAGTGTCAGTGCGCGCAGCCATTCGTCGATCCTGACGCAGTCGTCTTCGCGGCGCACGGCGAGGAACAGGGCGGCGGCTTCCGGGTAGCTGCGGCTGAGCCAGTTGAGCCACTGCTTCAGGCGCCCCGGGGCGAAACGCGGCGACAGCTTGATGCGCACCTGGCGCCAGAAATCCTGCAGCATCGGCACGATCTCGTCCCAGCCCATCGGCACCGGCTCGCGTCCGTCGCGCACAGCGGCGATCTGCCGCGCCAGGTCGGGGCGGGCGATGAGGCCGCGGCCGAGCATGATGTCCTCGACGCCGCTGACCGCGCGGCAGCGGCGCCAGTCGTCCAGGCTCCAGATCTCGCCGTTGGCGTATACCGGCACCTTGACCACGTCCTGGATGCGCGCCACCCATTCCCAGTGCGCCGGCGGCTTGTAGCCATCGGCCTTGGTGCGGGCGTGCACCACCAACTGCGCGGCGCCGCCTTCGGCCAGGGCACGGGCGCAGTCCAGCGCGTCGTCGGTGTAGTCGTAACCGAGGCGCATCTTGGCAGTCACCGGAATCGCGGCCGGCACCGAATGGCGCACCGCGCGCACGATGGCGTGCAGCAGCTCCGGCTCCTTCAGCAGGATGGCGCCGCCGCGCGAGCGATTGACGGTCTTGGCCGGGCAGCCGAAGTTGAGGTCGATCACCGGCGCGCCGAGCGCGCAGGCCAGGGCGGCGTTGTCGGCCAGGCAGGCCGGGTCGGAGCCGAGCAGCTGCACCCGCATCGGCGTGCCGGCGCGGGTGCGTGAGCCATGGCTCAACTCCGGCGCGATCCGGCGGAAGCAGGAGGGAGGCAGCAGGGTGTCGTTGACGCGCACGAACTCGGTCACGCACCAGTCGATGCCGCCGACGCGGGTCAGCACGTCGCGCAGGATCTCGTCGACCAGGTTTTCCATCGGTGCGAGGGCAATCTGCATGGGGGGTGTTTCAGTAAGCAGGGGCGTATTTTAGAGGTTTCCGGTCCTTGCCATATCGGCCTCATGGCCGGGTAGCGGCTGGCCCGGTTCCATATGTGATAATTGAACGGTAGGCGAAAGGTGGGCGAGGGCTGGCCTCTGGCAAGCTGACGGCCGATTTCACCGCAACTTCAGGGAACGGACGCCGAAGTGGCCGAACAGGACGAGAACAAGTCGACGATGGACCTGCCGGGCTTGCGGCTGTTGCGCAAGATCCCGCCGATTCCGCGCATCTCCTGGCGCGATCTCGCCGCCACCCTCGGGCCGGTGCTGCTGCTCAGCGTGGCGGCGATTCTGGTGGCGATGCACTTCGTGCGCCCGGCGCCGCCGAGCCACCTGACCATCAGCAGCGGGCCGGACGGCAGCCGCTTCCAGTCGGTGGCCGAGAGCTACCAGAAGATCCTCGCGCGCAGCGGCATCAAGCTGATCATCAAGCCGTCCAAAGGCTCGCTGGAAAACCTGGAGCGCCTGGTCGATCCGGATTCGGGCGTCGATATCGGCTTCGTGCAAAGCGGGGTGAGCGTCGATGGCGATATCAGCGATCTGATGTCCCTGGGCGGCATGTTCTACGAGCCGCTGACGGTGTTCTACCGCAGCCCGAAGCCGCTGACGCGCCTGTCGGAGCTCGAGGGCAAGCGCATCGCCATCGGCTCCGAGGGCAGCGGCACCCGCTTCCTCGCCCTGGCCCTGCTCAAGGCCAACGGCATCGAGCCGAAGGGCAAGACCCAGCTGCTCGAGCTGGAGGGCGAGGCGGCGACCAAGGCGCTCGATGCGCACCAAGTCGACGCCGTCTTCCTGGCCGGCGATTCAGCCTCGACCGGCAGCATTCGCCAGCTGCTGCATAGCGACGGCATCCGCCTGTTCGATTTTCCCCAAGCCGATGCCTATGCGCGGCGTTTCCGCTATCTGAGCAAGCTGGAGCTGCCGGCCGGCGCCTTCGACCTGGGCGACAATCTGCCGCCGGCGCCTATCGTCATGCTGGCCCCCACGGTGGAGCTGGTGGCGCGTTCCGATCTGCATCCGGCGCTGTCGGATCTGCTGCTCGGCGCCGCGCAGGAAGTGAATGGCCGCGCCTCGCTGTTGCAGAACGCCGGCGAGTTTCCCTCGCCGACCCATCACGAGTTTCCGATCAGCGACGACGCCGCCCGTTATTACAAGTCGGGCAAGAGTTTCGCCTACCGCTTCCTGCCGTTCTGGCTGGCGAGCCTGCTCGACCGTGCGATCGCGCTGCTGGTGCCGATCCTGGTGGTGCTGGTGCCGGGCTTGCGGGTGGTGCCGGCGCTGTACGGCTGGCGCATCAACAGCCGCATCTATCGCCGCTACGGCGAGTTGATGGCGCTGGAGCGGGCGGTGCTGGAGCCGTTGTCGGCGGAAGAGCGCGCGGCGCTGATCGTCCGGCTGGGGGAAATCGAGAAAGCCATCATCGGCTCCAAGATGCCGGGGGCTTATGCCAACCAGATCTACGTGCTGCGCCAGCACATCAAGTTCGTGCGCGATCAGCTGACTGCGGGCGGCAAGACGGAACAGCCTCCGCCTCCTGGCTTGGCGCCGGCCAAGTTGGTCTGATTCCCCGCAACAAGTAGATTGAGCCGCCCCTTCATTCGGCGCAATGCGCTTCGCTTATTGCGCCCTTGTTTGCAGCGTCCTCTAAAGCACGCTGCTGCCGCCGGCACCGGCTCGGTCTGCCGGCGTGCCGGGCGGGGAGACGAAGGCGGTGCCCGTGGGCATGGGGCCGCCGCGCACCACGCCGATGAACATGGGCACCTCGATGATGAAGGTAGCCAGCACACCGGCGGCAGTGAGGGCCTGGGCAATCCAGGTGGCGAGCAGGCCCCACGGCGGTACCAGTGCCAGGAATGCCACCACCAGGATGCTGGAGGTGAAGCCGCCGAGGGACATGGAGACGAACTGGGCGCGGCTGTTGCGCACGTTGTCGAAGCGGAACAGGAACAGGGTTTCGGTCACGGTGGCCGGCAGGACGAAGCTACCACCGGCGATCCAGGCGCCGATCAGGTGTCCCCATTCGTGCAGCAGGTAGCCGACGAATACGGTGAGCAATCCGGTGGCCAGGTGCACCGCTACCGACAGCAGGTCATGCGGTTTGCCCAGCCTCAGGGTCACCATCCACAGCGCCAGCGTCAGCAGGACGATCAGGCTGTCGCGCAGCAGGAAGGCGAAGAAACGATTCCATTGTTTGTGCATGTCAACGACTCCTAGCTGCGCGGCGGCAGCGGCAGCAGTGCCGATACCTTGCGCATGTGCTCGCGGTAGGCGGGGCGCCGCTCGACGCTGCGCGTGTCCATCAGGGGGATGCTGGCGAACAGGAACATGGCGCTCATGGCCAGGGCGCCGGGCACGATCCACCACCACTGTGCCGGCGCCGCGGCCAGGCCGAACAGCATCAGGCCCCACCAGAAGCTCAGCTCGCCGAAGTAATTGGGATGGCGCGACCAGGCCCACAGGCCGGCAGTGATAAAGGTGCCGGGCTGGCGTTTGGCGATGAAGGCGTGCAGCTGCAGGTCGGCGATGGTTTCGATGGCGATGGCGCCGAGGGTGACGGCGCAGGCCAGGGCATCGAGCCAGCCGAGCGGCGCGTCGGGGCGGCTCATCACCGCATACACTGGCAGGCAGCCGAGGAACACCTGCACGGTGGGAAACAGGTGGATGCCGAACAGGTCGGCCCATACAGCGGCCTTGCCGGCGCGGGCGCGCACGATGGGGTAGCGCCAGTCCTCATGGTGCAGGCCGCCCCAGTACACCGACCAGTTGGTGGTGAGGCGGATCGCCCACAGCCACACTAGGGCCATCACCAGCAGCGCGCGCGTGCTGTGCTCGCTGCCGGGATGGCGCCACATCCAGTACACCGCCAGCAGGGGCGGGATCACACTCCAGTAGGCATCGTAGAAACTGGAATTGCGGTAGCGCAGGCTGAAGCCGAAGATCACCAGGGTGGCGGCGACGTCGGCGGCGAAGGCATCCCAGGCCTGCGGCAGGTGCAGGCCGAACAGCACGGCGGCGCCGGCGGCGATGCACAGCGCGTAGGAAACAACGATCGGTGCGAAGTCCGATTTTCCGGCCATCTTGCGCGTCCCCTCCGGACTTTGTGGCGCTTGGTCTATTCGACCACTATGCGGCGGCGACTGGGGGCGAACCTCATCTGAGTGGATGAGTGTGAGCTGTCCCTTATTTATGAAAAATCTGCCGCCGCGAAGACCTCATTCCAACTCTGTTTGGGGGGGTAAAACGACGCCATCATTCCGGCACAAGCCGGAGCAAGGCAAGCGCGCTCTCTGAATCTCCGCATACCGGCTTGCACCGGCATGTGACGCTCTGGCGGCCGGGTCAAGGTGCTCCATCCGTTGCCAGTACAAAGTACTCCATCAAACGGCGGCAACCAGCCCGAAGCTGCCACCCGGGAGTGAGGCCGTCGCTGGCGATAAAAGACAAAATTTGACAGCGGATGTCCGCTATCGGGCATGGAGCGCCATGTCTCAAGCGGGCCAGAAGCGGACGGTCGTCACCTTGACTTCGCTGCTTGCGAGCAGTCATTCGCCACCGCCTTCGGTCGGGTGCCGGCCGGCCTATTCCAGTCGGTCGTGAATGTCAGCTTTCGGGAGACCAAACCCACGTCGGCAAAGCGGAGCCCACTGCCGGCATCCGAGCCCTTGCCGTTCGGAATCACCAACGGATCAAGTCACCTTTACCCGTCGCACCAGTTGCTCCACCAATGCCGGCGACAGGCGCTTGAGCCAGGCGAAGTGAATTTCGCGGCCGCCGATGCAGGCTTCGCTAGTGTTGCGCTGCACGGCGCGCCATATACGTTCGCCACACAGTATCGGGTCCATACCGGCGGCCTGTGCAGCATCCATACGCCCCTGGACGGCGCCATGTCCGGTTACGGCGTTCAGCGAGATCGCGGTACGGACAAATCCCGGGCAAACAACCGTCACGCGGACGCCATGCCCATGCACTTCGGCGCGCAGCGCATCGTGGAATCCATGCAGCGCGTGCTTGGCCGCGGCATAGCCGGATCGCAGCGGCGTCGCCACCTTGCCGACCACACTGCTGACCGTGACGATATGCCCTGCCCGGCGCTCCACCATCGACGGCAGCACCGCTTTGGTCAGGGCCACCACAGCGAAGTAGTCGAGTTCCATGATGCGACGGTACACCGCTAGGTCGGTGTCGAGCACCAGGGAGCGCTGGGAAATGCCGGCATTGTTGACCAGCACATCGACCGGCCCGAAACAGGAAGCCGCGGCCGCACCGGCTTCCAGAGGATCAAATTCGATGAGGTCCAGCGGCAAGAGGGCCACCCGTTCCGGATGGGCGCACTTGGCGCGCACGCGCTCCAGTTGCGGCCGGTTGCGAGCGCTGAGGATGAGTCGGGCGCCACGCTCGGACGCCTTGAGCGCCAGGCCCTCGCCGATGCCACCGGATGCGCCAGTGATCCAGACGACCTTGTCGGCGATCTCGGTCAAGGGCCTGCCCTCGGCGTCAGGTCAAGTCCAAAAGACGCCGTGCTCTTGCCATCCCAGTAATACGTGTAGCCGACGAGCAGATCGCAGATCTCGTGAAAAAAGACGAGCCTGCTGAACCAGAGTGCCACCACGGAATTATGCGTCACTGCCTAGAACTGACGATGGACATCCGGATCTCGTAAGCAGGGTGATCACGTGAGTGTAATTAAGCCTTGGCGCGTTCAAGCCAAGCGGCTTCGGCACCGGGCTCGGGCATGATCTCGCCACCTTCCATGACCCACCGTGACGGAACGCCGATGAGCCGCACGGAGACTTTGTCAGCGGCGACGTCTGTCTTTGCCGCCACATCGGCTTGAAGTCGCTCACGTAGTCGCTTCAAGACATCGTCACTGCGATTTCCACCGCTGCGGACATTGCCGATGACGCCGATGAGATTACCATCGCGCAAGTCGTGGCCATGCATAAAGACGACATTGACGAACTGTGCTGGCGCACCGGTTACCTGGCAGTGGGCGTCGGTCACGAGATCGGCAACCTCTTTGCAGACGGCAGTTGAAAGCGGTTTGCGGCTGGCGAGGGTGTAGAGCGGCATGGTCGTGCTCCGATCGTTAAAGATTGGGGCGAAAACTGAGGTAGCCTTTGCCCAGTTTCGAGCGCAGCAGGCTGGTCAACATGTGCCATTGCAGTTTCAGATTCCCGGCTTTTGAAAGACGTAACCGATTGCCATCGAGTACATCATTGAATACGTCGGCTTCGATAAGCGACAGCATTACCTGATCCGGGCTCTGACCGGTGATCGCCGTCCAGTCGCGTTCGCAGGCGTGAAGCAATTTCACCCGACCGTCCTGCGGAAAACCGACATCGCATTCCATGCTGATCAGCGATGACTGCGAAGGCTGGTAATTGGTGAATGCCTGTCCCGAGGGGATGACGCACCAGATCACAGTGATCCGCACGGCACTGACGTGTTCCGCATAGTTGCGCCTGAGTGTTGCCTCCAGCGCTTTGATCTGATCGTTGCTGAACTGACCTTCTAGAACGGTAGCGAGAATTTTCATCTTGAGTTCGGTCGGCGGCGTTGAGCAACGACGCACACCATTTCAGATGCGCTCGATGCGGCTCAGGCAAGGGATATTGCTAATACTCGACTACAACGTCATAGTAAGTTCTAAAAAAGAACCTTGTCAAGCTAGCCTGTATTCTTGATCGTCAATCAGCTGATCGGAGGAAGTGAAATGAAGTGGGATGAACTGGACGGCATTCCGTGCTCGGTAGCACGCAGCCTGGCGATCGTCGGCGACCGCTGGACCATCCTGATCTTGCGCAACGCCTTCCTGCGCACGCGCCGTTTCGATGATTTCCAGGCGCAACTCGGTGTCACGCGGCATCTGCTTGCCAGCCGGCTGGCCAAGCTGGTCAAGCTCGGTGTGATGACCAAGGTTGCCTATCAGGATCGACCGCCGCGCTATGAATATCGGCTCACCGAAATGGGGCGGGACTGGTATTCAGTGCAGATGGCGTTAGTCGCCTGGGGCAACAAGTGGCTGGCCGGCACGGCAGGCGTACCGCTGGAATTCCTGCATCAGAAATGCGGCCACAAATTTCAGCCGGTCACCGTCTGTTCGGAATGCCGCGAGTCGCTCGACGTGCGTGAAGTCACGCCGACCACAGGTCCGGGCTTGCGGCAGCGGCCATACGTGACTGGTTGACGGTGAATGGCGTGTCTTAGTGCTTCGGTAATGTCCGCTATGGCGCCAGCTGCGGCCGGATGAATGACCGAGCGTGCCAGCAGCGGTCATTCCCCAGCACACGTGTCTAGTTGATCGGCGACCGGTGGCTTCTGGCACTTTACTCACGATGGAGCATTTTGGGTGGCCACCGGGGATGATTTGGTTTTGAAGCGGGATCATTGATGCAGCAGCGAGGGAAACGCCCGCTGCGGGCAGCGCTGCCGTTCGCATACCTTGCAGCCGACGCCGATGGGCGTGGCCGCGCCGGGATTGGCCAGGTCGAGGCCGCGTGAGTAGACCAGGCGATGGGCATGGCGCAGGTCGCAGCCGAGGCCGATGGCGAAGGTCTTTTGCGGACGGCCATAGCCCACCGCGCCGCTCACCACCTGGCGCGCGATCCAGAAATAGTTGCGGCCGTCCGGCATGCCGGCGATCTGGGTCAGCACGCGCTCCGGCTGGCTGAAGGCTTCGTAGACGATCCATAGCGGGCAGGTGCCGCCGATGCGGGAGAAATGGAAGTCGGCGGCGGAGTGGCGCTTGGAGACGTTGCCGGCGCGGTCGACGCGGACGAAGAAGAAGGGCAGGCCGGGCGCGCCGGGGCGTTGCAGGGTGGAGAGGCGGTGGCACACGGCCTCGAAGCCGACGCCGAAGCGGTTGGACAGGCGCTCGATGTCGTAGGACAGCTCCTCTGCCGCATGCAGGAACAGCGTGTAGGGCATCACCAGTGCGCCGGCGAAATAGTTGGCCAGACCGATGCGCGCCAGCCGTTGCGATTCAGGGCCGCTGAAGCCGCCGTCGCGGATCAGCTGATCGAGCAGATCGCCCAACTCCAGCATGGCCAGTTGCATCGCCATCTGGAACGCCTGCTGTCCGGGGCGCAGGTATTCGGGCAGGTGCAGCGCGCGGCTGCCGGCATCGAAGCGCTGCTTGCCGAAGGCGGCTTCATCGGCGCCGGCGACGACGATGCGCACGCCGTGGCGCTCGGCCAGGCGTTGCGCCAGGCGGGTCGCCACATCGCCTACCGCCAGGCCGCTGTCCTGGAAGATGGCTTCGGCGGCCTGGTCCAGTTCGGCGACATGGTTGTAGCGGCGGTTGAGGTAGTCGCGCACCTCGTCCTGGGTGCCGGGCTGGGACAGGGAGGCGAGCTTGTGGCCGTCGCCGAGCTGGGCCGCCAGGGTGTCGGCGCGCTCGGCGGCGGCGCGGCCGCGCCGGTGCAGCTCGACCACGGCGCGGGCGATCTCCGGCATGTTGGAGGCGAGTGAGCGCGTCTCGGCGACGGAAACGTTGCCGGCGCCGGTGTCGGCCAGCACGTCGCGCACATCGGCGATCAGCCGCGCCTCGTCGTCCTCGGCGAAGAACTGCACGTCGACGCCGAACTGCGCGTTGATGCGCAGCAGGATCGGCACGGTCAGCGGGCGCTGGTTGCGCTCGATCTGGTTGAGGTAGCTGGGCGAGATGCCCAGGGCCTTGGCCAGCGCCACCTGGGTGATGCGCTGTTCCTCGCGCAGCCTTTGCAGGCGCACGCCCATGTAGACCTTGCTCATGATCTCCTCCTTGAGTCTTCGCAAGATTCGCAAATATGCGGCTCTTGCTTTGCTTTTGTTCGCATTTTTAGGCCTATCTTTGCCGCTCCAGATGCGAATAATGCAAAACCTGCTGGCGTTTGGCTAGCCGGTACCGACCAGAGGATTCGCCATGCAGACCGCCGCCCCGTCCAGATCCGCCACCGCGGGGGCTGTCCCGCCGACCGTGAAGCTGCTGATCAATGGTGAGTTCGTCGAATCCCGCAGCACGCAGTGGCGCGACGTGGTGAATCCCGCGACGCAGCAGGTGCTGGCCCGCGTGCCCTTCGCCACGGCGCAGGAGCTCGATGCGGCGGTGGCTTCGGCCAAGGACGCCTTCAAGACCTGGCGCAAGACGCCGATCGGCGCCCGCGCCCGCATCTTCCTCAAGTACCAGCAGCTGATCCGCGAGCATATGCAGGAGCTGGCGGCGATTCTCACCGCCGAGCAGGGCAAGACCCTACCCGATGCCGAGGGCGATATTTTCCGCGGACTGGAAGTGGTGGAGCATGCCGCCAATATCGGCACCCTGCAGATGGGCGAACTGGCGACCAATGTCGCCGGCGGCGTCGACACCTTTAGCGTGCTGCAGCCGCTGGGCGTCTGCGCCGGCATCACCCCGTTCAATTTCCCGGCGATGATCCCGTTGTGGATGTTTCCGATGGCCATCGCCACCGGCAATACCTTCGTGCTGAAGCCCTCGGAGCAGGACCCGATGGTGACCATGCGCCTGGTGGAGCTGGCCTTGCAGGCCGGCGTTCCCAAGGGCGTGCTCAACGTGGTGCACGGCGGCGAAGAGGTGGTGAATGGCCTCTGCGATCATCCGGACATCAAGGCGATTTCCTTCGTCGGCTCGACCCGCGTCGGTACCCATGTGTACCAGCGCGCCACGCTGGCCGGCAAGCGCGCGCAGTGCATGATGGGTGCGAAGAACCACGCTGTGGTGCTGCCGGACGCAAACAAGGAGCAGACCCTCAACAATCTGCTCGGCGCCGCTTTCGGCGCGGCCGGGCAGCGCTGCATGGCGGCGTCGACGGCGGTGCTAGTGGGCGAGGCGCAGCGCTGGATTCCGGA
>FTIF01005317.1_pt3 | contig 63683 bp, 49 predicted proteins | sample 1658001 | NCBI WGS metagenome assembly FTIF01 (sample SAMEA3914789, study PRJEB12502) | metagenome | biome: forest; material: soil | place: Canada | collected 2011-07-03 | depth 0.3 m | reverse complement strand
CAGCCGGGCGTGGTCTACACCACCTTCCACTTTCCCGAGTCCGGCGCCAACGTCATCACCACCGACAACTCCGACTGGGCCACCAATTGCCCCGAGTTCAAGGTCACCGCGGTGCAGGCGATGCGGGTCAGCCAGCCTTCCGAATGGCAGAAGCGCTATCGCAGCTTCAGCGAGCGGCAGCAGGAGCTGCTCAGCGGCAGCAGCAGCGAGGCTGCCGTCGCCAAATAGCGCTGTATCGACCGGCAAGCGGCCCCACGCAATGCACAGGGGCCGTTGCCGGAATGCTCAAACCAATGGAAGCAATATGAACGTCGAACGGCTGGCGGAGATGGCGAACGACATCGGCGCCTTTTTTATAAGCGCAGCGGAGCCGGAAGCAGCGGTTGCCGGCATCGCCGACCATATCGGCAAATTCTGGACGCCGCGCATGCGCGAGCAGCTCACCGACCAGCTGCCGCAGATCGGCGACGGCATCGACGAGCTGCCGCGGGCGGCATTGTTGCGCCTTGCGGTGCAGGCCCGCTCCAAGGCGCAACCCGCCGCCGCGGCGTGACGGCGCGCAGGTGATCCTGGCCCGCCGCGTGCCGCAATGGTCGCGGCGCGGGAGCGGCCAAGCTATCCTCCCGGTCCCGGCCGGCTTCTTGCTGGCAGTTCCCGTATTTCGGCAACCAGGACCGTCATGAGCCAGGATCAGGACAAGGATGACCCCCTCCGCGAGGACATACGCCTGCTCGGTCGAATCCTTGGCGATACCGTCCGCGGCCAGCTGGGCGATGCGGCATTCGAGCTGATCGAGCGCATCCGGCAGACCTCCATTCGCTTCCATCGCGACGCCGACGAGTCGGCACGGGCTGAACTGGAAGAGATGCTGCGCGGCCTGTCGCACGACCAGACCATCCAGGTGGTGCGTGCCTTCAGCTACTTCTCGCACCTGGCCAACATCGCCGAGGACCAGCATCATATCCGCCGCTCGCGCGCCCACCTGATCGCGCAATCCGCGCCGCGCGAGGGCAGCATCGCCTGCGCCATCGGCCGTGCCTACGACGCAGGCTTGGGCCGGGCCGAGCTGGGCGCCTTCTTCGACAGCGCCCTGGTCAGCCCGGTGCTGACGGCGCATCCCACCGAGGTACAGCGCAAGAGCATCCTCAACTGCCAGATGGCGATCGCCCGCCTGCTCAGCGAACGCGACCGCGTGCAGCTGACGCCGGAGGAAGAGGAAGCCAACGCCGACGCCCTGCGCCGCGCCGTGCTGACCTTGTGGCTGACCCGCATGCGCCGCCTGGTCAAGCTTTCGGTGATCGACGAGGTCGAGAACGGCCTGACCTATTACGATTACACCTTCCTGCGCGAGCTGCCCAAGTTCTACGCTAGCCTGGAAGACCAGCTGGCCAAACGCGACCCGGCCTGGGAGGCGGTCGAGCTGCCTTCCTTCATGCGCGTCGGCAGCTGGATCGGCGGCGATCGCGACGGCAACCCTTTCGTCACCGCGCCGGTGCTGGAGAAGGCGTTGGCCATGCAGTCCGAGGTGGCCCTGCGCTACTACCTCGACGAGCTGCAGGCCCTTGGCTCGCAACTTTCGCTGGCGCAGCGGCTGTCAGCCGCTTCCGCCGCCCTGACCGAACTGGCCGAGCGCTCGCCGGACCAATCCTCGCACGGCGGCGACGAACCCTATCGCCGCGCTATCTCCGGCATCCATGCACGGGTCTGGGCCACCCACGCCGCCCTGCTCGGCTTCGAGCCGCGCCGCGGCCGGGCGCGCCAGACGGTGGCGCCGGCGGCAGCGTATGCCGCCGTGGCGGAACTGTCGGAAGAGCTCGACGTGATCCATCGCTCGCTCTGCGTCAACGGTGCCGTGGCGCTGGCGCGCGGTCGCCTGCGGCATCTGCGCCGGGCGGTGCGTGTGTTCGGCTTCTCCCTTGCGCCCATCGACCTGCGCCAGAACTCAGAAGTGCATGCCCGCGTGGTCGGCGAGTTGATGGAAGTGGCGCGGCCCGGCACCGGCTATGCGGAGCTCGACGAGGATGCGCGCATTGTGCTGCTGCGGCAGGAACTGGCCACTACGCGGCCGCTGGTCTCGCCCTACGTCGACTATTCGGATGAGACGCAGTCGGAGCTGGCCATCTTCAAAGCGGCCTACCAGGCACACCAGCGCTACGGCCGCGAGTCGGTGCCCAACTGCATCATCTCGCAGACCAATGGTGTTTCGGACCTGCTCGAAGCGGCTCTGCTGGCCAAGGAAGCGGGCCTGCTGCGTCCGGCCGAGCAGGTGCTGGACGTCAACATCATCCCGCTGTTCGAGACCATCGCCGACCTGCAGAACAGCAGCGGCGTGATGGAGCGCCTTTTCGGCCTGCCCGAGTACGCCCGCCTGCTGCCCTCGCGCGGCAACGCGCAGGAAGTGATGCTGGGCTACTCCGACAGCAACAAGGACGGCGGCTTCCTGACCTCGGGCTGGGAGCTGTACAAGGCCGAGATCGGCCTGCTTGAAGTATTCCACCGGCACCAGCTGCGGCTGCGCCTGTTCCATGGCCGCGGCGGATCGGTCGGGCGCGGTGGCGGCCCCAGCTACCAGGCGATCCTGGCGCAGCCGGGCGGAGCGGTGCAGGGCCAGCTGCGGCTGACCGAGCAGGGCGAGGTGATCAGCGCCAAGTACGGCAATCCGGAAGTGGGCCGCAGGAACCTGGAAGTGCTGGCGGCGGCCACGCTGGAAGCCACCGCACTGGCGCCGCGCGATGCGGCGCCGAAGCCGGAATACCTCGCCGCCATGGACGAGATTTCGGAGCATGCGTTCCGTGCCTATCGCAACCTGGTGTACGAGACCGAGGGCTTCGAGCAGTACTTCCGCGAATCCACCGTGATTGCGCAGATCGCCGATCTGAATATCGGTTCGCGCCCCGCTTCGCGCAAGAAGTCCACCGCCATCACCGACCTGCGCGCCATTCCCTGGGTCTTCAGCTGGTCGCAATCCCGCATCATGCTGCCGGGCTGGTACGGCTTCGGTTCTGCCGTGAGCGCCTTCCTCGACAGCCATCCGGCCGATGGTCTGCAAAGGCTGCGCGAGATGCACCGCGAATGGTCGTTCTTTTCCACCCTGCTGTCGAACCTGGACATGGTGCTGGCCAAGACCGATATGGCCATCGCCTCACGCTACGCGGCCCTGGTCAAGGATGAACAGTTGCGCACGGAAATCTTCTCCCGCATCCACGCCGAGTGGCATACCACCATCCGGGTCCTACTGGAGATCATGGAGGCGAAGGAGTTGCTGGATTCCAATCTGCTGCTCAAGCGTTCGATCCGCAACCGCTTTCCTTATCTCGATCCCTTGAATCATGTGCAGGTGGAACTGCTGCGGCGCTGCAGCGACGGCGACCAGGACGATCGCGTCCGCAGGGGCACGCATCTTTCCATCAACGGCATTGCCGCGGGATTGAGGAACAGCGGCTAGCTTCACCAGCCGATGGCAGTGCCGAGCAAGCGCGCCGCCACGCACCAGGCGACGACTGCCAGCGCCGGCGCCCGCGCCACAACCAGCAGCAGCAAACCGATCAGCGCGATGCCGAAATCCACCGGCGTATGCACCGCGCTGGCCCACAGCGGATCGTACAGCGCTGCAGCCAGCAGCCCGACCACGGCGGCGTTGACGCCGGCCATGGATCTGGCCACGCCGGCATGCGTCGCCAGGCGATTCCAGAACGGCAGCACCCCGGACACCAGCAGCAGGCCGGGCAGGAAGATGGCGGCGACGCTGACCGCTGCGCCAAGCGCGCCGCCCTGTCCGTGGTCGAGGCGCGCGCCGAGAAAAGCTGCAACCGAGAACATCGGCCCCGGCACCGCCTGCGCGGCGCCGTAGCCAGCGAGAAAGTCGTTCTCGCTGAGCCAGCCCGGCTCCACCACCGCTTGCTTCAGCAAGGGCAGCACCACGTGGCCGCCGCCGAACACCAGCGAGCCGGTTTTGTAGAACGCGGCGGCAGCGCGCAGCAGCAATGGCGCGTTGGCGGGAATCAGCCAGGAAGCCAGCAGCAGCAGCGCGAACAAGGCCAGCAGCGTCGCGCCTGTTTTAGGCCCGTAGCCCAGCGGCAACGCTGCGCGCTCGTGCGGGCCGACAGAACGGCAAAGCAGCGGGCCGCATGCGGCGCCCAGGGCAATCACCGCGAGCTGCGACCAGCCGGTGCCGGTGCCCAAGATCAGCGCCAGGCTGGCCAGGGCCAGCAGCATGCGCGGCCAATCCGGCGTGAGCGTGCGCGCCATCGCCAGAATGCCCTGCGCCACCACCGCCACGGCCATCAGTTTCAGCCCATGCAGCAGGGCTTCACCATAAGGGCCGGCAAGAGCCGGACTGAACTTGGCGAAGGCGAACAACAACAGAGCGGACGGCAGGGTGAAGGCCAGGAACGCCGCGAGCGCGCCGCGCCAGCCGGCGCGCAGCAGTCCCACCGAGAAACCGAACTGGGTGCTCGACGGCCCCGGCAGGAACTGGCTGGGTGCAAGCAGCTGCGCATAGTGGGATTGGTCCAGCCAGCGGCGGCGCTCCACGAACTCGCGGTGGTAATAGCCGAGGTGGGCAATCGGGCCGCCGAACGAAGTCAGACCCAGGCGCAGGAATACCCGCAGGACTTCAAGGGCCGAGTTGCGCGGAGGGGGTGGATTCACCGGGCCGGCTTCGATGGTGATCCCGGCATGGTCCGGAACAGGTCGGCTACGCCGAACGACTGCTCGATGGCGCCTGTCTGCGTTGCGGCGTTGTCAAAGCTATCTTTGCCGAACATCCGCTGTTCAAGCTCCTCGCGCTGACCCGGATTGCAGTTGCTACCCGTCTGGATTGCCGCCGATCATTTCAAGATCGGCGGCGGGGGGCAAGGATCGTGTCAGCTTTCCATCATGAATGAGCTGGCATGAGCGCCAGCTTCCAGGCCTAACGATGTGCGCTGTCGATAGCCGCGACGTCGGAACCGCCCTTGACGAAATCCGATCCGCCCAGTGCCAGATACAGCTGCGCCGTGTCCTGGTAACGCTGCGCCTGGGCGCGCACATAGCCGAGCCGCGCTTGCTGGTACTGGCGTTCCGCATCCAGCACCTGCAGCACGCCGACGTTGCCGACGCCATAGCTCTGCCGCGTCAGATCCAGGTTGGCCTCGGCAGAGTCGAGGGCATTCTTCTGCGCCGTCAACTGCTCGGCGTCGTGATCCAGCGCAGTGAGCACGTCGGCGACCTGGCCGAAGGATTGCAGCACGGTCTGCTGGTAGCTGGCGAGCGCGGCGCGAGCGGTGTCCTGCGCGCCGCGGCGCTGCGCGCGCAGGGTGCCACCGTCGAACAGCGGCGCGGTGAGGCCGGCTGCCAGGCCCCAGGCGGTGCTGGAAGCATCGAACATATGCGACAACGAAGTGGACTGCTGGCCAACCGATGCGGTGAGGTTGATCTGCGGATAGAGATTGGAAGTCGCCACGCCCACGGCGGCTGTCGCCGCATGCAGCTGTGCTTCGGCAGCGAGGATGTCCGGCCGCCGGTGCGCCAGCTCCGAAGGCAGGCTCAGCGGCAGGCTTTGCGGCAGCTGCAACTGGTCCAGCTCGAAGTCGGGTGGAACCCAGTCTGCCGGGGCCTTGCCGGCGAGAATGGACAGGGCATGGCGCGCCACGCTGAGCTGCTGGCGCAGAGGCGGCAGCAGCGTCTGGTCATTGGCCAGCTGGCTCTGCGCGCTGAGCACGTCGACCCGCGTCACCGAGCCGGCGGCGAATGCGGTCTGCACCAGCGACAGATTCTTGCGGTCTTCATCCAGCAGCTCCTGCACCGCCGCGATCTGCGCACGGGCCGAGGCGATGGCCAGCGCCTGCTGCGCCACATTGCCGGTGAGGCTGAGAGTCGCGGCCTGCAACTGGAAGGCCTGGTAATCGGCCTGGGCCTGCTGCTGCTCCACGGCGCGGCGCTGGCCGCCGGTGTAGTCGAGCAGGTAGCTGACGCTGGGGCCGACCGAATAGTAGGTGAAGGCCGGGAATACTTGCGCACCGCTAAACTGCGCGCCGTACTTCTGGCGGCCGGCGCCGGCGTCGAGGCCGACCTGCGGGTAGAGCGCGCCGGCGCTGGCGTTCACCGCCTCGCGCGCCTGTGCCAGCGTGGCCTGGGCTGCGGCAAGGCTGTGATTGCCGGCCATCGCCTGCCGCATGGTGGCGTCGAGCTCGGCGGAATGGAATCCACTCCACCAGTCGGCGGCAGGATTTTGACCCGGGGCAAGCTGCTGACCGCTGCTGTCCTGCAGGCTGGCTAGCGGTTCGCTGGCATAGGCCTTGGTATCCGGCGCCTGCGGGCGCTGGTAGTCCGGTCCGACGGTGCAGGCGGCGAGCAAGGCGGCCGCCAGCGCAATGGACGCGCGACCGGGCAACAGGGAGAAGGGCATGGAGTTCATCTCGGATTTCATGGATGGCTCACTCGATGGCGACATGTGGCGCATCCTCTTTGGGTGCTGCCCTGGCGGCGCGCACCATCAGCAGCAGCGGCATCGCCAGCAGGGTCAGGATGAACATCAGCTGGAAGTCATCGATATAGGCGATCATGCTGGCCTGGCCGGTGAGCGCGGCGTTGAAGGCAGCGGCGCCGGAGTGAGTGGAGAGCTGCTCCAGCAGGCCGGGGTTGCGCGCGGCGAGATTGTAGGGCGAGACGTGTTCGGCCAGGGCAGAGTGGACCACCTGGGTGTTGCTCACCAGCAGGGCCTGCACCACCGAGATGCCGACGCTGCTGCCGATGTTGCGGGTCAGGCTGAACAGGGCGGTGCCCTCGTTGCGCAGCGCGGGTGACAGGGTGGCGAAGGTCATGGTCGCCAATGGCACATAGGCCATGCCGGTGCCGAATCCTTGCACGATGCCGGACCAGAACACCGGCACGCCATTCATCTGGATGTCGAAGCGGGTCATCATCCACAGCGAGATGGCGGTGAGGCCGAAGCCGAGGCCGATGATCAGGCGCGCATCGAAGCGTCCCACCATGCGGCCGACGACGAACATGGCGAGGAGCGTGCCGAGGCTGCGCGGCGCGGTCAGCAGGCCGGCCTTGTAGACCGGGTAGTTCATCAGGTTCTGCAGCATCGGCGGCAGCAGGGCCAGGGTGGCGAACAGCACGATGCCGACGACGAAGATGAAGACGTTGCCGACGAGGAAATTGCGATCCTTGAACAGCGCGGGGCGGATGAAGGGCTGCCGACTGGTGGCGCTGTGCACCATGAACAGGTAGAAGGCCAGGCCGGCGACGGTGGCCTCGATCCAGATCTCACTGGAGCCGAACCAGTCCTTGAGCGGGCCGCGGTCGAGCACCAGCTGCAGCCCGCTGATGGCGATGCTGAGCAGGGCGAAGCCGAAGAAATCGAAGCGCGACTGGCGTTTCTCGCCGTCCGGCAGGAAGGCCAGCACGCCGAGGAAGGCGAGGATGCCCAGCGGCACGTTGATGTAGAACACCCAGCGCCAGCTGTAGTTATCGGTGAGCCAGCCACCGAGGATCGGGCCGAGCATCGGGCCGAGCAGCACGCCCTGCCCCCAGGCCGCCATGGCCTTGCCGTGGTTCTCCGGCGGGTTGATGTCGAACAGGACTGCCTGCGACATCGGCACCAGCGCGGCGCCGGCCAGGCCCTGCAGGAAGCGGAACAGCACGATCTGCGGCAGCGTCTGCGCCACGCCGCAGAGCGCGGAGGCAATGGTGAAGCCGACCACCGAAGCGAGGAACAGTCGCTTGCGCCCGAACTGCCCGGCCAGCCAGCCGGTCAGCGGCGTCATGATGGCGGCGGCGACGATGTACGAAGTCAGCACCCAGGTCATTTGATCCTGGGTGGCGGACAGCGAGCCCTGCATCTTCGGCAGCGCCACGTTGGCGATGGTGTTGTCCAGCGTCTGCAGGATCGAGGTCAGCATCACCGTCATGGTGATCATGCCGCGATTCAACGCGGGTCGTTCCTGTGACGGAGCAGTGATGGCTGACACGCTCTGGCTCACTGCGCGGCGTGCGCGCCGAACAGGCTGCGGCGGTGGCCGGTGTCGACGTCGACATTGACGCTCAGGCCGGAATGCAGCGGCAGGTCTGTATCGGCCCCGGTCCCACTGCTCTCAAGCTCCAGCCGCACCGGCAGGCGCTGCACTACCTTGACCCAGTTGCCCGTCGCGTTCTCCGGCGGCAGCGCCGAGAACTGCGAGCCGGTGCCGGGCGCGATGCTGATGACATGCGCCTTGAAGGTCTTGCCGGAATAGGTGTCGATGTCCACCGTGGCGGCCTGGCCGGCGCGCATATGGGTGAGCTGGTCTTCCTTGAAGTTGGCTTCGATCCACACGTCGCGGGTGGAGATCAGGGCGAACACCGGGTTGGCGGCATTGATGTAGTCGCCCACCTGCAACTGCTCGACCTTGGTGACGATGCCGTCGTCCGGCGCCACGATGCGCGTGTAGGAAAGATTGAGCTTGGCCCGGTCCAGCACCGCCTGCGCCTGCTGCACCGTGGGGTGCCGATCGGGATCGACGTCGGCATCGCCGCCGAGCATGGCCAGCACGCTGGCCACCTGCTGCTGCGCCGAGGCGAACTGCTGCCGCGCCGTGTCGCGCGCATGCTGCGCCTGGTCGAACTGCATCTGCGAGGAGATGCCGGAAGCGAGCAGCTTCTGCTGACGCTGGTATTCGCGCTCCTGGTACGCCAGGGTGTCCTGCGCCGAGCGCATGGAGGCAAGCTGCTGGCGATAAGTCGCTTTGCCGGCGACGATCTCCAGCCGCGCGGTGCCGAGCTTGGCCTGCGCTTCCTCCGCCGCGATGCGGTAAGGCTGATCATCGAGCCGGAACAGCAGGTCGCCGCGATGCACCCGCTGGTTATCGCGCACTGCGATTTCTGCCACCTGGCCGGCGACATTGCTGCTGATCGAGGCGCGCGCCGCCTGCACATAAGCATCGTCGGTGGACATGTAGCGGCCGCCGGTGAGCCAGAAGTAGAGCGTGCCGATGGCGACCAGCAGCACACCGGCGATCATCAGCGGCAGGCGCAGCCGTTCGGTGCGGGACTTGCTGCTGACGGTGGAAGTGCTGCCGATGGTGGGACTGATTGCGCTCATGACCTTGCCTTTTTGTTGCTCGGGCAGCTGGCGAATGCAGCGCAGCCGGATTGGAAAGAAGTGTCTGCCTTGCGGCCGGAAAGCCCGGCCAAGGCAACGGCGCGGGCACCGATGCGGCGGATCACGCCGATATCGGTGGCCAGGAGGCGGCCGCTGCTGAGCCAGAAGTACAGCGTGCCGCCGGCAACCAGCAGCAGGCTGCCGATCAACGGCAGCAGATGCCGCTGTTCCGCGCGTGACTGGCCGGTGCTGGCCGGCATGCTGTCGGCGGCGGGATTGATTGCATTCATGGCGTTGCCTTTCTATTACCGGCGCGCTTGGGGGTTGTTTCGGAGGTGGCCTCGGCCGGAGCGGCTTCGGCCGGTTCCGGTGGCGGGCAGGGCGGTGCGCCGGCTTCGGCGCCGGGCACCAGCGTGGTGAGGTTGGCGTGGACGCGTTCCAGCAGGCCCACCAGCTGAAGCCGTTCGGCTACCGAGAGCCCGGCCAGCGCGGCGGTGCGGGCGCGCTCGGCAATGCGCCAGATTTCAGCCAGCACCGGCTCCGCCGCCGCCGTCGTGAACAGGCGCCGCGCGCGGCGGTCGGCCGGGTCCTGCTGGCGCTCGATCAAGCCGTCGCGCTCCAGGCGGTCGAGCGTGCGCACCAGGGTCATCGGATCGGTGTCGGTGAGCTCGGCCAGCCGCACCTGGCTGATGCCTTCGTTGCGCTGCAGGAAGATCAGCACCTTGCATTGCGCCAGGGTCAGATTCAGGTCGACCGCCTCGCGCTCGAAATTGAGCCCGGACAGGCGCGATACGTCCTTGAGCAGAAAGCCGAAATTGCGCAAACGATCCATGGGATGGACTGCCGTCGATTGGAACCGGCAGATATCATATCACATGATATTAAATAGCGTGATTCTTTTTCCGCTGCCAGATCATCGCTGTCCGCAACCGATGCGCCGTGATGCCCGAAGGCGCGATCCTGCGCGTATGCGGTGCCGCTTTGCCCAGCCGTTGCCGCGCTTCGCCGCCGCTCAGGAGCGGGCAGAAGGCTTCCACAGCACCCGTCCGTCGATGTCGGCCACATCACGGATGCCGGTCAGGGCCATGCTCACGTCCAGCTCCTTGCGCATCAGCTCCAGCGTGGTGCGCACGCCGGCCTGGCCCATGGCGCCGAGGCCGTAGAGGAAAGCCTTGCCGATGAGGGTGCCGCGCGCGCCCAGGGCCATCGCCTTGAGCACGTCCTGTCCGCTGCGCACGCCGCTGTCGAACAGCACCTCGGTGCGCTGCCCTACGGCATCGACTATGTCGGGCAGGGCGGAGATCGATGAAGGCGCGCCGTCGAGCTGGCGGCCGCCGTGGTTGGACACCACGATGGCATCGGCGCCGCTGTCCACCGCGGCGCGGGCGTCCTCGGGATCGAGGATGCCCTTGACGATGAGCTTGCCGGGCCACAGGCCGCGCACCCAGGCTACGTCCTTCCAGCTCAGGGTCGGGTCGAACTGTCCGGCGATCCACTGCGACAGCGTGGTCAGCCCCTTGCCGCCGGGGACCGAGCCGGCGAGATTGCCGAAATTCTTGTGCGGGCTGGCCAGCATGCGCAGGGCCCAGGCCGGCTTGGTGGCGATATCGAGCAGGTTGCCGAGCGTCAGGCGCGGCGGGACCGTAAGACCGTTCTTGATATCGCGATGGCGCTGGCCCTGGATCTGCAGGTCGGCGGTGAGCATCAAGGCCGAGCACTGCGCCGCCTTGGCCCGTTCGATCAGGGCGGCGGCGAAGCCGCGGTCGCGCATCACATAGAGCTGGAACCAGAACGGCTTGTCCACCGCCGTGCGCACCGCCTCGATCGAGCAGATCGACATGGTGCTGAGGGTGAACGGCACGCCGAATTCCTGCGCCGCGCGCGCCGCCAGAATCTCGCCGTTGGCGTGCAGGATGCCGGTCAGCCCGGTGGGCCCGAGTGCCACCGGCATGGCGGCTTCTTCGCCCACCAGCCGCGTGCGCAGCACCCGCGTGTCGACGTTGATCATCACCCGCTGGCGCAGCTTCAAGGCGTCGAGGTCGGTGCGATTGGCGCGGATGGTGGCTTCGTCGTAGGAACCGCGGTCGGCGTAATCGAAGATGGCGCGTGGCGCGCGGCGCATCGCCAGGCGGCGCAGATCCTCGTTATTGGTGATGACGGGCATGTCCTGCTTGCTCCTCGTGGTCTGTAGTCGATCTTGCCGCAATGCTGCGCCGGTTGCGGCGCAGGAGTATTTCAGTCTGCGGCGGACTGGATCAGTCGCCGCCGTGCCGCCAGCGTGCGCGTTCGCTCACGACTGCATCGCACTCCATAGATGCACTGCCGCTCCGAGCAGGCCGGGATGAGGATGCACGATCAGCGGCGTCGGAATATCCGCCAGGTATTGCTGCAGCGGCGCCTTGTTCTCGAAGCGTGCGCGGAAATGTCCCTGCGCGAGGATGCCGGCCATGCGCGGCAGGATGCCGCCCGCCAGGTAAACGCCGGCGCGCGCGCCGGCGATCAGGGCCACGTCGCCGGCATAGCCGCCGAGGATGGCGCAGAAGCGCTGCACCGTCTGCAGGCTCAGGGGATGGTCGCCGCGGCAGGCGGCTTCGACGATCTGCGCCGCGTCGACCGATTCCACCGCCAGCCCGTGAATCTCTCCCAGCGCCCCGAACAGCAATTGCAGGCCGGGGCCGGAGAGGATGCGTTCGTTCGACACCCGCCCGAAACGTCGCAGCAGCAGGCGGCAGATCTCGATCTCCTCTTCATCCTGCGGCGCGAAGGCGGCATGTCCCCCTTCGCTGGCGATGGCGCGCATCGACCCGCCCACGGCGTGCAGGATGCCGGCGCCGAGGCCGGTGCCCGGTCCCACCACAGCCCGGCAATCCTGCGCCGCTGCGTCAAGGCATGGGGCGGGGCCGCCGATGCGCGCGAGGTCGGCGCCGACGAGCCAGGGCAGCGCCAGCGACAGCGCGGTGTAATCGTTGATCACGCTGGCATGCGCCAGCCCCAGTCGCCGGGCGAAGCCACCGCCCTCAAAACTCCAGTGGAGATTGGTCAGCTGCGCGGCGTTGTGCTTGACCGGTCCGGCCACGGCGATGCTCGCCGTCAGCGGCCGTCCCAGGTACCACTGGTCTTCCAGGTAGGCGCCGGCTGCCTCGGACAGATCACTGTAAGCGGCAGCAGGACGGCTTTGCGGCGCCAGCAGCCGTGGCCGCGGCTGATCCAGCGCCACCAGTGCGAAACGCGCATTGGTGCCGCCGATGTCGCCGACCAGCCCCAGCGCGCTGCTGCCCGGCTGCATCGGCTTAGGGCTGCTGCGTAGCCGCAACATGCTGGCCGAAGCCGATGGTGAGCTTGAGTGGACCGGCCTGCCTTGCGTGAATCAGCAGGCGTTGCGTATCCGGATGATGCTGCCAGTCCGTCGCGCCGGAACTCTGCAGCGACAGCTCGCCGCCGAGACGGCCGGGCACGAACACCTCGGTGGGCGCGTCGATGGCGGGATCGGCCGTGAACTCCAGCGTGAAGGTATTTTGCGCGGCGTCGTAATGCATCTGCGACAGCACCCCCTGAGTGCAGCAGACGTAGGGTCGGCAGAAGCCCTCGACGGCGCGCCCGCCGTCAAGGCTGCTATCGCCCACGCGCTGGTCGCCGGAGTACACCGACAGATCCTCCTGGTTCCAGCCGTCGCCGATGCGCAGGTCGTTGCGGTTGCTGGCGGTGTAGTTCCACTGGGTCGAGGACAGCAGCAACTCGTCCAGCACCTCGTAAGTCAGCGCCAGCGCCTGCGATTGCGCGCGCCAGACGTCGGCGCCGCGCTCTCCGTCGATCCAGCGCTTGAAGGATTCGCCGTCGTTGAGGTCATAGGGAATGCCGAACTCGCCGATCAGCGTCGGCGCGCCGCCGTTGAGCCGCTGCCCGAGGCTGCGCAGATAGCCGAGCTGGAAGCGGTAGCGGTCCTTCAGCTCCGTCCTTTGCGCGCCCGTCATGTCGGTGGCGAAGCGCTTGCTCCACAGCAGCGCGACGTCGTACCAATGGCTGGCGTTGACGGTGTCCGCCGGCATGCCCGCGGGAAAAGTCTTGCCGCGGATGATGGAGTGCGGATTGATCTCGACGAACAGCAGCCAGTCCGCGCGCACTTCGCGGATGGCATTCGCCATGCCGTTGAAGAACGGCGCCATGCAGTCGCGTTCCACGTTGAGCGCGCCCTGGGCGCCGCGGCAGAAGAAGTCCTCGTCCAGCGCCACCGCCTGGTCGCCGTCCAGCTTCCAGGCCCCGGCCTGCTCGAACGGGTCCGCCACGCCGGGCCGCCAGATCGAGACGCGCGCCTGGTTCACCGGCAGCTGCGCGTGCACTGGCTTGCCGTCCGGCGTCGTGCCGGTGACCATCGGCAGCGACACGCTCAGGCCGCGCGCCACCTTCAGCCCCTGTAGCGGCGTCCACGCCGGCGCCTGGCGCAGCACCGAGGGGCCGAAGGGGTTTTCCTCCGGCGGCGAGCCGGACAGGCGCTGGCCGATCCAGCCCTGGCCGGGCTCATTGAGGCTGTCGAAGCCGATCACATTGGGCAGTTCGCGCAGGCGCTCGGCCAGGGCCCGCACCGCGCCGAAGTAGTGCTGCTGCAAATAATCCTGCACATTGCGGCCGTCGATCTGCCATTGCGGCGTCAGCGTCGCCCCGGCGAAGAACGCGGTCCAGACGATGCCGTTGACCGGCATCAGGTAATTCAGCGCCCAGCTCATCATCGGGTAGCGCTGCTCCTGCCGCGCCACCGAGCTGGAATAGTCGTAGCGGTGCTGCATCACATGTGCCGCGCCGGCGCTGTCGAACTTGCTGAAGTCCATCCCCAGCTTCTCGAACACCCAGCCTGGCGCCCCGCTGCCGCCTGACATGCGGCTCCACACGTCCTGGTGGAAATCGATGAAGATGGACAGGCCGAAGGCCTGGGCGCGCTCGCACAGGCGCCCGATGTGCTCGATGTAGTCGCGGTCGTAGACGCCGGGGCCGGCGTGTTCCACCGCTTCCCAGTTGACCAGCAGCCGCATCACGTTGAAGCCCCAGCCGGCGATGCGGCCGAAATGCTCGTCGGCCTGGTCGAGCGGAAACGGGCGCCCGACGAAGCTCACCGTGCGGTGGTCGGCGAAGTCGCTGGGATGGTGAGTGCCGCCGTCGGGGTAGGGCACCTTGGAATCGCCGCCGACGTTGAGCCCGCGGAGAATGACGTGGCGGCCGGCGCCGTCGACGAAGCGGTTCTGCTTCACCCCAATCCAGAGCTTGGACATTTTTGTTTGGTCGCGTTTGAGATACACTGAAGTCTCATTATACAGTCGGTGAATAAAAATCGTCGACAGACGTCAACCGACCCCGGGAGGAGTGTTTCGTGATGACCGCAAAAGGCATGAGCACGGGCCAGAACATGAGCTTGGGCCGCAAGATCGCGCTGGGTGCCGGCGATTTCGGCTTCAATCTGTATTGGCAGACGGCTTCGCTCTACCTGCTGTTCTTCTATACCGACGTGCTCGGCCTGCCGGCCGCCGTCGCGGGCACCATCTACATGGCCGCCCTGATCGTCGATGCGCTGCTCGATCCCCTGATGGGCCTGCTGGCGGACCGCACGCGCAGCCGTTACGGCCGCTACCGTCCTTACCTGTTGTTCGGGGGCATTCCGCTGGGCTTGCTGTTCGCGGCCATGTTCATGGGGCCGGCCGGCGGCGCGGCGTCCTCGGTAGCGTTCGCCGCGATCACCCATATCGCCTTCCGCACTTTCTATGCGGTGATCTCCATCCCCTATTCCTCGCTGTTCGCCCGCGTCACGCGCGACGCCCAGGTGCGCACCAATCTCACCGCCTTCCGCATGGTCTTTGCCACCCTGTCGGCGGTGGCAGTGGCGGCGCTGACCCTGCCGGTGGTGAAAGCCCTGTCGACCCCGGAGTCGCCGCGGCACGGCTGGGTGGTGCTGGCAGTGACGTTCGGCCTGCTCGCCACCCTGATCCTGCTGCTGGTGGCCTGGGCCACCAAGGGTTACGACGCCAATGAGGCGGCGGAGCCATCCGCCGCGCCGCCGCCGATGCTGGCCGCGCTGCGCTCGGTGCTGGCCAATCGCGCCCTGCTGGTGGTGCTGGGCTCGGTGGTGATCTCCTCCTTCTGCAATACCCTGTTCGGCAAGAACCTGGTCTATTACTTCAAATACGTCATCGGCAAGGCCGAGCTCGCCGGCGGCGCCCTGGCTTTCGTGGCCCTGCTGGCGGCGCTGTCCGTGCCGATCTGGGCCCTGGTGGCGCGCCGCATCGGCAAGCGCAACGCCTGGCTGCTGGGCTCGATCCCCGGCATCGCTGGCCTGCTGCTATGGCATTTCGGCGATGGCGTGGTGCCGCTGCTGTTCGGCGCCCTGAGCCTGCAGGCGATCAGCACCGGCGCCTATATCGTGAGCTACTGGTCAATGCTGCCGGACACCGTGGAATACGGCGAATGGCGCACCGGCGTGCGCACCGAGTCGATGGTCTTCGGCCTGGCCACGCTGGGGCAGAAGGCGGCGCTCGGTCTGGGCGCCGGCTTCCTCGGCCTGGCGTTGTCGCATGTGGGCTATGCGCCCAATGCGGCGCAATCGCCGGAAACGCTGGAAGGCATCAAGCAGATGATGTTCTGGTTTCCGCTCATCGGCGGCCTGATCTCGGCCGGCCTGGTGGCGCTGTACCCGATGGACCTCGCCGCGCACCGCCGCATCGTCGAGGAGATCGCGGCGCGCGGCGCTTAGGTAGCCTCTGATCAACCCTAGCGCACGAGCACGGCGAGCAGCGCCTCGACGTGAGCTGCGGTCACCGCCTCGTCGGCGGGGTCGATGCCCCAGACGCGGCGCACTTCCGGTGCCAGGGTGTAGAACAGCTGGGCGCTGCCGACGATGATGTAGACCAGGGCCGGCACCGACACATCCGGCAATATGCCTTCGCGCTGCAGCAGGTGCACGAAACGCTCGGCGCGGGAAGCGGTGCCGGTGATGAAGGTATCGGCAGCCCATTGCAGGCGCTCGCTGTCGCGCAGGCTCTCCTGCATCATCAGGCGCGCATGCTCGGGATGGCGCGCGCAGTACAGCACGTACTGGCGCAATATCTCGCGCGCATGCTCGCGACGGCTCAGGCGGGTTTTCGCAGCGGCAGCGGCGGCGGGCGGCTCGAAACTCATCTCGGCGGCCTGGCGTTCGAACAGGAACGTCACCGCGGCGCGCCATAGCGTGTCCTTGCTGCCGAAGTAGTACTTGATCAGGGCATGATGCACTCCGGCGTGCGCGGCGATGTCGCGGGTCGAGCCGCCGTCGAAGCCGCGCTCGGAAAAGATCAGCAAGGCCGATTGCAGGATCGCCGCGCGTGTCGCCTCTTTCTGCAAGGTGCGGGAGTTGGGCGGGCTAGCCTGGGTATCGTCGGCGCCTGCTCCGGCATCCATGCCGCCGCGCGTGCCGCGGGCCGTGCGGGTTTTTTTGACATTCATGGCGGATAGACTATTATAAATCTCATTATACAATCGGTTAATCAAAGCATCGGTATGCGGCGATGCGAAGCGGGCGGACCGAGCGGGGCAGCGCCAATGCTGCCTTCGACCCGGTCCGGTTCCGCGCTTCTTGCGTCGGCCGCAAGCCACGGTGCATATACATGGAGGCGGCGATGGCGAGGAGCGGGCGTCCGGTGAAAGCAGGATCGATGTGGGCGGGTGCGCATGCGGCGCTGCTGGGCGCAATGGCGTTGGCGCTGCCTGCTGCCCTGCATGCCGACGGACAGCAGGACGTGGTGCGCATCGACAGCGGCGCACTGCAGGGTGCGCACGAAGGCGCCATCGCTTCGTTCAAGAACATTCCCTATGCCGCGCCGCCGGTCGGTGCGCGCCGCTGGCGCGCGCCCGAAGCGCCCCAGGCCTGGAGCGCCGTCCGCGATGCCACGCATTACGGCAACGACTGCATGCAGAACCGCATGTCCTGGGACAAGACCGCCTCGACCCAGCCGCTGAACGAGGATTGCCTGTACCTGAACGTGTGGGCGCCGACCCCGGCCGACGCCGGCAAGAAGCTGCCGGTGCTGGTGTGGCTGCACGGCGGCGGTTTCGTCGGCGGTTCCGGCACCGCCAAGGTGAATGACGGCAGCCTCCTCGCCGCGCGCGGCGCGGTGGTGGTCAGCTTCAACTACCGCCTCGGCCGCTTCGGCTTTTTCGCCCACCCGGCGCTGAGCGCGGAAAGCCCCGATGCCCCGGTCGGCAACTACGGCTTCATGGACCAGATCGCCGCGCTGCAGTGGGTCAAGCGCAATATCGCCGCCTTCGGCGGCGACCCCGGCAACGTCACCATCTACGGCGAGTCCGCTGGCGGCGAGTCGGTCAACATCCTGATGCTGGCGCCGCAGGCGCGCGGCCTGTTCCACAAGGCCATCGTCTCCTCCGGCGGCGGCCGCGCCATCTGGCCGCAGCTGCGCGGCGACGGCAAGACGCCGGCACCGGCCGAGACGGTGGCCAAGGCCTTCGCGGTCAAGGCCGGCGTGGCCGGCGACGATCTAGTTGCCCTGCGCGCGCTGCCGGCAGCCAAAGTGCTGGGCGGCATCAGCATGCTCGAAAACGAGAAGGCCACCTATAGCGGGCCGATGGTCGACGGCCGCATCGTCACCAGCGACGTCGCCGGCGGCTTCGCCGCGGGCAGGCAGGCCAAGGTGCCCTACATCGTCGGCGCCAACAGCAACGAGCTGGGCTTCCTGCCCACCTTCTTCCTGCGCCCGATGATCGCGGAGTTCTCGCCGCGCCTGGGCGCCGACCTCGACAAGATCAAGGCCGCCTACGGTACCAAGGACGCCTTCGAGACCTATGTCGCCAATGATTTCGTCTTCGTCGAACCGGCGCACTTCCTGGCCGGAGCGGCCGATGCAGGCGGCGCTCCCGCCTTCCTCTACCGCTTCAACTACGTCGCCGAGGGCAAGCGCAAATCGCTGAAAGGCGCGCCGCACGCTTCCGACGTGCCTTACGTGTTCGGCAATCTCACCGCGGGCGGTGACGAGGCGACTGATGCCGATCGCGCCATGGCGCAGACGGTCGGGGACTATTGGATCACCTTCGCCAAGACCGGCACGCCGGCACCCGCCGGGCACACCGCCTGGCCCGCCTATACCAGCAAGACCGATCAGCTGCTGGAGTTCTCGCCGCAGGGCGCCGCGCCCGCCACCGCCGGAGACGCCAGGCTCGCCGCCATCACCAGCCACTTCGCCCAGGCCAGCACCGCCGTGGTCGCCGCCGCGCCGGTGGCGCAGAGCAACCCGGCCGACGCTGCCTGCGCGGCGCTGCAGAATTTCAAGATGGATGCGGTGCACGTCGATGCGGTGCAGTCGATGGCGCCGACCGACACACTCGATATCGGCATCAAGGGCGTGCCGCCGCTGCCGGTGCAGGCCGCGTTCTGCCGGGTCCAGGCGACGTTGGCGCCGACTTCCAGCTCGCAGATCCGCATCGAGGTGTGGCTGCCGCCGCAGCCGGACTGGAACGGCAAGTTCATCGGCGCGGGTAACGGCGGCTACGCCGGCACCTTCACCTCTCCCTATGTCTTCATGCGCGGCGCGGTGGCGAAAGGTTATGTCGCGGCCGGCACCGACGGCGGCCACACCGGTGACGGCAGCGGCAACGAGGTCGGCGCCGACTGGGCCCTGGGCCAACCGGAGAAGATGAAGGACTACGGTTATCGCGCCAACCATCTCACCGCCGAAACCGGCAAGGCGCTGCTGCAGGCCTACTACGGCCGCGCACAGCAGCAGGCCATCTTCGAAGGATGTTCCGACGGCGGCCGCGAGGCGCTGATGGAGGCATACCGCTTCCCGGACGACTATGACGGCATCATCGCCGGCGCCCCGGCGAATCCCTGGACCCGCCTGATGGGCCAGTTCGCCTGGAACACGCTGGCCAACACCGCCTCGCCGGAAGCCACGCTGCCGGCGGCCAAGCTGAGCGTGCTACAGGACGCGGTGATGAAGCAGTGCGATGCGCTGGATGGGGTCAAGGACGGCGTGCTGGAAGATCCGCGCCGTTGCAAGTTCGATCCGGTGGTGGTGCAGTGCGCTGCGGGAGATCGCGACGATTGCCTCACCGCCGCGCAGGTGCAGACCGCCCGCAAGATCTACCAGGGCCCGAAGAGCCCGCGCAGCGGCAAATCGCTGGGGCCGGGATTTCCGCCCGGGACCGAGGCGGTGCAGTGGAACCAGTGGATCACCGGCCCCACTTCCGAGCAGGCGTTCTTCTCCACCGAGTTTTTCCGCAACATGGTGTTCGAGAAGCCGGACTGGAATCTGTCCAGCCTGGATTTCGACAAGGACCTGCCGCTGGCGGAACAGCGCACCGACCCGATCCTCAGCGCCCAGCCGGACCTGCGCGCTTTCGCCAAGCGCGGCGGCAAGCTGATCATGTATCACGGCTGGGGTGATGCGGCGATCTCGCCGCTGAACAGCATCGACTACTACCAGAGCGTGCGGGCCAAGGTGGGCGGTCCGGCCACCGACGAGTTCATGCGCCTGTACATGGTGCCGGGCATGAGCCACTGCCTGGCAGGTCCCGGCCCCAACGCCTTCGACATGCTGGGCTCGCTGACGCAGTGGATGGACAAGAAGACGCCGCCCAAGGAAATCCTGGCGACCAAGTACGCCAACGACTACGCCCAGTTCCTCGGCTTCCCGCCGGGCGACCCGGTGCGGACGCGGCCGCTGTGCCCCTTTCCCAAGACCGCGCACTGGACCGGCAAAGGTTCCACTGATCTGGCAGAGAATTTCGTCTGTCGCGCGGACTGAACGCCGGGGGCGCATGAATCCGGGGGTGCATGACCCAGGGGTGCATAACCCAGGGGCGCATGACCCAGGGGAAACGGAACGGGACTTCGCCGACCTCGCCGCGCTGATCCGCGCGCGGGCCGGCGAACGTCCCGACCATCCGGCCCTGCTGCTGGGCGCAGAGCAGCTCGGTTATGCGGCGCTGGATCGCGCCATCGACCGCGTCGCGGCTTCCCTGCAACGCGACGGCCTGGGTGTCGGCGAGGTGGTGGCGTTCTGCGCCGAAGCCTCGATCGAGTACCTGAGCGTATTGCTCGGCTGCCTGCGCGCGGGCCTGGCTTTCGCGCCGCTGCCGCCTTCGGCCGATGCAGGCTCGATCATGGCCATGGCGGTCGATGCCGGCGCGCGTCTGCTGTTCCTCGACCGTGCCGGCGCACAGCGCCTGCGGCGGGAGCCGCAGCTGCGCCGCATCGTGCTGGACGATCCCGGCGCGGAGGACGGCCTGGCCGGCTGGTTGGCGTTGCCGGGCAGCGTGCCCGAGGCCGTGACCATTACGGCCGCGACGCGCTTCGCCGTCATCTATTCCTCCGGCACCACGGCGGCGCCCAAGGGCATCGTGCAGTCGCACGGCATGCGCTGGGCCGCACTGCGCGCCGGCAGCGCGCTCGGCTACGGGCCGGACACGGTGAGCCTAGTCTCCACGCCGCTGTATTCGAACACCACCCTGGTCGGCTTGCTGCCCACGCTCGCGCTCGGCGGCAGCGTCGTGCTGATGCGCAAGTTCGAGGCACGCGCGCTGCTGGCGTTGAGCCAGCAGCACCGCGCGACCCACGCCATGCTGGTGCCGGTGCAGTACGCGCGGATCATGGCCGTGCCGGATTTCGATGCCTTCGACCTGTCCAGCTACCGCATGAAGTTCTGCACCAGCGCACCGTTCGCACCCGCGCTCAAGGCCGAGGTGGTGCGGCGTTGGCCGGGATACCTGGTGGAGCTCTACGGCATGACCGAGGGCGGCGGCACCTGCGCCCTGCTCGCAAACGCCTTCCCGCACAAGCTGCACACCGTCGGCCAGCCGGTGCCTGGGCATGAGCTGCGCGTCATCGACGAGCAGGGACGGGAGCTGCCGCGCGGCAGCACCGGCGAAATCGTCGGCCGCTCGGCCGGGGCCATGGACGGTTACCACCGCCAGCCGCAGCAATCGCAGGCGGCGCAATGGCGCGACGCTGCCGGCAAGCTGTTCATGCGCACCGGCGACATCGGCCATTTCGACGCGGATGGCTTCCTGGTCCTGTCCGACCGCAAGAAAGACCTGATCATCTCAGGTGGCTTCAACATCTTCCCCAGCGACCTGGAAGCGGTATTGGCCGCACACGAAGCTGTCGCCGAGGCAGCGGTGGTCGGCGTCGCGTCGACGGAATGGGGAGAAACGCCGGCGGCCTTCGTGGTGCTTCGCCAGGGCCAGGAGGTCGCCGCGGAAACATTGCGTGGCTGGGCCAACCGGCGCCTGGGCAAAACCCAGCGCATCGCTCAGCTGGAGATTGTGGACGAGCTGCCGCGCAGCGCCATCGGCAAGGTGCAGAAGCGCGAGTTGCGCGAGCGCTGCCGTTGAAGCGGCATTTTTGTGCCGCTGGTCAGCGCACCAGCACCGCCAGCAGTGCTTCGATATGCGCGGCGATGACGCTCTCGTCGCCCGGGTCGATGCCCCACACGCGGCGCACCTCCGGCGCCAGCGTATAGAACGGCTGGGCGCTGCCGACGATGATGTAGACCAGGGCCGGCACCGACACATCGGGCAATACGCCTTCGCGCTGCAGCATGCGCACGAAGCGCTCGGCGGCGCGGGCGGTGCCGGCAATGAAGGTATCGGCAGCCCATTGCAGGCGCTCGCCGTCGCGCAGGCTCTCCTGCATCATCAGGCGCGCATGCTCGGGATGGCGTGCGCAGTACCGCACGTAATGGCGCAGCACTTCGCGCGCGTAATCCCGGCGCTGCTGCCGCGTCTTCAGCTGGCCGGGCGGAATTTCGAAACTCATCTCCGCCGCCTGGCGCTGGAACAGGAAGGTGACCGCGGCGCGCCACAGCATGTCCTTGTTCTGGAAGTAATACTTGATCAGGGCGTGGTGCACGCCGGCCTGCGCAGCGATGTCGCGGGTGGAGCCGCCTTCAAAGCCGCGCTCGGAAAAGATCAGCAGGGCCGATTGCAGGATCGCCGCGCGCGTCGCCTCCTTCTGCAGCGCGCGGGAGCTGGATTTCATCGGCCGCTCCGGTGGGTGGGCACGGCGTGCCGTGCCGCGTGTGCGGCGGCAGTGCCTGCTGTATGAGTCGTCGATGACACGTTTGACATTCGTCCCGCATGCGCTATGATTATTTTCATTATACATACGGCTAATGAAACTGTTGGCGGCAAGGCCGGTGCCGAAGATGCAACCATAACGAGGGAGGAGAGAGCGGTATGAAAGCTGGCAGCGAGAGCGTGCGCACCCGTCGTGTCAACCCGGTTCTACCGGCTTGCGGATTGACCGCCCTGTTGGCCTTGTGGCCGGCCCTCCAGGTCGCGGCCGACCAGCCGACTGCGGCGGTTGAGGCGCCGGCGCCGACGGCTGAGACCGCGGTGCCGGCGGCTGAGGCGCCAGTATCATCCATCCCGGTTGCCGCGCCCGACAATTCAGGTTCGGGCAAGATCACTACCATCGATGAAGTCGTGGTGACCGCGCAGAAGCGCAAGGAAAAACTGCAGGATGTGCCTCTGGCGGTGACGGTGGTCAACCAGGCGCAGCTGCGTGCGCAGAACATCAGCCAGCTCGACCAGCTGAGCCGCGCCGTTCCCGCCATCGAGACCAACGGCGAGCCGGGCAATCCCGATACCCGCATCAGTATCCGCGGCATCTCCACCAACTCCTTCAGCGTCACCGCCGAGCAGGCCGTGTCCTACGTCGCCGACGGCGTGGTGCTGGGCAAGGCGCCGGCGGTGAACCTGTTCGATGTCAGCCGCGTGGAAGTGCTGCGCGGGCCGCAGGGCACGCTGTTCGGCAAGAACGCCTCGGCCGGCGTGATTAACGTCACCACCAATGCGCCGGACCCGTCGAAGTTCGAGATCATGGGCCATTCCGACCTCGGCTTCGAATACGGCCAACGCCTGCTGCAGGGCGCGGTGAATCTGCCGATCGCCAGCACTGCTGCATTGCGCATCAGCGTCGGCCAGAGCTATGAGAACGGCCTGATCCACAACGTTCCGCGCAACCAGGACAGCACCGCCTGGGTCAATGGCGCGCGCGCCCGTTTCCTGTGGGAGCCGACGCCTGACCTGAGCTTCAACCTGATCGGCGATTACGAGAAATCCAGCACCACCCAGCAGCTCTACATCCTGTTCTCGCGCTACAACAACGCCAGCACCGGCCAGCCGGTGCCGATCCCCGGTTGCGGCGGCACCATCGCCTCGTACGACGCGCGCACTGCCTGCGGTGCCGGCCCCACCTACAACAAGAGCGGCGCCTGGGGCCTGTCGGCGCAGATCGACTACCGCCTGGGAGGCCTCACCCTCACTTCGATCACCGCCGGACGCCGCTACACCCAGACCGGCGCCATCGACGTCGACGGCCTGCCGGGAGATTACTTCAGCAACGGCAACACTTTCGACAACAAGGTCTTCTCGCAGGAATTGCGCATCGCATCGCCCACCGGGCAACAGCTGGAGTACGTGGCGGGATTCTTCTACTCCAAGTCCAATGTGCCGAACTTCCTCAGCCAGACCATCGGCGGCGATACCCTGGCCTCGCTGGCCTCGGCAATCATCCCCATCGGCCCCTGCACCGGCCTCGGTGTCTGCCTGAAGGACACCCTGGCGCTGTACCAGCCCAACGAGTACGTCGCCAGTCTGAAGAGTGCGGCCCTGTTCGGACAGGCCACCCTGCGCGTCACCGACAAGTGGCGCTGGATCGCCGGCGTGCGCGCCACCCGCGACGACATCGGCATGTCCTCGACTTCCTACCTCGGCGTCTCTACCAACCTGGCGCCGATCCTGAGCATCATCGCGCCGCCCCTGGCGCCGCTGTTCAACAGCGCCACCGGTCCGCTGGTTCCGCTGAACCAGCCACTCAACGGCGCCGACTCGGTGAAGAACATCTCCTGGCGCGGCGGCATGCAGTACGACATCACCAAGCGCCTGATGGTCTATGCCACCGCCTCGCGCGGCTACAAGGGCCCGCAGATCGTGTTCAATCCGCCCAACGTGCTGCCGATCGTCAGCCTGACCGGCGTGTCGCTGCCGACGCCGGCTTCGATCTCGCTGGTCAAGCCGGAATACCCGATGGACTACGAGGCCGGCATCAAGGCGACACTGCTGCGCGGCGCCTTCGCCGCCAACTTCAACCTGTTCCACACCACCATCAAGGATTTCCAGTCCTCGGTGTTCACCGCCAACGGCTCCATCCCCAACAACATCCCGCACGTGCTCACCGAGGGCGCGGAACTGGACTTGTTCGGCTTCCTGGCGCCGGGCCTGACCCTCAACGGCGGCTTCATCTACAACCGCGTCACCTATCCGCACGGCTACCTCACCGGCTGCTCGCAGGTCGGTCCGAAATGCCCCAACACCACCGGCGCGCTGGAGGACGTGGGCGGCACCCAGCTGATCGCCGCGCCCAAGTTCAAGTTCACCCTGACGCCGACTTATCAGCGTGATCTCAACGAGTACCTCAGCGCCTTTATCTCGACCGATGTGGTGTACAAGACCGACGTCCGCTACGAGGCCTCCACCGACGACCGCGACCATACCGGCAACCATGCCATCGTCGGCATGCGCATCGGCCTGCGCGACCCGAACGACCGTTGGGGCATCTCGGTGTTCGGCCGCAACATCTTCAATGCCTATAATCCGGCGTTCCTGTTCTCGCCGTACCTGTTCGCCTCCGCCACCTCGCCGGGCATCGATACCGTCGGCCAGGCCATCTCCACCGAGTCCTACCGCTTCTTCGGCGTGTCGATCGATGGCAGGTTCTGAGATCATGGTACGACGTAGTACGATGGTGACCGGGGTGGATCGGGGAGAACGGCGCATGGCGACGGCGGCAATGAAATTCGGCGTTCGCGCAATCGGCGCGCTGCTGGCGGCCCTGCTGGCGGTGTACGCGGCAGGATCCTGCGCCGATGCGCCGGCCGCCGCCGAAGCTCCCCTGATCCCGGTCTGGCAGGGGCTGCCGCCCGGCGCCGCCGCCTCCGACCTGAAGGAGCAGGACACCATGATGCCCGGGGACGACCGCGTGGTGCGCAATGTCACGCGGCCCAGCCTGCAGCCCTTCCTGCCCGACGCGGCCAGCGCCAACGGCACGGCGATCATCGTCTGTCCCGGCGGCGGCTTCCGCTTCCTGACCATCGACAGCGAGGGCCTGGAAGTCGCGCGCTGGCTCAGCGCCCATAGCGTCGCCGCCTTCGTCCTGCGTTACCGCGTGATGCCGACGCCGGCCGACGACGGCGATTTCGCCGGCCAGCTCGGCGCCCTGCTGGGGCCGCTATTCGGTCCCGGCGTCGTCGACGAGATGAAGCGCCTCGGGCCGCCGGCCATCGCCGACGCGCAGCAGGCCATGCGCCTGGTGCGCCGGCGCGCGAAGCAATGGCATATCGCACCGGACCGCATCGGCATCCTCGGCTTCTCCGCCGGCGGCGTGGTTGCCGAAGGCCTGTCCCTGCAGCACGATGCCGGGAGCCGCCCCGATTTCACCGGCGCGATCTATCCCGGTCCCTGGGACGCCGGCAAGGTGCCCAAGGATGCGCCGCCGCTGTTCATCGCCGCGGCCGACGACGATCCGCTGACGGCGATCGGCGCCCGGCCGCTGCAGGCGGCGTGGCAGGCAGCCGGCCACCCGGTCGAGATGCATATCTACGACCAGGGCGGTCACGGCTTCGGCATGAAACAGCAAGGCGGCGACAGCGATCACTGGATCGACCAGTTCGGCGAGTGGCTCGGCAAGCAGGGTCTGCTAGCTTCGAAGAAGTAGAACGCGCCGCAGCGGCGGAACAGGGGCATGAGGGTTCCGCAGCAGCGGATACCCCGCTTGGAGGAGAGGCGATTTTGAATAGTGTTCGGCGCGGTTCGCGGTGGAGCTCACGCTTGGGCCCGGGCGCCATCGCCCTGGCGGCAGCCTGCCTGTCGTTGCCGGCCTGCATGCAGCCTGCGCAGCTGTCCGCGAATGGCGCTGCCCGTTCCACCGATGCGCCGCAGGATGAGCCGGTGTCCAGACAAGTCACGCCCTACGATCTGCGCACCGAGTACGCGCGCCAGCCGCTCGGCATCGATGCGCCGCAGCCGCGGCTATCCTGGCATCTGCCCAATGCCGCCGGCGACGGCATGCAGAGCGCCTACCAGGTTCGCGTTGCCGCTTCGGCGGAAGCGCTGCCCGCCGCGGCCCTGTGGGACAGTGGCAAGGTCGCTTCCGCCGATGCTTCGCAAGTCGCCTATGGCGGCGCACCGCTCACTTCGCGCCAGCACTGCTACTGGCAGGTGCGGGTGTGGGACGGGCAGGCCCATGCTTCCGAATGGAGCGAGCCGTCCTGGTGGGAAAGCGGTCTGCTCGATCCCAAGGACTGGTCGGCGCAGTGGATCTCCGGACGCCTGAATGCCGATCACGACTGGCACGACGCGCGGATCAGCTTCGACTTCACTCTCAACGGCAACGCGCTGGGCTTTCTGTTCCGCGCCCGGCCGGTGGGCAAGACCTATGGCGAAGCCTACCTGTGGAAGCTCAGCACCGATGGCGGCCAGGTGCGCCTGCTGGAGCAGGTGCGGCGCTATGCAGGCGGCAGCAGCTCCCGCGTCAGCGTGCAGACCCTACGCACCATCCCGCTTTCCTCCAACGTCGCGGAATGGAAGGCGCAACGGCACGTTCTGCAAGTCGATGCCCACGGTACCAGCCTGATCACTACGGTTGATGGCGCCGTGGTAGACACTCTCACCGACGCTGCCCAGGCCAATGGCACCATCGGCATGATCGCCAGCGCCGCCGATGCCGCGGTGATTCACGCTGTCTCGGTGCAGGTCGCCGATGGCGCCGACCATGATTTCCATACCGACTTCGCCGGCGGCGCCAATCCCTTCACTGGCGGCACAGTGGGCGCGGACGGCCTGCTGGTCGCTGCCGGTGTGCCGGACAAGGACTTGGTGCTGCCGATCGGCGCGCCGGCGCCGCTGCTGCGCAAGGTTTTCGAGCTGCCGGGGCACGTTGTGTCGGCCAGGCTTTATCTCGCCGCCGGTGGCTTGCCCCGCGTCAGCCTCAACGGCCATGCCGTCGGCGATGCGCTCGAGGACGGTTACACCGACTACGGCAAGCGCGTGCTGTACCGTAGCTTCGACGTCACCGCCCTGCTGACGCAGGGCAGCAACGTGCTCGGCGCCGAACTCGGCCGCGGCTGGTATGGTGTGACCGAGCCGAACGAATGGTACTGGCATATGGCGCCGTGGCGCGCTGCGCCGGCCCTGCTGGCGCAGCTGGAAGTGCGGCTCGAAGACGGGCGCCTGCTGACCGTGGCCAGCGACGGCAGCTGGCGCAGCGCCGACGGCCCCACCCGCCACGACTCGGTGTTCGGTGGCGAGCACTACGACGCGCGCCTGCTGCCCGCGGGCTGGCAGGCCAGCGGCTTCGACGACAGCCACTGGGCTGCGGCCAACGTGGCTGCCGGTCCGCGCGGTGCGCTGCACGCGGCCGCGCAGGAGCCGATCGGCGTGGTCGGGAAGGTCCACCCGCTGTCGGTGAGCGAGCCCAAGCCTGGCGTCTACGTCTACGACTTCGGCCGCATCTTCGCCGGCCGCCTGCGCCTTTCCGCCAGCGGCCCGAAAGGCAGCAGCATCACCCTGGTACAGACCGAGAAGCTGAATGCCGACGGCACTATGGCCATCGCCAGCGGCCTGGTCGACACGCAATTACAGACCGACCAGTACGTGCTCGCCGGCAGCGGCGCCGAAACCTGGACGCCGGTCTTCAGCTACAAGGGCTTCCGCTACGTCCAGCTCAGCGGCTATCCCGGTGTGCCCACCCTGGAAGCGCTCGACGGCGAGCAGATGCACTCGACGGTGCGCTCGAATGCCTCGTTTGAAAGCTCCAGCGAACTGCTCAACCGTATCCAGGCTGCGGCGCGCGGCACCATCCTCAACAATATGTACGGCAACCAGACCGACACGCCCACCTACGAGAAGAACGGCTGGACCGGCGATGCCCAGGCCTCGGCCCTGGCCTCGATCATCAACTTCGATGTGGCGCGCGTCTGGACCAAGTGGCTCGGCGATTTCCGCGATGCGCAATCGCCCAAGGGCGAAATCCCCAAGATCGTGCCGTCGACGCCGTACTACAGCTACGAGAGCTCGCCGGGCTGGAACATGATCTGGGGCGCGGTGCCGTCGTGGGATGCGGCCACCCTGGTGTTACCCTGGGAGATGTACCTGGCCTACGGCGACCGCCGGATCCTGGCGCAGATGTACGACACGCAGAAGAAGCTGCTCGACTACACCGCCGGCTACTTCACCCGCGACAGCCTGACGTACAACAATCCCAACAATCCCTTTCTCGGCGAGTACGCCGCGGTGCTGCCGCCGGGCGGCCTGATGGAAGCGGCGATGCGCCAGCCCAGCGGGCCGGTCGATGCCACCGCCACGGCCTACTACTACCACATGCTGGACCTGCTCTCGCGCAGCGCCGGGCTGCTCGGCAAGAGCGACGACCAGCAACGCTACAGCGCCCTGGCCGTTCGCGTGCGCGAGGCCTACAACGCACGCTACTGGGATGCGACGGCGCAACTCTATCGCAGCAAAACCTCCAGCGGCGAAACCCGCGCCTACGCCGAAACGCCCAATGTGCTGGCGGTGGCCTTCGGCCTGGTGCCTGCCGGTGAGGAAGCCGCGGTGGTGCGCCGCATCAACGAGGACATCGTCGCGCGCGGCTATCACCTCGGCACCGGCGTCTACGCCGGCCGCTACGTCATGACCATGCTCGGTGACTACGGCTACGCCGACACCGCCTATGCCGTCGCCACCAGCAACAGCATGCCGAGCTGGGGCTTCTGGCTGGAAAACGGCCTGTCGACCATGGCGGAGGGCTGGGAGTTGTCGTCGCGCTCCTACGACCATCACTACTGGGCCTCGGTCAGCTCGTATTTCTATCAAAGCCTGGTCGGCATCCGCGCCGGCGAGCCGGGCTACAGCAAGATCGTCATCAAGCCCTACCCACCCACTGGTCTGGAATGGGCAAGAGGCACGGTGCGGGCGCCGCAGGGCAACATCACCTCGTACTGGAAGCGCGAGCAGGGTCGCCTGCTGCTCGAAGCCGGCATTCCGCAGGGCAGCAGCGCCGAGATCTGGCTACCCGCCGGCGGCGCGCGGCCCGCCACGCAACCGGACGGCGCGGAGTTCTTGCGCATCGACGGCCAGTACGCGGTATACCGCGCCGGTCCCGGCAGCTACCGTTTCGAGGGTCGCGATACAACGCCGTCTGCTGCGTCGGCCGCGGCGCGATCCTGAGCGCATTGCGCTGCGCCTACTAGCGGCCACACCCCGTCGCACCGATTCCCGTTCGCCGCCGTCATGGCGGCGAACGGCTGCGCGTGCGCGGCCTCCATCGATTCTCCACACAAAACCGCAAGGCCGGCGTCGGACTTTCGACGCTGCCGCGGCCCGCTTTCGTCAAAAGACTCTTGACGATACAAGTCCCATTATATAAAATATCGTCCCATAATATGAAATTCATGCAGTGATCGGATCTTCTGCCGGCGCTTGCTGTTCACGAGCCGATCGCCGTCTGCGTTGATCGGAAGCCGTGGAGGAGACGAGGTCATGCAGTTGGGTCAGCGCCAGGACCAGAGTCAACGCGCCGCCGGCATCGGCTTCGTCATCCTGTTGCATGCGGTGATCGTCTACGTGCTGGTCGCCGGCCTGTCGCACAAGACCATCGAGCTGCTGCCGCCGCCGATCGAAACCAAGATCCTGCAGGAAATCCATCCCAAGGAACCGCCGCCGCCCCCGCCGCCGCCGAAGTTCACGCCGCCGGTGCCGACCTTCGTGCCGCCGCCGGAAATCGTCATCCAGCAACCGCCGCCGCCGGCCGCCATCGCCGTCGTCACCACGCAGCGTCCCCTGCAGGCGCCCGCGCCGGTGCACAGCGCCGCCACCGGCCCGATCCATGTGGCGCCGGTGATCGACGCCAAGCGCAACTGCCGCGAGCCGGAATATCCCCCGGCCTCGCTGCGCCTGAACGAGCACGGCACCGTGACGCTGGCCTTCATGGTCGGCACCGACGGCAAGGTGGTCGAGAGCAAGGTGCAGACAACCAGCGGCTACGCCCGTCTCGACGAGGCGGCACGCGCCGCGCTGAGCCGCTGCAAGTTCACTCCCGGCACGCTCAACGGCGTCGCCGAGCAGGCCTGGGCCAGCATGAAATACACCTGGCAGATCCCCGAATAGCGAAGGCAGCCTGGCCAGGCAGGCGCAGCCCCGCAGTTTGAAGCAGACGTCAGATTTGGAGGTTTTCCCATGTCATTGCGCGCACGATTCAAGTCGCTTTCCGCCGGCCTGCTGTTGGCCTGGTCTGTCGTGCTGCCAGGGCTGGCGATGATTGCGCCTGCGGCGCAGGCGCAGCAGGCGACCGAGGCGCCGATTGCCGCGGCCGATGCCGGCACCGCCAAGATCGCTAATCCCTACGGCCTCGATGCGCTGTGGAAAGGCGGCGACGCGATTGCCCGCAGCGTGCTGGTGATCATGCTGATCATGTCGGCGTCCACCTGGTACATCATGGTGTTGAAGATCATCGACCAGCAGAAGGTGATGGCCCAGGCCAAGCTGGCCAACGCCCGTTTCTGGAGTGCGCGCAGCCTGCAGGAAGGCAAGGCGGCGCTGAAGGAAGGCACCCCGTTCTGGTACATCGCCGACCGCGGCATGACCGCCAACCAGCACCACGAAGGCACCCTTGTCGAGCAGATCGACCTCAGCACCTGGATCACCATGTCGGTAGGCCGCGCCGTGGAAGAGATCCAGAGCCAGTTGCAGAACGGCCTCGCCGTGCTGGCCACGGTGGGCTCGACCGCGCCCTTCGTCGGCCTGTTCGGCACCGTCTGGGGCATCTATCACGCGCTCACCGCCATCGGCATTTCCGGCCAGGCCTCGATCGACAAGGTCGCCGGCCCGGTGGGCGAGGCGCTGATCATGACCGCCATCGGCCTGGCCGTCGCGGTGCCGGCAGTGATGGGCTACAACCTGGTGGTCCGCCGCAACAAGGCGGCAATGGAAAAAGTGCGCGCCTTCTCCTCCGACCTGCATTCGGTGCTGCTCTCCGGCGGCCGCGTCGAAGCGCAGATGAAGCGGGCGGCCTGAAGCGCAGCGCGCGAGGAGACCTGCCATGGCCATGCAACTGGGCTCAGCCTCCGAAGAGGACGAGGTGATGTCCTCGATCAATACCACGCCGCTGGTCGACGTCATGCTGGTATTGCTGATCATCTTCCTCATCACCATACCGGTGGTGACCCACACCGTGCCGGTGCAGCTGCCGACCGAGCGCAACCAGCCGACGCAGACCAAGCCCGAGAACATCATCATCGCAGTGGATCGCGACGGCCGAGTTTTCTGGAACGATCGCCTGGTGCCCGACTTGCCCAGCCTGTTCGAGCGCATAAAAACCGTCGCCGTGCAGGTGCCGCAGCCGGAAATCCACATCCGCGGCGACCAGGAAGTGCGCTATCGCTCGGTGGGCGAAGTGGTGGTGACCTGCCAGCGCGCCGGCATCGTCAAGATCGCTTTCATCACCGAACCGCCGCCGCGCGGCTAGTCCTTCTGCCGCCCTTCGAGGAAACAAGCAATGGCCATGAATCTCGGCAGCTCCAACAGCTCCGGCGAACCGGACGTGGTGGTGGACATCAATACCACGCCGCTGATCGACGTGATGCTGGTGCTGCTGATCATGCTGATCATCACCATCCCGGTGCAGACCCATGCGGTGAAGCTGGACATGCCGGTCGGCAATCCACCGCCGCCTCTGTCGGCGCCGCCGGTGGTCAATGTCGAAATCGACTTCGACGGCACCATCCTGTGGGACGGCACGGCGCTGGCCGACCGCGCCTCGCTGGAAGATCACATCCGCAGCGCGGCGCAGCAGCCGCGCCAGCCTGAATTCCACATCCGCCCGGACAAGCTGGCCGAATACAAATACGTCGCCGAAGTGCTGGCCTCGGCGCAGCGCCTGGGCATCCGCCAGATCGGCATCGTCGGCAACGAGCAATTCCTTCCATGATCTCCTTCTTCGACTTTAACCGGCGGCCTGGCCGCGCCGGCCTGCTGCGCAGTGCCGCATTGGCCTTGCTGTGTTTTGGTGTGACTGTATTCACAGTGAACGCCGCCGAGCAGAAGCCCGCCGACAAGGGCAACAGCCTGCGCGCCGAAGTCGGCAAGCCCTTGCAGGCGGCGCGCGACCTGATGCAGCAGAAGCAATATAAGGAAGCGCTGGCCAAGGTCGACGAGGCCTCGCACATCGCCGGCCTGACGCCTTACGAGCACTACATCATCGACCGCATGCGCGGTGCCGCCTCCAGCAGCGCCGGCGATCCCACCACCGCCATCCGCTCCTTCGAGTCGGCGCTGGCCTCCGGCCTGATGCCGAAAGCCGACGAGCTGTCCACACTGGAAGCGATCAGCGGCCAGGCCTACGCCATGCGCAACTATCCGAAAGTGATCGAGACCATCGGCAAGTACCGCGACGCCGGCGGCACCAGTCCGGCGGTGCTGGGCCTGATGCCGCAGGCGCTGTACCTGGCCGGGCGTTATGGCGATGCGGCGAAAGAGCTGTCGGCACAACTGGTAGCAGCGGAGAAAACCGGCAAGCCGCCCACCGAGGACCAATTGCAGCTGCTCGCCAGCTGCGCCCTCAAGCAAAACGACAGCGTCGGCTATGTCTCCGCCCTGATGCAGCTGGTCGGCCATTACCCCAAGGACAGCTACTGGCGCGACCTGATCGAGCGCGTCTCCGGCCGCTCCGGCTTCTCGCCGCGGCTGAGCCTGGATGTCTACCGCCTGCGCAGCCAGACCAATACCCTGGCCAGCGCCGCCGACTACATCGACGCCACCGAGCTGGCCCTCCAGGCCGGGCTACCGGGCGAAGCGCAGCGCTTCATGGATCGCGGCACCGCCGCCGGCCTGCTCGGCAAGGGCGCGGCTGGCGATGTCGACCGCCAGAACCGTCTCAAGGCCATGATCGGCCGCAAGATGGCCGAGGACAAAGCCAGCCTCGCCGCCGCCGAGAAGCAGGCGACCGCCCAGTCCGGCGGCGATGCCCTGGTCAACACCGGCCTCAACTATGTCGGCTACGGCTCCTACGACAAGGGCCTGGCGCTGATCCAGCAGGGCGTCGCCCGCGGCGGCCTCGCCAACAGCGACGAGGCGCGGCTGCATCTCGGCTATGCGCAGTTGCTCGCCGGGAAGAAGGACGATGCGCTGAAGAGTTTTGGCGCCGCCCGCGGCAACGACGGCACCGCCGACCTGGCGCGGCTATGGAGCCTGCGCGCGCGCAATTCCTGAGACGTTTCCGGCAGAACCGTAGCCCGGGAAGCGCGAAGCGCTACCCGGGATGCGCCATCGTCGGAGCAAAAAAAGCCCCTAGTAGCACTCCGTGCTTCCCGGGCTACCGTTCCGAGTTCAGCCGCCCGCCGGCTTCGGCGGCACCAGCCCCAACTCCGCCACCGCCATCTCACGCATGCGGAATTTCTGGATCTTGCCGGTAACGGTCATGGGAAAATCCTCGACGAACTTCCAGTAGCGCGGAATCTTGTAGGTGGCAATCTGGCCGCGGCAATGGCTGCTCAGGGTCTCGCTGTCGAGCATCGCGCCCTGGCGCAGCCGGACCCAGGCCATCACTTCCTCGCCGTATTTCTCGCTGGGCACGCCGATCACCTGCACATCGGAGATGTCCGGGTGACCGTAGAGGAATTCCTCGATCTCGCGCGGGTAGATGTTCTCGCCGCCGCGGATGATCATGTCCTTGATGCGGCCGACGATGCGCACATAGCCTTCCTCGTCCATCGTCGCCAGATCGCCGCTGTGCATCCAGCGCCCGGCATCGATGGCGCGCTTGGTGGCTTCCTCGTTGTTCCAGTAGCCCAGCATCACCGAATAGCCGCGGGTGCAGAACTCGCCCGGCATGCCGCGCGGCACCACCGCCTCGGTCTCCGGGTCGACGATCTTGATCTCGATGTGCGGCAGCACCCGGCCCACCGTGCTCACCCGCTTCTGCAGCGAGTCCGCGGTAGTGGTCTGGGTCGACACCGGCGAAGTCTCGGTCATGCCGTAGCAGATCGTCACCTGCTCCATGTTCATCCGCGCCTGCACCTTCTTCATCACCTCCACCGGGCAGGGCGCGCCGGACATGATGCCGGTGCGCAGGCTGGAGAAGTCGAAGCTGTCGAAGTCGGGATGCTCCAGCTCGCCGATGAACATGGTCGGCACGCCGTAAAGCGAAGTGCAGCGTTCGGCCTGCACCGTGCGCATCACCGCTAGCGGATCGTAGCTCTCGCCGGGAATCACCATGCAGGCGCCGTGCGAGGTGCAGGCCAGGTTGCCCAGCACCATGCCGAAGCAGTGGTAGAACGGCACCGGGATGCACACCCGGTCTTCCTCGGTGTAGTGCAGCGTCTCGCCGACGAAGTAGCCGTTGTTGAGGATGTTGTGGTGCGACAGCGTCGCGCCCTTGGGCAGCCCGGTGGTGCCCGAGGTGAACTGGATGTTGATCGGATCGTCGAACTGCAAAGCCGCTTCGCTGCTGGCCAGCCGGTGCAGCGGTAGCCGGGCGCCCTCGCTGAGCAGGCCGTGCCAGCCTTCCTCGATCACCAGGGTCTCGCGCAGCTCGGGACAGCGCCCGCGCACCTGTTCCAGCATGCCGACGTAGTCCGTGGTGCGGAAACCGCGCGCCATGATCAGGAAGCTCAGGCCCGACAGCTTCAGCGCGTATTCCAGCTCCGAAGCCTTGTAGGCCGGATTGATGCTGACCAGGATCGCGCCGATCCGCGCAGTGGCGTACTGCACGATGACCCACTCGTGACAGTTGGGCGACCAGATGCCGACGCGGTCGCCTTTCTTCACGCCGCGTGCGATCAGGCCGCGTGCGGCGCGCCCGGTCTCGTCCCAGAATTGCGCATAGGTGGCGCGGTAGCCTTGGAACGGCACCACCAGCGCCTCGCGGTGGCCGAACTTCTCCACCGTGCGGCGCAGGTTCTCGCCGATGGTCTCGCCCAGCAGCTGCCGGGTCTGGGAGCCGTGGGTATAGGAAGGGGCGGAAGCGGAAGACATGACGGTAGGCCTTTCAAGCTTGCGGTGTCTGCGTGCCGGCGGCTTGCAGCGCCGGGACCCGGGTGTCGCGTGCGGAGACAACGTGTGCGCCCCTCCAACCATACAGCGCCACCAGCAGGAAACAGCCCGCCGGCAGCAGAAAGGCGGCCGGCGTGCCGAACGCCTCGGCCACCAGGCCCATCGGATACGGCAGCAGCACGCCACCGCCAATCGCCATCACCATCAGCGACGAGCCGCGCTTGGTGTCCGGCCCCAGATCTTTTACGCCCAGGGCGAAGATGGTGGCGAACATGATCGACATGAAAAAGAACACCGCGATCAGCGCTACCGCGGAAATCCGCTCCAGGCCCAGCGCGACCACCAGGGTCAGCGCGGTGTTGATCACGCCGTAGGCGGTGAGTATCGTGCGCGGCCGCACCCGCGTCATCAGCGCGGTGGTAAGGAAGCGCCCGGCGAGGTAGCCGAGCATGCCTAGCGACAGCAGGAAGGCGCCGGTGCGGGCGCTCAGGCCGGGCCAGGTCTCGGTGACCAGGTTGATGAAGAAGGCGCCGATGCCGACCTGGGCGCCGATGTACAGCGCCTGCGTCGCCACGCCGAGCACGAAGTGCCGCTCCTGCCGCAGCGGCTTGCGCGTGCGCCCGTCGGCCGGATGCTCCGGCTCGGCGATCTCCGGCAGGCGTGCGCGCAGGATCAGCCCGGCATAGGCCAGCACCAGCACGCCGATCACCGCATAGGTCAGCTGCACCGCGCGGTGCGATTGGGCATGGTCGCCGCCGAAGAACAGCAGGCCGCCGATGATCGGCCCAAGGAAGGTGCCGAGGCCGTTGAAGGACTGCGCCAGGTTGAGCCGCCGCGCCGCGCCCTCGGGCGGGCCGAGCACGTTGACGTAGGTGTCGGCCGCCGTCTCCAGGCAGCATAGTCCCGAAGCCAGCACGAACATCGAAAGCACGAAGAAGCGGAAGCTGCCGGCGCCCGCGGCCGGGATGAACAGCAGCGCGCCGAAAGCGGTGAGGCACAGCCCGGCCAGGATGCCCACCTTGTAGCCGCGCCGGCGCAGCAGCGCCCCGGCCGGCAGGCTAATGGTGAGGTAGGCGCCGAAATACGCCATCTGCAGCCAGGTCGACTGCGCCTTGCCCACCGTCAGCGTGTCCTGCACATGCTTGTTGAGCACGTCGAGCAGGCCGTAGGCCAAGCCCCAGATGAAAAAACAGCTGATGGCGTAGGCCAGCGGCACCAGCAGGCTGCCGGGTCGCATTGCAGCGTCACCGGCGGTTTGATTCGGCATTTCGCCTCTCCTCCTTCTTATGTCCAACTTATAGGTGCCGCGTTTCCACGCTTTTGGGACGTGGTGTGCCGGCCGGCTCAGTCGAGCCGGTATGCCGCCATCGCCGTTTCCGCGAACAACTGGCGGCGCTCCGCCTCGCTGAAGGCGGCGACGATGCTGTCGTAGGCGCCGTAGTGCTGGCCGAAACTGCCGTACAGCCGGTCCACCGGAAAATTGCTGGCGAACATGCAGCGCGAAGGGCCGAACAGCTCGATGGTGCCGAGCACGAACGGCCGGATGCTGTCCACCGTCCACTGCCGGTCGATCATCGCCAGCCCGGAAATCTTCACCATGACGTTGGGCTGCCGCGCCAGCAAGGCCATGCCGCTGCGCCAGGCGGCAAGCCCGGCCGCATCACGGTCGGTCGGCATGCCGGCGTGATTGAGGATGATGCAGGTATCGGGATGGCGCGCCGCCAGCGCCGCGGCGGCCGGCATCTGCGAGGGGTAGATCTGCAGATCGAAGGATAGCCCGTGCTTGCGCAGCAGGGCGAAGCCGCGCAGCCAGAACGGATCGCCGAGCGGATCGTGCGGGTTGTAGGTCTTCAGCGGATCGGCGTGCCAGTTGGCGATCTGGCGGATGCCGCGCACATTGCGCTGCGCGCACTGCGCCTCCAGCTGGCTGTCCAGCTGCGCATGCCGCAGGTCGGCGTAGGCGACGATGCCCTGCGGATAGCCGCGCCGGTCGGCGCTGTCCTGCAGCCACTGCGTTTCCTTCAGCGCGTCCTCGGCAATGGCGCCGGCATCGACATGCACGGTGCGCGCGATGTTCCAGCCGGCGGTGTCGCGCAGGTAATCGTCCAGGGTATAGGGCCAGGCGATGGGGCCGCAGTCGCCGGCCGGGTTGTGCGGCAGCGGCAGGTCCATCAGCCAGGGGTAGTGGCACACCCTGAAATCCCACAGGTGCTGGTGCGGATCGACGATGGGGAAATCGATCATGGCCAGCAGGCTCAGTAAGTTGTGCGGCCGCCGGAAATATCGAAGGTCGCGCCGGTGCTGAACGAGCACTCGCGGCTCGCCAGCCAGGACACCATGGCGGCGACCTCGTCGATCTCGCCGATGCGCCCGATGGGGATGCGCGACAGCATGTAATCGATCTGCCCCTGCGTCAGCTGCTTCAGGATCGGGCTGCGGAACGTCGCCGGCGTGACGCAGTTGACGCGGATGCCGGTCTTCGCCAGTTCCTTGCCCAGCGACTTGGTCAGGCCGATGACGCCGGCCTTGGAAGTCGAGTAGGCCGAGGCGTTGGGATTGCCTTCCTTGCCCGCCACCGAGGAAATATTGACGATGCGTCCGTAGTCGTTCTTCATCATGTGCGGCACCACCGAGCGGCAGCAGTAGAAGGTGCCGTTGAGGTTGACGTCGATGACCCGCCGCCACTCCGCCGTCGGATAGTCCCAGACGGTGGTGGTGGGGCCGGTGATGCCGGCGCTGACCACCAGCACGTCGACCCGGCCGAGCGCCTTGGCCGAGGCATCGGCTGCCGCCTGTACCTGCGCCTCGTCGGCGACATCGACCACCACGCTATGCAGCGCGCCGGTTTCCGCTGCCGCCTCACGCAGCAGCGCAGCGTCGAAGTCCCAGATGCTGACCCGCGCGCCTTCCTGCGTCAGCCGCGCCGCCAGGCCGCGGCCCACGCCGGAAGCACCGCCGGCGATGATCGCCGTCTGCCCGGAAAAGCGTCCGGCATAAATGTCGCTCATGCCGCGTCCTCGGGCTGGGCGTGCCAGGCCACCACGCGCTGCTTCTGCTGGCCGAGTTTGGCGATGCCCAGTTCCATCACGTCGCCGGGCTTGAGGTAGATCGGTGCCGGCTTCTGTCCTAGGCCCACCCCCGGCGGCGTGCCGGTGGTGAGAATGTCGCCCGGCTTCAGGGTGATGAAGCGGCTGACGTAGGCGATCAGCTCGGCCACGTCGAAAATCATGGTGCGGGTATTGCCGGTCTGCATGCGCTTGCCGTTCAGATCCAGCCACAGGTCGAGCTTCTGCGGATCCCCCACTTCATCGGCGGTGACCAGCCAGGGACCGACCGGGCCGAAGGTGTCGCAGCCCTTGCCCATGTCCCACTGCGAGCCGTGCTCGAGCTGGAAGCCGCGCTCGCTGACGTCGTTGACCACGGCATAGCCGGCGACGTACTGCAGCGCCTCGGCGCGCCCGACATAGCGCGCGGTGCGGCCGATCACCACGCCCAGCTCCACCTCCCAGTCGCCCTTGGCCGCGTCCTTCGGCAGCATCACCTCGTCATACGGGCCGCTGAGGCAGCTGATGGCCTTGGTGAAGATCACCGGCTCCTTCGGAATCGCCATCTTGGATTCCTCGGCATGGTCGCGGTAGTTGAGGCCGATGGCGATGAATTTGCCGGTGCCGCTGAACGGAATGCCCAGCCGCGGCGATCCCGTCACCGCCGGCAGGCCGGCCGGGTCGATCGCGGCGAGCCGCGCCAGCGCGGCAGGCGCCAGCGTCTCCGCCGTGATGTCCGCCAGTTGTCCCGACAGGTCGCGCAGCACCCCGCCGGCATCGAGCAGGCCTGGTTTTTCCTGGCCCGGCGGGCCGTAGCGCAGCAGTTTCATGGCGGGATCTCCGTGCGTATCAGTGCGTGTAGGGGCGGTGCAGGGTGCAGGCCGGGTTGAGGCGCACGCCGAAGCCTGGCGTGTCCTGCAGCTTGAGGCGGCCGTTCAGCGGCACCGGCTCGTCGAGCAGCAGCGGGCTGAACATCGGCACCACTTCATCCGCCTTCGGCGCCATCATCAGGAACTCGGCGAACGGGCTGTTGTGCCGCGTGATGACGAAGTGGTAGCTGTAGACGCTGGAGCCGTGCGGCACCACCATCACGCCGCGGCTGTCGGCCATGGCGGAGATGCGGATCAGCTCGGTGACGCCGCCGCACCAGCCCACGTCCGGCTGGATGATGTCGCAGCAGTCCATCTCCAGCAGCATGCGGAAGCCCCAGCGCGTGGCCTCGTGCTCGCCGGTGGTGACCAGCATGCCCTTCGGCACGTTTTTCTTGAGATCACGGTAGCCCCAGTAATCGTCCGGGTTGAGCGCTTCCTCGATCCACTTCAGGCCATAGGCCTGCGCGGCGCGCGCCAGCCGCGTGGCGTAGTTCAGGTCCAGGCTCATCCAGCAGTCGAGCATCAGCCAGAAATCGTCGCCGACGCGCGAGCGCATCTCGGCCAGTTCCTCGATGTTCTTGCGCAGGCCTTCCTCGCCTTCCGCCGGGCCGTGATGCAGCGGCATCTTGCCGCCGATGAAGCCCATCTTCTGCGCCAGGTCCGGGCGCGAGCCGGTGGCGTAGAACTGCAGCTCCTCGCGCACCGCGCCGCCCAGCAGGTGATACACCGGCTCCTGCCGCAGCTTGCCCAGCAGGTCCCACAGCGCCAGGTCGACGCCGCTGATGGCGTTGATCACCAGTCCCTTGCGGCCATAGAACTGGGTGGAAAAGAACATCTGGTCCCAGATCTTCTCGTAGTCGGTGACCCGCGCGCCTTCGAGGAAGCGCGCCAGGTGCTTCTCCACGATGTAGGCGGCCGGCTCGCCGCCGGTGGTCACGGCAAAACCGACCGTGCCGTCGGCCGCCTCGATCTCCACCACCAGGGTGCCGAGCACGTTGATGCCGAAGCTCTGGCGGCTCTGCCGGTACTCCGGGTAGCGGCTCATCGGCGTGGCAATATGGTCGTCGATCCAGTGGCCGGAGTCCTGGTCGTGATAATCGGCGCCGCCGCCGCGAACGACGAAGGCGCGGACCTGCTTGATCAGCGGAAAGCTCATGAGGGAAAGCCTGTGGCAGGGGTGGCGGCAGGGCAGGGACCGCCGGCCGCGCGGCCGGCGAGGGCCGTGCTCAAGAATTGGCGCATCATCCCTCCCTTGCAAGTCCGGTTTGCATAGTTTCATATTATGGGATAAGATTTTAATATATGGGATTAAAACAGTCAAACTCGAAGGTCTCCGCCAAGTCCTCCGAAGCCGCCGCGCCTTCCGGCAGCCAGACCCTGCTGCGCGGCCTCGACGTGCTGGAGGCCGCCGCCAGCGGTGTGATTGGCCTGGCCGAACTGGCCGAACGGCTGGAGCTGACGCGCAGCACCGCCCATCGCCTGGCCTCGGTGCTGGTCGAGCGTCGCTACCTGGCGTTCGCCCCGCGCGAGGGCTACACCCTCGGGCCGAAGCTGCTGGAGTTGGGTTTCAACGCACGCCAGCAGATGAACATCATCCGCATCGCCGCGCCGCACCTGGAAGCCCTGTCCATCGCCACCGAGGACACGGTGCATCTCGGCGTGCAGGAAGGCGCCCTGGCCTTGTACCTTGACAAGCTGCCCGGCCGCCGCCGCGTCGAGATCGGCTCCCGCGTCGGCGAGCGCCAGCCGCTTACCACCACTGGCCTGGGCAAGGCGCTGATTCTCGATGAGAGCGAGGAGCGCTGGCGCGAGCTGTTCATGGCCGATCTCGGCGCCCGCGCCTCGGAGAACGCCTTCCGCACCTGGCTCAAGCGCATGCGCGCCTATGCGCGCGACGGGCATGCCTTCGACCTGGAAGAGAACGAAGACCGCATCCGCTGCGTCTCGGCGCCGATCCGCGAAGCCGGCGGCCGCATCGCCGCCTCGATCAGCGTCTCCAGCGCCGCCCAGTACATGAGCGACAGCCGCATGGAGCAGCTGGCGAAAGAAGTGAAGGCCACCACCGCGGCGATCAGCCGCGAACTGGGCTGGAGAGGCGACCCGCCGCGCGGTTAACCCTCCCGTTTGTCATCCTGAGCGCAGCGAAGGATCTGGTCCTGCGCCCAAGCCAGATCCTTCGCTGCGCTCAGGATGACGGGAACATATAAAGAGGAGAGTAGCGTGCTGCTGCGAGGCAAAACCGTACTGATCACCGGCGCCGCTCACGGCATCGGCCGCGCCACCGCCCTGGCTTGCGCCCGCCACGGTGCCGACATCGGCATCAACTATCTGACCGATGAGGCCGCTGTGTCGTCGCTGGTCGCGGAGGTCGAAGCGCTGGGCCGGCGCGCCATCGCCGTGCAGGGCGACGTGGCCGACCCGGCGGCAGCGCCTGCCTTCGTCGATGCCGCCGTGCGCGCCCTCGGCGGCGTGGACGTGTTCGTCAGCAACGCCGGCATCTGCCCGTTCCACAGCTTCCTCGACATGCCGGCGGAAACCTTCGAGCGCACCATGCGGGTCAACCTGCACGGCGCTTATTACATGGTGCAGGCGGCAGCCAACCGGATGAAGCAGCAGGGCGGCGGCGCCATCGTCGCCGTCAGCTCGATCAGCGCCCTGGTCGGCGGCGAGATGCAGACCCACTACACCCCGACCAAGGCCGGCGTGCATTCGCTGATGCAGTCCTGCGCCATCGCACTCGGCCGTTACGGCATCCGCTGCAACTCGGTGATGCCGGGCACCGTCGCCACCGAGATCAACCGCGAAGACCTGGCCGATCCGGCCAAACGCGCCTATATGGAACAGCGCATCCCGCTCGGGCGCCTGGGCCAGCCGGACGATGTCGCCGGCTGCGTCGTGTTCCTGGCATCGGACCTGGCGCGTTACGTCACCGGCGCCGCGCTGCTGGTCGACGGCGGCCTGTTCGTCAACTTGCAATAGTCGCGGCGGCTGCCGTGCCGGAGCGGGTCAGCAGGCGCGCGCGCAGCCCCGGATGGTTGTCGTCCAGTTCGAGCGAGCCGCCATGCAGCCGGGCCACGGCATCGACCATGCTCAGGCCCAGGCCCACGCCGGGCGTGCCGCGGCTGGCGTCGCCACGGAAGAAACGCTGCGCCGCCTTCGGTTTGTCGGCCGCCGGAATGCCGGGGCCGTTGTCCGCCACCGCCAATTCCACCGTGCCGTCCTCGTGGCGCAAGGTTTCCACCCGCACGCTGCCATCGGCCGGTGCGTACTTCAGTGCGTTGTCGATCAGATTGCTCAGCGCCTGCGCCAGCAACAGGGGGTCGCCGGCAATGTGCAGCGCGCCGCTGCCGTGAAAGGACAGGCCGATGCCTTTCAGCTCCGCCGCCGGCAGGTAGAAATCCACCGCTTCCGCCGCCACCTCCGCCACGTCGACTTCGACGAAGCCGGAGCGGCGCATGCCGGTATCGATCTCGGCCAGGCGCAACAGGGCATTGAAGATGCCGATGACGCGGTCGACATCGGCCACCGCCTCTTCCACCTCGGCGAAGATTTCCTGCGTCGGCGGCCGCGTCACCAGCAGCTCCTCCAGGCGTGAGCGCAGCTCCGCCAGCGGCGTGCGCAGATCGTGGGCGATGGAGTTGGAGACGTTGCGGATGCCATGCACCAGCTGCTCGATCTGGTCGAGCATGCGGTTGATGGTCTGCGACAGTGTGTCCAGCTCGTCGCCGCTGCTGCGCGTGCGCAGGCGGTGGCTCAGCTCGCCCTGCATGATCGCCGAGACAGTCTGGCGGATGCCCTGGATGCGCGACAGCAGCTCGCGCCGGATCAGCACCGCGCCGAGCGCGCCCATCACCGAGAGGATCGCCACACCGCTGCCCAGGCCGAACCAGAAGCGCGTCTCCACCGGGGCATAGCGCGCCACGTCGCGGCCCACCAGCAATTCGTAGCCGCCGGGCAGCGAAGCCCGCACCAGCACCGCCCGCGTCAGATGGCCGTCCAGCTCCACCGTGACGGTATAGGTGCCGGCTTCCTTCGGCACGCCGCGCGGCCAATGGTCGAGATTGCCGGCCAGCACCTGGCCCTGTGCGTCGACCAGCGACAGGATGCGCTCACCGGCGATCTGCAGGCCGACCCGCTCGTTGATGAAGTGGGTCAGGCCCTGCACGCCCTGGCGGCGGAACATCTCGGTCTGGCGCAGCGCGTCCTCCTGCAGGATCTCGGCGCGGCCCTCCTCGATGGTGACCTGCCAGGCGTACCAGAGCGGCGCGGCGAAGGCGATCAGGGCGACGATGCCGAACAGCACGTAGCCGACCGCAAGGTTCACCGCCGACGAGCGGATCATCGGGGCGAGCCTTTATTCATCGGCGGTCAGCATGTAGCCGGCGTTGCGCACCGTCTTCAGCAGCGGCCGCTCCAGCTCGAACTCGACCTTCTGCCGCAGCTTGCTGATATGCACGTCGACCACATTGGTCTGCGGATCGAAATTGAACTCCCACACGTTCTCCAGCAGCATGGTGCGCGTCACCACCTGGTCGGCATGCCGCATCAGGTATTCCAGCAGTTTGAACTCGCGCGGCTGCAGGGTGATGGCGCGGCTGCCGCGCGTCACCTTGCGCGACAGCAGGTCCATGCGCAGGTCGCCCACTTCGAGGCTGGTTTCGCGGCCGCCGCTCCAGCTGCGGCGGCTCAGCGCGTCGAGCCGCGCCAGCAGCTCGCCGAAGGCAAAGGGCTTGGTCAGGTAATCGTCGCCGCCGCTGCGCAGGCCGCGGATGCGCTCGTTGACGTCGGACAGCGCGCTGAGGATCAGGATCGGCACGCGGTTGCCGGACTTGCGCAGCGATTCGATGATGGCCAGGCCGTCGATCTGCCCCGGCAGCATGCGGTCCATCACGATCACGTCGTAGGGCCCGCTGGCGGCGAGGAACAGGCCGTCGCGGCCGTTACCGGCGTGGTCCACAGTATGGCCGGCCTCGCGCAGCCCGCGGGTGACAAAGCGCGTGACGCGCTCGTTGTCCTCGACCAGCAGAACCTTCATCGCAGCACCCGTGTCGCCCGTATTGGCGGTCCGGAGGCCGCCTTCGCATTATCCATATTATTCAGGCCCTGTTATTCAGCCCTGTTATTCAGGCGGCGCTTCCATGCGTCGCATCCTGCGCTGCCGCCGGCCCGCGCGCCCGGCCCAGCCGGTTGTTGAAACGGTCCAGGTAGAGATAGACCACCGGGGTGGTGAACAGCGTCAGCATCTGGCTCAGGATCAGGCCGCCGACCATGGTGTAGCCCAGCGGCTGGCGCAGCTCCGAGCCGGTGCCGTGGCCCAGCATCAGCGGCAGCGCGCCCAGCAGGGCCGCCATGGTGGTCATCATGATCGGGCGGAAGCGCAGCAGACAGGCCTGGCGGATCGACTGCTCCGGCGACAGGTGCTGCTCGCGCTCGGCCTGGATGGCGAAGTCCACCATCATGATGCCGTTCTTCTTGACGATGCCGATGAGCAGGATGATGCCGATCAGCGCGATCACCGACAGGTCGAAGTGGAACGCCATCAGCATCAGCAGCGCGCCGACGCCGGCCGAGGGCAGGGTCGAGAGTATGGTCAGCGGGTGGATGTAGCTCTCGTAGAGCATGCCCAGGATGATGTACACCACCACCAGCGCCGCCAGGATCAGGTAGGGCTCGCTCTTCAGCGAGGCCTGGAAGGCCTGCGCCGTGCCCTGGTAGGTGCCGGTGAGCGAAGCCGGCAGATGGATCGCGGCGGCGGCCTTGTCGATCGCCTGCACCGCCTGGCCCAGGGCTGCGCCCTGCGCCAGGTTGAAGGACAGCGTCACCGCCGGGAACTGGCCCTGGTGGCTGATCGACAGGTAGGTGACGTGCTGCGTGTCGAAGCGGGCGAAAGTCGACAGCGGCACCTGCTGCCCGGTGACAGGCGACTTGATGTAGAGCTTGTTGAGGGTGTTCGGATCGGCCTGCAGCGAGGGCGTCACTTCCAGGATCACGTGGTAGCTGTTGAGCTGGGTGAAGTACTGCGTCACCTGGCGCTGGCCGAAGGCGTCGTACAGCGTCTGGTCGATCAGCGAGGGCAGGATGCCGAAGCGGCTGGCCTGGTCGCGGTCGATGACCAGCGACAGCTTGGTGCTGCTGCTCTGCTGGTCGGAGGCGACATCGCGCAACATGGGCAGTTTCTGCAGGGCGGCCAGCAGCTTCGGCGACCAGTCGTTGAGCTCCTGCAGGTCGGCGTCCTGCAGGGTGTACTGGTACTGGGTGCGCGTCAGCCGGCCGCCGACGTTGACGTCCTGCGCCGCCTGCAGATACAGCGTGGCGCCCTTCACCTGGGCCAGCTGCGGCCGCAACCGGCTGATGATCTGGTCGGCGCTGGCCTTGCGCTCGCCGCGCGGCTTCAGGCCGATCACGGCGAAGCCGTTGTTGAGCGGCCGCGAGCCGCCGACCGAGGCGCCCCAGCTGGCCACGTCCGGGTCCTTCGAGACGACATCCAGCAGCTGGTGCTGCAGCTTCACCATCTCCTCGAACGACACATCCTGCGCCGCATCCGACAGGCCGGCGATGATGCCGGTGTCCTGCTGCGGGAAGAAGCCCTTGGGCTCGACCATGTAGAGCCCCACCGTGGCCGCCACCGTCAGCACGAACACCAGCAGGGTGGCGCGCTGGTGGCGCAGCACCAGGTCGAGGCCGCGGGTGTATCCGGCCAGCAGCTTGTCGAAGGCGCTTTCGATCGCCAGGTAGGCGCGGCCGTGCCGCACGTGCTTTTCGTCGCGCAGGAACAGCGCGCACATCATCGGCGACAAGGTCAGCGAGACGAAGGCCGAAACCATGATGGTCATGGTCACGGTGACGGCGAACTCGCGGAACAGGCGGCCGACGATGCCGCCCATCAGCAGCAGCGGAATGAACACCGCCACCAGCGAGATGCTGATCGACAGGATGGTGAAGCCGATCTCGCCCGAGCCCTTCAGCGCCGCTTCGCGCGGCGACAGGCCGGCCTCGATATGGCGGTAGATGTTTTCCAGCATGACGATGGCGTCGTCGACGACGAAGCCCACCGCGATGGTCAGTCCCATCAGCGACAAGTTGTCCAGGCTGTAGCCGATGACGTACATCAGCGCGCAGGTGCCGAGCAGGGCCAGCGGCACCGTCACGCCGGGGATCACCGTCGCCCAGAAATTGCGCAGGAACAGGAAGATCACCATCACCACCAGGGCAATCGTCAGCGCCAGGGTGAACTCCACGTCCTCCACCGAGGCCTTGATGGTGGTGGTGCGGTCGATGACGTTGTCCACCTTGAGCGAGGGCGGCACCGCGGTCAGCACCTTGGGCAGAAGCGCGCGCACGCTGTCGACGGTGTCGATGATGTTGGCGCCGGGCTGCTTGAAGATCAGCAGCAGGATGCCGTCCTTGCCGTTCTGCCAGGCCGAGAGCTGGCTGTTCTCCGGCCCGTCCAGCGCCACGCCGATGTCGCGGATGCGCACCGGCGCGCCGTTGCGGTAGGCGACGATGACGTCGTTCCACGGCGCGGCCTTGAGCAGCTGGTCGTTGTCGTAGATGGCGAAGCTGTGCTTGACGCCGTTGATCGAGCCTTGCGGCGCATCCACCGAGGCGGTGGTGATGACGCTGGCCACGTCCTCCAGCTGGATGCCGAGCGCGGCGATCTTGGCCGGGTCCACCTGCACCCGCACCGCCGGCTTCTGCTGGCCGCCGATCGACACCTGGGCCACGCCGGGCAGCTGCGACAGGTGCTGCGCGATCACCGTTTCGGCGTAGTCGTCCACCTGGGTCAGCGGCAGCACGTCGGAATGCACCGCCAGGATCAGCACCGCGGAGTCGGCCGGGTTGACCTTGCGGTAGTTGGGCGGCGAGGGCAGGTTCTTCGGCAGCTGGCCGCCGGCGGCGACGATGGCCGACTGCACGTCCTGGGCCGCGGCGTCGATGTTGCGGTTGAGGTCGAACTGGATGGTCAGCTGGGTGGTGCCGAGCACACTGGTCGAGGTCATCTGCGACACGCCGGGAATCGCTGAGAACTGCGTTTCCAGCGGCGTCGCCACCGACGAAGCCATGGTTTCCGGACTGGCGCCGGGCAGCTGCGCCGACACCTGGATGGTGGGGAAGTCCACCTGCGGCAGCGGCGCCACCGGCAGCATCGGGAAGGCGACGATGCCGATCAGCAGGATGCCCGCCATCAGCAGCGAGGTCGCGATCGGCCGCTTGATGAAGGGAGTGGAGATGTTCATGGCTTGCTGCTGGCGGCAGCAGCAGCCGGAGCGGCCGCCGCGGCCGCCGCCGCCGCTTTGGCGCCGTCGTCGGCCCCGGTGCGCACCTTCGTATCCGGTTGCAGGCGGTATTGGTTGCTGGTCACTACCTGTTCGCCGTCCTTGAGGCCCTCGTTCACCACCACCGTGTCGTCATTCTCCTCGCTGACCTGCAGCGGCCGCGCTTCGACGGTGGAATCCGGCCGCAGCACATAGGCGAAGACGCCGTTGGGGCCGCGCTGCACCGCGCCGGCGGGGATGGTGAGCGCCTCATGCCGGGTCTGCAGCAGGGCCTTGGCGTTGATGAACTCGCCCGGCCACAGGGTATTGCGCGCGTTGGGGAAAACCGCCTTGATGCGCACCGTGCCGGTGGTCGGGTCGATCTGGTTGTCGATCAGCGAGACGGTGCCGCGATCCAGCTCGGTCTTGCCGTCGCGCGACAGCGCCGCCACGCTGACGCTGCCCTGCGCCATCGCCTCGGACATCGCCGGCAGCCCGTCCTCGGGCAGGGTGAAGATCACCGAGATCGGCTGCAGCTGCGTCACTACCACGATGCCGGTGGTGTCGGTGGCATGCACGTTATTGCCCGGGTCGACCAGGCGGATGCCGGTGCGGCCCTGGATCGGCGAGGTGATGGTGGTGTAGTCGAGTTGGGTGCGGGCATTGTCGACGGCGGCCTGGTCGCTCTTGATCTGCGCCGCGGTCTGCGCCACCAGGGCGCGCTGCGTGTCCACCGTCTGCTTGCTGGCCAGGTCCTGCGGCGCCAGCATCTCGTAACGCTCGAGGTCGCGCTTGGCATTCTCCAAAAGCGCCTGATCCTTGTCGCGAGTGCCGAGCGCTTGCTCCAGCGCCGCCTGATAAGGACGTGGGTCGATCTGCGCCAGCAGGTCGCCCTTGTGCACCGTCTGCCCCTCGGTGAAGCCGACCTTCATCAGCTGCCCGTCGACGCGCGGCGTGATGGTCACGGTGTAGAAAGCCTGCACCGAGCCGAGGCCTTCCGCATACAGCGGCACTTCGGCCCGCGTGGCGGGCGCCACGTCGACCGCGATGCCCGGCGGCGCCTTCGGCTTCGCCGCCTCGGCCTTCTGATCCGCCCGCCAGTGCCACCAGAACCACAGGCCGAGCAGCAGCGCCGCCGCGATCATCACACTGCGGGTGCGGCCCGGCTTGAGCGAGCGCATCGAAAATCCGCGTTCCGCGGTCATGCTTTTGACTCCTGTTGCCAGCCGCCGCCCAGGGCGTTGAACAGATTCACCAGGGCCTGCAGATGGGAGAATTTGACTTGCGCCAGCGCGTCTTCGGCGCTGAACAGGGCGCTTTCGGTATTGAGCAGGGTCAGCACATTGATGGTGCCGGCATGCAGCTGCGCCTGGGCGATCTCATAAGCGCGCTGCGCCGTGTTGACTGCTTCCTGCTGCCGCCGCTGCTGCTCCGCCGTCTGCTGCGCCGCGACTAGCGCATCCTCGACATTGCCGAAGGCCGAGATCACCGCCTTGTGGTAATCCGCCAGCAGCTCGGCATAGCGCGCCTTGGCCAGTTCCGATTGCCCCCGCAGCGCGCCGCCCTCGAAGATCGGCTGGGTGATGCCGGCGGCGACCGAGAAGATGGCGTTGGAAGGATTCAGCAGGCCGGCCAGCTGATCGCTTGCATAGCCGCCGCTGGCGGTGAGGCCGATGCTGGGAAAGAAGGCGGCGCGGGCCACGGCGATATTGGCGTTGGCGGAAATCAGCTGCGCCTCGGCCTCGGCCACATCGGGGCGGCGCGCCAGCAGCTCGGACGGCAGGCCCGGCGCCACTTGCGGCTGCGCCACGTCGGCGAGGGTGCCGCTATTCACCTCCACCGATTCCGGCGTGGCGCCGACCAGGATTGCCAAGGCGTCCACGCTCTGCCGCAACTGCTGCTTCAGCGGCGGGATCGCGGCGTAGAGCGTGGCGACGGTGGTCGCCTGTTGCGCCACGTCGAGCGCATTGGCGGTGCCGGCCTGCTGCTGCAGCTTGAGGCCGTTGAGGATGGTTTGCGCGGCATCGAGGTTTTTCTGCGCGATGTCGAGGCGGTCGCGCAGCGACAGCGTCTGGAAATAGGTGCCGGCGACACTGCTCATCACCGTCAGTTCGACGGTAGCGCGGTCGTAGCGGCTGGCCTCGGCAGTCGCCTTGGCGGCATCGAGGCTCGCGCGGTTCTTGCCCCAGAAATCCAGCTCGTAGCTGGCGCTGAGCAGGGGGCTGAACGCCGCCCCGGTATGCGAGCCGCCGGAAGATTGGGTGCGCGCCTGGCTGGCGTCGAAGCTGGCATCCACCGCGGGCAGCAAGGGTGCACCGGCAATCCGCGCCTGCGCATCGGCCTGGCGCACCCGCGCGACAGCGGCGGCGATGTCGTCGTTGGCCTGCTGCGACTGGGCGATGAAGGCGTCGAGCTGCGGCGAGCCGAAGCCCTTCCACCAGTCCGCCGAGGGCCAGGCCGTGGTAGCCCCGGCATCGGCGCCGCTGAAGGCAGCGGGTGCCGGCAGCTCAGGCCGCTGGTAGTCGGGCCCGAGGTTGCAGGCGGACAGGGCGGCCACGCAGCAGGCGGCCAGCCAGCGGCTGGGGAGGAAACTGCTCGGCGGTGAAACTGATTTTCGAGGGGTCATTGCGTCTGCGCTGCGGGCCTGCGCCCGGAGGGAAGACTAAGCGCCAGGGAATTTGCCGGCATTGGCGAATCATTAAATTCCGTTAATCAGGGCCCCGGTGAGCCCCATTTCAGGGCGTGTCGCTTTGTCATATCGCTAGCACCATTAGCTATTTCTCAGCGCGCGGCGCTTTGCCTAGAGTGTGCGGCCCCGGCGCTGCGCCGCTGCCGTTCCCCCCTTTTGTCCCTACCTGTGCCCATGATCCGGCTCGAAGGCGTTGCGAAGAGCTTCGCGGCGGGACCGCGGCTGTTCGATGCGGTCGCGCCGACCAGCCTGCGCATCGCTCAGGGCGAGGTGTTCGGCATCATCGGCTTCTCCGGCGCCGGCAAGTCCACCCTGCTGCGCCTGATCAACCTGCTGGAGTGGCCCACCGCCGGCGAAGTCTGGGTCGGCGAACAGCGCCTCGACCTGCTCGACGCTGCCGCCCTGCGGCAGGCGCGGCGCCGCATTGGCATGATCTTCCAGCAGTTCAACCTGCTGCATAACCGGACTGCCCTGGATAACGTCTGCTTCCCGCTGCGCATCGCCGGCCTGCAGGGTGAGGCCGTTGTTGCTCGCGCCAGGCAATGCCTGGAACTGGTCGGCTTGGCCGACAAGGCCGCGCAGTATCCGGCGCAGCTGAGCGGCGGCCAGAAGCAGCGCGTCGCCATCGCCCGCGCCCTGGCCACCGAGCCGCAGGTGCTGCTCTGCGACGAGCCGACCTCGGCGCTCGACCCGCATACCACCCGCGAGCTGCTCGCCGTGCTGCGCGACATCAACCAGCGCCTGGGCGTGACCATCGTCATCGTCAGCCATTCGCTGGCTGTGGTGCGTGCGCTGTGCGACCGCGTGGCGGTGATGGAAAACGGCCGCGTAGTGGAAGAACTGCCCTTGCGCCAGGCGCAACTACCCGAGCCGCGCAGCGACGCGGCGCGGCGCCTGTTCGAGGCGGCCTAGGCCCTAACCATGTCCGACTCCCTCATCGACATCCTGCCGGACCTGTGGCTGGCGCTGGGCCAGACCGCGCTGATGCTGCTGGTCTCGCTGGCCGCGTCGGTATTGCTCGGCGGCCCGCTGGGTGTGCTGGTGCTGCTCACCGATCGCGGCCAGCTGTTGCAGCGGCCCTGGCTGTTCGCCCTGCTCAACGGCTTCATCAACGTGGTGCGCTCGTTTCCCTTCGTCATCCTGATCGTGGCCCTGGTGCCGCTGACGCGCTGGCTCATCGGCAGCTCCATCGGCCCCCTGGCCGCGGCGGTGCCGCTGTCCTTCGCCGCCATCCCGTACTTCGCCCGCCTGGTGGAACAGTCGCTGCGCGAAGTTCCGCGCGGCGTGATCGAGGCGGCCCAGGCGATGGGCGCCAGCGTGCCGCAGATCGTGTTCAAGGTGCTGCTGGTGGAAGCCCGCTCCGGCCTGGTGCTGGGCCTGACGGTGATGGCGGTGAGCCTGCTGTCCTATACCGCCGTGGCCGGCGTGGTGGGCGGCGGGGGCATCGGCGACCTGGCCATCCGTTACGGCTATTACCGCTTCCAGACCAATGTAATGCTGATCACCGTGGCCATCCTGGTGGTGATCGTGCAGGCCATCCAGTTCAGCGGCAACCGCATCGCCGCACGGCTCGACAAGCGTTGAGCCCCAGCCATTCAGTTCGCCGATCCAGTTCATTGATAGAGGACGCACCATGATCCGCAAATTCCTGCTCCGTGCGTTGCCCCTGTTTCTCCTCTCTCTGCTGGCCTGCCTGCCGGCGCAGGCGGCCGACAAGAAGCAGCTCAACATCGGCGCCACCGCCGGGCCCTTCAGCGACATGATCCGCTACAGCATCAAGCCCTGGCTGGAAGCGCGCGGCTACTCGGTCAAGGTGACCGAGTTCAGCGATTATGTGCAGCCCAACCTGGCGCTAGCGCAGGGTGCGCTGGATGCCAATGTGTTCCAGCACGTCATCTACCTGCGCAAGTTCGCCGCCGATCACGGCCTGCAGATCGAGCCGGTGGCGCAGGTGCCGACCGAGCCGATGGGCCTGTACAGCCGCAAGCACCGTGCGCTGAGCGAACTGAAGGACGGCGACCGCATCGCCCTGCCCAACGATCCGACCAATGAGGCGCGCGCCCTCGGCATGCTGGCCAGGCGCGGCCTGCTGCAACTGAAGCCGGACACCGATCCGGTGCGCGCTTCGGAAAAGGATGTCGCCGCCAACCCGCGCCACCTCAAGCTGCTGCCGCTGGAAGCCGCCTCGCTGCCGCGCTCGCTCGACGATACCGACTACTCCTTCGTCAACGGCAACTACGCCTACGCCTCGGGCCTGAAGCTGGCCGACGCGCTCGACGTCGAAGATCTCGGCGACCGCTACATCAACGTCGTCGCGGTGCGCAGTGCCGACAAGGGCCAGTCCTTCGTCAACGATCTGGTCGCTGCCTACCACTCGCCCGAATTCAAGGCCTTCATCGCCCAGCGCTATCCGGAATTCAGCAAGCCGCAGGACTGGTAAGCGGGCCAGCCGCCGCACCGGCAACGGTGCGGCGGCTGACAGTACACGCCGGCCTGGCCACGGTGGAAAGCGCTACTACCAGCGATACCCAAGCACACCGGCGACATGCAGGCCGCCGACATCGATGTTCTGTCCGGAGTTTCCGCCGGAGCCCTTCAGCTTGGCTTCGGCGTACGAATACTTGAGATCGACGCCGATGTCGAAGTGGCGGCCGAGGCTGAACAGGTAGCCGCCGCTGACCCAGCCGCCCGGCTGGTAGGAGGTGTGGCCGTTGATCGCGGTGGAATCGCTCGGCGCCTCCGCGGTGCCTTTGGCGATGGTCAGGCCGCCCCCTACGAAGGCGCGGCCCAGCTGCCCGGTAGGCCAGAATTTCTTGATGCCGAGCTGGAACTCCTGCGTGGTGCTCTTGAAATTGAACACGCCGAGGTCCTGGCCGCGGTAATAGCCGACATTGAGCGCCACCGGCCAAGATGCCGGTTGAAAGTCGAATTCCCCGCCATACTCGAACTGGTTGTCGGTGGAGCCCCAATCGCTCGAGTTGAGGTATTTGCCGCCCAGCAGCGCATGTACGTCGAACACGGCGGTTGGCACCGGCGCTGTCGGCTGATCTTCCGCTTGAACGGGGCAGGCCAGGACGACAAGGCAGGCGCAAAGGAAAGAGCCGCAGGCGGCCGTCCATCCATGTGTCATTTAAATTCCCCAATTTCCATTCGTTTGTCGCATCGCCCGCGGATTCGCGAGCGGCGCAGGCTTTTTCCCGCAGCGGCAAGCAGCCGGCAGCCGGAAACAGATTCCCCCGCATCTGCCGAGCGGATCTCCGCCGTACGCGGCATTACGATGTTGCTGGCCCGAGCATACTGCCGTCCGCCGGTCGGGGAGGTGGCGTGCCGGCGCATCGTGTGACGCAGCTCACGAATGCGGGCGCATTCGCGTAAGGGTCAGTACCGGATCGGCCGCAGGGGCGCTCCGGTCGGGATCAAGCCGGCGCGGCGCCACCTGAGCCTGCGCATCGCCCGGCCGCCGTCCGCTTTTTTGCCGGAACAGGCCCCGGATTGCGGCCTGCTGCTCGCCTGGCATTCCCGGACCGCGGCCCGCCGTGGGATCGGTAAGCACGGTTGTCGTCGCCCCGGCGCAAGCGGGGGTGGCTGAACTTATCTTTTTGACGGCGTTCCAAAACCGGTCCAGGCCCCGCGCAGGCCGCCTGGCCCGCCACGGGCAAGCACTTTGAGCGCCGCATCGACGGCGCTGACTCTCGGCGCTTTCCAGCCTGTATCATTTGCCACCGGCCGGAACCCGCCATGATCGATCGCAGAACCTTTCTTACCGCCAGCAGTGCCACGATGGCCCTCGCCGCGCTCGGCATCACGCCGGCTGCGCTCGCGGCCAAGCGCATCCAGTTCGGCAGCACCGCCGCCTTCTCCTTCGAAGCGCTGGTCGAGCAGGCGCGGGCCAGGGCCGCACAGCCCTATGCGCCGCCGCCGACGCTGTCGCGCGAGGTGCTGGAGCGCATCGATTACGACGCCCACGGCAAGATCCACTTCAAGCCCGAGTACGCCCTGTTCGCCAAGGGCCCGGGCCAATACCCGGTGACCTTCTTCCACCTCGGCCGCTACTTCCAGGCGCCGGTGCGGATGTACCTGGCCGAAGGCGCCAGCGCGCGTGAGCTGATCTACGACCCGGACTACTTCGACATGCCGAAGGACAGCCCGGCGCACGACCTGCCCAAGGGCGCCGGCTTTGCCGGCTTCCGCTTCCAGGAAAGCCGCCTCGACGACCAGGACCGGCTCGACTGGCACAAGAACGACTGGGTCGCCTTCCTCGGTGCCTCCTACTTCCGCGCCATCGGCGAGCTGTATCAATACGGCCTGTCGGCGCGCGGCGTTGCTGCCAATGTCGCGGTGGCCGGCAAGCCGGAAGAATTCCCGGCTTTCACCCAGGTCTATTTCGAAGCTCCGGCCGAGAACAGCGATACGGTGACGGTCTGCGCCTTCCTCGAAGGCCCCAGCATCACCGGCGCCTACCGTTTCGTCATGCGCCGCGACAAGGCGGTGATCATGGAGATCGAGACCGCCCTGTTCCTGCGCGCCGACATCGACCGCCTCGGCCTGGCGCCGCTGACCTCGATGTACTGGTTCTCCGAAACCGCCAAGAGCACCGCGGTGGACTGGCGTCCCGAGGTGCACGATTCCGACGGCCTGGCCATCTGGACCGGCGCCGGCGAGCACATCTGGCGACCGCTCAACAACCCGCCGCGCACCATGGCCTCGGCCTTCTCCGATGCCAATCCGCACGGCTTCGGCCTGCTGCAGCGCGACCGCAACTTCGACCACTACCTCGACGGCGTCAACTACCAGCGCCGCCCCAGCCTGTGGGTGGAGCCGCTGGACGGCTGGGGCGAGGGCTCGGTGCAGCTGGTGGAGATTCCGGACAACGACGAGATCCACGATAACGTCGTCGCCATGTGGGTGCCGAAGGCGCCGGCACGCGCCGGCTCCAGCTACCGCCTGCACTACCGCCTCTACTGGAGCGCCGACGAGCCGTACCCGACGCCGCTGGCGCGCTGCGTCGCCACCCGCCTCGGCCGCGGCGGCCAGCCCGGCCAGCCGCGCCCGCCGGGCGTGCGCAAGTTCGTGGTCGAGTTCCTCGGCGGGCCGCTGGTAGCCCTGCCGTTCGGGGTCAAGCCGGAGCCGGTGCTCACCGCCTCGCGCGGCACCTTCTCCTATGTCTTCACCGAAGCCGTGCCGGACGGCGTCAGCGGCCACTGGCGCGCCCAGTTCGACCTCACCGTCGACGGCAACGACCCGGTGGACCTGCGGCTCTACCTCAAGTCGGGCAACAACACCCTGTCCGAAACCTGGCTGTTCCAGTACCACCCCTTCGCCTGAGCCGGGGTTTGAGCGGCACCCCGGAGCTCTGGGGCCAGCTACCCATGGGTAGAAATCGCCTCAGCCCCAGGCCACAGTCAGCAGCATCACCGCCCCCACCTCCAGAAAATCGCTGAGGCCGTGGGCGATCATCGGGGCGAGCAGGCTGCGCGAGCGTTCCATCAGCCAGACATAGGTCAAGCCGAAGCCGAAGGCATAGAGCTGCTGGGCAATGGCCTGATACAAGGGGTCGATGAAGAAGCTCTTGTAGTGGGCCGCGCCGAACAGCAGGCCGACGATGACGCCCGCCACCGGGAGATCGAGCCGTCCCATCCGCACCCGGCCTGGAACGAGCACGGTCAGCATGCCGACCAGGACGCCGCGAAAAACGATTTCCTCGTTGGGGCCGGCGGCCAGCATCACCGCCAGCCAGCCCGGGATGCCGACCGGCGTCATTTCGTAGCCGCCCTGCGGCGCCTCATGGGCGAGCAGCTGCGGCCAGTAGTCGGCGACCAGCATGATCACGGCCAGGATCACGCCGGCGAACAAGGCCACGCCGATGTAGCTGCGACCCGGTGGCCAGCGCAAATGCGGGTCGGCCTTCGGCAACAGGCGCCGCATCGCCAGCACGGCCAGCAGGCCGACCGCGATCTGGAACACCTCCGCGACGCCGACGAAGGCCCAGACCTGATCGTGGAACCAGGCCGGGTATTGCTTGAACAGCCAGCGCGCAGCCTCGCGGGCGGGCCACAGCATGGCCTGCATCAGGATCGCGGCCAGGATGATGGGCCACAGACGGAACTTGAATCCGCTGAGCTCGAAAAATGGCCGGTCGGGCAACGGGCGGTCGGGTGTGGAGGCGTTCATGGCGCCGACGATGACAGGCCTATAGCGCGCCGGTCTTGAACAAAGGTTGCAGCGCGGGCTGCGCGCGCCAGGCGCCGGGCGCGCGCCCGGTGAATGCCTTGACGTCGCGGCTCATGTGGGCCTGGTCGGCATAGCCTGCGGCCGCGGCGACCTCGGCGAGGCTGGCGACGCAGTCGACAATCATCCGCCAGGCCAGCCGCGCGCGCGCCTCGATCCGGTAGCGGGTCGGTGCGACGCCGTAGGCGGAGCGAAACCAGCGGAAAGCGGTCTCGCGCGAAACGCCGTATTGCCCCGACCAGGCCTGAACGCCGGGCGCATGCGGGTCGGACAGGGCTTGCGCCAGCAGATCCGGCACGTCGGCCAGTCCGTTCTGGCCGGGCTGCCAGCCCTGCATCAGTGCCGCGGCAGCTTCCAGCGGATCGCGTTCGGCCAGGCGCACCAATAGGTCCGGGTCGTCGACGCTGCCGCAAGCCGACTGGCGCACGGAAGCCGGCATCGGCAGGTTCAGCAGCCTGGCGCCGCGCCGTGGTGCCTGATCCCAATGGGCGGAAAAGGGCGCATGGAGCAGGACGTCGCCGGCCCGCACCTGCCAGCGCCCGCACTCGCCCGCCTCCTCGTAGCCGCCGTCGAGCACCACGGTGGCATAGGCCTGCGCATGGACGTGCCGCAAAATGGTTTCGCCCGGTGCCAGGACGCAGCAGGGCGTAAGCGAAGCGCTGGACATGACCGCTCTGGCTACTAAAAAACCAGTATAGCCGTGCGATGCGCCTGGCCAGCAGGGAGCGGGCAGGGCGGCACAGCGGGCAATGTGGAGGACATGCGCGGGACATGGGATTAAGCACCCATAGGCAGACCTCACCGCCGTGGGCGAGAATTAGCCCCAGTTCAGACCGGTTCCAGGCTTGCCGCCGATGTATTCCAGACAGGTATCTCTCCTTGGCCAGTCCCGTGCCCAGTCCTATCCTTAGTCCCGTGCCCGGTTCGCTATGGATCGTTTCCGCCCCCAGCGGCGGCGGCAAGACCAGCCTCAGCCGCGCCCTGGTGGAGCGCCTGAACCAGCGCGGCATCGACTGCGCCATCTCGGTGTCCTATACCACCCGCGCGCCGCGGGCTGGGGAGGAGCACGGCAGCCATTACCACTTCGTCGACGAGGCGAAATTCCTGGAGATGGTGGCGGCCGGGGAATTCCTGGAGCACGCCGAGGTGTTCGGCCGGCGCTACGGCACCGACCTGGCCGAGACCGAGCGCCTGCTCGCTGCCGGCACCGAGCTGCTGCTCGATATCGACTGGCAGGGCGCGCGCCAGGTCCGCACCCGGCGGCCGGATGCCCAGGGCATTTTCATCCTGCCGCCCTCGTCGGCCGAGCTGGAGCGGCGCCTGCACGGCCGCGGCCAGGACGATCCCAAGGTCATCGCCGCCCGCATGGAAGCGGCCCACGCCGAGATGGTCCATTACAAGGAATACGACTACCTGATCGTCAACGACAGCTTCGACCATGCCCTGGACGAGTTGCAGGCCCTGATCCTGGCCCGGCGGCTGGGGCTGCCGGCCCAGCAGGCGCGCCACGCCGGGCTGATCCGCGAATTAAAGCTGTAAAGCTGTCCGGCTCCTCCGCCGGGGCGCCGTGTCCGGCGGCATTTCAGCTTGAAAAACGGTCATCTACGCCATACTTTTTGAACTGTTGGCGGCCCTGCCTCTTGGCCTGAAGCCCCCGCTTTGGGTATAATTGGCAGCTTAGTCCGTGTTTTCTGAGCAGGTAAGTCATGGCACGCGTTACCGTAGAAGATTGTCTGGCCCGTATCCCCAATCAGTTTGAGCTGAGCCTGGTCGCCGCCAAGCGCGCGCGTCAGCTGGCTCGCGGCGCCGAGGCGCGCCTGCCCTGGGGCAGCCACAAGTCCACCGTGCTTTCCCTGAAGGAAATCGCCGAGGGCTACATCGGCACTTCCGTGCTGAGCGAGGCCGACCTGCCCGCCATCCAGCAGCCGAAGATGGAACTGGAAGCGCTGGACCCCAGTTTCGACATGTAAGCTGCGGAGATTCCGCATGATTTGAAAAAGGGGCCGCAAGGCCCCTTTTTATTTGTTTTATTTGTCCTTCCGCATGCCGGATATCGATCCCTTGTAACCGGAAGGCGAGGCAGCCGGACTTACATCAGGCTTGCACCGTTGCGCGCCGGCCCCAGTCTATACTGAGGCCATGGAATTCCCGGTCATCCAGCGCATCGGCACGGCGATCCGCACTCAGCGCGTAGCGCGCGAGTACGGCATCGAAGCGCTGTGCAAGGTGCTGCAGGAATACCTGCCCGAAGACCAGATCGCCGAAGTGCGCCGCGCCTACGAATTCGGCGCCCGCATGCACTCCGGCCAGGCCCGCGAATCGGGCGAGCCCTACATCTATCACCCGCTGGCAGTGGCTCGCATCCTGGCCGAAATGCGCCTCGACGCCACCACCCTGTGCGCCGCCATCCTGCACGACGTGATCGAGGACACAGCGGTCGACAAGGGCGAGATCGTGCGCCTGTTCGGCAAGGACGTGGCCGAGCTGGTCGACGGCGTCAGCAAATTCCACAAAGTGGAGGGAATGACCCGCGCCGAGCAGCAGGCGGAGAGCGTGCGCAAGCTGCTGCTGGCGATGGCGCAGGACCTGCGCGTGATCCTGGTCAAGCTGGCCGACCGCCTGCACAACATGCGCACCCTGGAAGGGGTGGAGTCGGCCAAGCGCCGCCGCGTCGCCCGCGAAACCATCGAAATCTACGCCCCCATCGCGCAGCGCCTGGGCATCAACACCCTGCGCACCGAGCTGGAAGACCTGGCCTTCCTCAATCTGCACCCGAAGCGCTACAACGTGTTCCAGCGCGCGGTCAACGACCGGCTCGGCGACACCAAGAGCCTGATCAAGGAATTCGAGCACAAGCTCGAGCGCGCCCTGCGCGAGGAAGGCATCGGCGCCTCGGTGGTCGGCCGCCAGAAGAACCTCTACGCCGTCTACGAGAAGATGCAGCGCAAGCGCCTGCGCTTCCTCGACGTGATGGACCTGCTCGGCTTCCGCATCCTGGTGACCAAGGTCGACGACTGCTACCGCGCCCTCGGCGTGGTGCACCACGTCTACCGGCCGATCTCGGAGCTGTTCAACGACTTCATCGCCAACCCCAAGGTCAACGGCTACCAGTCCCTGCACACCACCTGCGTCGGCCCGCAGGGGCGCAAGATCGAAGTGCAGATCCGCACCCGCGACATGCACCACATCTCCGAGAGCGGCATCGCCGCCCACTGGCAGTACAAGCTCGGCGGCAAGAACGACCCCGGCTCGGCGCCGCAGGTGCGCGCCCGCGAATGGCTCGGCAACCTGTTCGAAATGCAGGGCGGCGCCGGCGCGCTCGACTTCATCGAGAACGTCAAGGTCGATCTGTTCCCGGACGAGGTCTACGTCTTCACTCCCAAGGGCCAGATCCGCCGCCTGCCGCGCGGCGCCACCGCCGTGGACTTCGCCTACTCGGTGCACTCCGAGCTGGGCGACCACTGCGTCGCCTCGCGCATCGACCAGCAGCTGGAGCCGCTCAACACGCCGTTGCAGAACGGCCAGACGGTGGAGATCATCACTGCCCGCCACGCCCGGCCCAACGCCGCCTGGCTCAACTACGTCAAGACCGCCAAGGCGCGTTCGCACATCCGCAACTTCCTCAAGAACCAGCGCGAGGACGAGGCCATCCGCCTCGGCCGGCGCCTGCTGGAAATCGCCCTGCGCGAGCTGCACGTGCCGCTGTCCTCGCTTAAGGAGGACTCCACCGAAGCGGTGCTCAAGGCCTTCAACCTGCAGGACATGGAAGACCTCTACATCTCCATCGGCACCGGCTCGCGCCTCGCCCCCTTGGTGGCGCGCCATTTCCTGCCGGACCCGAAGCAGAACACCGTGCCAGGCGAAAGCGTGCCGCTGCAGATCGAAGGCACCGAAGGCTTGGTCATCGACTACGCCAAGTGCTGCCACCCGATCCCGGGCGACGACATCTGCGGCTACGTCAGCGTCGGCCGCGGCATCGTCATCCACCGCCTCGAATGCCGTCACGTGCAGACCCGCAAGGGCGGCCCGCAGGAGCGGGTGCCGCTGATCTGGTCGGAGAAAGTGCAGGGCGACTTCCTCGCCGAGCTCAAGCTCAAGGCCGAGAACCGCCGCGGCCTGCTGGCCATGGTCGCCGGCGAGATTTCCAGTGCCAACGCCAGCATCGAGAACGTACAGATGCCGGAGCGCGACGGTTCCGAGGCGCTGGAAATGCGCTTCGTTGTTACGGTGAAAGACCGCGTCCACCTGGCGCGGGTGCTGCGCCGCCTGCGCCGGCTGCCGCCGGTACAGCGCGTCATCCGGGTGTGAAGCAGTGGCCAGTGATTAGTCGCTAGTGGTCGGTGGGTTTGTGCGGCTCGAAGATTTCGCTTCTACTAACCACTGGCCACTAACCACTAATCACCACTCCACCATGACCCGTCAGATCATTCATACCGACCAGGCGCCGGCCGCAATCGGCACCTACTCGCAGGCCGTCAAGTGCGGCAACACCGTCTACCTGTCCGGGCAGATTCCGCTCGACCCGAAGACCATGCAGCTGCAGAACGCCACCATCGAGGCCGAGATCCACCAGGTCTTCACCAACCTGCGCGCGGTGGCGGAAGCCGCCGGCGGCGGGCTCAAGGACGTGGCCAAGCTCAACGTCTTCCTCACCGACCTGGCGCACTTCCCCAAGGTCAACGAGATCATGAGCGAGTACTTCGTGCAGCCGTTCCCGGCCCGCGCCGCCATCGGCGTGGCCAGCCTGCCGCGCGGCTCGCGCGTCGAGGCGGACGCGATCCTGGTGCTTGAGTAAGAAAGACCAACGCGGCCCGGACCGTGCGCGGTCCGGAGTCAAGCCGCCGACCACGCTCACGACCGGGGTTACCTACCTCAAGGGCGCCGGCCCCGCCGTGGCCGCGAAGCTGCGCGCGCTCGACATCGAGCGCGTGCAGGACCTGCTATTCCACCTGCCCAACCGCTACGAGGACCGGCGCCGCATCGTGCCGCTGAACGAGCTGAAGGCGGGCGAGGAGTCGCTGGTGCGCGGCAAGGTGGTGGCGGCCGACGTGCGTTTCGGCGGCCCGCGCCGCAGCCTGCGCGTGGCCATCGACGACGGCGGCAGTGGCCTGCTGCTGCGCTTCTTCCATTTCAACGAGTTGCAGAAGCAGAGCTTCGCCGAAGGCCGTTGGGTGCGCGCCTTCGGCACCGTCCGCGCCGGCGCCTCCGGCCTGGAAATGGTGCATCCCGAATACCGCGTTGCCGACGACCCGGCCCTGTTGCCGGCCGAGCCCAAGCTGACGCCGATCTACCCCCTGGTCACCGGCATCACCCAGCAGCGCCTGCGCAGCCTGATCCAGCAGGCCCTGGAAGCCGCGGCGCGCGATCCCGAGTTCAATGCCGAGCTGCCCGGCCTCGCCCCGCCCGACACCATGACCGCCCTGCGCGTCCTGCACGAGCCCGGCGGCACCGACCTCGGCGACCTGCTGCTGGAGCGCCACCCGGCGCAGCTGCGCCTGCTGCGCGAAGAGTTGCTGGCGCACCAGCTGTGCATGCGCCTGCTGCGCAAGCGCACCCTGGCCCAGCCCGGCGCGCGCATCGACAACGTGCAGCAGGCTTCGGCCGGCTTGCAGGAGAAACTGCCCTTCGCTCTCACCGGCGCGCAGCGCCGCGTCATCGGCGAAATCGCCCACGACCTCGCCTCCGGCAAGCCGATGCTGCGCCTGCTGCAGGGTGATGTCGGCTGCGGCAAGACCGTGGTCGCCGCCGCCGCCATGCTCGGCTGTGCGCAAGCCGGCCTCCAGGCCGTGCTGATGGCGCCGACCGAGCTGCTGGCCGAGCAGCACGCGCACAATCTCGCCGGCATGCTCGGCCCGCTCGGCATCGAAGTCGGCGTGCTGTCCGGCCGCATGAAGAAGGCCGAGAAGGAAGAAGCCATGTCGCGCGCCGCGCGCGGCGAAGTGAAAGTGTGGGTCGGCACCCACGCCCTATTCCAGTCCGAAGTGCGCTTCGCCAAGCTCGGCCTGGTGGTGGTCGACGAGCAGCACCGTTTCGGCGTCGGCCAGCGCCTGGCTCTGCGCGACAAGGGCCCGCGCGGCGTCACCCCGCACCAGCTCATCATGTCCGCCACGCCGATCCCGCGCACCCTGGCGCAAACCCTCTACGCCGACCTCGACGTCTCGGTCATCGACGAGCTGCCCCCCGGCCGCACCCCGGTGCTGACCGTGGCCCTCTCCAACGAGCGCCGCGGCGAAGTGCTCGAGCGCATCGGCGAAGTCTGCATGGCCGGCCGCCAGGCCTACTGGGTCTGCACCCTGATCGAAGAGTCCGATCAACTCCAGGCCCAGGCTGCGGAAGAAACCTATCGCCAGCTGCGCGCCGAACTGCCCGAGCTGCGCGTCGGCCTGGTCCACGGCCGCCTCAAGAACCCCGAGAAGGACGCGCAGATGCGCGCCTTCCAGAATGGCGGCACCCAGTTACTGGTCGCCACCACCGTCATCGAAGTCGGCGTTGACGTGCCCAACGCCAGCATCATGATCATCGACAACGCCGAACGCCTCGGCCTGGCCCAGCTGCACCAGCTGCGCGGCAGAGTCGGCCGCGGCGCCACCGCCAGCCAGTGCGTGCTGATGTACCAGCCGCCGCTGGGCGACGGCGGCAAGGCGCGGCTCGAAGTGATGCGCACCACCCACGACGGCTTCAAGATCGCCCAGCATGACCTGGAACTGCGCGGCCCCGGCGAACTCCTCGGCCGCAAACAGACCGGCCTGGTCGGCCTGAAAATCGCCGACCCGGTGCGCGACGCCGCGCAGATTCCGCCCCTACAGAAACTCGCGGACCAGTGGCTGAACAAGTCGCCGCAGGAAGCGCGAAGATTGATCGCCCGTTGGGTGGGCGACGCCGAAAAATATGCCCAGGTCTAATCGCCGCTCCCCCTCTCCCCACGAACGTGGGGAGAGGGCAGGGGTGAGGGGCGCTTTTTACTTGAACCTTCTCCGAACTCCGTTCGCCCCGAGTGCCCGCGCAGCGGGTGTGCTGTTTCGAATGTCCCGAGTGGCGTTGCGAAGCAATGCGTATCGAGGGAGGTGCTACGCGCTCACTCGCTCCCATCGTCATTCCCGCGCAGGCGAGAATCCAGTTTTAGCGAGCTATGTGTTCGGGCATGGTTCAGCCGTGGCTCTGAAACTTCCGCGTACGCGCTTGCGCGCGGGCCGGATCCTCCTGACAACCGAACGAAGTTTTTCGCCTCCAGCGAGTTACTTTTCTTGGCGCAAGAAAAGTAACCAAAAGAACATTCCCCGATGTCTGCGCCGAGCAATCGCTAACGCGATTGCTCGGTCCCCTGCGCTTCTCGGCCGAGGTGGGGTCCATCGTCAGGCCATCCCTGGCCTGACGATGGACGCTTCGGCATCCTGCCTCGCCCGCGTCTGCGCGCGGCTGATCCACCTCGTCCTGCGATGCTCGGCGCAGCCA